>VFSW01001598.1_pt1 | contig 34556 bp, 34 predicted proteins | sample 5358111 | NCBI WGS metagenome assembly VFSW01 (sample SAMN11554181, study PRJNA540505) | mine drainage metagenome | isolation source: sediment from site ElyBrook_90M | place: USA: Ely Copper Mine, Vershire, VT | collected 2017
CGCACTCCAGGAAACCGTTAAGATCCGAGGCGGAGAAGACGAGGCGGCCAGCGATGCGCTGCATGGCCCCATCCTATGCGGTCCGCGTGCCATACGCCTGGCGCGATGCGCTCGAGGCGCTATACAATTTCCTTACGTTTCTCTGGCCGTTTCCTTACAGACCGGCCCTATGCCGTGTGTGACGCCTCGCTTAGGTTGGAAGTATGTTCACTTTCTTCCTCAGTCTTCTCTTGAGCTTCGCGGGCATGCACGGGATGGATACGGGCATCGGCCCGACCGGGGCCGCCGCCAGCTTTACCTCGATCCCGCCCTCTCATCACGCACGCATCATGGACGTGGGCACACTTCCGACCGGCTAGGGACTGGCGGCCCCAGGAGGGGGCCGCGCACAACGACAAGCCTTCGTAGATGGCTGCGAAGGCCTCGACCCTGGGCCTGAGGATAGCGCGCGAGGCGTTCCTACGCGCGGACTATGACGCGTGCGTCGAGATCCTTCGCGGGCGCCGCGGCGCCGAACGAGACTTTCTCTTAGCCAGAACCTACCTTCGTATGCGGCGTCACGACGACGCGGAACGCGTTCTGCGCGCATCGCGAGCGAAGAAGCGCTCCACCTGGGCTGCGCTTACCGGCGCGGCGATCGGGCGCCAAGGCGATACCGACGGCGCCCGGGCGCTCATCGAGGTCGCACTCGCAACGGCCAGAACGCAAGAGGAGCGCGCGGAGGCCCGCTATCAGCGGGCTTTGCTGCATTGGATGCTCCACGAGACCGACGCAGCGAGCGCGATCTTGGAGAACGAGGACTTCGGCACGTTCTCCGCAGTTGCCGAAGAGCTGCGCGCCTGGCTTGCCGTCGAGCGCGCGGATTACGCAAGCGCGATCCGGCGCTTCGAGCAGGCGGCAACCCTCGCGGGGGCAGATCTCATGGTGGTCACAGCGTCGCTCTCGAACGCGGCGATCTACGCGCGCGAGATGTACATCCCGGCCGTGATGTCGGGCGTCCTGCATCGCGTGGAGAGCGTCGCTCGAACGCCGTATCTCGAGCTCACGCTCTACCAAATCACGCGCGCTGCAGCGTGGTTTGCGGCAATCGACGGCGATTTCGCTCGAGCTATGCAGCAGTTCAGCGCGCTGGATTCGTTTCAGGTGGAGCGATCGTGGCACGTCTTCGCCCTCTGCGACCGCGCGTATCTCTCGCTCGCGCTCGGTGAAGAGGTCAACGGATGGCTCGTCGCCGATCAGGCGCTCGCGCTTGCGGACCAGCTCGAATGGGAGACGTTCAAGGGCAGCGAGCGCGTTGCGCTGCTCTATCTCGCAAACGTCTTCGCGCTGCATCGTCCTCTGCAGGCGCAGCGGTGCTGGCGCCGCTACAAAGCCGTTCCCGAACCGGGCCCATTCTCCGCGGCATTCCGGCACGAGCCGCACGTGGAAGCGTGGGAACATTTTACGGCGGGGTTGGTGGAAAAGGGATTGGGCAACGCGCCGGCGGCGGCAGCGCACTTCAACCGTGCGTACTCGATTTACCGGCGACTCGGTTTCGAGTGGCGTGCCGTCCTCACGCTTGTTGCGGAGCGCGATATCACTCCGGACGATCGCACGTATGACGAATACATCGACACCGTGCTGCGCCGCTTCCCGAATTCGTGGCTCGGCTTGATTGCGGACCGCGAGCGCCGGCATCACGCCTCCGTGACGAGCATCGCGTAGGCCATGGCAGTAGTACCGTCGCCGCCCGTAACCGCCCCGATCGTGCGAGGGTACGACGTGCTGATCTCTGCGGGGCACGAAGGCCGGCCGCAAAGCTGCGCGCGATTCCCCGCGCGTCACTGCTATCTCGGTACCGCCGGAGAGCGCGCGTGGACCCCGATCGTCGCGGACGCGGCGACGCGGGTTCTGCGCGAGCACGGCGTTCGCGTCGTGCGCCTCCCGGCAGATTATCCCGACACGTACGCGGTTCGTGCAGCCGTATTCGTTCATTTCGACGGCGCGAGTCCAGCGTGCAGCAGCGCCGCGTCGGTCGGTTATCCCAGCGCGAAAGACCGCACGCAGGCCGCGCTGTGGAAGCGTTTGTACGGCCGGTACTTCCGATTCGGGTTTCGGCCGGACAACTTCAGCATCGGCCTGCGCGAGTACTACGGTTACGCCCAAGCGCGTACGACCGACGGAGCGTACGTGCTCGAACTCGGTGAGATGACCTGTCCGGCGCAGCGTGCGTGGCTCGCACCGCGCCTCCAGTGGCTTGGCGCGCTCGTCGCGTACTGGATCGGACGCGTGATCGACCGCGGGCACGTGCCGTTGCCTCGCGCAATGGTTGGGCATCCGAGATGATCCGTCCGGTTCGCCCCGACGGTCGCATCGAAACCGGCGGGACGTTCAAGCCGATCCCGAGACCGCGCGTGGTAGACCGCATCGCCGCTGCGGCCACGCAGCGCATCGCGCTGATCGTCGCTCCAGCCGGGTACGGAAAATCGGTTGCGCTATCGCAGTTCTTGCGAGAGCTCGACGAAGCGTGGCTGCGCTTCGACTTGCGCCCCGAGCACGACACGCTGCCCGGCGTGTTGCGCGGTTTCACGGAGGCGCTCGAAGAGGTCGCCCCCGAAGCGCGCCGCACTCTCGCGGGCGCATACGAGCGCAACCGCGCCTCCGCCACCGCCGGTGCGGACCTCGCGCTGTGGATGTACCAACATCTGAAGGCGTGGCGCGGGACGATCGCCGTCGACGATCTGCACGTCGCGGAGAAGGATCCCGAGGTCGTCCGGTTCTTCGTCGCGCTCATCGAGCGAACGAAGACCCATATTCGTTGGATCATCTCGACGCGTAGCGCCGCCGGGCTCCCGGTCGGAACGTGGCTTGCCTATGGCGACTGCGATCTCATGATCGACGAGCGCGATCTCTGCTTTACGACGGATGAGGCGAAACAGGCGGCCGCCGCGTTCAAGCTCGGCGTGCGCGAAGAGGAGCTGCGCTCGCTCCTCGACCTCACCGAAGGGTGGCCGACCGCGCTGAGCTTCGCGCTGCGCACCTCGACGCGTTCGGTGGATCTCCGGTCTATCACCACGATGACGCGCGAGATGATCTATCAATACCTCGCGGAGCAGGTGTACCGCTCGCTCAGCGACGAGGAGCGTCAGTTCCTCGAAGCGATATCGCTGCTCTCGGAGATCGACGTCGAAGTCATGGTGGCGATCGGATTCGACCGAGCGAGAAAGCTTATCAGCGACCTTCGCGAGCGCGTTGCGTTTTTGTACGAAGTGCGGCCCGGCGTCTATCGGTGTCACGACCTGTTCCGCGATTTCGTCCTGCACGAGTTGTCGCTGGAAGGCGAAGTGGCGACGAATCGCTTGCGGTGCGTCATTGCCGGCGCGATGGAGACGCTCTCGCGGCCGAACGTCGCGCTTCGGCTGTACGCCGAAGCCGGAGCGGAAGCATCGGTTCTGCGTTTGGTTGAAGCGCGAGGCTTCGACCTCCTCGCGACCGGGCATACAGATCTCGCGCTCTCTGCGATCGCGGCGCTCACCGAGCAGCATCGGCGCGAGCATCCCGTCGTCCTCGCGCTGCGTGGCGTGCTCGAGTCTTCGATCGGACGCTTTGCGGAGGCGGAGCCGCTGCTGAAGCACAGCCTCGAGCTCAGCCAAGACGCCGGCTTACGCGCGGCGATTGCGATGCGCCTCGCGCTGCTGTACGTGAACCAAGGCAGGGACGCGACCGTGGTGCTGGATCCGTTGACGACGGACGAGGGCGTCCCCGCTCCGCTGCTGGCCGAGGCGCTCGCTTTACGCGCGGTCGTCGCCGCGCGAGCCGGTGAAGCGGAACGGGCGACCGCGCTTCTCGATCGGGTAGAATCGGTCGTGCAGATGTTCGAGGAGAGCGACTCGCTCGCGCGCACGTTGCAGCGCGTTGGCGTCGCGGCGTGGGAGCTGCGTCAGGATCAACGGGCGCGCTTCGCGCTCGCGCGTAGCTCGGAGATGGCGAACCGGCTCTCGCTCCACAGTCTCGCCTGTCTCGCGTTGGACACGCTGGCGCTGGAGGCGTGGCATTGCGAGAACGACGTTCCCTACGCGTTGTGGTACGCGCAGCAGGCCGCCGGCGCGGCCGCGAAATCCGGCGATATCTTCAGCATGCAGACAACGGCGCTGCGGTTGCTCGCCATCGAAACCTGGCGCGGAAACGTCGAGCGCATGGTCGCGCTCGAGCGCCAAGCCGGCGAACTGCGCACGAGCGATGCCTCGCGCGGCGTGTACGTCGTCGAGAGCCACGCGTATCGTCACGCGTGGGAGGGGCGCTTCGCGCAAGCGCATAGCGCGCTCGCGACCGTGCTCGATCGCGTGGCGCACGGCTTCGATCGGATCGTAGCGCGTGCCGTCTACACGCTCTGCCTCTCTCTCGACGGCAAGTTCAAAGAATCGAAGGACGAGACGGCGGCGCTGATGGCGGCCATCGACGCCGAAGCGCCGCAGCGGGATGGGTTTGCTTCGCTCGGTCTGGAGATCGCGCAGCTCCTAGGGATCCTTGCCGAGATCGTCGCCGGGCGTCGGACGGTCGCGGCGAACCTCCTGAAGCGTCGGCCGGCTCTCTCGGGCCGCCCCAGCGCGGAAGCGCTGAGGGAAGGCGTTACGAAGCTCTTGCGCAGCGTCGAGCGCCAGCCGTTCCGGCCGGCCGAGATCGACGACGCACTCGCGCAGGCCTCGGAGCACGCGCTCGGTGGATTTGCGCGGCTTCTCGCGGTTGCCGAAGAGCACTTAAAGAAGAACGGCGCCCAGGAGAACGAGCGGGAGCGGCTCACCGAAGCCGAGATCAAAGTGGTTCGCCTTCTGGCCGAGGGTCTGAGCCCGAAAGAGATCGCTGCGGAGACCGAGCGCTCGGTCCTGACCGTCCAGACGCACATCAAACACGCCATAGCCAAGCTCAACTGCAGTGGGACGGCGGAGCTCGTAACCGCGATCCACCATCGGGGGCTCGAAGCGCTGCTCGGCTAGTATGCCTGAAAACAGGCATACCCAAATTTGGGTAGAGACAGTCCGCTCCGCGCTCGACTATTCTGAGGGCGAGAACACCTCTACCCAGGAGAACCAACAACATGTTAACTGCTCTGCTCGCCCTTGCCGGGTTCGCAATGCATATTCTCGGCGGAGTATCCGCGCTTCCCGGGCTCGCAGCGGAAGCCTCACCGCCGGCTGGAGTAGGCTAAGCTACCTCGAAGAGTTCGCGGCATGAGAGAAAAGGACGTCTCTGGTGCCCGATCCCGAAATCACAATTACTTCGCTCGGCGAGGTCCTGGGACGGGACCTCGCAGCGCTGAAACGCAGCGCGATCGAGCAACTGACGCTCCCTGAGCTGAGCGGCGATACCGCGACGGACGCGGCGCTGGAGACGCTCTTGGATCGGATGTGCCTCTCGCTCGCACTCTCGAAGCCGATCGGATTGGTGACGTGGGCGGAGCGCGAGGTGCGCCGGGTCGGGCGCGCGGGCGTGAGCGATATGCTCTGCGCCGCAGCGCATTCGATCTCGGTTGCTGCAGGATCGTACTCGATAGACCGCCCGCGGGTCGTGGCATCTCTCGATCTTCTTGCAGCCGAGGCGCAGCGCGCCGCGTTCGGGACGCCCTCCACAGCGACGACGCAGACGGAGGTCGACCGGGCGGCAGACGTGCTGTTGGCAATGCTTGCCGAGCGTGATGCGGCGACGAGTTGTAACTCGAAGGCTACCGCGGTGTGGGCGCGCCGTCTCGCGACGGCACTTGGATTCGATTCCGACGGCGTCGAGTTCGTCGAGTTGTGCGGTCTACTGCACGACGTCGGCAAGGTCGCTACGCCCGACGCGATCCTCAAGAAGCCCGGACCATTGACGCCCGAGGAATGGGCAGTGATGCGGGGTCACGCCGCTGCGGGGGCGCGAATCCTCGAGCAAATTCCCTCGCTGCGCCGCTGCGCGTTTGTCGTCCGCTCCCACCACGAGCGGTTCGACGGCAACGGCTATCCCGACCAGCTGCGCGGGAACGCGATTCCGTTCGAGGCGCGAGTCATCGCCGTGGCCGATTCTTTCAACGCGATGGTGACCGATCGCCCGTACCGCCGCGCTATGGCTCCCCGCGCCGCGATGAAGATCCTCGAAGAAGGACGCGGTACCCAATGGGATCCGAACATCGTGGATGCCTTCCTCGCCCTCTTCGAGCGGAAGGTGCCGGCGGCCACGCCGCGGATGCTGCACGCCGTCGTCTAGCACCCTCTCCTGGCCGCGCCTCAGGCCGGGCACAGGGTTCGGCAGCAGGATGCAGCGTAGATGAATGGGGTGACGAACGCGCGTGTCGCGGTGGTCGACGACGACCGCATGATTCGGGAGATGCTTGAGCTTGGGCTCTCTCGCGAAGGCTTCGAGGTAGCCACGGCCGCAGACGGGCTGGCTGCGCTGGAGCTCGTGCGGCGCTTCGACCCCGAGGTCATCATCCTGGACATCATGATGCCGAAGATCGACGGCCTCGCGTTGCTTCCCATGCTGCGCGAGATCAGCCACGTCCCGATCTTGATGCTGACGGCCAAAGGCGCTCTCGAAGACAAAGTACGCAGTCTCGGTGCGGGCGCGGACGATTATCTCGTCAAGCCCTTCATCTTCGAGGAGCTGATCGCGCGCATACAAGCCAAGCTGCGGCGCCCGCAGCTAATCGAGGAGCAAGTGCTGCACTGGCGCGATCTCTCGCTCAACACCGACACGCGTGAGGTTCGCCGCGGCAAGGACCCGATCGAGCTCACGCATCGGGAGTTCGATCTCCTCTCCGTCTTCATGCGCGAGCCGCGTCGCGTCTTCAGCAAAGACCACCTTCTCGAACTCGTGTGGGGACACGACTTCGAAGGCGGGCCGAACATCGTCGAGACGTACATTTCGTATCTCAGGGCAAAAATCGATCGATCGGGCGAGCCTGGCTCCTTCATACGCACGGTGCGCAGCGTCGGCTACGGCCTGTCGCAATAATGTTCCAGCGCTCGGTCGCGTCGCGCCTCGCGTTACTCTACGCGGCGATCTTCGGCGTGACAATTCTCCTCGTGGTCCTCGCCTCCGCAATCGCACTCGTCGCCGAGCTGAGTCATTTCGAGCTCGAGCTGATGATCGGCAAACAGCAACAGGCGCGCTTCATCGCGCAAGGATACCAGGACGCAGGGCTCTCGCTGCGGCACGCCGCGCCCGCGATCGTCAGCGAGCTGAGCAATCTGGGAACGCGCGTCGCCGTGTACGATCAGCAAGGTGCGTATCTCGCGGGCGATCGCAATCTCCATCCGGCCGGTTTGGACCGTATGCTCGCGCTGCGCCTCCATCACTTGGAAACGTTGAACCAGGTGACGCGCTTTCCGCGCGTGTTCGTCATGCCGCCGGGACAAGCCGGGCCGCCGCTGCCGATCGGGCACGGGCCTCCGACGCGCAGCATCACCGCGGTCGCGGGCGGATTCGTCGGGATCGAGACGTCGCTCTGGCTCTTGCTTGGGTCGCTCATGCCGTACTGGTTCGTCGTCCTCGGCCTCGCGAGTGGAGCGACGGTCCTCTCGTGGTTCGGCGGCCGGCTCGTCGCCGCGCAAGCGCTGCGTCCGCTCAACGACGTGACCGACTCACTGCGAGCCCTCGCGGAGGGCGATTACACGCAGCGGCGATTCGTGATGGCCGGCGGCGATGAAATCGCGACGTTGACGGGCGCGTACAACGACGCCGCGGCCTCCGTCGCTTCGGCGATGGAGCAGCGCCGGGCGACGGAAGAACGCATGCGGCTCTTCGTCGCCGATGCGGGGCACGAGTTGCGCACGCCGCTGACGGTCATCGGAGGCTACATCGACGTTTTACGGCGCGGCGCCGTAGAAGAGGTCCGGGTTGCGCGCCAGATCTTGGCGACGATGGCGCTCGAGAAAGAGCACATGCGCGGGTTGATCGATCGACTCATGCGCTTGGCGCGTCTCGATGCGGAGGCTGGTCCAAACGCCGAGGCCATCAACGTACTCGACCTGCTGCGCTCGCAATGCGACGCGGCGCGCAGGTACGACGAGCAACGCACGATCGATTATAGCGTCGAGGCTGCGACCGAGATCATGGCCGACCGGGCCGAAATCGGAGAGGCGCTCTGGAACATCGTTGAAAACGCGCTGAAGTACGCGCCGGAGAGCCCGATCCATCTCGCCGCGATGGGAACCAACGGCCACACGACGATTTCCGTGCGCGACGAGGGCCCGGGGATGTCGGAGCCCGAGCGACTTCACGCCTTCGAGCGTTTCTACCGCGGCGACCAGCGCGGGGAGATCGCCGGAAGCGGCCTGGGCCTCTCGATCGCCAAACGCGCCGTCGAACGTGCGGGAGGATCGATCGCCATCGAGAGCGCTCCCGGACGAGGGACCACGGTGAGCATCACGCTCTAGGAGCTTGTCGGACTTCGGAGCCTCTCAGCCTGCGTCCAGAGAATGCCGCGACAATCGCAAGCGATGGTACGCCGGCTCATCTTCCGCGCGATGGCAGCGCTCGCGATCGCCGCGGTGATGCCGCTTCCAGGTCTCGCACAGCAGAGCGACTCGGGCCGGATCCGCATCGCCGTCGTCGACGCTTCGTCGAAGGCTCCGGTAGCGCTCGCGCGCGTACTGCTCACCGGCCCGGTGATCGCGAGCGAGCTGACCCGCAACAACGGGCAGGTGCTCTTCACCGACGTCCCCGACGGAATCTATCGCGCGCGCGTCGTCAAGGACGGCTACGAAGCCGCCACGTCGCCGCAGTTCGAAATCATCGAAGGGCGAGCAGTCGAGGTGAGCGTGAGCTTGGCTGCAACGTCGGGATTACGCGTCATCGGCAGGGTGACCGTGCACTCTTCGACCGCCGTATCGCCCGATACCATCAACCAAGACTCCGCGCAGCGGCGACTCTCGAGCGATCTCGCAGACGCGCTCAACAAACTTTCGGGGGTCTCGGTCTCGACTTCGAATGACGACAGCGACGCGACGCAGACCGTTTCGCTCGAGGGCCACGACGCGAGCCAGACGCAGCTCACCCTCGATGGAATCCCGCTCAACGCTCCCGGCACGGCCGGTAACCTCGGTACGTTCGCTACGGACCTCTTTACGGGTGCCTCCGTGCGCATGGGACCGCAGGTCGGAGCGCTCGGCGGCGGGGTGAACTTTTCGACCCTGGAGCCGACCCTGAGCTGGCTCTCCTCTCTGACGTTCTCGGCAGGCTCGTACGGGCGCTACAATTATTCTCTGGCACAGACGGGTTCCGACGGCAAGTTAGGCGTGGCGCTCGAGACGACGGATCGCTACACGCCTAGCTTGGTCGATGGCGAGCGCTACCTCGACGCAAGCGGCCTCGACTACATTCACAATGGGAACACCTCCATCGGCGGCGAGCTCGTGAAGTTGCACTACGCGTTCAGCGATACGCAGACGCTGGTCGGCACGTTCATGAACGCTACGCGTGAGAGCGGACTTGTGTGCTTGCGCATCGACGGTACGCTGCCGTGCGGATATGGCCCCAACAACGGCATGCAGAGCAACTTCGATATGTACTCGCTGACCGACGACGCGCTCTTGGGCGCAACGACCCTGCAGGCGTCGATCTACGGCATGGACGCAAAGAGCGTACGTAACGAGCTCAACCGCTTCGTCGGCGGCGTTGCCGATCCCAACGGCTTTGCGACGAACGCCGCGAGTCGCGGGTTTTCGATCAACGCGATGCTGCCGTCCCGGCAGCGCCACACGATCGCGATCGTCGCGTACGGCACGACGACGCAAGTGACGAGCACGCCGCTCGTGGCGCAGGCGATTCCGTACTATTTGGGCGCGGCGCAGTCGTCGTACGACGCACTGCAAGTCACGGATACGATCCATTCCAACGACAAACTGACCTTGACCGACACCCTCGGCATCAGCCACGCGTCGTACGCGTCCTCGACACTCCTGGCGAACGCCGGCATGACGTGGCGTCCGACCGCGCGCGACACGTATGCGCTCTCGTACGCACTCGGCGGCGTCGCGGCCGGGGGAACGCGGCAGACGACGTTGACCGATCCGGCCTCACTGCAGTTCGACTGCTACGGCAACGTCGCGTACGGAAGCGCACCGGGCGACCAGCCCGGCACCAGCTCGTCCACGTCGCTGCGCGCCGCGTACACGCACACGCTTGCGGGCGGCAACATTTCTTTGCAAGTGTATCGCCAAGTCGAAAACGACGTCGTGCTTCCTGTCGAGGTGAACGGTTCGGTCCTTACGTCGATGGGCGTCGTTCCTCCGGCGTACCCATCGCTCGTGCAGCCGATCTGGGACTCGTCGGCGGGTTGCGATCGAGCGCCCGGAACGCCGTTTTCTGCGACGCAGCTCTATTTCACGACGCCGATCGGCGGGACGCAACGCGTCTATCAAGGCGTCGAGCTGTCGTCGTACTTGACGTTCGGCAATCTCGTCGTGCAGCCGTTCTACAATCTCACCTCGGCGACGGTCTTCTCGGTAGACCCGCGCATCCAGAACCCGTATTCGATTGTCATTTCCGGCAAACAGATTCCCAACGTTCCGTTGAACCGTGCGGGAATCACCTTCGATTATACGATGCCCGGTTCGTCGCTCGAATATCTGCTCGACGCACAGTACACCGGAAGCAACAACTGGAGCCATCTTCCGGGCTATGTAACGCTCGACGGGGGTCTGAGCGCACAGCTCGAGCACGGGACGTTGACGGCGATCGCGAGCAACGTGACCAACGCATACGGCGGTGTGTTTACGAGCCCCCAATGGGAAGTGCCGTACGTCACCCTCGGCGGCGCGCAGATCGCGAATCTCGCTCGGCCGTTGCAGCCGCGCATGTATTCGGTCACCTACACGGTGAAGTTCGGCGCCGGGGCGCAGCAGGTGACGACGCAGTCGGCCCTTGCGGGTGAAGCGCCGCGCGGTCGCCCGCCCTTCTTCGGCGGTCCGCGGGGCGCGGGAGGCGCGCGCGGTGGGGGTTTCCGCGAACTCTTCTCGCCGCTGCCGGCGAGCCCGCCCGTACAGCCGTTTGCATTGAAGAACGAAGCGCAGTTGTGCGGAGCGAGCGAGGTGGCCTACGCACGGCAACTCGCGGACGCGCTCTCTGCGTTCGTGGCGCGCGTCGAGGCCGGCAGGACGGTCACGGGATATCCCGCGACGATGACGCCTGCGAGCGTCGCGGATGCGACGATCGCGTATCACGGCCTGGGCTCGACCTACGTTCTGACCGTCACGCCGCGATCGTTCGAGCGTATGCGGCCGATTGTGGGTTGTCTGACGGTTCATCGCGCGACCCCGGACGACGTTACGGCGCGTCATCTCTACCAGCCGCAGACGCAGCTCTTCATGGTTCCTCAGCTGCAGTTCATGCCTGCCGTAGGACTGTATTTTGCGCCGCGGCGCCCGCAGCCGGGAGAGGAGAACTTCCGCGTCTATGTCCTCCCTTCGACCGCTCCGGCCAATCCGTTCGAAGTCCGCAGCGGCGGTTCGTGCTCGGGAGCGGAGCGCGATACCGCAGTCGAGCTCATCGGCGAGCTGCGCGCGCACTTCACGGAGGGCTCGCCCACACCGAGCTTCACGATTACGGCACACCGTGCCAGGGCGGGGACGTGGTACGAGCTCGATCCCGGCGATCCGGCAACCCTGGGCGCACTCTTGCGCTGTGGTCGCGTCGCCGGCGCAACCGCCGAGCAACTCCAGCAGCGCGGATGGGACGGAAAAAGCGTCCCCGAACTGAACTACGCATCCGTCTTGGGCATCTACATGATGCGGCCGGTCCCGCCGGCGCCGCGGCCTTCGCCGCCGTAATCTCCCGCCGTTAGGGCCGTTCGGGAGAGCGGCCCTGTTTACGAGCGAGCTCGACCATCTCGCGCATTCGGGGATGAGTGCCGGGGATCGTCGTCACCCATGATTCGAACCGCGGCACGGGTTCGCCCACGCGGAAGAGGAAGTACCACGCGTTCATCTCGCCCATGAAGGCGAAACGTTTTTTGAGCGACTTTGCCGCGGCAGGGTAATCTTTGAAACTGCGCAGATAAGCGCGGAAGCCTCGGTACTCGCTGTCGAGCTCGAGCAAGGTGCGCGCGTTGCGAATGGTGGCCTGGACCTTACGGGGCGAGCGAAGGAGGCCGTCTGTCTCGAGAACGCGCGCAACATCCGCGTCCGTGAACGCGGCGACGCGCGCGACGTCGAATCCATCGAACGCGCGGCCGTACGCGTCCCACCGTGCCGCGATCTGCTTCCAGCTCACGCCTGCCTGAAAGACGGCGCGCGTTAGGACTTCGAGATAGCCGTCGAGCGTGGTCGGCGTGACGATCTCCGGGATCGTTGCGGTCACGGTGCGTTGCTCGCGGCGTCCAGGGCCAGCGCGGTCATCATTGCTACGCCGGTCGGCAGCGCCGATTCGTCGATGTCGAAGAGGCTCGAATGGTGCGGGTGCGCCGTGGGCGGGCCGCCGCGAGAGCCGAGCATGTAGAAACACGCGGGAACGCGCTGCGCGAAGAACGAGAAGTCTTCGGCTCCCATCAGGCGGTTCGCCTCGACGGCGCGTTCTTCTCCGACCAACCGCGCCGCGAGCGCACGCGCGTATGCCGTTTGATCCGGATCGTTCGCCGTTACCGGATAGCGCCAGAGGTAGTCGAACGCGTACTTCGCTCCTGCCGCATCGCAGCACGAGCGCAGCACGCGCTCGATGCGCTCCGGCATAGCGTTGCGAATGTCGGCGGAGAAGGCGCGGACCGTTCCCAACATCCGGCAGGAGCGCGGAATGACGTTGTGGATCGTCCCGCCGTGAATCGAGGCGATGGTGACGACGGCAGGCTCGAGCGGGTCGATCGCGCGCGAAACGACCTGTTGCACCGACGTGACGAAATTGGCCGCAACGAGAATGGGATCGATGGTTTCGTGCGGCGCCGCGCCGTGTCCGCCGACGCCGAGGACGTCGATCTCGATGGAATCGCTGGATGCGTACATGGGGCCAGCGCGGAAGCCGAGCGTGCCCGTCGGGTAGTTCGACGACAGGTGCAGTCCGTACGCGCGCTCGATCCCGAAGCGTTCGATGACGCCTTCGTCGACCATCGCTTTCGCGCCGCCCTTGCCTTCCTCCGCGGGTTGGAAGACGAGACAGAGTGTTCCCGCGAGCTCGTTACGAGCGCTTGCGACGAGCGTTGCGGCACCGAGCAGAATCGCTACGTGGCCGTCGTGGCCGCACGCGTGCATCGTGCCGTCGATGCGCGAGCGATACGCGAGATCGGTTTCCTCGAGAACCGGCAGCGCGTCCATATCCGCTCGGAGCATGATCGTACGCCCGGGCCGCGCGCCGCGCATGACGCCGACGACGCCCGTCGTCGCGATGCGCTCGTACACGTCGAAGCCGAGAGAGCGGAGTCGCTGCGCGACGAACGCTGCGGTGCGCTGCTCCTCGAAACCGAGCTCCGGCTGCATGTGGAGGTGGCGTCGGATGGCAACGACGTCGTCGACCAGCTCCGAAGGGACTGCGAGCGCGGACATGTCTTGCGCGTTCGGCGGCGGGGCTTTGGAGGCCCACGCGGCAGGGACTCTTACCGGATCAACCCGCGCGGCGGTAAGCCGGTCTGCCGTCGCGACTGCTTTTCGTCGCCAGAGAGACCGCGACGAGCAGCACGACGTTCGCGAGCAAGCCGAGGAATCCGGGGTTCACGCCGCAGGGAGTCGGCGTCGTGCCCAGCAGCGCGACGGTCGCAATCCCACCTGTGACGCCGGCGCCGACGCCCCACGCGGTCGCGCGGCGCCAAACGAACGCGCAGACGACGCCGGGCGCGGCTTGGGTGATGCCGTCGTACACGATCAGCAACAGTCCGACCAGGGTCTGTTTCTCGAAGAGCCATAGGACGAGCGCGAGCAACGCGATGACGAGAACGAAAACGCGAGTTGCGAGCACGCGGGCGGCATCGCTGCGCGCGAGACCGAACCCGTCGCTCAGAACGTTCTTTGCAGCGACGCTTGCGGTTCCCAGCAGCAGCGCCGATGCGGGCACGAGGGCGGCGAGCGCTCCGGCTGCCGCGACGAGGCCCATGACCCACGGCGGATAGAAGCGTTGGACGACGAGGAGGAAGGATTCGTCCACGCGGGTTCCCTTCAACCCTGGAACGATGAGCAGCGCGCTGAAACCAGCGAAGAAGACGAGGACGAGCACGACTTGATAGAGCGGCAGAAAGACGGCGTTCCGCCGCAAGACGTTCTCGCTGCGCGCACTGTATGTCGCTGCGAAGGATTGCGGCCCCATGAAGAAGCCGATGCCGGTCAGCAGCACGGTTGAGACGTACCAGACCGTGCCGCTCGGCGCTCCCGCCGGAGCGAGCGTCAGCATCGAAGCGTGCGTCGCTCGCAGGTGCGCGAACATCGCCGGTATCGAGCCGAAGAAGTGCAGAGGAATGGCTATGCCGGCAAAGATTACCGCGGCAAGCACCAAGACGTCCTTGACGACGCTCGCCCACGCCGTGCCGCGCAATCCGGCAGAGAACACGAAGAGCGCGATCAGCAGGAACGCGATGCCGACGGTGGCCGTAGCGTCGAACGTGCCGTATCCGGCGAGCGTGAGGAGCGTCTGCAAGCCGCTCAGCTGAAGCGTCACGTACGGAATCATGAAGACGAGCTGCACGAGCGCGATGCCGACACCGAGCGTGCGGCTTCCGTAGCGATCGATGAAGAAATCGGGTCCCGTGAGGAGGCCGCGCTCCTTGCCGACGCGCCAGATCGCCGGAAGCAAGAAGTACCCGATGACGTAGCCGATCGTGCCGTAGGCCAGAATGTAGTATGCGGGCGCGCCGCGGCCGTACGCCCAGCCGGCCGCGCCGAGAAAGGTGAAGCTCGTGTACACTTCGCCGGCGAGCAAGAGCCAGAGAAAGATCGCACCGAAGGAGCGTCCGCCGACGATGAACTCCGCAGGAGTCGTGTGCACGTGCCGCGAGCTCCAGAGCGCAAAGAGAATTGTCGCCACGATGACGAGGGCGACGATTCCGAGCGCGAGGCCGGCGGCGCTCACCAGCGCCCCTCCACGCGGCCGACGAACCAGAGGAAGAGGGGCGTCGCGAAGACCCATCCCACCACCCAGAACAGGACGAACGGAAGTCCGAAGATCGTGGGATCGAGACGGTTGACGAACGGCACGGCGATCGTCAGCGCGAGGATCGGGACGAGGACGAGCGTCGCGCGCAGCAGCGTCATGGGGTGAAACGTGCGCGGCGCTCGCGACGATACCCTTGGTGCAAGGAGGTTGCTCGCGAAACGTCGCGGCGTCAGCGGGCCGTCGTCAGTTGAACGTGTAGCCCCCGTGCGAGGTGTTGACGACGCCCGGCGCACCGTGGTCTCCAGTGAAGAAGCACGCCTCCGTTACGCTAATCCACGACACCGTCTGGGTTCCAGGTGCCGTGCGCGTCCATGTCGTCCCATCGAACGTTCCGAGCGCAGGCAGCGGTGGATTCCAGGCAACGCTCGTGTCGGTTTCGCTGCCGCCGGATCCGCCGCCGGTGCAATCGAGGCTTCCCGTGGTTCCGGCGCTCGGAATCGTCACGGCGCAGCCCGTTCCAATTGCAACGATCAGCGACGTTCCCTGGCACGAGTCGACGACGACGCCTACGGTTTTGGCTCCTCCATTTACGAGGGTCTGATCTGCTGACTGTACCTCGAACGCGCAGCCGGGCGTGATGCCCGTCGGCGTTGCCGTTGCATAGCTGCTCGCGAGCCAATTCAGCGCGTTGAACGAGAGTTCGCTGTAGCAGGTCCCGGCGAAGAGCGAAAACTGCCCTGTATAGTGTGCTTCAGCAGCCCATATGCGGACCGTTTGGTTCGTCACGCAGCCATCGGCATCGGTGACGTTGTAGGCATCGGCATGGCTCGGTGCGTTCGCATCGAGGCTCCCGCTCGGCAGGTAGAGTTGCGCGTACGAACAGGCTCCCCCGCTGCCGGGGCTCTTCCAAAAGACGATCCTGCCCAGCGTCGAGAGGGGCCCGGTAGCGGGTTCGAGCGAGGCCGTAAACGCGACGCCTTCAGAGCTTTCCGAGACGGAATCAGACGGCGCGCTCGGATCGGCATAGTGATTGTAGATGATGCCGTTGCAGTCGAGTGCCGAGGGCGGGACGAGCGTTACCGTGAGCGCAATCGCAGCGGTCGCAGGCGTCGGCGACGGCGTTGCGGGTGTCGTTCCGGCCGCGGTCGCGATTGCGAGATCGCTCGCGCAAGCGGCAGCGCTACTGCCGGTGAACGCTACGCGCGGCGCGAGAGACGCCGCGTCGAACGTCTTGGTGAGTGCGATGGTGACGCTGCTTCCCGCATGTGCGAGGGCACGTGCGGGAATTGCGATCGCACCCTGGGCGTGCGTCGCCTGACCCGAACCGTACGCGGCGGTTAGCCAACCCATGACCGCGACGGACGTCGAAGCGACCTGGCCGTACGCGTCGCGCACGGACGCACTGCAGAGTCCGGCGCTCTGCGGCTCCAACGGAAAAGTGGCGGGAGCATCGTTCATACTTCCCCCGTTTGCATTGGGATACGAGTACGGCACTGCCGGCGGAGGCAAGGGCGAGCGTGCTGCCTCGGCAGGTGAGTACGCCGGCGAGTACGGCGAGGGAAGAACGTCGGGGAAGGCAGCCACGTCGTTTCCGCAGGCGAAGCCGGGGGCGGCAAACCAATGCGCGTATCCCCACTCGGTCGCGACGAACTGTTCCCGCTCGCCTTGAGGCCAGTGAAAGAGCAGCGCGGTTGGCGTGGCGAGCGGCACGTTGGGCGTCGGCGAAGGGTTCGCGGCGCCAGGGGCGCTGAGCGCGACGCGGCAGGAGAGCGTGCGCGTCGCGCTCGCGCGCGATTGGAGATCGCGCAGCGTAAGCGTGAAGCCGCCCGGCGGACAGGCGGGCTCTTGCGCGATCGTCGCAAAGCTCGCGTTTCCGCTCGCATCAATTGCGGGATACGACGCTGCGCCGCTCGCATTGCCGGCGCTGTCGATGAAGATCGAGAACGGCGGCGCGCCCAGCGTGCGCTCGCGTACGCTCGCATCCGCAATGACCGGCATTGCCGACGTCGCGCGGACGGCGCCGGGCGCATCCGGGCGTCCGCTGTAGATGCGCAGGGTGAAGCCGGCGAGAGGATTTCCGCGAGCGTCGGCGCGCGGCGCGAAAGCGATTGTCGCGCCGTTCCCGCTCGATGCCGCAATCGCGCGTGCCGAGGCGAGGGCCGCGTCGACGTCGTCGGTTGCGGCGACGAGCGCGTTCGGATGGAGCGAGAAGGCCCATGCGCCGGCGACGAGCAGCAACGCGAGGATCCCGACCGTGACGAGGGCCTCGAGCAGCGTGAAGCCGCGTTCCCGCGCACCCATGTGATGACGAGTGCCCGCGGCATCGGGTCGCGGGACACGGTGCTTACCTGCGCGCGAGACCGATGAAGCTGAGGCCGAACCCGGCGACGCCCGTCCAGCACCACGCGCCGAGCGCGACGTTCCAATCCCACCAGATCCCCGAAGCGAGGTCGGTGCCGATGAGGAACGTGGCAGCGTAGATCATCGGCACGAGCACCGCAAACCAGCGATACGCGCAGGGTCGCGACGGCTGCGGGTCGAGCCGCGCGACCATGACGTCCGCTGCGATGCCCGTAGCGAAGGATGCCACCAGCGTCACGGCAAGCAGCGGAGTCGAGTTCGTGAAGGGCGCGGCAGCCATTGCGTTCGCGCAGGGATAGAGAATGGTGAATACGCCGGGCCGCAGCCGAAGCGACGATGCAGACCACAGCGCGAATCCCGCGGCGAGGACTCCCTGGAAGATGAGGATGAGCACGCCGATCGCGACCTTGTAGTACGCGAAGGCGAGCGCGGTCATGTAGTTCGGCGAGAAGGTAATCGACGGCGGTGCGTCCGTGCGCGCGGCACCGGGAATGAATGCGTACGCCGTGCCGAAGTGGACCAGCCCATACCATGCGACGATCCCGAAGACGAAGGGAAGCTGCCGCGAGAGCGTCGTGCTGGTCGCGCGGTTCGCGAGCGTCGAGCGGATCGGTCCGCTCGCGAGAAAGAACATGCCGAGCCCGAGCGCTTGATGCGTAGGGCTCAGCAATGCGTCGATGCCAATCTCGACTCCGAGCAGCAGGTGCCACAAGAGGTCGCCGACGCCCGCGAGCAGGAAGATCGGAAAGCCCAAGAGCGCCAAACGGTACGGAGGCGGCACGCTCTGCGACCACGACAGACCGCGAGCGCGGTTGCGCGCCGCAAACCCACCAACGATGCAGATCAGGAGCAGCATGCCGGAGTAAAAGAGGGCATGATACGGCGTGAAGAACGTTTCTATCGGGACGTGGCCGTGCGCCCAGGCATCGAGGAAGAAGCCGGCGACGATCCATACGCAGCAGATGCTCACGGCATAATCGAATGCAAGCGATCGCATCACGGACTCCGTTACGCCTCCACGCAGGAATATCCGCCCGAACCTCTGAGCTAAAACGCGTGAGTTTCGAAGAGACCAGGGCGGCATTCTTCTCGTGCGTTCTCGCGTGCGGCATCCTCGGAGCCGCAGGGTGCGCGTCGAAGCCGACGCTGCTTCCCGCGAATGCAAGCGTCGGGCGTATGCCGCGCGCGTGGCCGACGCCACGGGCAGCCACGCCGATTGCGGCGCCGCAGATCGTCGCGATGTATTTCTCGTCCGTGTCAGTACCGCGTGGAACGACGTGGCGTGCGGCCTTCGTTACCACGTCGAACGTCGCCAGCATGGAGGTTCGGACGAATCTCTTTGCGATCAACGTTCCGAAGCTTGGACGAGGCCGCTTTGCGTTTTCGCTCGACGTCTACGACACGCCGCCGATTTTCCTACGGAAGTACCGTCTGCGCGTCATCGCTCGTAACGCCGAAGGCGAGCTCGTGGAAGAAGACGTTCCCTTCGAGATACGGTAACAGGTTGCGCAGCTACGCGTAGGCGCTCGGCGTCGTCCCGTCGGTTCCGGGGTTTGCGCGGAAGAGCCGGAGTAGGAGCGATGCGGCGATCGCCACGACGAGGTTGATCGCAAGTCCGTAGAGCGCGACGAATACGGTGATGCTATGCCCGAAGAGCGGTAACGTGACGTTCACCGAGATGCCCTTACCGGCGACGGCCGTGCTCGCCGCAATGGCGGTCGAGGCGGCCATGGCAGCGAGCCAGCCGAGCAAGAGCCCGAGCGGGTGGAGTTTGCGCGTGTAGAGTCCGAGGACGAATGCGGGCACGATTTGCACCATCCAGATGCCGCCGAGGAGTTGAAAGTTGATCGCGTACGTCGTCGGAACGAAGATGACGAAACCGAGCGCAAATGCGCAGAGCGCGAGCGTCAAGAGGCGAGAGAGATGCGCGTCCGCGTGTGCGCGTCCGGGCGTGAACTCGCCGAATATATTGCTTGCGAACAGGTTCGCCGAGCCGATCGCCATGATGGCCGCCGGAACGAGCGCACCGATGACGATTGCTGCGAGCGCGGCGCCGGAGAGCCAGCCAGGGAAATACGTGTCGAGCAAGGTCGGGATCACGCTGCTCGTGTCCGTGGTTCTTATGTTGGCGGCGATGGCGCAGTAGCCCAGCAACGCGAGAAATCCGAGCATCAACGAGTAGATCGGCAGCAGCGCCATGTTGCGCTGCACCACGGCCTTGCTCTTCGCCGCGAGCACCGACGTGATCGAGTGCGGGTACACGAAGAGCGCAAGACACGAGCCCAATGCCATCGTGGCGTACGCGACTTGGAGATTTGCGGACAGGAGGATTGCGCCGGGCTTGGGCCGGGCAGCCAGCGTGGCGGCGGAGACGTCGAAGACGTGTGCCCAGCCGCCGAGCTTGGCCGGAATGATGACGATGGCGGCGACGACGGTTCCGTAGATCAGCGTATCCTTGACGAATGCGATCATCGCGGGCGCGCGTAAGCCGCTCGTGAACGTATAGGCGGCGAGAAGCAGAAATGCGATGCTCAAGGCGAGGTCGCCGTTGCCGATCGCAAAGGCTCCGCCCAGATGCATGAGGACGGCTTTCATGCCGATCACTTGGAGCGCGATGTACGGCAGCGTGGCGAGGATGCCGGTCAGAGCGACGGCAACCTCGAGTGGCCGGCTGCCGAAGCGATCGCGCACGAAATCGGCGGCAGTGACGTATCCGCGAACCCGCGCGACCGACCAAAACCGAGAGAGAAAGAGAAAACCGAACGGATACGCTATCGCCGCGTAAGGAACCGCGTAGAATCCGAGGGCGCCGACGCCGTAGACGAGCGCCGGCACGGCGATGAACGTGTACGCCGTGTAGATGTCTCCCCCGATGAGAAACCAGGAGACGATGGTCCCGAAGCGCCGTCCTCCTAGCGCCCATTCTTCGAGCTGGTGCAGGTTGCCGGCGCGCCAACGCGCCGCCACGAAGCCCATCAGCGTTACGAGGACGACGAGCCCGGCGAAGACCTCGTCGCGGACCGACAGCGTCATTGCTTCCGACGCCCGAGCAAGATCGCGACGCCCAGGATCACCGAGGTTGCAGCGACCCACAGGAGCTGATACCAATAGAAGAACGGAAAGCCGAGCAACCGCGGCTCGACCCGGTCGTAAAGCGCGGGGTCGAGATATGCGATGAAGGGCAGCAGGAGGAGAAGATACCTCAGGCGGCTGGCCATCGGCCTCGCCGTTCGGCGAGAAGAGCGAGCGACCCCTCCGACGAATGGCTCTGCCAAAGTTCGCGCACTTTCGCGCGCTTAACCGTTAGGAGAGGGCACTGTAGAGAATGGCCAGTCAGCCTACGAAAGACACGCCTTTCGGCCTCGAGCCGAATGTCGCCGCCGGGCTCGCGTACCTGTTTACTTGGGTAGGTGGCCTCGTCATGCTCGTCGGTGGAGGAACGAACAAGTTCGTGCGATGGGCAGCCGCGCAATCGATTACCTTATGGGTCGGTTGGTGGGTGCTCGATATCGCCGTCTTCTCGTTCATTTTCCCGATGTTGCATCTCTGGATGCTCGAGTTTCCGCTCTGGAGTCTGTGGTCGGTGCTCGGACTCTTGCTCTGGCTCTGGACGATGATCAGCGCGTTCCAGGGCAAAGAGGTCCGCATTCCGGTCGTCGCCGGCCTGACGGAGAGCATTTTTAAGTCGATGCTGTAGAAGGCGTGCCATTCGGGCTGCGGCCGAGCGTCGCAGCCGGAATGGCATCGCTCTTCTCACTCTTCGGGGGCATCGTCATGCTCGCGGCCGGCGCGACGGATACGTTCGTGCGCTGGTCCGCAGGCCAAGCGATCGTTCTTTGGTTCGCGTGGCTCGTGGCGTGGATGCTCGTCACGCGTGCGAGCTCCGCGGCTGGATTCCCGCAGATCCACGCCTGGATCTACCGCGTGCTCGACGTCGCCTTCATCGCAGCGTTGGCGTACTCGCCGGCGCAGGCATTCCTCGGCAAGAAGGCACGGCTCCCCGGCATCGCTTCGCTTACGGAGCGCATGCTCACGGGGACCATCCGCTAGCGCTCGGAACCGCGGACGAGGTTGCGCTCCAAACGCTTGCCGGCATCGTGGCACCGCTGATCGCATTCTGGTAGAGCACCTGGATGAGCCCGGCGGCTTCACCGGCGCCGCTCTCCGAATCGTCGAGCGTGCCGTCGAGCATGCCCGACGCAACGGCATACGGTGGCGCGCGCAGCGTTCGAAAGATCACCGAGCCGCTGCGCGCGGCAATCGGCGTGCCCGAACCGAGCGTGACCGTCGTGGCAATCGATGCGACGACGCGGCCCTCGTCGACCGCATCGTTCTCCTGAAGATACGTGCTGCAGCCGGCGCTCGGGCACGGCGTCGGGATGGGCGTTGCGAGGGTCACGTCCGTCTGCGCGATCATCGTGCACCTTGCTCCATCGCGCTCGACGCACGACTGTACCGGTGGCAGCGATGCAGGCGGGGTCGCTCCCCCCGCCATCGCTGCGGCGAGGGTAGCTTGCGCGAGTTGCTGCGCGCCGGCGAATGCATTCTGCGCAGCCGTCACGCTGCGGCGATGCAGCGCGGCCACCGCGAGAGACGCGGCGGCTTGGAGAAGCGTTTCACCGAGTACGACGATGGCACCGCAGAGAAACAGAACGCGCAGGAGCACGCAGATCTCACGGTGCGCCGGTGGGCGCGGGTGCGAGTCCCGGCAGCGTGATGGAGGATCCGGGAATGGGCGCGGGCGGCGGAAGCGTGCTCGAAAGCGAGCGACGCTCGTTTGCGCCGCGCCAGATTGCGCTTCCGGAGATCGTCAGCGCGATGCCACCTCCGGGCAGCTGCGTCACCTGTAGCTCGAGGGTTGCCGGAAGCGGCGACGCGTCGGCGAGCGGAACCGCCGTTTGGATGGAAGCCGGCGCGATCGTCGCTCCCTGGTACTTCGCGAGATTGCGCGCGACGCTCATCTCGCGCGCGAGCGCATCATCGAGCGCCGTCCGCGCCGGATCCGGACCGAAGTGGGCCGCTGAAGCGATCGTACCGGCAAGGACCGCGCCGGTCACGATCGTTAGGATGGCGACCGCAACGACCGTTTCGATCAGCGTTTGACCGCGTTGCCCCACGTACGGGGTAGTGCCCCAAGCCGCGGCGGATCGGGCAGACGCAGCAACGGCCGCTCGAAGAGATACGTGATGAGTGCCGCGAGAGCGATCGATGCGGCAAACGCGACGATCGTGTAGAGTACTTGCCAGTGAGGGTCCGCATGCGGACTGCCGACATACCCCGGAACGCGCTCCCAGAGCAGCTCGCGAGCGAGCACTTGATGATACAGGTAGAGATTGTAGGAGATCGCGCCGAGAAAGACGAGCAACCGGTTTGCGAGCAAGGGTTGCCAACCGCGTGCGCTCCACAGCGCTCCGAGAGCGATGGCGGCGAACGCCGCGCCGAACCATTCGCGCCGCCAGATCTGCCAGACCGACGCCCACTGGTCTTCGTGCCGGTATGCGTACAGGCTTTGCAAGAGAACGACAAGCCCGATCGTGCCCGCGAGTAGTAGCAACGGCGCGAATCGCCGGTACGATTGCGTGACGCTCGCGTCGTAACGACAGAAGATCCACGCGGCGAGCATGCCGCAGGCGAAGATGCCGAGATAGCCGGGGAGATTCTCGCTGTACGGTGCGAAAAGCGTACTGTAGCAGCACGCGGCGAAGCCGGCGCGCCAGAGCATCGAAAACGCGATCATGCCGAGTGCGGTGAGCCACGGCACGCGCGCAAAAAACCACCACACGAGCGGAAAGAGGACGTAAAATTCGACCTCGACGGCAAGGGTCCAGAGGACGCCGTTGATCGAGCCGTACGTCGAAGGAAACCATGTGTGCACGAAGAGCAGGTGGGTCGCGATCGCCTGCCACGCGGGCACCGCATCCTGGCGCTGCGCGTATCCGATCGCATAGGCGAGTGCGATCGAGAGTACGTACGACGGCACGATCTTGATGAAACGCCGCCACGCGAAATGTCGCCACGCCGGCGCCTTCGCTTTGCGTGCGAGCGCGCGGAGGAACGGATACGTGATGACGAAGCCGCTCAGAAAGAAGAAGAGATGGACGCCGATGAAGCCCGTCTCGGGAACGAACTCGAGCCACGGGACGGGCGCGGGCAGCCAGGATATCTCCCAAACGTGATACCAGAGGACCAGGAGCACGGCGATGCCACGCAGCCCGTCGAGCGCGGTGAGGCGCGTTTCTTCGTACGGGGTGCCGCTCGCAGCCACGTTGGCACTATAACACTTGGGGGCCCACGCTGCGATGCCGGCGCGCTATTTTAAAGAGGGCATGACCTACCGCTTCCGTATTAACGAGTAATCGTGGGCATTGCGGTCTATCAAGGCGTCGACGGAGCGTACTCGCAGCTCGTTCTCGAACATTTCATACGAGAGCGCGGCATTTCCGCAAACACCCTCGGCGTGCCCAGCTATCGCGAGCTCGTGACCGCGCTCTCCAGCTTGCGTGCCGACTTCGGCGTGATTCCCATCGAGAATGCCATCGGAGGAACCGTGCGTGAAGCGTACGATTTGCTCGGCGAGTTCGACGTGGCGCCGGTGGCGGAGGTGTTGTGGCGCACGGACCACAGGCTGCTGGGCGTCCGTGGCGCGACGTTGCGCGACGTACGCGAAGTGCTCGCGCACCCGCTGGTGATCGCCGAGTGCGGCAAGTTCCTGAGCGGGTTGGAGAAAGCGCGCGCCATACCGTGCGAGGATACCGGCGTTGCGGCGCGCGAGGTCGCGCGCGGCGGCAGCCCCGAAGTCGCGGCACTCGCACCGGCGTCGGCAGCTGCCATCTACGATTTGGTTGAGCTGGCCGCGCACTGCGCCGACCATCCGGCAACGTATTCCCGATTTCTCATCGTTCGGCCGCGCCACGGCGCGCACGGCGAGGAGATCGGCGGCGAGCGCGCTCTCCGGCGCAAAACCTCGATTATTTTTTCCGTCGAAGAGCGCACGGGATCGCTCGCGCGCTGCTTGGGGATTCTCGCCGAAGCCGGAATCAACGGCGACAAGCTCGAGTCCAAGCCGTACCTCGGTCACGGCGCCGAGCGCATCTTCTACGTCGATTTCGACGGGGACGTGCGCGACGAGAACGTGCGACGGGCGCTCGTCGAATTGCGCGGCGCGTGCAAGACCCTCGCAGTTCTCGGGAGCTACGACGCGCACGTCGGCGAGCCGGTGGGGACGAGCGACGCTGCCGTCCGGCCTTCGCTCGAGCGCGTCCCCGAGCGGCGCTCCGTCGAACCGATCGTACCGCTGGTGGAGTCGCCGTTCCCGCGCGTCGCGCGACCGACGAAGCCCGGCGGGACGGTATTGCGCGTCGGTAACGTGCGCATCGGCGACGGCGAGTTCGTCATCATTGCAGGGCCGTGTTCGATCGAGTCGCGCGAGCAGATCCTCGAGACTGCCAGGGAAGTTCAGGCGCGCGGCGCCGTCATGCTGCGCGGTGGCGCGTTCAAGCCGCGCACGAGCCCGTACGCCTTTCAGGGATTGGGATGGGAAGGCGTCACCCTGCTCGCGGAAGCGGGCCGTGCGAGCGGGCTTCCGACGGTGAGCGAGGTGATGACGACCGACCAAGTTGCGCGGATGGCCGAGCACGTCGACGTGCTGCAAATCGGTGCTCGTAACATGCAGAACTTCGATCTCCTGAAAGCGGTCGGCCGGGCGGGTCGCCCCGTGCTCTTGAAGCGCGGTCTCTCGGCGACGCTCGACGAACTGCTCGCCGCGGCGGAGTACGTTCTCGCGGAGGGCAATCCGAACGTGATGCTCTGCGAGCGCGGCATTCGCACGTTCGAGCCGACCACGAGAAATACGCTCGACCTCTCTGCAGTACCCGTGCTGCGCGAGCGCTCGCATCTACCGGTGCTCGTCGATCCCAGTCACGGCGTGGGCGTTCGCCGATGGATTCGGCCGCTGTGCCGTGCGGCGAAAGCCGTCGGCGCGCACGGATTGCTCGTCGAGGTCCACCCGAACCCGGCGGAAGCAAAGAGCGACAAAGAACAGGCCCTAACCTTCGAAGACTTCAGCGCGATCGTTGCGGACTTGGAGCGGATTCCAGTTCCGGACGTCACCTTCGCGTGATCCGCGGGATCCGCGGGGCGATTACCGTCGACGCGGACGATCGCAACGCAATTCTCGCCGCGACGAAGCGCCTCTTGCGCGAGATGACGCAGCGTAACGATGTGGAGACCGACTCCATCGCGTCGATCCTGTTCAGTCTCACGCCCGATCTGCGCGCTGCGTTTCCCGCGCTCGGCGCGCGCGAGCTCGGCTGGGTTCAGGTGCCGATGCTGCATTTCAGCGAGATCGACGTTCCCAATGCGATGCCGCGCGTGATTCGCGTGCTGATGCACGTGAACACGCCTCGCGTGCAAGCCGAGGTGGAACACGTCTATCTCGAAGGCGCGGTTGCGTTGCGTCCGGACCTCGTACGGTGAGTAGCCTCGGCATTCTCGGAACCGGTTTGATCGGTGCGTCGATCGGGATGCGCGCTCGTCGTAATGGCGTTAGCGTTTTTGGCTACGACCTGGAAGAGGAGTTTGCGGCGCAGGCGCTCGAGCTCGGCGCGCTCGACGGGCGCGCGAGCCGTGAGGAGCTCTACACCCGGTGCGCCACGATCGTCATCGCCGCTCCATTAGCGACCACGTGCGCCGAGCTGATCGCGCTTCGAGGGAGCGAATCGAAATGGACGCTGCTCGTGGACGTCGCGTCGGTCAAGCGGCCGGTCGTGGACGCAGGGCGCGGCGTCCGTAACTTCGTCGCGACGCATCCGATGGCCGGAGGCGAAGGCAGCGGCCCGCTCGCGGCAAGAAGCGATCTTTTCGAGGGACGCACGTGGGCGTACGTTCCGAGCTCCGACGACGAGCTCGACGGCCGAGCGCGGGACTTCATCGCGTCGCTGGGTGCTCGCCCCATGGCAGTCGGGGCGGGTGTCCACGACGAGGCGGTCGCCGTTACCTCGCACCTTCCTCAGATACTTGCCTGGTTGCTCTCCTCGCGCATTCCTGCTGGCGGTGAGCTCTTCGAACGGCTCTGCGGGCCGGCGGGATTGGAGATTCTTCGGCTCGGACGCTCGTCGCGGGAACTCTGGCGCGACGTTCTCCATGAAAATGCCGATGCCGTCTGTCCCGCGGGGAGGACGCTCGCGCAGGAGCTTGCTGCGGCCTGCGACGCCGTTGACGCGGGCAATAGCCCCTGATATACTGCCGAAGTTCCGGCCCACCCGCGGGTGCGGCTAGCTTTGTGTGTGACTCACTATATTGCCGACAATCAATCAATTAGTCCGCGCCGGTCGTGAAAAGACCGAGCGAAAGGTCAAAACCCGCGCGTTCCGGATGATTCTCACCGGACCGAAGCCGGGTCATCCGGATTTGCCGACGCGCAGTTTCGAAGTGCAGGGCAACCCGCAGCGTCGCGGCGTGTGCACGCAAGTCAAGACGGTCACACCGAAGAAACCGAACTCGGCGCTCCGTAAGGTTGCGCGCGTCCGCCTCACCAATGGCGAAGAGGTTACGGCATATATTCCTGGCATCGGTCACAACTTGCAGGAGCACTCGGTCGTGCTCGTGCGCGGAGGCCGCGTCAAGGATCTGCCCGGCGTGCGGTATCACATCATCCGCGGCACGCTCGACACCGCGGGTACGGCCAACCGGAAGCAAGGCCGTTCCAAATATGGCGCTAAGCGCGAGAAGAAGAAGTGAGCGCCTCTCGTGCCGCGTAAGGGTCCCGCTCCGAAGCGTCAGATTCTGCCCGATCCACGGTACAATTCGCGGATCCTGGCGCGCTTCATCAATAAGGTTATGCTCTGCGGCAAGAAGGCGACGGCGGAGCGCATCACGTATGGCGCGCTCGCAATCGTCGCCGAGAAGACCGGCAGAGACCCGTACGAGGTCTTCCAGCAGGCGCTCTCCAACGCGATGCCGCTGGTCGAAGTGCGACCGCGGCGCGTCGGTGGCGCCACCTACCAGGTGCCGATGGAAGTGCGGCCGGATCGCCGGCCTGCGATGGCGATGCGCTGGCTGATCGGCTTCGCACGTGCCCGCAACGGTCGCTCGATGGAGGAGAAGCTCGCAGGCGAGCTGCTCGACGCCGCCAATAATATGGGCGCGACCATCAAGAAGCGTGACGACACGCACAAGATGGCCGAAGCGAACAAAGCCTTCGCGCACTACCGCTGGTAGTCGCGCACTCCTAGCATTATGGCAACACGGGATTTCCCGCTCGAGCGCACGCGCAACATCGGCATTGCGGCACATATCGACGCCGGAAAGACGACGTGCACCGAACGCATCCTCTTCTATACGGGGCGCCTGCACAAGCTGGGCGAGGTGCACGACGGTGCCGCCACGATGGACTGGATGGTCCAAGAGCAAGAGCGCGGCATCACGATCACGTCGGCGGCGACCGCCTGCGTCTGGCGCGACACGCGGGTCAACATCATCGACACGCCGGGACACGTGGACTTCACGGTCGAGGTCGAGCGATCGCTGCGCGTTCTCGATGGCTTGGTCGCGATCTTCGACTCCGTGGCTGCCGTGCAGCCGCAATCCGAAACCGTGTGGCGGCAGGCGAACAAGTATCGCGTTCCGCGCATCGTCTTCGTGAACAAGATGGATCGCATGGGCGCCGACTTTTTCAACGTCGTTGCGAAAATTCGCGAGCGCCTCGGCGCGCGCGCCGTTCCGGTGCAAGTGCCGATCGGTGCCGAGGACGCGTTCACGGGCGTCGTGGATCTCTTCACGATGAGGAAGATCGTCTATGCCGATGACCTCGGCACGACGACTGCCGAAACGGACGTCGAGCCGGGAGAACTGCGCGACGTTGCGGAGACGTGGCGGCGAGAGCTCGTCGAGGCGATTGCCGAGCAGGACGACGAGTTGCTCGAGATCTTCTTCGAGGGCAAGGAGCTGCCCGTCGATCGCATGAAGGCGGCGCTCCGCCGAGCGACGATCCAAGGAACGGTTCTCCCCATGCTGTGCGGTGCCGCCTTTAAGAACAAAGGCATACAACCGCTGCTCGACGCGATCGTCGAGTATTTGCCGTCGCCGCTCGACGCGCGCCCAATCGTCGGAACGAATCCGAAAACCGGCGCGGAAGTCTTGCGCAAGCCCGACGACAGCGAGCCCTTCGCCGCGCTGGCGTTCAAAATCGCGACGGACCCGTACGGCAACCTCACGTACTTTCGCGTCTACTCCGGGACGTTAAACAAGGGCAGCTACGTTTTAAACTCGCGCAATGGGCGTAAGGAGCGCATCGGGCGCATCTTGCGCATGCACGCAAACCACCGCGAGGACATCGATTCGATTGGTGCGGGCGACATCGCCGCGGCCGTCGGCCTGGGCGACACGCGTACCGGCGACACGCTCTGCGATGAAAAAGCGCCGATCGCCCTCGAATCTATCACCTTCCCCGAGCCCGTTATCTCGCAAGCGATCGAACCGAAATCCAAGGCGGACCAAGACAAGCTGGGGACCGCCCTTGCGCGCCTCGCGCAGGAGGATCCGACCTTCCGGATGCGCACGGACGAGGAGACGCAGCAGACGATCATCTCCGGGATGGGCGAGCTGCACCTGGAGATCATCCTAGACCGGCTGCGCCGGGAGTTCAAGGTCGAGGCGAACGTTGGAAAGCCGCAAGTCGCCTACAAAGAGGCGATTACCAAGCGCGTCGAGCGTCGCGGAAAGTTCATCCGCCAGACCGGAGGCAAGGGACAGTACGGCGACGTCACGCTCGTGGTCGAGCCGCTGCAGCCGCCGGCGAAGGGTTTCGTCTTTGAGTGGAAGATCGTCGGCGGCTCCATTCCCAAGGAGTACCAGAAGGCCGTGCAGGAAGGCATCGCTGAGGCCGCGCAGAGCGGAGTGCTCGCCGGTTACCCGGTGCTCGATTTCAAGGCGATGGCGATCGACGGGTCGTACCACGAGGTCGACTCCTCCGAGATCGCCTACAAGATCGCAGCGTCGATGGCGTTCAAGGAGGCAAATCGCGCTGCGGGGCCGGTGTTGCTCGAGCCGATCATGAAGGTCGAGGTGACGACGCCCAAGGATTTCATGGGGAACATCACGGGCGACCTCAACCGCCGTCGCGGGATGATTCAAACGACGGAGGATGCCCCGGGAGGGGCCCAAGTGATTACGGCGCACGTCCCGCTCTCGGAGATGTTCGGGTACGCGACCGACATGCGCTCCGCGACGCAAGGCAGGGCGACGTACACGATGGAGTTTTCGCACTACGAGCAGGCGCCGAAGTCCGTGACCGAGGAGATCATCGCGAAGTCCGGGCAACATAAGGGCAGCTCAGCAGCATAAGGAACGAGAAAGGACATTCATGGCGAAGGCAAAGTTCGAGCGGACGAAACCGCACGTCAACATCGGTACGACGGGTCATATCGACCACGGGAAGACCACGTTGACGGCGGCGATAACGCACTGCCTTGCAACCGAAGGACTCGCGACGGCGCGCGGCGTCGACGAGATTGACAACGCGCCCGAAGAGAAAGAACGCGGCATCACGATCGCGATCTCGCACCAAGAGTACGAGACCGCGAAGCGGCACTACGCGCACGTGGACTGCCCGGGCCATGCCGACTACATCAAGAACATGATTACGGGCGCGGCGCAGATGGATGGAGCGATCCTCGTTGTCGCCGCCACCGATGGCCCGATGCCGCAGACCCGCGAGCACATTCTGCTCATGCGCCAAGTAGGCGTGCCGCGCATCGTCGTGTTCTTGAACAAGGTGGATCTCGTCGATGACGAAGAGCTGCTCGAACTCGTCGAGCTCGAGGTACGCGAGCTGCTGAGCAAGTACCAGTTCCCCGGCGACGATACGCCGATCGTTCGCGGCTCGGCGCTGAAAGCGCTCAACTCGAGCGGCAAGCGCGGCGATCCGGACGCCGACCCGATCTTCACCCTGATGGACACGGTGGACTCATACATCCCCGAACCGCAGCGCGAAATCGACAAGCCGTTCCTCATGCCGGTGGAAGACGTCTTTACGATCACCGGACGCGGCACGGTCGGAACGGGGCGCGTCGAGCGCGGACAGGTGAAGGTGGGCGAAGAAGTCGAGATCGTCGGTCTCAAGGAGGAGACGAAGAAGACCGTCGTCACGGGCATCGAGATGTTTCGCAAGCTCTTGGACTTCGGCATCGCCGGCGACAACATCGGCGTTCTGTTGCGCGGCATCGACCGCAACGAAATCGAGCGCGGTCAAGTACTCGCGAAGCCGGGCTCCGTGAAACCCCACAAGAAATTCACCGCCGAGGTGTACGTGCTTTCGAAGGAAGAGGGCGGGCGGCACACGCCGTTCTTTGCGAACTATCGTCCGCAGTTCTACTTCCGCACGACCGACGTGACCGGCACGATCCAACTGCCGGAGGGCGTCGAGATGGTGATGCCGGGAGACAACGTGCAGATGGCCGTCGAGCTCATCACGCCGATCGCGTGCGAAGAGGGCCTGCGATTCGCGATTCGCGAGGGTGGCCGCACCGTCGGCGCCGGCGTCGTGACGAAAGTCCAGGACTAGACGTGAGTCGCTCGCCGTCCACGGCTCGCTCCCGCTGCGCGGCCTCCTCGCTCCCAACGTCCGTGTCTTCGCTCGTCGGTCCGAGCTTTCTCGACCGAACGAATCTCGCTCCTCGCTTTTCACGCAGCGTGAACCGAACGGCCGGAAAACGTGGCTAAGCAGAAGATAAGAATCCGGCTCAAGGCGTACGATCATCGCGTGCTCGATCAATCCGCTGAGCGCATCGTCGAGACGGCGAAGCGCACGGGCGCGTTCGTGAGCGGCCCCGTGCCGCTGCCGACGGAGATCAATCGCTTCTGCGTTCAGCGATCCACGAACAACGATAAGAAGTCGCGCGAGCACTTCGAGATGCGCACGCACAAGCGCCTCATCGACATCCTGCAAGCCTCGCCCAAGACGATGGACGCGCTCATGCACTTGGATTTGCCGGCCGGCGTGGATATCGAGCTAAAGGCCTGAAAGGCTGCCCCGGACGAGGGGCGAACGGGCAGCGTATGCCCATCGAGCTGCGCGAGTCGAGAGCCCGGACGTTTACCGGCACGAAGCGCCGTATCTTTCATCTATTGGAAGAGATGGGCACGTCGGGCGACCAGATTTGGCCGTTCGCGTCGCAGCCCTTCATGCGCTCGCCGGGACCAATGTCGGTGGGCAAGACGGAAGAGTGGCATCTCGGCATCCACAGCGTGCTCGCGGAGATCGTGCCCGAGGAACGGATCGCCTGGCGAATTCTCAACGACGGCGTCGACGGGCGCCATGGCTTCTATCTCTCCTCTGAAGGCAAGACGACGACGTTGGAGTATCGCATCGAGGGAACGCTCTCCGACACGGACGGGCGCCTGCTCTGGCGACGCTTCGAGGATCAATTCGAGCGGTCCACCGAGGCGCTCTTCGACAAACTGAACCGCGTTCTACGCAGGTAAAGGTCTGGCAGGCATGCAGCATCGACAGCTAGGCACCGCCGGGCCGACCGTCTCGGCGCTCGGCCTCGGTTGCATGGGGATGTCCGAGTTCTACGGACCCGCAGACGAAGCCGAGTCGGTGCGCACGATCCGGCGCGCGCTGGACCTGGGCGTGACGTTCCTGGACACGGCCGACATGTACGGCAATGGCGAGAACGAGCGGCTCGTCGGCAAGGCGATTCGACCGTTGCGCGACCGCGTCGTGCTGGCGACGAAGTTCGGAATCCAGCGCGATGCGGACCATCCCGGCGAACGCCGGATAAGCGGCAGACCGGAGTATGTGCGATCGGCCTGCGAGGCGTCCCTGGAGCGGCTGGGCGTCGATCACGTCGATCTCTACTATCAGCATCGCGTCGACACGAGCGTTCCGATCGAAGAAACGGTCGGGGCGATGGCGGAACTCGTCTTTGCGGGCAAAGTGCGCTTCCTCGGGCTCTCGGAGGCGAGCGCGGAGAACGTACGTCGCGGGCATCGCGTGCATCCCATTGCCGCAGTGCAGAACGAGTGGTCGTTGTGGTCGCGAGACCTCGAAACGAACGACCAGTTAGCAGCTGCGCGCGAGCTGGGAATCGGCATCGTCGCGTATAGCCCGCTCGGACGGGGATTCCTCACGGGAGCGATTAGCGGCCCCAGCGACTTCGCGGCGGACGATTTCCGCGCGCATTCGCCGCGCTTCCAGGGAGTGAACTTCGCCAAGAACCTTGCGCTCGTCCGAGAGGTGGAACGACTCGCACGGCGCCTTGGATGCACGCCGGCACAGCTTACACTCGCCTGGCTGCTAGCGCGGGGCGACGACATCGTTCCGATCCCGGGGACCAAGCGCGTGAAGTATCTGGAAGAGAACCTGGGTGCGCTCGACGTTGAGTTGAGGGCGAGCGAGCGTGCGGCGCTCGAGGCCGCGTTTCCGCCTGATGCCGCGAGCGGTGCGCGCTACGCCGACATGAGCTTCGTGAACCGGTAAGTGCCGGCGCCCGATCCGCTCGATTTCTTGGCGATCGACGCGCTGCTCTCGGACGACGAGCGCCTCGTGCGCGCCGAGGTTGCAAAGTTCGTCGGCGATCGCGTGTTGCCGTACGTCGCGCAGTGGTTCGAGGCCGGCGTCTTTCCGCGCGAGCTGGCCAAGGAGCTCGGGAAGCTCGGCGTCTTGGGCATGCATTTGCGCGGTTACGAGTGTGCCGGTGCGAGCGCGGTCGCCTACGGCTTGGCGTGCCTCGAGCTGGAAGCCGGCGATAGTGGAGTTCGCAGCTTCGTCTCCGTTCAGGGCTCCCTCGCGATGCACGCGATCGCGCGCTGGGGAAGCGAAGCGCAGCGTGCCCTGTGGCTCGCACGAATGGCGCGCGGCGAGATCGTCGGATGCTTCGGCTTGACGGAGGCGGATTTCGGCAGCAACCCGGCGGGAATGCGAACCTTCGCGCGGCGTGACGGCAGCGACTGGATACTGCGCGGAACGAAGATGTGGATCAGCAACGGGTCGATCGCGGACGTCGCGATCGTTTGGGCGCAAAGCGACGACGGCATCCGCGGGTTCGTCGTTCCGACGCAGACGAAGGGCTTCTCGGCTCGCGACGTCGCGCGGAAGCTTTCGCTGCGAGCGAGCGTCACGAGCGAGCTCGTGCTGGACGATTGCCGCCTCCCCGAGGAGGCGGTGCTGCCCGAGGCGTTGGGTATGCGGGCGCCGCTTACGACGCTCGACGAAGCGCGGTACGGCATCATCTGGGGCGCGATGGGCGCGGCCCGTACCTGCTACGCGACCGCCCTGGAATACGCGAAAACGCGCGTCCAGTTCGATCGCCCTATCGGCAGCTTCCAACTGATTCAGGAGCGCTTGGTCGAGATGCTGATCGAGTTCCAGAAGGGAACGCTGCTCGCCTTGCATCTCGGTCGCATGAAGGATGCTGGCAGGCTGCGATCGGCGCATGTCAGCTTCGGTAAGCTCAACAACGTGCGCGCGGCGCTGCAGATCGCCCGCAGCGCGCGCGGCGTACTGGGCGCCAACGGTGTGACACTCGAGTATCCGGTGATCCGGCACATGAACAACTTGGAGTCGCTCTACACGTACGAGGGCACGCACGAGATCCACACGCTGGTCGTGGGGCAGGCGATAACGGGACTCTCCGCTTTTACGTAGCGAAGCTGGCCGTCAAGAGGGGACGCGGACGGCCGTCGCGTAGGCGCCGATAGCTCGCTTGCTACTGCGACGTCAAAGAAAGGCGTAAAAATGCTGAAGAAGACTTTGATCGCTCTCTCGATGGCGATGACGACCGTGCTGGTCAGTACCTCGCCGGCGCTCGCCGACCACAACCTGCGCATCGTCAATGCCGGGTCTCAGGCGGTGGAAACCATCAACATCTCGGGCATCAACCAGCGCATGTGGGGACCGGACTTGCTCGGCAATAATTTTCTCTTCCCCGGGCAGACGGTGAACTTCACGATCCGTGAGGGCTGCCTCGAAGACGTGCGCGTGATCTATCGCAACGGACACGTGCTGACGCGCGGATCCTTCGACACCTGCCGGTACGATTTGAGACTAAACTACTAAAGCGGGGGATCGCCCGAAAGAAGGCGAGCGGGGCGGGGGGGGGGGGGGGGGGGCCGGCCCCGCGCGGGGGGGGGGGGGGGGGGGGGGGGGGGGCGGGGGCGGGGGGGGGGGGGGGGGG
>VFSW01001599.1_pt1 | contig 34554 bp, 28 predicted proteins | sample 5358111 | NCBI WGS metagenome assembly VFSW01 (sample SAMN11554181, study PRJNA540505) | mine drainage metagenome | isolation source: sediment from site ElyBrook_90M | place: USA: Ely Copper Mine, Vershire, VT | collected 2017
GCGAGTCGCATGTCCATGATGTGCAGATCACCAAGGAAGCGCCAAATTATCATATCGAGTAGATTCCCGGGGTAAGTCCCAGGGTGCGGGCGGAGCGTCTTCCGGAGCAGACTTATCCCGCATTACAGCTGACTGAAAATTCAAACTTTAACGCCTGACGACTCCCATGCCCCATAAAAAAATCCTGATTCTTGATTTCGGGTCGCAATACACCCAATTGATCGCGCGGCGTGTGCGCGAAACTCATGTCTACTGCGAGCTACACCCTTACGATGTTGACGTGAATTTCATTCGTGATTTTCAACCGGCCGGGATCATTCTTTCCGGCGGGCCAAATTCCGTGACCGAAGGCGACACGCCGCGCGCGCCGCAAATCGTGTTCGAACTGGGTGTGCCGGTGCTGGGTATATGTTACGGCATGCAGACCATGGCCGCCCAGTTGGGTGGCGCGGTTGAAAGCGGTGCGGTGCGCGAATTCGGCTATGCCGAGATTCGCGCCCAAGGGCACTCGGCATTGCTGCGTGATATTCAGGACAGAACCAACCCGCAGGGTCACGGCCTGATCGACGTGTGGATGAGCCACGGTGACAAGGTGACGGCGCTGCCGCCGGGTTTCTCGGTCATCGCCAGCAATCCCGCCACGCCCATTGCCGGCATGGCGGACGAGGTGCGGCATTATTACGCGCTGCAATTCCATCCCGAAGTGACCCACACTTATCAGGGCAAGATCATGCTGAACCGTTTTGTGCATGACATTTGCGGTTGCGAGCAGGACTGGAACATGCCGGATTACGTTGTCGAGGCGGTGGCAAAAATCCGCGCACAAGTGGGCAGGGACGAGGTGATACTCGGACTGTCCGGCGGGGTGGATTCCTCGGTGGCAGCGGCGCTGATACATCGCGCCATCGGCGACCAGCTGACTTGCGTGTTCGTGGACAACGGCCTGCTGCGCTTGAAAGAAGCAGAGCAGGTGATGCTGACATTCGCCGAAAATCTTGGCGTGAAGGTGATACACGTCGATGCCGGCGGCGAATTTTTGCACCATCTGACCGGCGTGTCCGACCCGGAACAAAAGCGCAAGATCATCGGGCGCGAGTTCGTCGAAGTGTTCCAGCGCGAAGCCAAAAAACTGCCGAAAGCCAGGTGGCTGGCGCAGGGCACGATTTATCCGGACGTGATCGAGTCGGCCGGGGCGAAAACCAAAAAAGCCCATACCATCAAGTCTCACCACAACGTCGGCGGCTTGCCGGATAGCCTGCACCTGAAGTTGCTGGAACCGTTGCGCGAACTGTTCAAGGACGAGGTGCGCGAACTCGGCGTGGCGCTCGGTCTGCCGCATGACATGGTATATCGCCATCCATTCCCCGGCCCGGGCCTGGGAGTGCGCATACTCGGCGAAGTGAAACGCGAGTACGCCGATCTGCTGCGCCGCGCCGATGCGATCTTCATAGAAGAGTTGCATGCCACCAGGGATGAAGACGGCAGGTCCTGGTACGCTAAAACATCCCAAGCCTTCGCGGTATTCCTGCCGGTCAAAAGCGTCGGCGTGATGGGCGACGGCCGCACCTACGAATGGGTAGTGGCTTTGCGCGCGGTGCAGACTCAGGACTTCATGACCGCACACTGGGCTCACCTGCCGTATGAACTTCTGGGCAAAGTCTCCAACCGCATCATCAATGAAGTGCGCGGCATCAACCGTGTGGTATACGATATTTCAGGCAAGCCCCCCGCGACTATAGAGTGGGAGTAGCGCTCAGGGGACGCGGCCCCTGAGTGGGTGCGTCCGCGAACAGGCAAATTATAAATGTCATGACGTTATCACCCTGCCCAGCCGATGAAGCCTAGCCGGTCCACGTTTGTTCATGCTCTGTTCCCGGTCCATTTCCACTGGATGGGTTGCCCTGTGCGCAAGGGCTTGGCGTTTTTCGCCATCTGTCTGTCAATGTGGGTTGCACTGGTTTCCGCATCATTTTCCGCCACTCCCAGCAATGACATCGCATCAGCAACACCTGCCTCAATCAAAGTGGTGGTGGATGATAATTACCCTCCTTATGTGTTTCGCGATTCCAGCGGCGCAATCAAAGGCTACCTGGTGGATTTGTGGAAATTGTGGGAAGCCAGGACCGGTGTCCGCGTAGAACTGATTGCCACTGACTGGGCTAGAGCACAGCAGCTCATGGCAAATCGGCAGGCGGATGTTATCGATACCATATTCCGTACCCCGGAGCGCGAACGTGTTCTGGACTTCAGCCCTCCTTACACCGAGATCCCGGTGCCTGTCTACACGCATGCCGGGATCGGCGGCATTGCCGATCTCAAAACCCTGCATGGATTTCTGGTCGGTGTAAAGGCGGGCGATGCCTGTGCCGACAAACTCCAGGCGGCAGGCATCACAACCTTGCAGGCGTATAACAATTACGAAGCGCTGGTTCAGGCTGCTGTTGCCGGGAAAGTCAGGGTGTTCTGTATGGATGAGCCTCCCGCCAACTATCTGCTTTATCGTGACGGGGCGGAGCAAGATTTCCATAAGGCCTTCATTCTTTATACCGGGGAATTTCACCGTGCCGTGCGTAAAGGCGACAGCAAAACCCTGGTTATGGTGCAACAGGGCTTTGCTGCCATCGCTCCGGCAGAACTGGCCGGATTGCGGGATAAATGGATGGGCACGAGCCTGCCTGATCTGGTAAACCACAAGTTCTTCTATGTCTTGTGGATCGCGGCATTGCTGATTTTTTCGCTGCTGGTGGTAATCCTTGCCCTGCGATATTTCGTCAAGCAGCGTACGCGGCAACTCAAGATTGCATACCATCGCCTTGAGCGATTGACGAAATTGTATGCGGCCTTGAGCCAGTGCAATCAGGCCATCGTGCGTTGCGCGAGCATGTCAGAGTTGTTCCCGCTAATCTGCCGCGACGCAGTAAATTTCGGCGGCATGAAGATGGCATGGATAGGGCTGGTGGACGAGACGAATCAGATGGTCAACCCGGTTTCCTCATTCGGCGATGGCATGGAGTATCTGGAAGGCATACTGATTTCGGTGGATGGTGCCGATCCTGCCGGGCGCGGACCGACCGGTACTTCCATACGCGAGGACCGGCCGGTCTGGTGCCAGGATTTTCAGCATGATCCGGCCACAGCGCCATGGCATGAAAAAGGCGCGCGATTCGGCTGGGGCGCATCAGCATCGCTACCGTTGCACCGCTACGGGGCCGCTGTCGGTGCTATAACCCTTTACGCCGGCGAAGCAGGTTTTTTTGACGAGGCCGAACGCAATTTGCTCGTTGAAATGGCGATGGATATCAGTTATGCGCTGGACAATTTCGCCCGCGATGCCGAGATCAGGAAATCAACCGAAGCGCTGCAACTCAGCGAGAAACATTTCCGCGCATATTTTGGCCGTGCCATGACCGGCATGGCCGCGACCAGCCCGGAGAAAAACTGGATTGAGGTCAACGATGCCCTATGCGAAATGCTCGGGTATTCGCGGGATGAGCTGATGCAGATGACCTGGGCGGATATTACCCATCCTGACGACCTTGCCGCAAATCTTGCCCAGTTTGACCGGATACTCAGCGGTGAAATCGACGAATATTCGATCGAGAATCGCTTTGTCCGCAAGGACGGGACGATCATACACGTCCGTCGTTCGCCGCGCGCGGTCCGTAAGCCCGACGGCAGCATTGATTACATCGTCGCATGGGTCGATGACATCACCGAGCGCAAGCAAAACGAGGAACACATCCGGCGGCTTGCGCATTTCGACCTGCTTACCGGATTGCCCAACCGGGCGCTGTTTGCCGACCGCATCAATCATGCGCTTAGCATGGCTTTGCGCAACAACTCCAGGCTGGCCGTGATGTTCCTCGATCTCGACCACTTTAAGAACATCAATGACAACCTCGGCCACCGTATCGGCGACGCGCTGCTGATTGAAATCGCAATGCGCCTGAAATCGGCAATGCGTGATGAAGACACGGTGTCACGCCTCGGCGGGGACGAGTTCATCGTGTTGTTGCCGGATGCTGATGCCGATGGCGCCGCGCATGTGGCTGAAAAATTATTGGGGACTGTTTCGCGGTTTTGCCGGATTGCACAGCATGAACTGATAGTCACGGCCTCGATCGGCATTGCCATGTATCCGGACGACGGCCGCGATTTTGAGGCGCTTTCGCAATGTGCAGATGTTGCGATGTACCGTGCCAAGCGCGATGGCCGCAATAATTATCGTTTTTTCACCACTGAAATGCAGACGCATTCGGCTCGTACCATGCAACTGGAAAGCGCATTGCGCCACGCGTTGGAACGGAACGAGCTGAGTTTGCTTTACCAGCCGCAAATCTCCCTTCGCGACGGTAGCATCGTCGGCGTCGAGGCATTGTTGCGCTGGGAGAGTCCCATGTTGGGCATGGTTTCGCCGGCTGAATTCATCCCTGTAGCGGAAAGCAGCGGGCAGATTTTGCAAATCGGCGAATGGGTGCTGCGCACAGCCATGCAGCAGATGAAGTCATGGATGGATGGTGGCATTGTGCCGATGACCATTGCGGTGAATCTTTCGGCAGTGCAGTTCCGTCATCCCGACTTGCCCGAGCTGGTCAAACAGATACTCGACCTGGTTAAATTGCCGCCGCAGTATCTGGAGCTGGAATTGACCGAAAGCGTCGCGATGGACGATCCGCTCGGCGCCATTGCGGTGATGGACGGCCTGCACGAACACGGCATCCGCATGTCAATAGACGACTTTGGTACCGGTTATTCCTCGCTCAATTACCTTAAGCGCTTCAAGGTTTACAAACTGAAGATCGACCAGTCTTTTGTGCGCAATATCACCGATGATCCGGAAGACATGGCCATTGTCAGTGCCATTATCAGTCTGGCCGGCAGTCTTGGATTGCAAACCATTGCCGAGGGAGTGGAAACCGAAGGGCAGCTGAAATTTTTGCTTGAACGGGGTTGCAATGAAGTGCAGGGTTTCTATTTCAGCAAACCGCTGACAGTAGGGCAGTTCGAGCATTTATTGAGAACAGGAATACAGCAGCTGGAATTGCCGATACAGTAGCAACTTGTGGCAGGCATCCCCGCAAGCCTCAAATTTCCATCAGGGAGCTCTGCAGCGCTTCAGCCTTTCCGGCCTGGTCGAGCGACCCGCCGCTGATCCAGAACACATCTTCGGCACGGCTGCCCAATGTGTTGATCTTGGCGCGGTGCAGAACGATATCATGCATATCCAGAATCAGCGCGATGCGTGCCAGCAGTCCGGGGCGATCGCCGGTAACCAGCGACAACACGTGCATTCCCTTGCCATCAGGATTGATCACCACCTCGGTGCCGATGGGGAAGTGCCTTAGCTGGCGGTTGACACGCCCCATCCCGGCAGGAAATATCGGTTTCGCGTTCAGGATTTGCTGGCCCAATTCGAATTCAATGTAATTCATGATATCCCGATATGCCATGTCGCCGTGTGTGGCTTCCATGATCTGAAAACTGTTCAAGGCATAACCGTGTTGGGTGGTATGGATTTTGGCTTCAACAATGGTGTAGTTCATGCGCGCAAAAAAATCACCGATGCGCGCGAATAGTCCGCGCTGATCCACGCAATAGACCATCACCTGCAAACCCTCGCCTGCGCGGCTCAGCCGGGTCTTCACGACAGGCACAGCGGTGTTCACCTTGAATGCGAGCAAACGCGTATGCCAGGCAATTTCCTGCGCCTCGTGATCCAGGAAATAATTGTCATCCAGCTGTGCCCATAGCATCCGGTAAGATTCGGCCGACATCGCATAAAGGCTGAGCACGGTTGCGGCCTGGGTGCGGATATTGTCCAGATGATTGGCTGCTTTCCCGTCGCGCAGAAATCGCCGGGTTGCATGGTAAAGGTTCTCGATCAGCCTGGCCTTCCATGCATTCCATATCTTTGGGCTGGTGCCGCGCACATCCGCTACCGTCAGCAAATACAGCGCGACAAGATAGCGGTCATTCCTGATATTTTTGGCAAATGCGGCGACCACTTCCGGATCGGACAGATCCTGTTTTTGTGCGGTGGCGGAAAGGCTGAGATGTTGTTCGACCAGCCATTCCACCAGGTCGGTGTCGTCGCGGCTGAGCCGGTGTTTTACGCAGAAAGCACGCGCATCCCTTTTTCCAAGCTGTGAATGGTCGCCGCCGCGCCCCTTGGCTATATCGTGAAACAGGCCGGCAACATACAACACCTCCGGGCGGGCAAATTCGCCGATCAATTTGCTGCACAGCGGAAATTCATGCGCAAATTCCGGCACGGCAAAACGGCGCAGGTTGCGCACCACCATCATGATATGTTCGTCCACCGTATAGACATGAAAAAGGTCATGCTGCATTTGCCCGACGATGCGTCCGAACGCGGGTATATACCGGCCGAGAATGCCGTATTGATTCATGCGCCGCAATGCGTGAACCACCCCTTTGGGCTGGCTCAGTATTTCCATGAAGCGGGACCGGTTCAGCGGATTTTTGCGGAAAGCCGCGTCGACCCGGTAACGTGCCCGCCACAACGCGCGCAGCGTGTTTGCGCTGAGATCTGTCAATTCTGGATGCCGCTGCATCAGCAGGAACAGCTCAAAAATCGAATCTGGTGAAAGCTCAAACAGTTTGTCATTCCTGATGTCCAGCAAGGTGCCGACAACGCGGAATCGTTCATTCAGGGCATGCTGCGGAGGTGTTGCATGAAACAAATGGTCGTGCAAATGCTGCAGCATGATGGTGCTGAATTGGCGCACCGCCAACTTGGTCTGGTAGTAGCGTTGCATCAAATGCTCGCTTGCGCGGCGATTGGCCGAAGCATTGATGCCCATTTGCTCGGCCAGCAAGGTTTGAAATTCGAAAATCAGCCGGTCCTCGCGCCTGCCTGCCAGATAATGCAAGCGCGCACGCAGTGTTTTCAGCAGTGTGTCGTGCTTTGCAATCAGGCGCGCTTCGGGCTGGCTGATGATGCCGGCCTGGGCAAGCTCCGCCCAGCGCGTGTCCAAACCCGCCGCATGGGCAATCCAGGTGATGGTTTGCAGGTCACGCAGGCCGCCCGGACTTTCCTTCAGGTTGGGTTCAAGGTTAAAGTCCGAATCGAGGAAACGTTTGTGGCGTTGCTGCTGTTCATCCAGTTTGGCAAGGAAAAATTGCCGGGGATCGAGGTGTCGCTTTACCGCCCCGTGCAAATTGGAGAACAGTTTGGCATCTCCTGTCAGCAGGCGCGACTCCAGCAAGTTTGTCTGCACCGTGATGTCCGCCGATTCGTTGATGCATTGGTCTATCGTGCGGATGCTGTGGCCGACTTCCATGCCGATGTCCCATAGCATGCCGATCAGTTGCTGCAGCTTGTGTTGCAATTCCCCGTCGGGTTCCGAATCCAGCAGGATCAGCAAATCAATGTCCGAGTAGGGATACAGTTCGCCGCGCCCGTAGCCGCCCACTGCAACCAGTGCAATTTGGCACGGCAGCAGTAGTTGCCTCCAGACGCGCTGCAGATAACGGTCTATCAGCCGACTGTGTGCGCCCAGCAGGCGCGCCACTTTGTTGTGTTTCAGGAAGGCTTGTTCCAGGGCCAGGCGATCGTCGCGCAATGAGTTGCGCAGTTCTGCGGTTGAACCATGGCCAATGACTCGGCGAGCGTCGCCTGCCACCTTGGTCAGATGACCGGCAGTTTCGTCATGGCCGGCGACCAGGCTGGCGCTTTTAGCCGGCCTGGTCGAGGTGCTGGCAGTTCCATCAGGAATTTGGCGGGGGGGGGCAGCCATCAGAAACAGTCAAAACTTCATAGCCGGAATCGGTAACCAGTATGGTGTGCTCATATTGTGCCGAAAGGCTGTGGTCCTTGGTTACCACGCTCCAGCCGTCGCCCAGTTGCTTGATGGCCGCCTTGCCGGCATTGATCATCGGCTCGATGGTGAAAGTCATGCCCGCTTCGAGCTTCAGGCCGGTTTTTGGCCTTCCGTAATGCAGCACTTGCGGTTCTTCGTGAAAGCGTTGCCCTATGCCATGTCCGCAGAATTCACGCACCACGCTGTAACCCAGCGGCTCGACAAAACTCTGGATAGCATGGCCGATGTCACCCAGGTATGCACCCGCTTTGACCACGCATATGCCGCGCCACATCGCCTGATAGGTGATTTCGCATAGACGTTTTGCCTGGATCGACGGCTCGCCGACACAGAACATCCGGCTGCTGTCGCCGTGATAGCCATCCTTGATGACGGTGATATCCAGATTGACGATGTCGCCATTCTTGAGCGATTTGTCGCTGGGTATGCCGTGGCATACCTGGTGATTGATCGAGGTGCATATCGATTTTGGATAGGGCTTGTGTCCGCCGGGTGCGTAGTTGAGCGGGGCAGGAATCGCTTTTTGCACATCGACGATCAGGTCATGGCAGAGTTTATCCAGTTCGTTGGTCGTCACGCCAGCCTTGACGAATGGAGCAATGTAATCGAGAACCTCGCTGGTCAGGCGGCCGGCGACACGCATTTTTTCGATTTCTTCTGGAGTCTTGATGGATACGGACATATTTCTTGAGTTGATATAAGGTCGGGCAAGAATATCATGCGGTTCTAATTGTTGACAATCTTGATTGGGAATCTGTCCTTCTGAAATGGGGATACGCCAGATTCCATTTGAACAAACCAACCGGAGTCGGCCTATCTTGCGACAAAATGGCATTACAAAAAAAAGCACGCCTGAGCGTGCTTTTTTGCGTCAATCAATCACCGATTAACGGGTATTGCCATTGTTGCCGCGCCCGAGTGTGAAACTTGGACGATCACCATTGCGTCGCGGGGCGCTGTTGCCGCCGCGATTCTGGCTGTTGCCGAAGCTGCGTTCCTGGCTGCGCGGCTGGCCGGCACCCTGACCGCCGCCAACGCCCAGTGTGTGGCCGGTATTTCCGTTGGCTTGACCGTGCCATTGGCCATGACCTTCCTTGCGTCCGGCATGGCTATGACGGCTGTCCGGCGCGCTGTGGTGAAAACCGTTGCCGGTTTTGGCGGGGAAGCCGGCGTTGCTGCCACCACCGAAACCGCCACCGCTGCTGCGGCGCGGGCCGCTGTTGCTGCGCGGACGATCCGATGCCGGGCCGCCGGTGCGCAGTTTGTACTTGGGCTCCAGTCCTACTATGGTGTGCATCTTGATGCTTTGCTCGGTGTAGCGCTCGATGCGCTTCAGCAACTGCGCATCGCGGTTTGACGCGAACGAGATGGCGATGCCGGTAGAGCCGCCGCGGCCGGTACGTCCGATGCGGTGCACATAGTCCTCGGCGAACTTGGGCAGGTCGAAGTTGATCACATGCGAAATGCCGCGCACGTCGAGACCGCGTGCCGCCACATCGGTGGCCACCAGGATGCGCACATTACCGTTACGCATGTTGAGCAGGGTGCGGTTGCGTTCGCGCTGGTTCATGTCGCCATGCAGTGCCGCAACGGAATGGCCTTGGGCGGAGAGCTGGTCGGCAATGGTGTCGGCATCGCGCTTGGTGGCGGTGAACACCAGCGCCTGGTTCATTTCAGCGTCGGTCAGCAAATGGCTGAGCATCTTGTTCTTGTGCGCCACGTCATCGGCAAACATCATGCGCTGCTCGATGTTTTCGTGCTTGTCCTTGGCCGCCGACACGGAAATCTTCTTTGGTGTCTTGAGCAAACGCGAGGCCAGATTACCGACCACGCCATCCAGCGTTGCGGAGAACAGCAGGGTCTGGCGCGTTGCCGGAGTGGCTTTGGCGATGCGTTCCACATCGTCGACAAAACCCATATCCAGCATACGATCCGCTTCGTCGAGGATCAGCACTTCCAGGCGTGAAAAATCAATGCGACCGCGTTCCAGGTGGTCGATCAGACGTCCCGGGGTGGCGACCAGAATATCGACATGGCCGGACAGCATACGGTTCTGCACCGGGTAGGGCATGCCGCCCAGGATGCTGATGATCTTGAAGCGCATGTTCTTGCCATATTTTGTTGCTGCATCGCAGACTTGCTGCGCCAATTCGCGGGTAGGAGTCAATACCAGCACGCGCGGACCCTTGCCCGGCAAAGCGGACGGTGTAGCCAGACGGTTCAGCGCGGGCAGAATGAACGCGGCGGTCTTGCCGCTGCCGGTTTGGGATGAAGCCATCAGGTCGTGGCCGGCCATGATTTCCGGAATGGCCTGTGCCTGGATCGGCGTGGGTTCGGTGTAGCCGGTTTCGGCGATCGCCTTGAGAATGGCGGCGTTTAAATTCAGATTTTCAAATGACATCTTGCTTCCTTTTTATTATCAAAGGGAATCCATATCGGCACACGGACGCAAGTCAACACCCAGTTAAAAACTAACTGGATGCCGAATCGTATTCCGGCATGACGAACTTCTGTAGTTCCCCAGGTGAGCGCAGGCAGTAAAAACTACCCGTTGAAACGGGCAGACAGATAGACCGGCGCATAAAACATCGTTGCTAACCGGAAAACCCGAGAGAATCCTGTGAGGGCTTTTAGACAGGCGCGATTTGCGTACGCGCGAGAGGCAGGTCAGATAACGATGAACCAATGCCGCCTCAGTGGCGACAAGGCGCGCATTATACGGATGAAAAAAATAAAAGCCAGCAAAAGTTTACCGTGACTTGCGCTGTGCTAGAATGCGCGCCCTTTTCATATAGCAAGGCTGTATCCATGTCCCGCCAACTCCGTAATATCGCCATCATCGCCCACGTTGACCACGGCAAGACCACTCTGGTGGACAAGTTGCTGAGCCAGGCAGGCTCTTTTGCTTCCTATAAACATGTCGCCGAGCGCGTGATGGACAGCAACGACCTGGAAAAAGAGCGCGGCATCACCATCCTGGCCAAGAACTGCGCCGTGGATTATGAAGGCGTGCATATCAACATCGTCGATACACCTGGACACGCCGACTTCGGCGGCGAGGTGGAACGGGTGCTGGGCATGGTGGACGGCGTGTTGCTGCTGGTAGACGCGGTCGAAGGCCCGATGCCGCAGACCCGTTTTGTCACCAAGAAGGCGCTGGCGTTAGGCTTGCGTCCCATCGTGGTGATCAACAAGGTCGACCGTAATGGTGCCCGCCCCGATTGGGTGATAAACCAGACTTTCGATTTGTTCGACAAGCTGGGTGCAACGGAAGAGCAAATGGATTTCCCCGTGGTGTATGCCTCGGCATTGAACGGCTACGCCACGCTGGATCTGGCCAAGCCCAGCACCGATATGCGTCCGCTTTTCGAGGCTGTGCTCAAGCACGTTCCCGCGCCTGACACCGATGTGGACGCGCCGCTGCAATTGCAAATTTCCGCGCTGGATTATTCCAGTTTCGTGGGCCGCATCGGCGTGGGCCGCGTGCGCCGTGGTCGTATCAAGCCCGGCCAGGATGTGATGGTCATGAATGGCGACAGGCCACCGAAACGCGCGCGCATCAACCAGGTGCTCGGCTTTCGCGGTGTCGAGCGCGTGCCATTGGATGAAGCGCTTGCAGGCGACATCGTGTTGATCAACGGCATTGAAGAAATCGGCATCGGCGTTACGCTGGCCGACGTGAACAAGCCGGAAGCCCTGCCTATGCCCAAGGTGGATGAGCCGACGCTGACCATGAACCTGATGGTGAACACTTCACCGTTGTGCGGAAAAGAAGGCAAGTTCATCACCAGCCGCCAGATACGCGACCGGTTGAACAAGGAGCTGCTGGTCAACGTGGCTTTGCGCGTTGAGGAAACGGACAACACCGACGTGTTCCTGCTGGCCGGGCGCGGCGAATTGCACCTGACGATTTTGCTGGAAACCATGCGGCGTGAAGGTTTTGAAATGGGCGTCGGCAAGCCGCGAGTGGTGTATCGCGACATCGACGGCCAGAAATGCGAGCCGTTTGAAGTCCTGACCGTGGATGTGGAAGACACCAACCAGGGCGCGGTGATGGAAGAGCTGGGTCGCCGCCGCGGCGACTTGCAGGATATGCAGCCGGACGGACATGGCCGGGTGCGCCTGGAATACCGCATCCCGGCGCGCGGTTTGATCGGCTTCCAGTCCGAGTTCATGACCATGACGCGCGGCACCGGCATCATGGCGCACGTGTTCGATGACTATGCGCCCGTCAAGGCCGAGATGCCGGGCCGCCGCAACGGCGTGCTGATTTCTTCCGAAGCCGGGGAAGCGGTGGCTTATGCCTTGTGGAAGCTGGAAGATCGCGGCCGCATGATCGTTGTTCCCGGCGACAAATTGTACGAGGGCATGATTATCGGTATCCACAGCCGCGACAATGATCTGATCGTGAACCCGATCAAGGGCAAGCAATTGACCAACGTGCGCGCCTCCGGCACCGACGAAGCAGTGCGCCTGACCCCGCCGGTACGGCTGACGCTGGAATCAGCGGTGGAGTTCATCGACGATGATGAACTGGTTGAAATTACGCCGTTATCGATTCGCGTCCGCAAGCGTTTCCTGACCGAAAACGAACGCAAGCGCACCGGCCGCCTGTAGAGCGTTTGCAGGCTTGGAGTAAAGTTAAAGGGATGCCCGCAGGCATCCCTTTTAATTTGGGCCCAATGATTGGTTTATACTGGCACGCAAAAATCAGGGATCTATGCACATGGAGCAGCAAATCAACATCTTCATTCCTCTTTTCATTGGGCTGTTTGTCGGCGCGGGCGCGATCTGGTTGATACTGCGTGAGCGCATTTCATCAGCCGCTGACAAGGGAAAAAGTGAAAGCCAGGTCGAAATAGCCCGGCTTAATGAGCGATTGGCCGCTGCGCAAGAGGATGTCGGTCGACTCACGATTGAAAAAAATAATCTTGCATCACTGCGTGATCAACTCACCGCCGAACAGCAACGGCTGAGCAACAAAGTTGCCGAACTGGCAACCACACTGGAATCAGAACGCTCCAAGACAGTCGAAAACTTGCAGTTGCTGAAAAATGCCGAGGAGCAACTTTCCAACCGTTTCAAATTCCTGGCCAGCGAGATTCTGGAAGATAAATCCAGGCGATTTACCGAGCAGAACCAGACCAACCTCAACCAGTTGCTGGAGCCGCTCAAGGTCAAGATCACGGAATTCCAGGGCAAGGTACAGGAGGTCTATATTCAGGAGGGTAAAGACCGTTCAGCACTGGCCGAGCAGGTCAAGCAACTGATGGCACTCAACAACCAGTTGTCAAAAGACGCACACAACCTCACCAGCGCGCTGAAAGGCCAGGCCAAGACGCAGGGCAATTGGGGCGAATTCATTCTGGAACGGGTGCTGGAGACTTCCGGTTTGCGCAAGGGCCATGAATACGACGTGCAGGAAAGCCATACGCGCGGGGACGGTACGCGGGCTCAGCCGGATGTGGTGGTCCATATGCCGGAATACAGGCACCTGATCGTCGATGCCAAGGTTTCGCTAACGGCATATGAAGAATATGCCAACGCGGAAACCGATCATCAGCGCGATGCCGCGATGAAACGTCATCTGGATTCGGTGCGCGGCCATATCAAGGAATTGTCGGTAAAGAACTACCAGCAGCTTTACGGCCTCAAGTCGCTTGATTTCGTGCTGATGTTCATTCCGGTTGAACCCGCTTTCATGCTGGCCATCGCGCATGACAGCAATTTGTGGCAGGACGCATGGAAGAGGAACGTGTTGCTGGTCAGTCCCAGCACTTTGCTGTTCGTTCTGCGCACCGTGGCACATCTTTGGCGGCAGGAGCAGCAGAATCGTAACGCGCAGGAGATTGCCAATCAAGGCGCCGCGCTGTATGACAAACTGGTTGGCTTCGTGGAAGACCTGGAAAGTCTTGGAACTAAACTGAAGCAGGCGCAGGCGAGTTATGAAGGAGCGTATAACAAATTTGCAGGGGGGCGAGGCAATGTCATCCGCCAGGCAGAAAAGCTCAAGGACCTGGGCGTAAAGCCCACCAAACAACTGCCGCAAAAGCTGGTTGATTTGGCTTTGGATGAACTGCCTGCCGGCAACATCCCCGAATCCGGTTAGCAAGTCGGCCCAGAAAGAGGCGTGGGACGATCCGCTTCTTTGTTCATGACGGCGTGTGTCACGATGGTAAGATACGCTCATCCCCTTAATATATTTTCTGTTCAACGATGAAACTGGCAATCGCACAAATAAACTGCGTGTTAGGTGATTTAACGGGGAATGTAAAAAGAATTTTGCAATACTCCGAACAGGCCAGGCAGTTGGGTGTGCAACTATTATTGACCCCCGAACTGAGCCTGTGCGGTTATCCGCCTGAAGACTTGCTGCTGCGGGACGGGTTTTACCGTGCATGTGCGCAGGCGCTGGATGACCTTGCCGGGGAAATATCCGGTATCGCCGTGATCGTCGGGCATCCGCATGAGCTCAATGGGAAAAGGTATAACGCCGCGTCGCTGATCAGCGATGGCGTGATTTCCGCCACTTATCTAAAACACGAACTGCCTAATTATTCCGTTTTTGACGAGGAGCGTTATTTTGAGCAGGGTACCGCGCCGTGCGTGTTTGAAATGGAAGGCATCCGCTTTGCGTTGAACATCTGTGAAGATGTTTGGAAGCCTGATGTCGCCCTTCAGGCATGCAAAGCCGGTGCCCAGGTTCTGCTGGTGCTGAACGCCTCTCCTTATGCCATCGAGAAACAGAATTATCGACATAACGTCATTCGCGAGCGTATTGCCGAGACCGGCATGGCTGTGGTCTATGCCAATATGGTCGGCGGTCAGGACGAGCTGATTTTTGATGGTGGCTCGTTCGCGATGGATCGCGGCGGTGTGCTGACCGCACAGGCCCCGAATTTTGAAGAAACCCTGTCGATACTCGAAGTACACGATGATTTGAGACCGGTCGGCGCAATCATTCCGGATTTGGGTCTGGAGGCCGATGTCTACCGGGCTTTGTGCCTGGGCGTGCGGGATTACATCACCAAGAACCGCTTCCCGGGCATACTGCTTGGCATGTCGGGCGGGATTGATTCCGCATTAACCCTGGCGATTGCGGCGGACGCGCTGGGCGCGGACAAAGTCCATGCGGTGATGATGCCGTCACCCTATACCGCACAGATGAGTCTCGACGATGCGCGCGAGATGGTGAGGATACTGGGGGTTCGCTATGACGAATTCCCCATTGAGGCAATGTTCCGGAGTTTTTCGACCACGCTGGAAACCAGTTTTGCCGGGCGTGCAGTGGATACCACGGAGGAAAATTTACAGGCGCGCATACGCGGCACACTGCTGATGGCGTTGTCCAATAAACTCGGTTCCCTGGTATTGACCACAGGCAACAAATCCGAGATGACCGTCGGTTATGCCACGCTGTACGGAGATATGGCGGGTGGCTTTGCAGTATTGAAGGATGTCAGCAAAACCCTGGTGTATCGTTTGGCGCGTTATCGCAACACGCTGGGCAAGGTGATTCCGGAACGTATCATCACGCGCCCGCCCAGCGCCGAATTGCGCGCCGATCAAACCGACCAGGACAGCCTGCCGCCATACGATGTATTGGATGCCATCATGGCGTGCTATGTCGAGCAGAATCTCACGATCCCGGAAATCATCGCACGCGGCTACGCCGAGGCAGATGTGCGCAGAGTGGTGCATTTGATCCGCATCAGCGAATACAAGCGCCGCCAATCTGCGGTGGGCATACGCATCACGGAGCGCAGTTATGGGAAAGACTGGCGATATCCAATCACAGTGCGTTATCAGGATAACTTCTGAATCTAATTCCATTTGACTGCGAGTTTTGGTACAATGCGCCGCGTTTTGAGATGGGCTTCGAGCCCGTTTTTTATTTGCAGGTCATATTTTTGGGTGTGGTGAAGCTGGGTTTATGGATGTGGTGAAGTTGGTCGAAACGACGGTAAACGGCTTGGGCTACGAGCTGGTGGACCTGGAGCGCTCCGGACGCGGCATGTTGCGCGTGTTCATCGACAAGCCGGAAGGCATCTCGGTGGATGATTGCCAGGTGGTAAGCAATCAACTGACGCGGCTGTTTCTGGTTGAGAATGTTGATTATGACCGCCTTGAGGTTTCTTCACCGGGATTGGACAGGCCATTAAAGAAAGAAGCCGATTTTGTACGTTTTGCAGGCGAAAAAGCCCAGCTCAAACTGCGTATGCCGCTGGCGGGACGAAAAAATTTCGTGGGTGTGATAGGTGAAGTGTGTGACGGGATATTGCAATTGAATGTTGACGGAAGTCCGGTGGCGATTGAGCTGTCGAATCTGGATAAGGCGCGTTTAGTGCCGACTTTTTAGTTTTAATGATTAGCGGGTAATTTGCCGGAGATATGGTATGAGTCGTGAAATTTTGTTATTGGTGGATGCGCTGTCACGTGAAAAGAACGTGGACAAGGAAATTGTGTTTGAAGCACTTGAATCCGCTTTGGCCTCCGCGACTAAAAAGCGTTTTGTAGACGAAGCCGACGTGCGCGTGTCGATAGACCGCAATACCGGCGAGAATGAATCTTTCCGCCGCTGGGAAGTGATGGACGATGAAACCTTCGAGACGCCTGACCTGCATATCAAGCTGGAAGAGGCGCAAAAGCGCAATCCCGATATCCAGGTCGGGGACTTCATCGAAGAGCCACTGGAGCCTGTCGACTTCGGGCGCATCGGGGCGCAAGCCGCCAAGCAGGTTATTTTTCAGAAGATCAGGGATGCCGAACGCGAGCAGGTTTTGGCCGACTTTATGGACCGCAAGGAACACCTGGTATCCGGCACTGTAAAACGGCTCGAGCGGGGCAATGCCATCATCGAATTCGGCAAGATTGAAGCATTGCTGCCGCGCGAGCAGATGATCGCCAAGGAAAACCTGCGCGTCGGGGATCGTATCAAGGCGCATTTGCTGCGCGTGGACCGCAGCGCGCGCGGACCGCAAGTGATATTGTCGCGCAATTCGCCGGAATTGCTGGTCAAGCTGTTTGAGCTGGAAGTACCCGAGATTGAAGAAAAGCTGCTGGAAATAGTCAGCGCGGCAAGGGACCCCGGTTCGCGAGCCAAAATAGCGGTGCTATCGCACGACCCCCGTATAGATCCTATCGGGACCTGTGTGGGGATGCGGGGTTCGCGTGTGCAGGGTGTGACCAATGAACTTGCCGGTGAGCGTGTGGATATCATCCTCTGGGCTGAAGACCCCGCCACTTATGTCATCAACGCGCTGGCTCCCGCTGAGGTGAGCAGTATCGTCGTGGACGAAGAGCGTCACAGTATGGATGTGGTGGTCGAGGAAGAAAACCTGGCGCAGGCCATCGGACGCGGCGGCCAAAACGTGCGTCTGGCCAGCGAATTGACCGGGTGGGAACTCAATATAATGACAGTCGAACAATCCAGCGAAAAGCATACAGAAGAATTTTCCAAGACGCGCGCGGTGTTCATGGAAAAACTGGATGTGGATGAAGAGGTTGCTGACATTCTGGTGCAGGAAGGTTTCAATACTCTGGAAGAAGTAGCCTATGTGCCGCTGGATGAAATGCTCGAAATTGAATCGTTCGACGAGGCTACAGTGAATGAATTGCGCAGCCGCGCGCGCAATGCGCTTTTAACAGCAGCAATCGCCAGTGAAGAAAAAGTGGAGCACGGAATTGAAGATCTGCTGAAACTTGAAGGAATGGATGAGCAAATTGCGCGCATCCTGGCTGCCAAGGGTGTGGCAACCCAAGATCAATTGGCTGACCTGGATGTGGATGAGTTGGTGGAACTTTCCGGCATGGATGCAGATCGTGCAAATACATTGATTATGGCGGCACGCGCACCTTGGTTTGCTTAAGTTAGTAAGGGTTGTCTAAAGGACGGTAATGGGAAAATTGAACGTATCGCAATTTGCGACGGAACTGGGATTGCCGGTTGCTTTGCTGCTTGAGCAGTTGAAGGCGGCAGGGATTGCCAAGGAGCAGGAATCCGATCCTATGTCGGAAAAGGATAAAGCGAAACTTCTGGAACATTTGCGCCAGGCGCATGGTGCCGAAAAACCCGCCAAGAAAATAACGCTGATTCGCCGCGAAACCTCTGAAATCAAAAAGGCCGACAGCACCGGTCGTGCCCGCACCATTCAGGTTGAGGTGCGCAAACGCCGCGTAGTGGCTCCGACAGCGCCTGCCGAATCGGCGTCAACTGCAGCATCAGTTGAGACAGCGGCTCCGCCCAAGAAGGCCAACAAGTCCGCCAAGGTCGTGAATGAGCAGGAGCTTGCTACGCGGGAAGAGGAAGCGCGCTTGCATGCGGAATTGGCGGCGCGCCAGGCAGCCGAGGTGCAAGTCAAACAAGAGCGCAGCAAGCGCAAGGCCACCCCAAAAAGCACCGAACCTGAACCGCAACCTGTTATAGCGGTTGCCGCCAAGGTTGAGGAAACGGTTCCTGCCACAGCTCCGGTCGTTAACCTGGCCGAAGGAACGCTGCACAAGCCGGCACCGAAGCCCGGTGACAAGATAGTCAAACCGAGCAAAAAACCAAAGCCCGAAGCCAAGGCAAGTCCTTGGGACGATAAGGGGCACAAAAAACGCACCCCGGTCAAGACCGGCGAAAAAACAGGGGTTTGGACTACCCCTGTGCGCGCACCGCGCCATGACAGGCACAGCAAACATGTTGCCGAACCCGAGCATGCGTTCTCTTTGCCTACCGAGCCTATCGTGCATGAAGTGGCTGTTCCCGAAACCATCACCGTTGCTGAGCTTGCGCAAAAGATGTCGATCAAGGCCGGTGAAATCATCAAGGTATTGATGAATATGGGTTCGATGGTGACCATCAACCAGGTGCTCGATCAGGAAACCGCGATGATCGTTGTGGAAGAGATGGGGCACGTCGCCAAAGCCGCCAAGCTGGACGACCCCGACGCATACTTGATCGATACTGAAGCGCATCAAGATTCGGTACTGGAGCCGCGCGCGCCTGTCGTCACTGTTATGGGGCACGTGGATCACGGCAAGACTTCATTGCTTGATTACATACGCCGCACCCGTGTCGCCTCGGGCGAGGCGGGCGGCATCACCCAGCATATCGGTGCATACCATGTCGATACTCCGCGCGGAATGGTCACCTTTCTGGATACGCCTGGCCACGAGGCGTTCACCGCAATGCGAGCACGCGGCGCCAAGGCCACCGATATCGTGATTCTGGTGGTGGCCGCCGATGACGGCGTGATGCCGCAAACCAAGGAAGCCATAGCGCATGCCAGAGCCGCCAAAGTGCCGCTGGTGGTGGCGGTGACAAAGATAGACAAGCCTGAGGCCAATGCCGAGCGTGTCAAGCAAGAATTGGTCGCCGAAGGAGTCACGCCGGAAGATTGGGGTGGTGACGCAATGTTTGTCGAGGTTTCATCCAAGACGGGGCAAGGCATAGACCATTTGCTGGAAGGCGTGTTATTGCAAGCCGAAGTATTGGAACTGAAAGCCCCGCGCACCACTCACGCAAAGGGACTGGTAATCGAAGCGCGTCTGGACAAAGGGAAAGGGCCGGTAGCTACGGTGTTGATACAGTCCGGCACGATGAAACGCGGCGATGCGGTACTGGTCGGTTCGGTATTCGGCCGGGTGCGCGCGATGCTGGATGAAAATGGCAAAACTGTCAACGAAGCCGGCCCGTCCATCCCGGTGGAAATACAGGGCTTGTCCGAAGTGCCCGCCGCCGGTGAAGAACTGATGGTATTGGCTGACGAAAAGCGTGCTCGAGAAATCGCGCTATTCCGGCAGGGAAAGTATCGCGGAGTAAAGCTTGCCAAACAGCAGGCCGCCAAACTGGAAAACATGTTCGAGCAGATGGCCGAAGGGGAAGTGCGCACTTTGTCGCTGATCGTGAAATCCGACGTGCAGGGTTCCGCAGAGGCGATCGCGCAATCGTTGCAGAAACTCTCCACCAACGAGGTCAAGGTCAACCTGATCCACGGCGGGGTGGGCGCGATTTCCGAGTCGGATGTCAACCTGGCACTGGCCTCCAAGGCGATCATTATCGGCTTCAACACCCGCGCCGATGCAGCCGCGCGCAAGCTGGCAGAGTCTTCCGGCGTGGACATCCGCTACTACAACATCATCTACGCGATGGTCGACGAGATCAAGGCCGCGTTGTCCGGCATGCTTGCTCCCGAGAAACGCGAAAGCATCATGGGCATGGTCGAAGTGCGCCAGGTGTTTACTGTTTCAAAAGTGGGCACGATCGCGGGTTGTTACGTGCTGGAAGGCATGATCAAGCGTGGCGCGAAAGTGCGTGTGCTTCGTGACAACGTGGTGATACACGACGGAGAACTGGATTCGCTCAAACGCTTCAAGGATGACGTAAAAGAAGTAAAGGCCAATTTCGAGTGCGGCCTCTCGGTAAAGAATTTCAACGATCTGGTGGTGGGTGACAAGCTGGAAGCTTACGAAATAGTCGAGGTCGCGCGCGCGCTTTAAATGGCCAACTTCTCAAGAACCGATCGCATCGCCGACCAAATCCAGCGTGAAATTGCCGAATTGGTGCGCTTGCAGATCAATGATCCGGGTGTGCGACTGGTGACCATCACTGGAGTTGAAGTGGCTAGCGACTATTCGCATGCCAAAGTATTTTTTACGCGACTGGATGGGAAACACCAGGAGGCGCAAAGTGGTTTGGAGCGAGCCAGCGGTTTTATCCGCAGCCAGTTGGCAAAGAGCATCAAGCTGCGCATCATGCCGCAAATCCATTTTGTCTACGATGCATCCGTTGAACGCGGCAGCCACTTGTCCCAACTTATCGATCAAGCGGTCGCCAGTGACCATCATCACGACGAAAACAAGTAGTCTCCAGGGGTTGCAATGATGGCACGACAAACTTTCCGCCCACTGGACGGTGTACTGCTGTTTGACAAGCCACTGGAACTTAGTTCTAACGATGCATTGCAAATAGTCCGCCGCTTGTTCAAAGCCCAAAAAGCCGGTCATACCGGCACGCTCGATCCCCTGGCCACAGGTCTCTTGCCTGTATGCTTCGGTGAGACCACTAAATTTTCCAATGCCCTGCTGGATGCCGATAAAACTTATCGTGCCTTGCTGCAGCTGGGGAAGACCACCACCACCGGGGATGCCGAAGGGGATGTCGTCACTGAATACCCCGTCGATATTGACCGCTCGGATGTCGATATCACCCTGGCAAGGTTTCACGGGGAAATACAGCAATTGCCGCCCATGCATAGCGCGCTCAAGCACCATGGCAAGCCACTCTACGAATATATCCGCAATGGCGAAACCATAGCGCGCGAACTGCGTAGCGTGGTGATACATAAACTAACGCTGAACGGATTTAACGACAATCAGGTGGACATCACTGTGCTTTGCAGCAAGGGCACTTATATAAGAACCCTGGCTGAAGATATCGGCACGTCACTGGGTTGCGGTGCCTATCTTGCGGGTTTGCGTCGTACTGCAATCGCACATTTCGATTTGGGCAACGGGCATAGCCTGCAACAGCTTGAAACCATGACTGAAGCTGAGCGTGACGCCCTTGTTCTTCCGACGGAAAGCCTGATGCCAGATATGCCCGTGTTGGAGCTGGATACCGGGCAAATCAACAGGCTCGCACAGGGGCAGCGGCTGGGTTTGGACACGGGCCTGCCTGATGGCAAGATAAGACTGCATGGCCCGCAGGGATTTGTCGGGGTTGGACTGTTGCAAGGTCGCCGTCTCTCGCCTGGCAGGCTACTGTCCGGTGTGGCCATACAAGCCGCGAAAAGCGACACGGCGGGAAATATTATTGGGGTTGAGCAAGACCCCCGATAAGGGGTAGAATAGCGCACTTTTTTAGGAGAGCAAAAACAATGGCAATTACCGCCGCGCAAAAAGCGCAAATCATGACCGACTTTCAACGCGCCAAGAGCGATACTGGATCCCCCGAGGTGCAGGTGGCTTTGATAACAGCACGTATCTCGTATTTGACCGAGCATTTCAAGGATAACGTCAAGGATCACCATTCGCGGCGTGGCTTGTTGCGTCTGGTAAGCCGTCGCCGCAAGCTGCTGGATTATCTCAAACGTACTAACGATGCGAGCTATCGCACGCTGATCCAGCGCCTGGAAATTCGCAAGTAAGCATTTTGTATGCTGCGGGTCGCTAAAGCGGCCCGCGCTTTTTTTGTCCAGCCACAACGTGTGCCGCAATTGCGCGACATGCAATGCACAGAGAGGTCTATCTTGAGTCATTATAAAAAAACATTTGCATACGGCAATCACCAGCTCACCCTGGAGACCGGTGAAATCGCGCGTCAGGCCAGCGCCGCGGTAATGGTCAGTCTTGATGATACTGTGGTGTTGGTAACTGTAGTCGCCAGAAAAGATGCAAAGCCTGAGCAGGATTTCTTCCCGCTCACCGTGGATTACCAGGAAAGGACCTACGCTGCAGGCAAAATACCCGGCGGATTCTTCAAGCGTGAAGGCCGGCCAAGCGAAAAAGAGATTTTGACCTCGCGACTCATTGATCGTCCGTTGCGTCCACTGTTCCCGGAAAGCTTTTACAACGAAATACAAATCATTGCGACGGTGATGTCTTCCGATGAAGAGATCGATTCCGACATACCTGCGATGATAGGCGCATCCGCAGCCCTGGCATTGTCCGGCGTCCCATTCGACGGCCCGATAGGCGCAGCGCGCGTGGGCTATGCAAATGGCCAATATCTGCTCAACCCCACTGCTACCCAACTCCTCACCTCACAGATGGACTTGGTGGTCGCCGGCACTGACCGTGCAGTTCAGATGGTCGAATCGGAAGCGCAACAGTTGTCCGAGGAAATCATGCTGGGCGCGGTGATGTTTGGGCATGAGCAAATGCAAGTGGTTATCCAGGCCATCAATGAAATGGCCGATGCGGCAGGCGCAGACGCTTGGGACTGGACTGCGCCAGCCAAGGACGAAACATTGATTGCACAAATTTCCTCCCTGGCCGAAGCCGAACTGGGCAAGGCTTATGCAATTCGTTCCAAGCAGGCGCGCACCGATGCGGTTGCTGCGATACGCGACAAAGTGATGGCGTCCATGTCGCCTGAGGTGATGGCCACGCAAAAGAATCACGTCAATGACCTGTTCAGCGCCCTGGAAGCCAAGATTGTGCGCGGACAAATACTCAGCGGGGAGCCGCGCATTGACGGCCGCGACACGCGCACTGTGCGTCCGATCACAATACGTAACGGCGTATTGCCGCGCGTCCACGGTTCTTCCCTGTTCACCCGCGGCGAAACGCAGGCGATAGTAGTGGCAACCCTGGGCAGCATGCGGGATTCCCAGAAGATCGATGCACTGCAAGGCGAGTATTCCGATCGCTTCATGCTGCACTATAACTTCCCGCCGTATTCGACCGGCGAGACAGGCCGCGTGGGTACACCGAAGCGCCGTGAGATCGGCCATGGTCGTTTGGCCAAGCGCGCGCTGGTTGCGGTGTTGCCAAGCGAGGAAGAGTTTGGCTATGCGATGCGCGTGGTTTCGGAAATCACCGAATCCAACGGTTCCAGTTCGATGGCTTCGGTGTGCGGCGGATGCCTGTCATTGCTTGATGCAGGTGTGCCGCTCAAGGCTCATGTGGCGGGCATTGCGATGGGCCTGATCAAGGAAGGAAATCGCTTTGCGGTGCTGACCGATATTCTCGGCGATGAAGATCATCTGGGCGACATGGATTTCAAGGTGGCCGGTACCGAAGCTGGCGTGACCGCGCTGCAGATGGATATCAAGATCAACGGCATAACCCGCGACATCATGAAAGCCGCTTTGACACAGGCCCGTGAAGGCCGCATGCATATTCTTGGCTTGATGAAGCAGGCCATGCCCAATGCGCGTACCGAAGTTTCCGAATTTGCGCCGCGCATGATCAAGATGAAGATCAATCCTGAAAAGATCCGCGACGTGATCGGCAAGGGCGGCGCGGTTATCCGTGCATTGACCGAGGAAACCGGCACGACCATCGACATCGATGACACGGGCAATATCACCATTTCCTGTGTGAGCGGCGAAGCAGGCGAACTGGCCAAAAAACGCATCGAGGACATCGTGGCCGATGTGGAAGTAGGCAAGATTTATGAAGGCCCCGTGGTCAAATTGCTCGATTTCGGCGCTTTGGTTAATGTATTGCCTGGCAAAGATGGCCTGTTGCACATTTCCCAGATTGCTCATGAGCGTGTCGCAAGCGTGTCAGACCACCTGAAAGAGGGCCAGGTCGTACGTGTGAAGGTACTGGAGGTAGACGACAAAGGTCGGATGAAATTGAGTATGAAGGCCTTGCTGGATGCGCCTGCAACCACGACCACTGATTAATTTTATGTTGTAACAAAAAGCCCCGCCAACTTGGCGGGGCTTTTTTATTGTTGAACGGGAATTATTTGGCTACCTGTTTTTCACGTATTTCATCAAGAGTCTTGCAATCGATACACAGAGTGGCGGTTGGCCTTGCCTCCAGACGGTTCAAGCCGATTTCGACACCGCAATTATCACAGTAGCCATATTCACCCGCATCGATCTTGGCAAGCATTTCATTGATTTTCTTTATTAGTTTTCTCTCCCTGTCACGGTTGCGCAACTCCAGACCCATGTCAGATTCTTGGGTGGCCCGATCATTCGGGTCGGCGAAAACAGTGGCCTCGTCCTGCATGGTGTGCACGGTGCGATCAATGTCCTTGCCTAATCCGTCCTTGATATCATTCATGATCTGGCGGAAATGCTCGAGTTGCTTGGGGTTCATGTAAGCCTCGCCCTTCTTGGCTTTGTAAGGGGTGACGGGTTTGGGTGACAGTACCGGCATTGCATTCTCCAACTGGATAAAATTAAAGTCCGCTTTAATACCAGAAAGCGGACAAATGAGCAACTAAATTAACGGGCCCCGAGAAGCAGAAACATGCTCGGACGCTTGTTTAAAAGTGGCATGGGCAGTGATTTCCATTGCTCGATCGGGCGCGTCTGGATTTGCTCGCTGGGCAAGGTAATGTCAGTGGCGACACATAACAGCGTTTGTTTCCTGCAGTTGTCCAGCAATGCGCTGAACATCTTTTCATTGCGGTACGGAGTTTCAATGAATAATTGCGTTTGCCCGAGTTTTGCGGAATCGGCTTCCAGTCTCAAAATCGTTTTGCGTCTTTCTGTCTCTGTTATAGGCAAATATCCATGGAAGGCGAAACACTGCCCATTCAGGCCTGAAGCCATTAATGCGAGTAAAATTGACGACGGGCCCGTCAGGGGAACCACGCGGATACCATTGCGGTGTGCCAGATTCACCAAATCCGCTCCCGGATCGGCAATACCCGGACAACCCGCCTCGGAAATGATGCCTACATCGTGTCCGGAGAGAAGCGGCGCCAGCATTTCAGCCATATCTTTGGCACCGGTGTGTCCATTGAGTGTGGCGAATTGCATAGATTGGATCGGCAGTTCGGGTTTGAGTGTGGCAAGAAACTGGCGCGCGGTTTTTGGTTGTTCCACGACAAAATGCTTTAGTTTTCGCGCCACGTCAATGACGTGCTGAGGCAACACCTGTTCCGGGAGGGTGTCGCCCAGTGTGCAAGGGATCAGGAAGAGCGTGCCTGATTTTGTCATGATGTTCAAAACAAGCGCACGTTTTCTTGGCGCAGCATTTGAATCAACAATATCAGTGGCAGGCCAATCAGCGCATTGGGGTCGTCGCCGCTCATTTTGCTTATCAGCGCGATACCCAACCCCTCAGATTTAGCGCTGCCAGCACAGTGATATGGTTGTTCCTTGAGCAAATAACCTTCAATTTCCATGTCGCTGAGGTCGTGCAGGGTTACATGGTTTTTTGCCACCTTGGTTTGCATTTTTCCCGACTTGCTGTTCAATAGCGTGATGGCCGTATAGAAGCATGTGGTCTTGCCCCGCATGGCCCGCAATTGTTTGACTGCATTATCATGGGTAAGCGGTTTGCCCAGCTGCCGGCCATCCAGCAGGGCGACTTGGTCGGATCCAACAATAAGTGCGTTTGGATAGCTGGCTGCAATCGCACCGGCTTTTTCTTGAGCAAGGCGTATTGAGGTGGCGCGCGCGGATTCATTAGGCAAGGCTGTTTCATCCACTTTGGGTACGGCGACCTCAAAGGGGAGTTGCAGCCGTTTGAGCAGCTCACTGCGGTAAATGGAGCTGGAGGCCAGGACAATCAACTGAGAGCTCAACAATATTCCTTAATGATTTTTGACATGGGGCGGCGAAAAATATATCATGCGCGCCTTATGTATGCACGGCCTTTCATCGACAGTCTGGATTTTGCGAACAATGGCCGGGAGATAAGCGGTGAAGTGCAATTTGCCGAGATGCCGCGCTTGCTGGATATTCTGGAAAATTCGCAAGGAAGTTTCAGGTACACAATTCAAGGCGGCACGGATAGCCAAGGCACAAATTTTCTGGCCATACGCGTGGATGGGCAATGTAGTTTACGTTGCCAGCGTTGCCTGAACAAAATGGGTTATCCGCTACGTCTTGACACGCGATTGTTTCTTCGTGACCAGACTAGCCTGGATGCAATGGGCGATGATGATGAAGAGTTCGACAGTATCCTGGCGGATAAGCAACTGAATGTGCTGGAACTGCTGGAAGAAGAGATTTTGTTAAGTTTCCCAATCGCACCCAAACATGAGTTGGGCGCCTGTCAGGTGGTCGTTGGCGAAAATGCTCATGGGCAAGAAAAAAAACCTTTTGCAGTCTTGGAAAAAATGAAGCGCAATTAATTTATATTTTAGGAGCAATTATCATGGCAGTTCAGCAAAATAAGAAATCCCCATCAAAGCGCGGCATGCACCGTGCCCATGATTTCCTGACTAACCCGGCGACAGCGGTTGAGTCCACAACTGGTGAGATACACTTGCGTCACCACATCAGCCCTACCGGTTTTTACCGCGGCAAGAAAGTAGTAAAGATCAAGGGCGAGTAAGTTTTCAAGTGGCGCAGCCGATCATTAAGGTCGGCTGCGTTTTCTTTTCTGTAAATCATAGCCAAGGATCGCTTAGTGGATGTCACATTAGCCGTAGATGCGATGGGCGGCGACCACGGCACTATGGTCACCATACCGGCTGCAGTTGAGTATCTTAAGCAGCACCCCGGCGACACCATCGTCCTGGTGGGTATCCCCGATGCCATTGAAATTGAGTTACGCTCCCTCGGTGTGCAATCAGGAGCACATTTACGCATTCATCCCGCAAGTGAAGTGGTTGGAATGGACGAACAACCGCAATCCGCATTAAGGGGAAAAAAGGATTCCTCGATGCGGGTCTGCATTAATCTCGTCAAAAGCGGCGAGGCTTTGGCTTGCGTCAGCGCAGGAAATACCGGCGCTTTGATGGCAACGGCACGCTATGTACTGAAAACCATACCGGGCATCGATCGCCCAGCGATCGCATCATATCTGCCGACCCGAAATGGCCAGGTCTGTATGCTGGATTTGGGGGCCAACACGGACTGTAGTGCCGAACATCTCCTGCAATTTGCTTTGATGGGTTCCACACTGGTTACTGCCCTGGAGCATAAACCCAACCCTACGGTTGGACTTCTGAATATAGGCAGCGAGGAAATCAAGGGTAACGAGGTAGTCAAACAGGCCGCGGATTTGTTGCGCGCAAGTGACCTGAATTTTTATGGCAACGTTGAAGGCACGGATATTTTCAAGGGCACCACCGACGTAGTAGTGTGCGACGGGTTCGTCGGCAACGTGGCATTAAAAACCACCGAGGGTTTGGCGCAAATGCTCGGTGGGTTCTTGCGTGAGGAATTTGGCCGCAATATATTCACCAAGCTGGCAGCGCTGACGGCTATCCGGGTACTTAATGCATTCAAGCGCAGAGTGGATCATCGCCGCTATAACGGCGCTAGCTTGCTTGGATTGAAAGGCATCGTGGTAAAAAGCCACGGTTCCGCAGATGTCTTCGCTTTTCGCTGCGCCATTGAACGCGCTGCAGAAGAGGCGCGTGGCGGCATGCTCCAGCATATCACTGAACATATTGAAAAATGGCATCACTCAAATCTGCTAAAAGCAGCGGAGGCTTCCTGATGTTTTCGAAAATCATTGGCACCGGAAGTTATCTGCCGGTGAAGGTGTTAACCAATTTCGATCTGGAGAAGATCGTTGATACCTCAAATGACTGGATACTGTCGCGCAGTGGCATTGTCGAAAGGCATATTGCAGCAGACAATGAATTGTCCAGCGACCTTGCCCTGCAAGCCAGTTTGCGTGCCATTGAAGCAGCGGGAATCGGCGTGGACGAGATCGATCTGGTGATTGTGGCGACCACTACCCCGGACCAGGTTTTCCCCAGCACTGCCTGTATCCTGCAAGACAAGCTAGGCATAAAAAACCGTGGTGCGGCATTCGACATGCAGGCGGTTTGCGGCGGTTTTGTATATGCGATGAATACTGCTGATTTGTATATACGTGGGGGACAAGCCAAGACTGTGCTGGTGGTCGGCGCTGAAGTGTTGTCTCGCATATTGGATTGGAGCGATCGCACTACTTGTGTTTTATTCGGTGACGGTGCCGGTGCAGTAGTGTTGCGTGCTTCCGAAGAGCCCGGCATCATGGCGGCGAAGTTGCATGCCGACGGCAGACACCGCGGCATGTTGAAAGCCGAGGGAAATGTCCGCAACGGAGAAGTGCAGGGAGACCCTTTCATCAAGATGGAAGGCCAGGCGGTGTTCAAGTTTGCCGTCAAAGCGCTCAGCGAAGTGGTCGAGGAAGTGCTTGCAGAAAACAAGCTGCAAGGCTCGGACATCGCATGGCTGGTTCCGCATCAGGCCAATATCCGCATCATGGAGGCTACTGCCAAGAAGTTGGGCATGAGCATGGATAACGTAATCGTTACGGTCGCCACTCACGGCAATACCTCGGCGGCCTCGATTCCCCTGGCATTGGATGCCGGGGTGCGCGATGGCCGCATAAAGCCAGGCCAGAATATTTTACTGGAAGCTATAGGCGGCGGATTTACATGGGGTGCTGTTTTAATCAAGTGGTAGCAAACTATAGCTGGTAGTCGTTGGACGTTAATAGCTGGTTTAAAGCCTGTCTACGACCATCATCTGTCGAATAACGACTGAAAATTATTAAACAATGACTAAATTCGCTTTCGTTTTTCCCGGCCAAGGTTCCCAATCGCGTGGAATGATGAACGGTTACACAGATTTTGCTGCAGTTCGTGATACCTTCTCCGAAGCCTCGGATGTATTGGAGCAGGATCTCTGGAAGCTGGTGTCAGACGGTGCGGATGACGAGCTGAACGCCACAATCAACACCCAGCCTGTCATGCTCACTGCCGGTGTGGCGGTGTATCGCGCCTGGCAATCACAGAATGGCGCAGCTCCGGCGATGATGGCCGGACACAGCCTGGGTGAATACACCGCGCTGGTTGCCGCGGGTGCAATACGCTTTGCCGATGCATTGCCACTGGTGCGCTATCGCGCCCAGTGCATGCAGCAAGCTGTGCCGGAAGGGACTGGCGGCATTGCCGCGATACTCGGATTGGATGATGAGGTCGTGCGTGCCGTATGCAGCGAAGGCGCACAGGGCGAAGTGCTGGAGGCGGTGAATTACAATTCTCCCGGACAAGTGGTGATCGCCGGAAACCGTGCCGCAGTCGAACGCGGCATGGTGCTTGCCAAAGCCAAAGGCGCAAAACGCGCAATCATGCTGCCAATGAGCGTCCCGTCGCATTGCATTTTACTGAAGGGTGCGGCGGAACAGATGCGCGGATACTTGGCAAATGTCCCGGTGCAAGCTCCCGAAATTCCTGTGCTGCACAATGCCGATGTTAAAAGTCATTCGGATAGCGCGGCAATCAGGGACGCGCTGGTGCGTCAGCTGTATTCACCGGTACGCTGGGTTGAGACTATTCTGGAATTCGGCAAACGCGGTATTACCCACAATGTGGAATGCGCACCGGGGAAAGTATTGGCAGGCTTGAATAAACGTATCGATATTAACCAGCAGGCATCCGCTATTAACGACGCCGCAGCATTAAAGCTGGCACTGACTGTATTCGTATAGGAAACTTCATATGACACTGCAAGGACAAATCGCATTGGTGACCGGAGCCAGTCGCGGAATCGGTCAATCCATCGCTTTGGAACTCGGCAAACAAGGGGCGACCGTGATCGGAACGGCCACCAGCAGCAATGGCGCTCAAGCGATCAGCACTTATCTCAAAGCGGCGGGTATCAAGGGTGCCGGCATGGCATTGAACGTCAATGACGTGGCGCAAACCGAACAAGTTCTGGGTGAATTACGCAAGCAATTTGGCGAAATCTCCATACTGGTTAACAATGCCGGCATCACCCGCGACAACTTGCTGGCGCGCATGACCGATGAGGAGTGGGACGATGTGCTGGCGACCAATCTCAAATCGGTGTTCCGTCTCAGCCGCGCGGTGCTTCGCGCGATGATGAAAGCAAGGAACGGACGCATCATCAGCATTTCATCTGTGGTAGGCAGTATGGGCAATGCAGGGCAGGCAAACTACGCAGCTTCCAAGGCAGGCATGATAGGCTTCACAAAATCTCTGGCACAGGAGATCGGGAGTCGCAATATAACCGTGAACTGCGTTGCTCCAGGCTTTATCGATACCGACATGACTCATGCCTTGGGAGAAGAGCAGCGCGCAAAACTGGTTGAGCACGTGCCCCTGAAACGCCTTGGCCAACCTGCCGATATCGCCGCCGCTGCGGCGTTTCTGGCGGGCCCGGGCGCGTCCTATATTACCGGGATCACATTGCATGTGAACGGTGGAATGTATATGGAATAGAACGGGTTCAGAGTTTGTTTGTGGCTGGTTCATTCCTGTCAGAACATGAAACGCCAAGCTGATATGCTTTACAAAATTCGGCACATTGTTCTTCCAGTGCGCCATTCAGGATTTTCTTTGCAGTAACTCTGTGCGCGCCTAAACAAAAAAACCGGATGATGAATAATCATGCCATGCGGGCCGTTTTACGCCGCATACTTAAAAACAATGCCTGACAACACTACCTGTTATCATGGTCAAGTATAAAAACATATTTGAATAGGATCAAAAATGGCCAAAACGAATTACACTTTCGAAAAGCGTCAAAAGGAAATTGCAAAGAAAAAAAAACAGGAGGAAAAAAGACAGCGAAAAATAGTGCCGCAGGGCGAGCAGCCGTCCAATGTTCAACCGCCTCTTCCAGTTGAAGAATCGTCATCGGGCTGAACTGCATCTTGCCTTTTTTGCTATGTGAATAATAATCATGCCGTGTCCACTACAAGTTGCTTGGAATTTCGGATAGATTTGATACAATGCCGCTGTTTTTTGAATTTCAATCAAGGTAGGAGAGCAAAGATGTCTATTGAACAACGCGTTAAGAAAATTGTCGCCGAACAACTTGGTGTAAACGAGTCCGAAGTCAAGAACGAGTCTTCTTTTGTCAATGATCTGGGTGCCGACTCACTGGATACGGTTGAATTGGTGATGGCTCTCGAAGAGGAGTTTGAATGTGACATACCCGACGAAGATGCAGAAAAGATCACCACTGTGCAGCAGGCAATTGACTACGTCCTGGCACATCAGAAATAATCCACTTCCTTTCCTGTACATCCACCCTGTTCCTTTTGCCCTTCCTTTTTGATTGGCGGAGTAAATTTGTCTAAGCGCAGAGTAGTCATTACCGGGCTGGGGATCATTTCTCCGGTAGGGATAGGAATTCCCGCAGTCTGGCGTAATATCGTCGCCGGAAAATCTGGAATTACCAAAATTACCCACTTCAATGCCGATACCATGGCGGCCCAGATTGCCGGAGAAGTAAAGGATTTTGATCCTGCGCAATTTCTTTCAGCCAAAGATGCCCGTCGCATGGACAGGTTCATCCATTTTGGCTTGGTGGCGGGCATAGAGGCATTTAAAGACTCGGGGCTGGAAGTATCCGAGCAGAACTCCGAACGCATCGGCGTTAACATCGGGTCAGGCATAGGCGGTCTGCCGATGATCGAAGACACGCATAACGATTACCTCGCCGCAGGGCCGCGCAAAATTTCGCCTTTCTTTATTCCGGGCACCATCATCAACATGATTTCCGGCAACCTGTCCGTGATGTACGGGCTGAAAGGCCCGAACCTGGCGATGGTTTCTGCCTGCACGACCGGCACGCATTGCATCGGCGAATCGGCCCGCATCATCGAGTATGGCGATGCGGATGTGATGATTGCGGGCGGTTCTGAAGCAGCCTTGTGCGCGCTGGCTGTGGGCGGATTTTCTTCCGCACGCGCGCTCAGCACGCGCAACGACGATCCTGCCACAGCCAGCCGTCCCTGGGACAAGGACAGGGATGGTTTCGTGATGGGGGAAGGCGCGGGTGTGATGGTGCTGGAAGAATATGAACACGCCAAGGCACGCGGAGCCAGGATTTATGCGGAACTGAACGGTTACGGCATGAGCGGCGACGCCTACCATATCACGTCTCCAAATAGCGATGGGCCGAAGCGCAGCATGCTGAACGCATTGCGTAACGCCGGGCTGAATCCGGGTGATGTGCAGTACGTCAACGCGCACGGCACCTCGACCCCGCTGGGCGACAAGAACGAAACAGATGCTATTAAATTGGCATTCGGCGACCATGCAAGAAAGCTGGTGGTGAATTCCACCAAGTCGATGACCGGCCACTTGCTGGGCGGCGCGGGGGGGGTAGAGTCGGTGTTTTGCGCGTTGGCGGTGCACCATCAAATTTCGCCTCCGACTATCAATATATTCGAGCAAGACCCCGAATGTGACCTGGACTACTGTGCGAATGTCGCACGCGACATGAAGATCGATGTCGCGATGAACAACAACTTCGGTTTCGGTGGAACCAACGGCACGCTGGTATTCCGCAAGGTTTAGCTTTCCACAACGATGCTGGTCAATGGCAAACAGGACAATTTGATCAGCATCCGAGATCGGGGCCTGCTTTACGGCGACGGGGTGTTCCGCACCATTCTTGCAAGACAGGGCAAAGCACAGCACTGGCTCCTTCATTACCAAAAGCTTCAACAAGATTGCTCCGCGCTAAACATTCCCTGCCCGGATTTTGCATTGCTTTCCACCGAGCTGGATCGCTTGCTCACGCAACACCCCGATGGGGTAGTGAAGCTGATTGTCACACGCGGTCAAGGAACACGCGGCTACGCGCCTCCTGTACAAGCTACACCCACCCACATCTGGAGCGTTTCCCCTTGCCCTGATTATCCGGTAGGCAGTGCTACGCTTGGAATCAAGGCACGGATGTGTCAATTGCTCCTGAGCCAGCAGCCGCGCCTGGCCGGAGTCAAGCACCTCAACCGCCTGGAATACGTGCTGGCGGCTGCCGAGTGGAACAATACCGGGTCGCATGAAGCGGATATAGCCGAAGGTCTGCTGATGGATGCGGAAGGCAATGTCATTGAAGGCACACGCAGCAATTTGTTTTTAGTCTCGCGGGGGAAGCTGATCACTCCGGATTTGTCGCGTTGCGGCGTGGCGGGAGTGCAGCGCGTTCGTGTGATGGCTTGGGCGGCACAACACAACATGCCGCTGCAGGTGCGCGATGTCGGACTGGATGAGGTGATGCATGCCGATGAATTATTTTTGGTGAACAGCATCATCAACATCTGGCCGATACGTGAACTGGAGCAACGAAGCTGGAGCCATTTTCCCATCACCGAGAAAATTCGCCACGAACTTAACGGACAAAACAAATGATGCGACGGATATTCAACTGGGTGATCTTGCTGGTGCTGCTCGCTACCGCGGGGCTGGGTTATTACGTCACCCGTCCTCTGTTGTTGCCTGCCACACCGTTTGTTTTCGATCTGAAGCAGGGTCACAGCCTGAAGGGCACCGCGCGGGAATTGCAGCAGGCCGGCTTGCTGGAACATGATTGGCTGTTCGTCTGGCTGGTACGACTGCTCGGCAAATCAACGCAACTCAAGGCCGGCAATTACGCGCTGGAGCATCCGGTGTCGACGCTCGAACTGCTGGAAATCATCAGCCAAGGCAAAGTCAGCCAGAAACAGGCCAGCGTGATTGAAGGCTGGACATTCAAGCAATTACGCGAGGCACTGAATGCCAACCCCGATATTAACCACGAAACGGCAACCTTGACCGATGCCGAGATCCTGCAGCATATCGGCGCAACAGAAACTCAACCCGAGGGCTTGTTCTTCCCGGATACCTATTATTTTTCCAGGGGCAGCAGCGACTTGGTGATATTCAAGCGCGCCTATCAGACCATGGAAAGGCATCTGCAGCAAGCGTGGTTAGCTCGCACCCCCGATTTGCCCCTGCAGACTCCCTATCAGGCCCTGATTCTGGCCTCCATTATCGAGAAAGAAACCGGTGCGCCGGGAGACCGGAGTATGATTGCAGGCGTGTTCGTAAACCGTTTACGCAAGGGCATGCTGCTGCAAACCGATCCCACCGTGATTTATGGCATGGGCGACAAATTCGATGGCAATCTGCACAAACGCGACTTGCTCAGGGATACCCCCTACAACACCTACACGCGCCGCGGGTTGACCCCCACGCCGATTGCTTTGCCTGGCATGGCAGCTTTGCAGGCTGCTATGCATCCTGCCCAGACCGACGCGTTATATTTCGTGTCGCGCGGCGATGGCAGCTCTCAATTTTCCAGTACGCTGAACGCGCATAACCGTGCAGTGGACCAGTACCAGAAAT
>VFSW01001600.1_pt1 | contig 34532 bp, 40 predicted proteins | sample 5358111 | NCBI WGS metagenome assembly VFSW01 (sample SAMN11554181, study PRJNA540505) | mine drainage metagenome | isolation source: sediment from site ElyBrook_90M | place: USA: Ely Copper Mine, Vershire, VT | collected 2017
CCTCAGCACCGCGAAAGTCTCTCTTGGAACAGATAGCGCCAGTAGTGGCATCCATCCAAATTTTGGTGCTGAGCAGCCTCGCTGCCTTGGTATTGCTGATGCTCTCCCCGTCACACCACGCGGCGCTAGAGATATTGCCGGAGCCGTAGCGGCTCACCTCCAGTACGCCGATTTTGTCGAGATCGAAATAAATTCTGTCCATCTGGCCCTTGGTCCAGCGCCGCCCTAACTGTTCTGCAACCTCTACTCTGATCATGTTGAGTCTCCGATCCGTGGGCAGTCCGATCAACCCACTGCTAACAGACTAACCGACAATGCTCGAAAAAACAAGGGTTTTGGCAAGAAAGTTTACAACTTTGCGACTACCAGGGACAACGCAACGCCGACTCAGCCGGATTTGGTACGCTCAGGAGTCTGATTGTGGTGTCGGAATGGTGAGGTTGGTCACCAGGTTGTCGCAGGTGATTGCGTGTGGTGATTGCGTGGTTACATAAGAGCGTATTTGTGTAATTCCCGTTACAATCCATGCTAAACGTTAGTTATTCATTACATAACCGCTGCTCAAGCGTGGTGCGCACCATCCGTTGACGTTAGTTTATTTTCAAACGATCTTTCTTGTTTTCGTGTGGTGTGGTAAATCTCGCTAAACCGGACTAAATGACGAACCCGGCATGTGCCCACGAGACTAAACAAATTACTAGATTACCCATCCCGGGAAAATCAACCCCCCTAGCTGCGAGACTGTCCCGAAATACCGGCTGCTCACTCGGGGGCCTAGGCTCCAAGCTCCGTTCCATTCCAGTTCGCTTTGCTCACAGGAATGCCTCTTAACCTCGCCTGTTCTTTTTGGGGAACTGCTGTCACCACCACACGTCGCTCATCGCACAAAGGTTCAAGAAGAACTGTTGTCGCTTTGTACACGACCGTAAACACTCGCTGTTGTGTTGGGACACTGAGCATTCCAGATCCTCGGTCTGGTTCGTGGCGCTTCTTGAGCACGCACGGATACGTAAGAGGTTTACCTCCACAACGAGGCTTCGAGCGCGGGTCCGAACCGGCCGCACCCCGCACCTATCCGTCAACGAATCAATGACGGCGAACCCGTGGGCTGCTACGCATACTGTACCATCTGATAAGATCACAAGTGTCGAAGGGGACACAAAAATGACTAACCAGACTGCAAACCGAACCCGTGCTGCCTAATGCACCAGAGGGGTACCACTGGGAGATCCAGTGCGCAGCCATTTCCGGATTGGACGACTTTCCCGTCATGGGACTGTTCAGGGAATTCGCGGGGCGCCGACGCGAGAGGAGCTGCCTTACATGACACCAAGCGACCCGAACCTGCGGGACCTCCTGGCTAACAAGAAGAACGACTGCTACACCATGTTCGAGGAGTTGATCAAGAAGCGATGGAAGGAAATGCAGGACGCGGACTCCCTGGTCCCCACAGAAACTCCCTCTCGCAACGAACCAGATGGAAGGTTCAAACGGGTTCCCACAGAGGCTACCTCTGGCTACTTCACCCCTCCGCTCCTAGGTCCGAAGCCGCTTATCATCCCGCGTCCGAGCACGCAATGGCGGCTTAGGTGGGATATGTCCATAGACGGAATCGCGCGGAAGTGCTCGACAACAGAAGAGTGCTTCGACACCTACGCAGAGGCTCAAGAGCGCATTGACGCGCTGGTGCTGGACACCTACGGCAATGGCACTCTGTTTTGGCGCCTGGAGCCGCCATCACAATGATCGAGCGCCGTCTTGTCGCATCATTCGCCCACACCGAGGGTGGCGAGACTTCCTACACACTCACCAAGATCACCAAGGGCAAGCTAGGCGAGTCCCTTACGATCACGACGCCGCCCAACGCGATTGTGCTTGGCCGCACCTACCGTGTGACGGTGGAGTTGCTGGAAGATTCTTCTCTCTGAGCCATGCGGCGATTAGTGAGGGCATCTAGGCGCCTGTCGTAAACGAACGCCTTTCGTTTATTGCGTTTGGCGTTGACTGCTTGGGTAACCTTCAACTTCGGATCTTCTTTGATCATCTGTCCGCCGAAGTTCCAGATCCAGTGGTTCGGCACCGGCTCCCCGTTCCACTCGCTGACGACATTCCAGCATCCGACGCAGCGGCCCTTGAAGTCCTGCTTGCCACCGGACGCAGGGCACTTGATGTACCCCTTGGTGGCCCTGTGCACCAGCGGATGATCTACCTTGGTCATTCGTCCCCCTCCGCAACTTCGATCTGGGCGCAACTTCCGTCCATCAGCGAGACCTCGAAGTACAAGATCCCGTCGACCTTCACTGGGCCACCGATGATCGTTGCAAGTTCAGCGTCGCCGGCGCCGTCACGCTTCACGAGCACCCGTTGGCGCAGTCGCAGATAGTCGCTTCGCCCGGATAACTTCCAGCGTGCAAGTCCCGCATCCACAGTTCTACACTAACACTTGCTACAATGCGCTTATGCCTCCTGGGACGAAGAACAACCTCAAGATGCGTGAGGCTAAGCGCGTCGCCCTCGACTGTTTCGCCCTCGGTATGACCGTCGCACAGACCATGGAACGGGTCGGACGTGCGCCAGCCACTTATCTGAGTTGGATACGTGACGACCCGAGTTTCCTCAGAAACGCAAGGGAGGCTCGGGAACGTGCCAAGTCGCCCGACCTGAAGCAGTACGACTTTATCGACTTCCGCAAGCGGTTCTTCGGTATGGAAACCTACCCACACCAGCGGCGCATCGTGGAGGCGATAGAGGATGCCCAGGAGGGCGCAATAATCATGATCCTGCTTCCCCCTGAGGCGGGTAAAGGGCTGGCGCTAACCACCCCTATCCCGACGCCAGAGGGATGGACGACAATGGGAGAGATCAAGGTTGGCGATAGCGTTTACAGCGCAGACGGTTCGATAACCTCAGTGTCGGCGGTCTCCGAGATCCACAACTTGCCCTGCTACCGATTGACGTTCAGAGGTGGCGAATCGCTTGTTTGCGACGATGAGCATCTTTGGGAGGCCCGCTCTACAAAGTCTTGGCAGCGACAGCGGACTTTGTGGGACACAAGATCGCTTTACCAGAGCTACCAAGGGGGTGCCTTCAAGGTGCGCGTGCCAGTCCCCGCGCCACTCGAAGGCGAAGAAATGTGGCTACCGATCGACCCGTATCTGTTGGGCGTCTGGCTTGGCGACGGGGCTTCAGACGCGGCCGCGTTCGCATCTGCGGACGACGAGATTATCAAAGCGTTCAGTGAGCAATACGGAGTGCGCCATGTCGGCGGCTACTGCTACTCGGTGCGTGACGGACTTAGGGGGCAACTCCGGGACCTAGGCGTCCTTGGCAACAAGCACATCCCACCCGGCTATTTGCGTGCGACGATAGCTGATCGCTTCGCTCTATTGCAAGGGCTGATGGACTCTGACGGTTACATTGACCCGAAGCGTGGTCGGTGCGAGTACACCACAATCTCCGCAAAACTACGCGATGATTTCATGGAATTGTGCCGGTCACTGGGGCTGAAACCACGCATCTATGAGGCACGCGCCACGATCGACGGCAAGTACGTAGGGCAGAAGTACCGCGCGGAGCTGTACCCACATAGCCAGATTTTCCGGCTGTCGCGTAAAGCGGACGCTCTGGCGAAATGGCTCGATGAATGGGGCGACAAGCGAGACACCCACAAGTGGGAGACGATACTCAGCATCGAGGAAGTCGAGAGCGTGCCGACCAAGTGCATAGCAGTCGAACACGAATCGAAGCTTTATGTGGTCGGCCGCAATATGGTCGCAACGCACAACACCACGGTCATCGAGGACTGGATATGTTTCCAGCTCGCACAGAAGCCGAATACCCGAATTGGCATCATCTCCGAGAACAAAGAGCTAGCCCAAAAGCGCATCAGTCGCATCGCCACACGTATGACGAGCCCCGAACGGTTCGCTGACTACATCGCCACATGGGGACCGTTCCGTGTGCCGGGCCACGACATGTCAAAGCCGTGGAACTCTGAGCGCCTGACCGTTGAGAAGTCGGACCACGACGAGCGTGATCCGTCCATAGAGGCCAAAGGCGCAGGCACTGCACTATACGGTATCCGTTGGAACTACGTCATCTTGGACGACATCCAGTCTCTCAAGTCGCTCAACCGAACCGATGCGCTGGTCGAGTTCTTCAGGCAGGAGATCGCAACCCGAGTCGGGCAGTCCGGTAAGTACGTGTTCGTCGGAACCCGAGTCGGACCCGGCGACGTCTACGAAGAGCTGCTTCGGCTCGAACTCGTCACCGACCTAGTAAGCATCCCAGCCCTAGACGAGTTTGGCAAGAGCTACTGGCCAGCGGCGCACGACGCAGACGGCAGACGGCTTCGGATGCCATCAGGAGATCCGATTGGTTGGACAGAGACCGAGCTTGCAAAGCGACGACGCTTGGTTGGCGAAGAATCTTGGGCACGTGTCTACATGCAGCAGGCGAGTAGCCGAGCAGGCGCGACATTCACAGATGCGGTGCTAGAGCGGTCGAAAGACTTCAGCCGTTCGATCTCAGATGGTGTCCCGAGTCCTGGCGTGATCTTGGGCCTTGACCCCGCACTAACCAACTTCGCTGGTTATATCGTTGGTTCGTACACAGCCACGCACCTTACAATCGTCGACGGCGAGAGTGCCGAACGGCTTATGAACTACGACGCCATCTTCGACCTGACAGAGTTCTACGCCAAAAAGTGGAGCGTCGGCGAGATCGTTATCGAATCAAACAACATCCAGCGTGGCATAGCCCGTGACTCCCGAATCATGGAGATGAAAGACCGGCTGGGATTCTCGATTGTCGAGCATGCTACAGGTGTCAACAAGTTTGATCCGAAGATCGGCGTTGCGTCGATGGCGCTGGCGTTCACAAGGGGCGAGATCACGATAGCCTACGGCGACCAAGACACCGTGGCCAAGATGGAGCAACTGTTCGATGAGCTTCGCAAGTGGCGATTCGACGTTCCAGCCAAGCAACTCCGACAGGACATGGTGATGGCACTTTGGTTCGTCTACCTGCGCTGGCTGAAAAAGCGTGATCTTTTGGGGTACACTCAGCAAGGATGGAAACGTCCGGGGCTAGGCGCGTATACTACACTCGACGACATTAGGAGTATTGGACGGTCCCGAATTGGTTGACGTAGCGACACCACCCAGACCGAGGAAGCCTTCACTCCGCCCGACCACAATGGACGAGATTGTTGGCAAGATGCGCCAACGCATGTCACAGGATGCGTACCTGATCCGTGCAATGGTGGACGTGCGAGACCGATACAACGGAGACATCCTGATTCCGCTTCCGGACGTAGAGGGGCAACCGAAGCTCGAACCGCCGCAGATGCGCCTGTTGTCGCTGGCTATCGACAGCCTCGCAAGAGAGGCAGCCAGCATCCGGCCACGAATGTCCGTGCCGAACATGCACCCGGGCTCTTCACGCTATGCAAAGGCAGCAGACCGTGCAGCCCGGGCACTGCAAGCCTCCCACGAGTTCAACCAAGTGTACGATCACAAGCTATTCCGTGCGTATCGTCACCACTGGGGCTACGGCGTCAACGCCTACATGGTGGTCCCCGACTTCGAGACAGGTCGAGCACGCATCGAACTGCGTGACCCGCTGACTGCCTATCCCGAGCTGCGTGCAGCGGACGACATCCGACAGCCAGTTGACTGCGGCTTCATCTTCGGACGTTCCCGTGACTGGATCTTGTCACACTACCCACAGACCCGCGAGTACTTCGGCAAAACCTCCGGCGAGACGTGGGACACGTTGTGGGATGTTATCGAATGGGTCGATGCCAACGAAATTGTCATGGGGATCATGGGCCCACGGTCGCCTGCTTACATGGCTTCGGACTCTAGGCCATATGCGTACAACGCTTATGAGCTAGGGCGCTGGGAGAACAAGGCTGGCGTCTGCACTGCAGTTGTGCCACGCCGAGTCACCCTCGACCGCATCCAGTCTGCGCTCACGCCACTTATCGGCACCTACGACCTGCTATCCCGCATCTCGGCGCTGCAAGTGGTTGCTGGCGAAAAGGCCGTGTTCCCTGACTTCTACGTTCTATCGAAAGACCCAAGCACGCCTGCTCAGATCATCTCCGGAGGCGGTCGCTGGCAAGACGGTAGGACTGGCGAGGCGAACATCATCGTGGGTGGTGAGCCGGGCTTCTTGGAGGCTCAGGGCAACCCACAGACCGAAATGCTGGTTCAGCAGTTGAATCAGATCATCATGTCGTCTGGCGGCGGCTCGTCACTCTACCAAGGCGAAAACCCGAACAGCCTCCGAACTGGCCGTGCCATCTCGACTATGAGTTCGTTCAGCATCGACCCGATTGTTGGCGAGGCGCAGAAGATCCAACAGCGAGCGTTAGAGGCAGTGAACGAAGCCGTGATGAACGTCGAGTTGGGCTACTTCCCGAAGCGAACCATCGTGGGCTTTACTGGCTTCCCCGGCGACGACGACGTGGTTGAGTACATTCCAGAGGAGACTTTCTACTCCACCATGAACCACGTTTCCTACGCCATCCCGGGTGCGGACATATCGCAGGTATCGGTTGCATTAGCGCAGCTAGTCGGCACGCAGCAGATGTCTAGGCGAACAGCTAGAGAGATGAACCCGCTAGTCGATAACCCAAGCCAGGAGGACGACCGTATTGCCAGCGAGGAGCTACGCCAAGCCACACTTCAGTCAATCGCTCAGCAGGCCGCCCAAGGACAGATCCCGCCAATTGACCTCGCAGCGATGGGCAAAAGACTGGAACTCGGAGATTCGATCTATGAGGCCATCGAGTACGCGCACGAACAGGCTCAGAAGAGGCAGGCTACACAAGCACCTCCGGCAGGTCCGGGCCAAGCCACAGCACCCGAGCAACAGCCAGGTCTAGGCGGCCCAGTTCCTCAACCACCACCGGCAGGCGCTGCACCCGACTCGATCCCCGCTCCGCCTACGGCGCTCGGTAACTTCCAGAAGCTCATCGGCGGCTTGAACGCAGGTCCACGGCAATGAACGACGAGAACCTTGAAAAGACGTACGAGGAGCGGCTGGCAGCGTTCCTCGAGGAGCTGAACGATTTTGTAGATCGTCACGCCGACCTGTTGGCAAAAGGCGACGATGGCGAAGAGGTCACAGAGGAAGCAGGTTACATTTTCCACTGGTCGATCCTCACGATTTGGCAGTCGCTAGAGTCGAAAGACTCCGTCGTCTCTGCGTTCCCCAAGCCCGGGAGCAGCATCTACACGCAAATGGGACTGTTGCACGAGGTATTGAGAGATGCCTAGGGTCCGCAAGCCAGCTAGTCCAAATAACAACCGTACGGACCTGAATGTGCCGCGCATCGTGGAGGCCGCAGGGCAGCCAAACGGCGCTCCAAATGTACAAGCTACGGGATTGCCGTACGGAGAGGCGCTTGCACTGCATAGAATGCAAAGTGCAGTACCTATCACCAACCCGGCCCTCCCAACCGCATCCGCGGCTGCGCCTGTATCCGATCCGGGCGCAGCTACGGGTGGGCCACCCGATATTTCGCAGGCGATGGCAGATCTACAAGGTCACCAGATGCCATCGAACCTCCTTGGTGGGCCTAGCGGGAGACCAGACGAGCCGATAACCGCTGGGATGGCTGAGGGTCCTGGCGCAGGGCCTGAGGTGCTGAACGGGATCAGTGCTCCGCAGTCGCAAGTCCCCAATGCCGTCGCCACTTTGCAGCGTTTAGCGGCGATGCCAACAGCTTCCCCAGACATAAAGCAGCTAGCAGCGTTTGCTCAGCAGGCAATGGCAGGACACAGTGCCTGACACCGGCCAGATCCTTCCCGGCGCACCACCAGCGGCGCCAGATCCGCTCCAACAGAGCGCAGATTCGCTCAGTGAGGCGCTTAGAGCTGCGCCAGCGCTGAAACAGAGTCCCCAAGCGGCAGTTTCGCTCATGCAAAGCCCGAATCCGGGCCACGATGCACGCACTCTGACCACGATCGCGTTGCATTCCACCATTCTCGGCAGCATAAAGATGCTTCAGCAGCACTACGGGAACGATTTCCCGTCGCTGATGGCAGTTAGCGGCGCAAACACGTCGAATCTCATCGGTGACGCAGGCAGTCTCATCGGCGGTGCAGCGCACGATTTCACGAATGACGTGATAAACCCCATCCGGCGTGATGTGGTAGACAAAATCGGCTCAGTTGGCACTCAGATGCTGCAAGGAAGCACGCTCGGAAGTCACGTAAGCTCATCGGTATCGGCGCTTGTGCAGGAACCACAGCACGTGTTCCGGTATCTGATGGACGTGCAAGCTCGTCACGGCAACCTCGCTATGGTCAAAGCCGCTGCGCCCGCAATTGTGGGCCTAGCTGGGCTTGCCATCGGCGCGCTAGCGGCTCCGGAGACTGGCGGCGCAAGCCTTGACGCCGCGGCGTCGGCTGACTCGGCTCTACTAGGCGCAGACGTGGCGGAATCCAGCTCGATCTTGCCGACCGCTGCTCGGACCGCAGGCCAGATAGCCGGTGCGGCCACGAAAGCCGTTGGACAAGGACTAGCAACCTACATGAAGCTTGGCGGTATTGCCAACGCCGCCATTGGAGCCGCTGGCGAACTTGGCAACGTCACTCATATCGACAACGGCCCACTTTACGGGTCGTCTTGGGCACGCACAGCATCGCACAACTACACACTGAACGGGCAGCCCGTTTCGCTTGGTCGTACCGTGGCGCAGTCGACAGTCGGCTACGGACCGTATTACAACCTTGTGAGCGGCGCAGTCGATGCGCTATTCGCCCTTACGGCACCAGATCCGTTGACTGCAGCGGGCGAACTCGGCGGTCTTGCAACTGGCTCCGAGGGCATGAGCGTCGTGGGCAAGCGGCTGCCGGGCTACAGCTTCAACAGTGAGAGCAGTTTGCAGGCATTGATCGACTCGCCGGTGCGTGGTGCTCCTGTTCGCAACCTGTTCCAAACCCTTGCCGACTCCACCAGCGGCGAGATCACCACGATGCTCGGCGGCGACTTGACACCGTTGGCGCATGAACTCGGGCAAGCACGGACAGCTGAAGAGGTCCAGCAGGTGTTCTTGGATGCGATGCGTGGCACCGATCACCTGACCTCCGAAGTCGGGCCACGAATCAACCCGATCACACAACTCCCACTCGACAACGCGGACCAAGTGGCACAAGAGACCGCAGCGGACATGGCTGCAAAAGGGCCGCTCACAGAGCAACAGCGCAGGATGGCGGCGTTGAGCTTTGGCGCACAGATCCCGAAGATGGGACTGCGTGAGGACGTGCTAAGTGCGCTCCGAGAGAGCAGGCTAGGGCGCATGGGAACGCGTATCGGTGCTACGGTCGACTCGCAGGGACACCTGATTACCTCGACATTCGATCCAAAGGACGTGTACTCGATCCGTGCGCTTGGAAGTTATCTAAGGGCGTCTGGCGAGTCGTTGCCGGTGGTAAAACACGTTCTCACGGCCCTGCACGACGCTCAGAACATTGGCGATCCGGTTCTCGCAGACCAAGCATTCCGGCAGGTGTGGTCGAATGCACTGACGAACCACCTGATGGGTTCGCTGTTCAAGTCAAAGATCGACCCCGAGGTGCTGGCTACGCTTACGTCAAGGGTGCGTGAGGCAGTCAACAACCTCGTCTTTCAGAACGCGCCAATTGGCGAGACAGAGTTCGGCACCGACATGTTCGGCAACGACGTGTCGAGCGCGCTTATCACCCCTACGAAAGACCGGCAGGCATTCACGCAGGGACTCACAGACAACGCAGCCGCAGCGCCAGATCCAGTCAAGGCTTTGTCCGAGATCCCGAACTTGGAGACCGGTGCAGGACGCTTTGCGCTGTTCCCGCACCAGATGGCGCGTCCTACGCTGCTCAACCTACGCAGGCTCAAACAACTGGCAGAGGAAGCATCCGGTTACAGCGAATACCTCAAGACACCGAACTCGATTCGCTACACCCGCAACATCGGTTGGTTCTTGGACGACCAGATCAACAAGAAGATCTTCCAACCGCTGGTATTGGCTTCGATCTCTACGATTGAGCGTATAGCCACCTCGGAACTGCTACCGCTGATGTTCAGGGAAGGTCCAGGCGCTGTTGGTGCCTCGATGCTCGCAAAGGTGGTCGCAAGGGATCATATCGTGCGCGCTGCACTGGCTTCTGCGCCAGAGGACGAGCAGATCATAAAGGAAGCAGCCAAGACACTTGGAGTCCTGCACAATGCAGTCACTTACTTTGGCGAAGGCTTCCTAAAGGGCTACAGCCGTGAGGACCTGCTTCAGAATGCGCTCCGAATCCACGCCATGAACAACGGTTTCGTCGCTCCGACCGTAGGCGGCGCACACGGTGCTGAGCACGGTTTTCAGGGCGCAATGGGCGACGAGCAGACGTTCCAAGACACCAAGACGATTCTCAGGCGTGGCAAGCTCGCTGGCAAGAGTCGAGTTGGCTCCGGCGAGTACAAGGTGTTCGGCTACCAGTCGCCGGAGTACTTGCGGCACTGGCAGTCGCACCTAGTCGACCACTCTTCGGGCGAAGTCACTCGCGAGATGGCACGCTCGCTGAACGACACGATTGCAGCCAAGGCCGACAACTACACCAAGCTATGGAAGCGAGCCGAAAAGACAGGCTTATCGGCTGGCGCTGGCTCTACGGAGGCGATGAACGTCGCACAGAGGCTACGTGCGGAGGCTCAGGACACGCTAGAGCAGTCGGTGTTACGCACAGCTAAGCGTTGGTCACCAGACATGAATACCGAGGCGGCAGGGCTCACAAGGCTTAGAGAAGGCGTTGTTTCGGCAGAACAGCCGCTCAGACCAGAGGTTCAGAACGAGTTGCTCTCGATTCTGCGTCCACGGTTCGGCGACAGGGCCGAGGCGGTTGCAAGTTGGATGACAGATGCCACCAGAGCGCAAATGGCGCTTTTGCATGGCTCGAACATGATGCCGTTGACTGAACTCATTCACGACGTAGCGAATGCGAGTATCACACCAGACACGAACTTGCTTGGTGTGGGACGCGCTCAGATGAAGATATTTGGCACTAAGGCCGACAAGATCCCGCCAGTGCAGGATGCCAAGGGTGCGCTAAACGATCTGTTCGGCACGATGGACAAGCGAGAACAGGGATTCTTCCCAACCCGGGTGGCTGGGGAAACGTCGCTACCGGTCAGCAAGGGCATAATCAACGGTCTGACCGAACCCATCTACCGAAACGTGTTCGGGAAGATGCTCAACTTCTTGAGCCGGCAGCCTCACTACTTGCTTGAGTTCACCGACCAAATGAAGGCGCTGCAACCGCTGATTGACGAGGGACGCATCACCGAAGATCAGGCTATCTACATGGCTCAGGTGCGGTCGACCCGTGAGATGGTCAAGTACGTCCACAATCCATCCGACCGTAGCCACGTCTCCGAGATGATCCGAGGCGCATCACCGTTCTTCTTTGCACAGGAGCAAGCGCTAAGACGTGCAGGAAGGCTTCTGTTCCGAGACCCGGCGGCCTTCGAGCGTTACGCTAGGACGCTCGTGCAGGCCGAGAACTTTGCCACGGCAGAGACCCAGCACAACGGCAATAATTATTTCCTCCTCCCAGGCAGCACGGTGATCGGCACGGGCGTTTCGACGGTCTTGCAGCTCGTTGGGGCGTCCGCAATGGGCACGATTCCGATGGGGCTCACGGGCTCGCTCGACTCGCTCAAGTCCGTTGACCCGTTCGGCGTGCAGAGCAATGGCCAACAGCCGAGCTTCATGGGATCGGTGGGAGCGGCGATTACGCCTTCATTCGGTCCGCTGGCCGCCATACCGATGAAGGCGCTCCAAAATCTGTTCGGCGAGCACGCTCCGGCGGTCTCGAATGCCATAGCGGGTATCGAGGGCCCAGTGGCGTCAAACGAGCCAGCGTGGATGCAGTTCATACCGAACTCGCTGCTACAGCACGTATTCGAGGGCGTCTCGGGCACGCTTATGGCCAACCCAAGCGCAAGCCGTAACATGTTCGACTCGTCGTTCTTTACTACTCTGCTCGATGTGATGCAGGCCGCCGCGGTGAACCACCCTGAAATGTTTCAGCATCCGCTCAACCCGACCGAGTCGGCCAAGTTAGTTGCGATGGCCCGCAACCAGACAGCACTGATGTGGGCGGCGAAGACGTTTATCGGCTACGTGTCGCCTATCAGTTTGTCGTTGTCCTCCGGCGAGCCATTCTTGTCCCAGCAGCTTCAGGATGACATCGCAAGGGCGCATGGGAACGTGATAGCGGGACAGCAAGCGTTTCTCAAGAAGTATCCGTTCGCTACACCACTGACCACCTACCACACGGTTGCGGCTGACGGCTTTACGGCGTTCCCCGAGACGCAGGGAGCCATGTCATTCCTGCAGTACAACAAGGCGACACTGGCAAAGTATCCCTACGCAGCCCGCTACCTGCTCACACCGGCGCAGTCGAGCGGCGCGTTCAGCGAACCGTCGCTGGCGTTGCAGCTTGCGGATGGACTCCGACAGGAGAACACACCCGAAGAGCTGATAAAGAACATGTATATCAACGTGGGCAATGTTTATTACTACAACACGTTGCTCCCTGCGATCAACAACCTCTACAACACGTTGCCAAAGGCCGAGGCGTACGCGACCTCGCAGTCGTGGCTCCAGTCGGCTGCGCTGGCGAATCCGGAGTGGGGAGCGTACAAAGCCGCAGGACAATCGGCTCTCAATGCAGCGATGACAGTTGGCGAGCTTCAGCAGATGCTCAAAGACCCGACTGTGAACAATGCATGGATCATGCCGGTGGTCGCTGACATGCTTGGCCACCTACAAGGCTTCCAGAACGAGTACAACCAAGCGTATAGCAGCCAAGACAAGTACAATGTGCAACAGCAGTGGTACGCCGATTGCACGAAGGCAGCAGCGGCGTACCCCGACTACGCCCCGTTGCTCACAGAGGTCTTTAGGAGGGTGAAACTATGACGCAGGCACCTCCTCCGAACGCCTACGACCAGTCGAGAACCAAGACCAACGCCCCAATATTCAATTTCGGTGGTCCGACAGGTACAGCTAATGCCGGAACCGGCCAAGCCGCCATACCGGGCAACTCGAATGCCTCGAATGCGGGCGCGCTCGTCACAGCATGGCAACCGGGCCAAGACCCACTCGATATGCGCCAATTCGTCGGGAAGGCTTACCAAAGTGCCAACATCGGCACGATGGTCTCGCAGATCACACGGGCCGCAAACGCTCATCCGGGCGCTGCACACCTGCTCAGGACGCTTCTCTACGGCTCGGGTTACCTGACGGGCATGAACGACAGCCAAGGTGTCGTGCAAGCTGCACTTCTCAAGGCTCTCGACGATGCCTCGGCTGGCAAGCAGACGCTCAGCACACTGCTCGCCAACAACATCGCCCAACTCGGTCGCATCACGCAAGCGCCCGCAAACCCGAACTCGACGGTCAACAACAACTGGCAGCTAACCGGCCAGTCGCTGCCGACTTCCTCGACGTACGTGGAGATCACAGATCCGGTGCAGGTCGCCCAAGCGTTCAATAATGTCGCCACGAACCTCACCGGTAGCGCAATGGCTCCGGGGCAGCAGGCAGCGTTCGTCAACTGGTTCCACCAGAATCAGATCAGCGCAGGAGCTTCCAAGGAAGCGTCCAAGGCCACAGCGCAGTCGAGCGCGTCAACGGGCGGCCTTAGCCAGTCGCTTCAGAACGTTATGTCCACGTTCGCCAACGATCCGACGATGGCCGCCGAGTATTGGATAAGAACCAACGATCCGATTGACTACGGCAAGTACCAGGGGATGGTCGGTGCTCAGCAGCTCAATCAGCTTGTTTCGTCCCAAGGCCAGCGTTCGCTAGCGCCAGACGTAGGACTCGTAAATGCAAACGCTTGATCCAGCCACAGTCATCACGCAGATCGCCAACCAGTTCGGTGTACCTCCGAACTTGGCACTCGCAATAGCCCAAAATGAGAGCGGCCTGAACCCGAATGCAGTTGGGGACAATGGAACCAGCTTTGGACTCTACCAACTGCATATCGGAGGAGAGCTCGGCAACCGACAACCGGCCGCCGTCATGGGCCAAAACATGATCGTCAACGCCACTATCGCCATCTCGACTATTGCCGCAATCATGCGAGCCAACCCCGGCGCAACGCCGGGTGCCATAGCGGTGCTTGCACAGAGACCTAAGGGTTACATTCCAGGGATGACGGCTCAGCAGGCCAACGGGACGCAATACGCAGCCACGATCAACGCCATGCTCGGGGCCAAGGGCGACTTCTTGGGGAACGTCGGCATGAACGGCGTTCAGTACGGCACAGCGTCGCAGAACCCGAATCCGATCCTCGCACAGATGAGCAACCCGCTAGCGGGCAACACGGGCGCTGCCACGTCGCTCTCGTCGACCGTCAACGATGCGCTGAACCCCACGTCGCAAGGTGCCCTTGCAACCTCGACGATGCAAGCAGGAGGCCCGCTAGCCACCAGCGCAGCGCAGGAGGGACTGGGAACGCCGTCAATTACAAACGTGCAACAGCAAGCGCAGAGCGCAATTGGTACGATCAAGAGTGTGTTCGGCTCTCTCGGTATCGGCTCACTGACGAATCAGACACCAGCGACCCCGACACCCACCACGCAACCGCTAGGGGGTGGAAATGGGAGTCCAGCCTAACAACTCGGGCCAAGCGCCTCCACCAGCAGCGCCACAGACACCGCAGGGACCGATTGGTTCGCTGACCCTGAATGGTAACGAGCCAAGTCCAGCTTCCATCGACTATCAGCAGGCACTGGCGATCATCGACAGCGGGGGCAAGCTGAACACGAATCCCGGCCCGAACGGGGGTCCGAGCGCAGCGAGCCAGTTCGACGCACAAATGCAAGCCACAGGTGCAGGCAACCAGTCCGTTCAAGAGGCCATCACGCCGATCATGCAGGCCATCTACGCTCAGTCGCCTGAGTACAGTTGGATGCTCACCGATCCGCAACTGAATGTCACCTACAACGGGCAGACGGGCAACTTGATCCAGATGGTCGTGGCGCATCAGCTCGACCCAGCCACGATGAATGCGCTTTTGCAGACGACGCAATGGTGGCAGACGAACTCGGACTCGATTAGGCAGGCTCAGCAGCTTTGGCACCAAGATCCGGCGCAGTACAACCAGCAGCTCGCTCAGCAGGCCACGTCGATCACCCAGACGGCGAGCACCTGGGGGCTGAACCTTTCGTCTACGGCGATCAATCAGCTTGCGGCACAGGCGATGTCGCTGAACTGGACGCCGGCGCAGTTATCCGAGCAACTGGGACAGATTGCGCTCGGACAGGGCTACCAAGCTCCGGCAAACGGAGCTTTTGGTGGTTCGAATGTACAAGCGGCGGGAACGCCTGGCAACGTCAACGGCTCGGCAGGACAAGCAGGTCAAGGCCAAATCTACGGGATCATGGACAGCTACCTGCAACAGGCCAAGGCACAGCTAATCAACCTCAGCCCGACCACGGCGTTTCAGTGGGCAGTGAACACGCTCGCTGGCAATACCGATAGCCAGAGCTTCGCAAACTACGTGCAACAGCAGGCCAAGGCGTTGTTCCCGCAGTTCGCCAACCAGATCGATGCTGGCGTGACCATGCAGCAGATCGCACAGCCCTACGCCAACGCAGCGGGTTCACTACTCGGCAAAGACCCACAGCAGATCAACTTCTACGATCCGCAGTTCTTGACAGCGCTGACCGGCAATTCGTCCAACGGCAACCAGCCGATGAGCTTGCAGCAGTGGAACACGTACCTCATGGCGAACCCGACATTCGGCTACGCGCAGACCACACAGGCCAAGAGCCAAGCGGCGGATCTCGCGGCCACCATCGGAGCGGCATTCGGTCGCACAACGTCGCCCGCTAGCGCAGCTCCTGAGTTTGCGAGGACGGCATGACCTACGTGGACCAGGGCCAAGGCTCACAGGCGGCAGAGACATTCCTTCAAAGCCTCGACAACTACCAAGGCCCGAGCTACGCGCAGATGGCAGCGGGGAACTGGGGCAACACTCCGACTCCGCAGGCCGATGCGATCAACATCCCACAGAATGTCTCCATGCCGACGCAAGAGGCGTACCAGACGATCACGCAGTACGCCACAGAGATAACCAACGCTGGCGGCACAGTTCCGCCGGACGTGCAGAGCGAGTTGGCCAGCATCCAAGCGGCGTACAAAGCAGATCCGGGGGGCACGTACTACTTCGCCAATGCTCAGGGCGTCTACACGGCTATCGCAGACCAGTTCGGGGCTTCCTCGGCGCAGGCTACGGGCTTCGTCAACACGGTCGCTCAGAACTCGGGAGCCACGAGCGCTTACCAAGTTCTACAGAGCACGCTCCAACAGTACGGGCTTGGCGACTTGTCGAACTGGGCGTGGGATAAGGCCGTAAACGGGGAGTCCTCACAGCAGATTCTCACGGATCTAAGGAACACTCCGCAGTACGCTGCACGGTTCCCAGGAATGAAGATCTTGCAGCAGAATGGCTATCCTGCCATCAGTGAGTCGACCTACATAAACTACGAACAGAATGCCATGCAGCTGTTCCAGCAGGCCGGACTACCGAAGGCGTTTTACGCAACGCCGCAGGCCATCGGCAATCTCATCGGCAACAACGTGTCAATCTCGGAGCTGAACCAGCGTGTCAACAATGCTTACGCAGCGGTCGCCAATGCGCCAAACAGCGTCCGCAATGCGTTCGCGCAGTACTTTGGGATCAACGGCGATTCGATGCTAGCGGCGCACGTTCTAGATCCGAACGAGGCGCTTCCGATCCTGATGAATCAGGTGACAGCTTCCCAGATCGGTGGCTCCGGTTCGCAGCTCGGGATCAACATGTCGGGTAACAGGGCCTACCAACTAGCTCAGCTCGGAGTTTCGCAGTCGGCCGCACAGAACACCTTGCAAGGGCTCTCGCAGCAGGCTGGGTACTTCCAGCAGAATCCGGGACAGACGAATGTTCCGGATATCAACACCGAAGGCGTGGATGCAGCGTTCGGTTTAAGCGCAACAGCGCAACAAGATGTGGCCCGAGCGCAGGCACAAGGTCGAGCGGCCTTCGCCGGCGGAGGCACAACAGTTGGGGGCAACAACGGACAGTCCGGTGCTGGCGTGGAAACGCCGTTCTAGGAAGGTAAGACGGTGCTTCTACTCACTACAAACGTCGCGATCACCGAGCCCGGAGGGGTTCACTTGGGTCTCGCCGGTGTCTACGCGCTGGTCGGGATCTTCGTTGGCGTGTTCACACTCGTCGGTTTTGCGTTCATGGCCACGAAGTGGATGCGGAACCGAGGCCGAATCTGGGACGAGATTCTTGGGGTCGAGGCAAAGAAAGGCGTCCCGGCGAGGCCCTCGTTTGCCGAGCGCATGGACAGCCTCGAAGAGAAGATCGACACTATCACGACCACCTCTCAGCAACTTCTTAGGAATGGAGGATCGTCAATGGCGGACACAATCGCAGCCACAGCCACGCAGCTCGCCACCATGTCCGGCAAGCTCGATGACCATATCAGCAGGTCGCAGAAGATCGAGGACGAACTGGTCGAAAAGGGCATCATAGCTGCGCTCCCGAGGCATAAATGAAGAACTTCAACGACAGGGTTGCAGTGCGGCTCACGAAGCTGGTCGGCAGTATGTGGATGGCGTATGCATTCACCCTGCTCGCACTTGCCGGTCTGCCGTCGGCACTTCACCCCGGTGGCGAGGGGCTCGTGGCGTGGGTTGCACAGACGTTCTTGCAGCTGGTTCTGTTGTCGGTTATCATGGTTGGACAGGACGTCCAAGCACAAGCGACTGAAGCTCGGGATCGGGAAACCCACGACACAGTGATGACGGAGTTGCGTCTGTTCAAGGCTCAGCACAAGGAACTGGCAGAGGACCACAAGGCGCTCAAGGAAGTGCTCAAGTTGTTAGTGACAGAGAAGGTGGTAGCTGAAGATGGCGCAAAAGTGGCCCAACAAAAAGGCACAGCAAAAAGATCAGAAGTTCGATAAGCAGCACCATATCATCGAGGGCTCTTGGCAAGACAAGGCCATCGACAAGGCAGCGGCTAAGAGAGGGAAAAGGGGAAGGTAATGGGGATCGTACAGGCTTTTAGGGAACCCCGCCCTGTTGGCGCGCTTGCCCAGTCGTGGCACGTGGACGACAAATTTATGTGTCTCGCGAGCCCCGGCGAACTCGCCAAAGGTAACTTCATCCAGATCGAAGACGAGATTCTTGAGATACGGGAACTCGCCGCACCTGGACAGTACACGGTCCGGCGAGTGGGGTCGCATCCAAAACAGTTGGGCTGCCAGATCGGAAGCGTGGTTCACTATCTCGGGAGAACCGTGGAGGAGGACGAATAATGGCTAGAGTTAGCGCAGCGGCACGAAAGAAGATGCCGAAAAAGAACTTCGCACTACCAGACAAGGAGATGTTCCTGATAAATGACGACAACCACGCAAGGGCTGCGCTGTCAGACGTGTCCCGCAGTCTGAAAGCTGGCAATATCACGCCGGCCGAGGCAGCGAAGGTTCGCAGGGCAGCACGTAAAAAGCTAGGCGAAACGCCCACAAAGCGCAAGTAGCAAAACTAGCGTTATAATGACGCTAGGCATCCAGGCCGAGCGGGTGAGCCCATGGCCCCGACTCGTGAGCTTCCAGCCTGAATCAGCAACGGTTCCAACAGGAGGCTTACGTGGCTATCGACCTGAGTACGCTCAATATTGAAGACACCGACCGTGAGGCTATCAACGCAGCGATGCGTGAGCAGCAGACGGCGTTGGAGACTGCCCAAGCCGAGGCGCTTGCCGCAAAACGGCAAGTCGCAATGGCGAGATTGGGAGTCAATACAGCTCCACCCCAAGGCAAGTTCTTTGCCGAGCACTACGCTGGCGACATAAACGACGAGGTAGGGCTACGCAATGCAGCTATCGAACTCGGTGTGCCGCTCGGCGGCGGCCAAGCGATTGTTCCGGAGCCTATCGTCGACGACGGGAGCACTGATGCAAGAAATGCTCTTGCAAGCGGAGCGAGCAATGCTGCGCCGGTTGATCCTGACCCACGGCAACTCGCCGCGGAAGCGTTCAACGACGCGCTTGCAAGGGGCGCTAAGCGTGATGGTGCGCTGGCTGATGCGTTCCGTTCCCGTGCTATTTCGGCTTACACGAAGGGCGACCAGCGGGGACTGATCTCGGACAGAGCGTTCTAATGGCGTGCGTCAACGGCAACGACTTTCACGACGGGACTGGCGATGACTTCGGCTGCCAGATCAAGCACGTTCAGTTTTGTGGCGTGACTCCCGCAGCGGCAGGCGGCAAGCTGAATGGCGTACCACGCAAACCGCTGAACAGTTGGGAGCGTGGCCGTGTCAAGGATGGCCGCGGCATGCCCCTCATGGTCAACAGAAATGGAACCTTGATCGACATTCCGGTCAAGGACTATGCAAACAACAGATCTAAGTACGAAGAGGCCCGCAAGCTGAACGCGTACAGAACCCAACCTAAGGAGTCATAATGGCTGCACCCGCGGGTACGCAAACGACGTACACGCTCACTACGGGAATCAAGCTCGATATCGAGGACATGATTCACCTGATATCCCCGTTCGACACTCCCCTCATCGGTGGGTTCGGCGCGGACAACCTGAGCCACCTTTCCAACTTCCCCGTCTACGAGAAGATGTACCAGTGGATGGACGAGACGTTGCTAACGCCTCGAACCACGCTGGCAGTTGCGATGCTTTCGACCGACACGACAATGAGCGTGGCGACCGGAACCGGAGTCAACTTCCAGGCTGGCGACTTGGTGCTTGTGGACAACGAGTACATGCAGGTCACAGGCACAGCCTCTACAGACGTTCTTGACGTCTCCCGTGCATTCTCCGGAGTCGCAGCGGCCCACGTGCTCAACGATCCAGTGATCGGCGTGGGGTCCGTCCTTCCTGAAGGAACCGACGCAGGCGCAGCGGTTGCAATCGACAGGGTGAACCGTTACAACATGACACAGATCTTCGGACCTCGTACCGTGCAGGTGTCTGGTTCTGAGAACGCAGTCCAGAAGTACGGACTCACCGGAACAGAGTTCGATCATCAGGTGGCCAACCGGATCAAGGAACTGGCGATCATGATGGAGCAGGCCGTGCTTTATGGAGTGCGTACCGAGAACACCGGATCGAACATCCGCTCGATGGGCGGCATGGCGTTCTACATCACGACCAACGTGGACTCAACCACGACGTCGATCAACGATGCGACGTTCTTGCAGCAGGTGCAGAACTGCTTCGACGCTGGTGGGCATCCTGACAGGGCTCTTGCCGGTTCGCAGCAGAAAAAGCAGCTCTCCTCGATCAACTCTTCTGAGATCCGCTACGAGCAGACGACCAACGCCCGTGGGCAGGCTGTTCGGTCGTATCTCACCGACTTCGGCGAGATCGGCATCGTGCTCGACCGCTGGGTTCGCCCGAGCAACCTGTTCCTGTTCTCTCGGGAGCAGGCCGGTATCGGCAACTTCAGGCCGTTGCAGTTCGAGGCGCTTGCCAAGACTGGCGACTCGTCCAAGGGAATGATCGTCGCAGAGAAGACTTTCGAGTTCTCGACTCAGACCCACGCAGCCATGTTCACCGCCCTTACCTGATAACCCTCTGGGAGCGTAGGCTTCGGCTTGCGCTCCCACTCCACAAGGAGGAAACATGGCCACGTTTCAGAAGCCAACCAAGTTCAGCGGCCACGCCTATGCAACGCCGAACGCCACACTCGCCACGGCACTCACCCAAGGAGTGGCAGTCACTTCGTTAGCCGTCACGGCACTCGTCACAGGAGTTGCCTCGGGCGCATCAGTGGTTTTAGTCTCAGGTGTGCAGACGCAGACCTTCGTGGCCAGCGCATCGGCGGCGGTCGGTGCTACAGCCATCAGTGTGACCTCGGAGGTGGCAGACTTCAGCTACCCGACAGGGACGCTCGTTGACCCGCCGACGTTCTCGGTAGTGGGTCCGGCGTCGATGGCAAAGTCAATTACCATCCAAAACAACGACGCAAACTCGAACCTCTACGTCTGCTACGATTCGGCCGGTTCGGAGCCGATGTACACCGTTGCGCCCGGGCAACTTTGGGAGTCACCAATCGTCTCCAACAAGGACTTTTGGAACAGCCCAGTGTGGGCTAGGTGGGACGGCACCCCGACAGGGGACGCGATCGTAACGGTGGTGCTCTAATGCCCATCTATGGAGGCGGGATCTCCGCCGTAACGCTTCGCACGCTCACAGACGACTTTCAGCCACAGGACTACGGGCTGATAGCTTGGAACTTCGACCCAGCTACGTGTTCGAGGTCCAATTCAGTTCCAGCAGGAACGGTTCAGGGGTCGCTGATCTGGATACCGGCAAGAACCATCACCAACCTGAACTTCCAAGTCGCCACGGCCGGAGCGGCCCTGACAGCAGCGGAGAACTTCGCAGCGCTCTATACCGCAGCCGGAACGCTCCTCTCCGCTACGGCGGATCTGTCCACCGTGTTCACGTCGACTGGATCGAAGATCGAGCCACTTGCGACTCCGCAGAACGTGGCCGCTGGGTGGTATTACGTTGCCTTCCTAAGCAACGGCACGACGCCTCCGGCTTTGGAATGCGGAACGGGAAGCGGGATAGCAAACTTCACAGGGATCGTCAACCCGCGCTTCGGCAACGGTCCGACGGCCCAGACTGTCATGCCTGCGACAGCCGCGTTCGCTGCCACACCCGGGCCGTCCTACTGGGTAGGCGTGAGTTAGATGGCAATCGGTACGACCGTCAGCGCAATGATAGACAGCACGCTTGACCTATTACTTGGGTCTGCGCGTGAAGACATCAACCTCGTCGCGGTTCCGGTCGGCCTCACCGATACGACCATTCAGGTGTCCTACCCAGCGCAGTCGCTCCAACAGGGCAGCTTTTTGGAGATTGACAACGAACTCATGTACGTGTTCGCTTCGACAGCTGGCTCCCCCAATGCTACGATCACCGTACGGCGTGGGATGCGTGGGACCGTTGCAGCCACACACGCCGCAGGTGCCGAGGTAACCTCGAATCCCTACTTCGCCCGCTACATCATCCAGAACGCCATACAAGCCGAGATCGGTTCGTGGGGACCGCAGGTCTACAGCGTGCGCTCTGTGCTCATCCCGCTGGTGGATTACGTGCAGGGCTACGACCTTGGCGTCCTTGGCGAGTACTACCGGATCATGGACGTTAGGGAATCGCCGGACTTGCAGCTCGGTTTCGTGGGCGATGCGTCGTGGCCGAGAGTGAAGTGGGAAGAGCTGCACAATGCACCGCAGTCGGCGTTTCCGAGTGGGAAGGCGCTGACGATTGTCGACCCCATCGGCATCTATGATTCGCCCGCCAATCAGCCACGCTACATCCACGTCACGTTTGCGGCACCGTTCAACTATCAACAGAACTTCGGGCCGAACACCGACCTTGTCTCTCAGGTTGGTTTGGACCCGAACGAGCTTGACATTCCTCCCTATGGTGCAGCGTGGCGGCTCATCCAAGGGCGTGAAGCTAGGCGCACACTCATCGAAGCCAGAGGCCAGAGCCAAGACCTGACAGCGGTCCCACCGATGTACGCCTCGCAGGCATCGATGGCATTCAAGAAGGTGCGTGACGACAGACTCGGCGACGCTGCGCAGCGGCTCCTCACCCAGTACGGGGTGCGTGGGAAATGACCTTCCTACTCGACGCAGGGTTCGACGCCGAGTTCTACACCGGAGTCCCGCCAACACCGCCAAACGTTCCGTTCGTCTACCAGGTGTCCATCGGTGGTCATCCTTACATCATCGACTTGGCACAGTACAGCAGGATCACGACTCCGCTGCAACGTCAAGCGCAGGATCAATCCGTAGAACCAGGAGAGCAGTCGCTAAACACCGTTGGCGTGTGGCGCCGTGCGATGGACAACTGGTTCTACGGTGCGGGGCAGTTCTTTTTGGACAATAGGTTCAGCTTCTACACCGTCTACCTGAACTCGGGCGAAGCTCCATCAGTGCGGACACGCTACTGGCGCTCCAAGGGTGTCAATCCGTGGAATGAAGGCGCGCTATCGCTGCTGCCTGAGGTCGGGCTGATCAGGGCGTCGACCAACACGAACCTGTTTATGCAGCAGTGTGACGGCTACATGTACGTCGTCGACGGAACCGAGCTTTACTGGACCAACACGCCAAGCTACCCAACCACGACTTGGACCGCCTCAGGCATCCAGACGTGGGCTGCGTCTGCGGTCTCGGTCAACAACATTGCCTCCAATGGCACAGAGATCTACGCCGCGTTGGGAACCAACGGCATCGGCGTCACAAATGCTGGCGCCACCACGTCGAGCCCCCTGCGTCCAGTGGTGCCAGCTCCTTCAGTGAGCCTCGTCGGAACCGGCAATGCCGTAGCTCACACCTACTGGGTGGTGGCCACAGATGCGCTTGGCAACAAGAGCCTCCCGACGAACTCGACTACCTTTATCAACTGTCCAACTGCGCCAAATGGGTCGAACTACCTTGAGATAACATGGCCTGCGGTCGGGGGCGCCGTTAGCTACGACATACTGAAGGATGCCACGACGAGCGCATTGGCCCTGGGAGTCACGGCGACATCCCTCGTGGACTCAGGGCAAGCGTCTAGCGCCTACGTTCCTCCGACCACGAATACATTCGTGGTGCAAGCAGATCACGTCTGGTTCGCCAACGGGTTCCTGCTGGCAAGCCGCGGACCGAACCTGTACCAGATCTTCTCTGATGGCTTCAGCTACCTGATCTACACCCATTACAACCCGAACTTTACTTGGGACGCAGCCACGTCGAACCCGTCTGCCATCCTCATAGCGGGACACGCTGGGAGCTTCAGCGCCGTCTACAGCGTCCAACTCAACACGACGACCGGATACCTGAATGTTCCGGTGGTCGTCACTCCGCTGCCAGAAGGCGAATACGTGATGGCGATCCGCTACTACTTGGGGATCGTGATCCTCGGCACTTCGCGGGGACTGCGCATCGGCACACAGCCAGATGCGAACGGTATGTTCAGCGTGGGCGGCCTTATCACCTACTACCCCCCTGACGAACTCTACGGGCCGGCCATGGTGCGCTCCTTGGCCGTCGACGGTCGTTTCGTCTACTTCAGTTGGGAGAACTACAACACCTCGGACGGGGTGCTGACCAGCGACATCGTGACGACTGGTTTAGGCCGCATGGACCCAAGCGCATTCCCGCGGCCCGAGTTCGCGGCATACGCAACAGACGTGATGGGACCATCGGGCGTAAACGGAGCGGTCGACGGCATTGCATTCCTGAATGACCAGCCGATGTTCTCGATAGCGGCTTCAGGCGTGTACTACCCGACGGGCAACCTGGTGGAGTCTGGGGATCTCGAAACTGGCTGGATTCGTTACGGCACTGTCGAGAACAAGGTGCTCGTTTCCATCGACTACAACTTCGACCCGCTAGCGGGATCTGTCGGCTGCAATGTGATCTCCCAACTTGGCGACTCGATGGCCATCGCCACCATCTCTGAGCAGGGAGCGGTCAACGTGGGAGATGGCGAGAGTTTGGGCGTCGGGCTTCAGCTCGGCGAGCGGTTCATGCTGGACTTTGTACTTGGGAGATCAACCACAGATGCGACTAAGGGGCCGATCCTCAGGCGCTGGACCTCCAAGGCCATCGTTGTTCCGCAGCCTCGGCAGGATGAGATTATCGTTCCGCTGATGCTCTACCCGGAGGTGGACAGCTTGGAAGGCGATGGCAACCCACTGGCATTCGATCCGCTTGCCGAGTACAACTACCTCAAGCAGTTGCAGGTCACGGGGACAATCGTGAGCTACACGGAAGGAACGCTGACTTGCCAAGCGTTCATCGACCAGATCGAGGTCAAGCCGGAAAAGTGGCAAGGTGACAGAGAGTGGTTCGAGGGGACAGTCCTAGTGAAACTAATAACGGTGACATGACATGAGACAAAGCTACGCAGGTTCAGCGCCACAGACCAACCTTTCGAGCGGTGCGCTCTCGACCGACACGACCCTGAATATGGCCGTGCCGTCTGGCTATCCAAACGCAGCCATCGGGCCGTTCGTGATTGTCATAGACCGAGGGGGCGCCAACGAAGAAAAGGTTCTGATCCAGTCCTACACCACCACGACGATGAGCGTGGCAACAGGAGGACGTGGTTACGACGGCACGACAGCGACGGCGCACCAGTCTGGTGAGACCGTCAACCACTGCATCGACTCGCTGACGATCAATCAGGTCAACCTCTTGGCGAACTCACTTGGCACCGTCACGCCTGCACCCGTTACACCGGGGAACTCCGGAGCGGGCGGCGTGTCCACCACTGGCGCAGCAGCGGATCACGTCCACCAAGTCGCAGGTTGGGGTACAGCGGCCAACATCTCGACTTCGACTCCTGGTGACTCGGCCTCTGCAGGCGCATCGGGACTCTACTGCGATGCGGCGCACGCCCATGCAGTACCCGGAAGCTCCGGCGGTGGTGGCACGACGATACCCTCTGGCATGGTGTTCGCCTACGCAGCGGGCACAGCCCCTCCCGGGTGGCTCACCTGCGATGGTTCAGCGGTGTCCCGCACGACATACAGCTCGCTCTACAGTGCAATCGGAACGACATTCGGCGCCGGCGACGGGTCGACGACATTCAACCTGCCGGATCTCAGGGGTCGTACAATCGTCGCTGACTCCACGCTTGGAACAAACACGCAGCCCACGCTTGTTTTCGCTGCAACTGGCGGCGAAGCGGCTCACGCTTTGGTCACAGCTGAGCTTGCGCTTCACACGCACACAGACTCCGGTCACACGCACACGGACACGGGCCACCAGCACGTCGACTCAGGACACGGGCACAGCACGACGGACCCGGGCCACATCCACGAAGCTGACAACGGCGTTTTTGTTTACACAAACGCCAGCTCGATTCTGTACATTACGCCAACCTCGACCCCCGGTGTCATCGGTGTCACCTACACCGGCGGCACGACAAACTCGCAGACGAGCCTCAGTGTGAACTCGGGTGTGGCAGCCATCGGAAGCGGCACAGCGAACCTCTCTCAGGGCTTCGCAACGCTGGCAGATGCAGGCTCCGGAACCGCTCACAACAATATGCAGCCATATCTTGTTATGATCTGGGTGATAAAGGAGTAATATGCCACTCTCCGGAATTGACACTTCGACCTACCAAGGGTTCATCGACGGGGCTAAGGTCGCAGCGGCTGGAAAGACGTTCGTTGCTTGCAAGGTCACCGACGCTACCGGATCGATCCTGTTCGCAGATCCGGTCTACGCTGACAACTCGGCGGCTACCGTGGCGGCTGGCATGGCGCTGATGAACTACCACGAGTACGGAACCGCAGCGTCGGTTCAGGCGCAGGCGGCGATGTTCTGCAAGCTCGCCAAGCCCGGATTCGACTGGTTCATTGTCGAGCACTTCAACCAGATGAGCTCCAACCCGAACAAAGTGCTAGCTGACTATGCGGCATTCTCGGCAGAGTGCGTCTCACAAGGGCGCAAGCCGACTGGCATGTACGTCGACTACTCCACCTACGTGTGGATGGGAGAGCCGAAGCTGTCTGCACTCTGGCTTGCTGACGCAGGTGTCGCAGTGCCAGGAGCACCGTGTCTCGTCTGGCAGTACGGCCAAGGTGCAGTTGACGGAGTGACCGACACAGTTGATCTAGATGCGTTCTACGGGACGCTGCAAGAACTCCACGATCTGACAGGAGCATTAATGACAAACATCGAAAACGCCATCAGGACAAATGGCGCACCTGTAACCATCCTCTCTTCGCACGACGGGGGTGGTTACGCTATCGTCTGTTCGGACGGCGGCGTGATAACGTTTGGCGATATGCCATTCGAGGGTTCGGCCGGCGGACTGCACTTGGATGCGCCGATCACTGCAGCGTTCTTGTCGCCTAGCGGATCTGGCTACACGTTGGTCGGTGGCGACGGCGGGGCGTTCACCTATGGCGACGCACAGTTCCACGGCTCAGCCGCGGGAATGGTGCTCGATGGCACGGTAGTAGGTGCAGTCGGGCTGCCCGATGGTTCGGGCTACTACATGATTACAGGTCACGGCGAGGTTATCGGCTTTGGCGATGCCAAGGCCCTTGGCCGCATACAGTACCCATAAGGAGCAAAATGTCAACCAAGGTAGTTCCAACGGCGGCGTCTGCCACAGCGCAGTCGCTTCCCTCAGCCACACTCAGTCTGACGGATTCGCATACGTGGGTCCTGATCTTCGGAGCGGTGGCGTCAATCGTGGCGTCGGTCTTCCACAAGGATCTATCCGCCTACATCCCGCTGGCTTCGATCCTCGTCACGGGCTTCTACGGTGCATACTTGGCGACAGCCAAGCACAGCTACGCAGCGGCTCTTGCAACGGTCGCAAGCACGGCTACGCAGGCCGCAGCGGTTGCGCCAGCCAACATCAGCGCCGAGATAGCACAGGCCGCAGCGATTATGCAGGCGGTCAAGGCAATTCAGACGACGGTCACAGGTGCAACCACGCCAGCACCCGTGGCAACGTCCGTTCCAACTAATCCGATCAACCTGACAACGACATGATCAACCCTCCCCTACCGCTGACTCTTCTGTTCTACGCAGGGCTGTTGGCGGTAGGTTGGGCTCTTGAGGCTCACAGACACCGCAGAAAGAAGCTCTAATGCCATTCTCACTTCACCTGAACACCGAGCTGGTGGCAGCAGCCTTTGGCGGTGCGGCCTACAGTCCGGTTCCCGACTACTACGTGGGGCTCTCCACGACGACACCTACGCAATCCGGTGGTAGCATCACCGAGCCGCTGACAGCTGACGGATACGCCAGAGTCACGGTCCCGAACAACGGCACGAACTGGGTCGTCTCCGGAACGCAGCCAGCGTCCGGCTACCAGGTCCAAAACGCCCTAGCGATCATCTTCCCAACCGCAACTGCATCATGGGGCACGCCTACGGACGTTGTGATATACGACGCAGCCACGGGTGGCAACCTCATCGCATGGGGGGCTATCAGCAACCCACAGGCAATCAACACCAACGACAGCCCAAGCTTCGGCGCAGGCGCATTGACGGTGAGTAACAACTGATGGCCCTCGACCTCTTGTCCAACGGCGCAACCACCACCGTCACGGCTGGAGGGACAAGTGCGCCATCTGCGGGGACCATCGAATCGTGGACCGTCACATCGAGCGCCGAGTTCCCAGCAGCATCCAACACAGCCACGCCACCTACGCAGTTCAGGGTGGTGGACCCAGCAGCGCCTAGCGAGATCATGCTCGTGACGAATGTCTCGGGAACGACTTGGACCGTGACCCGAGGTGCAGAGTCCACTACGGGCCTTTCTGCAGCCACTACGGTGGCGCATAGCGCGGGTTTCACTGCCATGTCGGTATTGACCACGGGCGCCCTGTTGTCGGGCAACAGCGGAACCTCAGTGGCCTCTGTGAACTCCTCTGGCGTGTTCGCTGGGATCACATCGGCAGAGGCCGGCGACTTGGTGTTCAGTGTCAAGGCATACGGCGCCTACGGGGACGCAATAATCAAGTCTGACGGTGACATGAGCGCAGGCACAGCGGTACTCACTTCCGCATCTGGCAGCTTTGTATCGACGGACGTTGGCAAGCAGATCATCGTGAACACTGCCGCCGCCTATGGCTCACTGACAACGGCACTCGCTAGTGGGACGGCCTACACGTCGCTCGCAACCACGGCACTCACGACAGCCATTAGCAGCGGCAACTACCTTGTCATCGGTTCAGGTGCGACCGCTCAGGTCGTACAAGCGAGTGCCACGGCAGCTGTCGGTGCTACCTCGATCTCGGTGCACTCTTTCACCGCTAATGCAAACTACGCCATCGGAACGCCGATAGACGGCGAACATCTCATTACCACGATCAGCGCCTACACGTCTGCCACGCAGGTCACACTGGCAGCTGATGCCGCCATCGCAGTGTCCGGCGTGCGCTACGTCTATGGACACGACGACTCTGCTGCTGTCGCGAACACGATCACGGCGGCGTTGGCTCAGAGCCCCCTTGGCGGGATCGTGTTCTTCCCCGCTGGCAACTTCCTTATGAACAACGTGTCGACACCGGCGCAGTCGACCGGTTATCTGACATTTCTGGGTGCGGGCGAGCTATGTACCACGCTGTTTGCCAACGGCTACTCGAACCAAGTGTTCAAGTGCGCCATGCCTGGATTCGTGGATCAGCTCACGGTCGACTCGAACCAGACGACGACGAACGGGTGGCTCTTCGCTACCGGAATGGTCGGACAGACGATCTTGGCAAATGCTGGTGCAACCACACTTGACAGCACGACTGTCACCGTCAACGGTAACCAAAGCTCGACCATCACCGCCGGAATGGTAATCACGGTTGTCAACGCAGGAACTCCGACGGGCAACCAAGCTGGACAGTCCGCGCCGCTTACCACGACGGTTGTATCGAGCACCTACAACTCGGGACCGAACAATACCTCGGTGGTGGTGGTGAACGCTGCGGGAACGACGACCTCGGCACGACAGGTGGCATTCGGCTCGGCACTCATTCCGATCTCAAGGATAGGCGTGGGCGATATCACGGTGCGAGGCGTGGGCAATACGTCACAAGGTTACGACTTCCAAGTCGACGACCCAACTTACAGTTTCCCGTTCCTATTCGATGAGTTGCGTATCGGTCATATCTCCGCTGGCCCTTCCTACAGCCAGTACCAAGAGTCCGTGAACATCTCGATGGTCAACAAGGTAGTCGGCGGCAGGTTCGCTATGGAGGGCGTCACAGGGCGCATCGGACCGAACTTCTATGCCGTGAACACGGTGGACATCGATGCTATCGACATCATCGTCGGCGGCACGGATGCGACGGACACTCTGGTTCTCGGCTCGAACTTCGGATCGCTAGGACAGTACAACGTCAACAACGTGACAATCGTGGACCCGAACAACGTTGCGCAGCCGGTGCTTGTGTACGTCAACTCTCTGAATGCCGTGAACTGGCAGCTTCCGAACGGGGGCACTTGCTACGTGGATCTCAACCAGACGGGCAATAACTGCCAAGCGAACTTCACGAACTGCGAGCTTTTGTCTGGCGTGAAGCAAGCGCTCTCACCGATGACACTGAACTTCCTAGGCGGCAAAGTTGGCGTGTACGGGACTGGCGGTTGCATCTCTAACCCGAACAGCGGGACGACTGGCCCGATCACGGCGGATGGCACGACGCTCGACCTCAACCGTTCGGCGAGTTCCTGCATCGTGTATTCCACCTCGGCATCCATAGCGCCAGAGATGTACCTGAGCAATTGCAAGGTCATAAACGCTGCGGGTACGGCGGTCCTGGCGAATCAGGGAACGGTCTCTGGGTGGGTGCAAGCGTGCCCCGGCCTGAACCCGTTTGGCTACCAAGGGCCGGTGACGGTCGGAGCTTCGCCGTGGACTTACACGAACACCAATCCCTTCCCAGTGACGGTGTACGTGCTCACGGGTATCACGGGCGACTACATCAGTATGGGCGGTGTCGAGATGGGAACTTTGCTGAGCGGTGCGTCCCTTCCAGTGGCACTAAGTCCGGGGCAGGCCTTTGTGCTTACCTACACCGGAGCGGTGCCGCAGGCTTGGGTAGTCGGAGCGTAGTGTGACACTCGGCTCAGGTGTCCTTGCTTCGAAGCTCCCTCTGGTTCTTGGGACACCGAACGTCGCTGCATCCGTGTCGTTCACAGCGGCCATACAGAGCACGTCTGCGGTTGGCAGCACTGGGTCGCAAGCCATACCGCTTGGGTCCGCTATTGCCAGCGCCTCGACCATCAGCGGCAGCTTGGTTGAGAGTGCCGTCTACTTCAAGGCGCATATCTACTCCAACCACAGTGCCGTCACAGCGCAGTTGTCGGTAGACACGGCAGATGGCACAGTGGCGATAGTAGGCACGTCCACAGCGGCGGCTACGGTATCGCTGGCTGGGAGCGTGGCGACGGTGGAGATGTCGCCGATTGTGAGTGCGTTCGACTACATAACGCTTGGAGGTTGACGGTGAACGTTTATCTAGCTGGGACGGCGGTAACGGTGCAAGCCACCTTCGAGACGAATGCAAGTGTGGCCATCGACCCGACGACCCTGACATTCGAGTTCGGGAGTGCGGGCGGAACTTTGACGACCTACACCTATGGTGTCGGCACACAGGTCGTCAGGCTCTCCACGGGCGTCTACCAAGCCACCATAGACACCACGCTGTTGTCTGGACTCGTCAACTACCTGTTTGTCGCCACCGGCTCAATCACGGCCATCACGCAAGGCCAGTTCAGCGTACAAACGCCTATTCTGACAATATGACAGAGCGCCAACATCAGGACTCGACCTACAACGATCTGGTCCAGCCGCTTCGGAAAGACCTGTTCTCGCCGCGGGGGATCATCTCGTCACACCAAATGCCGGGGTCTCCGATCACGAGGCCATTCAGCGTGAACCCGATGCTCGGCCCGGGTGTCTGGAAGCGCAAGCTGATCGGCTACCGGAGACACCGTGCCATCGTGCTAATCAACAAGCCGATGGGCGACTGGCAGTATCCAAAAGAATTTTTCGACGCACGACAGGCAGACCTAACACCCCCGTGGTAGTGTTAGCTCTATGGCTAACACGGTAAGACCCTTACACGAGATCATCTTCGATCATCTCACTCGGCTTGAGGACGAAGCTGGACCGCTCGCTACGGCGCTCGGGACACCCCTACGCTGCTCGGAAGCTGGAATGTGCGTGCGTACGATGAGCTTTCGTGCGCTAGGACACAAGCCCGCTGCGCTCGACCTGTCCTCGATGGTCAACTTCTTTGTCGGCCACAAGGTTCACGAAGCCGTGCAAGAGGCGATTGTCGAGTACGACTCCGAGTGGGTCGCTGAGCAAGACGTAGACTTCCCCGAACCGTGGCATGGCATGATATCCGGACACGCTGACCTATGGCATCCGGGCATCCGTGCGTGCGTCGAGATCAAGACCGTGGGCGCTGCAGCGTTCGACATCGCCTGCGGTATCGCCCGAGACTTCAGGCACAAGCCGAAGCCGCCTGAGGGTCCCAAGGACAACCACCTGCTTCAGGGAGCGATGAATGGACTCGGACTCGGCGCTGAGTGGGTCGTGATCCTGTACGTCTCCAAGGAACCGGTGTCGGTTGGGAAGGCTGCTCGACTGGACCTATCCGAAAGCGACCGTGTGATGGCCGAATGGTGGATTCCGATGGCAGACGTGCATGAGATGGCCGTTAGGGAACTGGACAGGCTGCACGATGCGCTTCCCTACATCACGGGCAGTCCGTTCAGGGTGGTTCCGGAAGTGGTCGACAAGGGGAGGGTAATGGAAATAAAGCCAGGAACTTCCTGGCATTGCGATTATTGCGATTATAAAGGAGAGTGCATTGGAGAGAACCGTTAGGAAACCGCCGTACACGGACGGCATGGAGCGCCACAGAGCGTTGGTGCAACTCGCTGAGGATACCGGCAGCGACGTGACGCAGTTACTTGCAAAAGGAAGGCTCGCTGATGGCTATGCGCTCCGGCGTGCCATCGCCTGTTTAGTGGGCCAAGGATGGTCGTTGCGTGAGATGGGAACGCTGCTCGGACGCAGCCACGTCACGATATTTCATATGAAGGAGTCGATCAAGTGATGCAAGTTACAGACCTAGAGCTGCTCAGGTGGGCGCAGGGCAGAATCGAAGAGCTGAAGACCGAGAACACTGAACTGAAGGCCGAGCTTGCGAGGTTCAAAAAGTGCGACGGTGGATTCTGCACGGATGGGACTGGCGACATTTGCTACGAGGGTGGCAAGCATATGTGGACCAAGGTATACACCATGGATGTCTACCACAGGGAGGGATCGTGATTTTCGCTACTGAATGGTGGGCCGCACGTTGCGACAAGTGCGGTGCAGACCCGCAGATGATGGGGGTTGGCAAGACCGAGTTGACGAACGAGCTTGTCAACCGTGGCTGGGTGCAAGACGGCGACACTATCGCCTGCCCAACGTGTTCCACGCATGAGGCTCCAAAGAAAACCAAGAAGAAAGGAAAGTAAGTTGATTAGATCGGAAAGCATAAACGACCTGCTTGGGGCGCTAGTGGCGTTCCAAGCAGAAATGCCGGTGGTCCCAAAGAGAACCGACAACCCGTTCTTCAAGAGCAAGTACGCAGACCTAGCGGAGATCAAGAAGATAGCACAACCGCTGCTTAGCAAGCACGGTCTGTCTGTTGTCTCACTACCGGAGAGCGACGAAGAGGGGAAGGCGAGCTTGACACTGATCCTGTTCCACACGTCTGGACAGTTCATTGGGTCGTCTCGGACGCTCTACCTCGTCAAGCCAGATCCGCAGAGCTTCGGTTCTGCCGTCACCTACGCTAGGCGTTATGGCTTCACGGCGATCCTAGACATTGTGACCGAGGGCGAAGATGACGATGGCGAGGCGGCTACACACGCAGCTGAGCCACGTAAGGGCGCCACGCCACGGACTTCCACGACACGCAACAGTGTCCCCGAGGGCGTCGGGACTCGCACTGGACTCGCCAACGAAAAGCAGATCAAGCTCGTCGCCTATCTGTGCAGCAAGGTGGGACTCGATGAGAGGGAGGATCGCCACGACTACATCCGAGGCATTATCAAGCGTGAGTTCGCCAGCTCCAAGGAGCTGACCTATTCCGAGGTCGACAAGGTTATCAAGGCGCTCAAGGCCGACGAAGCCAAGGCAGAGCACGATCCCGAGGACGCAGACGGCGTACCGTGGGCAGACAGCCCAGAGTCATTCTGATGGACACGATTTGGGACAAGCTTATAAAGGATCACGAGGGCCATCCACCGGAGTCCTGCGCTATCGAGGCGATGGCATGGGCGGACGACTACTTGGCGAGCCTTGAACACCGGTTGGAATACCCAGACCGTGGCACCGTGAGCAAGATTAGACAGCAGCTGAAGACAATAGCAAAAGAGAGGGGATGCGAGCGATGATCGGTAAGTGCATCGAGTGCTTCCACCCGACAGAAGAGCACGACGCTACGGGGTGTTGGCACGAGGTCGAGTGGGATTTTGAGGATGGCACGAACATATGTCCGTGCATGCGGGCGACGCTGAGCTTGCGAATAGCCAAGGGAGAGAGAGATGGCGATGATTGCAGCGTAGAGCGGTGCGGGGACATGTGTTCGTGCGGCCACTGCTCGGGCCAGCACCACAGCTACACGGGCGCGTGCGACCACGACGACTGCGAGAAGTTTGAGGAGATGTTCTGATGCGTAAGTTCCTACGGTGGTCCAAGTTCTGGCAACGCTACTGTTACGTCTGCGGCGAGCCAGCCAGGAAGACCTACGGGCGCTGGGTGTGCGACCAGCATGTGATGAACGCTTTGTGGAGGTCGAGAGGAATGTGTGAGTGTGGCTGGTCAGCGGGCAGTCACAAAGGGGAGGGATGCAAGTGAGGGACGACCATTTTGAGCAGGCCCAGTGGGAGTACGACAACGCTCTGCCGGATTGGGTGGAAGAAGAGGAAGAGA
>VFSW01001602.1_pt1 | contig 34507 bp, 28 predicted proteins | sample 5358111 | NCBI WGS metagenome assembly VFSW01 (sample SAMN11554181, study PRJNA540505) | mine drainage metagenome | isolation source: sediment from site ElyBrook_90M | place: USA: Ely Copper Mine, Vershire, VT | collected 2017
GAAACACGCTGGCACTATTTCTTCTTTATCGGAATCTGAACTTGTAGCATTTGCTATCTTCCATTTTAAATACTTAATCGTTCATAAACTTATATCGTGTTCTTATGCCCAAAGAAAAGGCTATACGTGAGCTTGAAGACCTGCCAGGCATCGGCCCTACCACGGCCACGAAGCTGAAGGCCGCTGGGATCGACACGCTCGACAAGGTGGCCACGGCAGCACCGCACGATATCTCCGAGATATCTGGAATCAGCGTGGAGGCTGCGAAGAAGGCGGTCCAGGCAGCGCAGGAGTCGACGACCCTTACATACGAGACCGGAGAGCAGTTCTCCGAGAAGAGGAGGCAGATAGGCAAGATATCGACCGGGTCGAAGGATTTTGACGAGCTTATCGGCGGAGGGGTAGAGACGAACGGCATAACAGAGACGTACGGCAGGTTCGCGAGCGGCAAGACCCAGGTAGGTTTCCAACTGGCTGTCAACGCGCAGCTGCCCGTAGGGAAGGGGGGGTTGGGAGGCTCCGTGCTCTTCGTAGACACAGAGGGTACGTTCAGGCCGGAGAGGATAACCTCGATGGCAAAGGCCGCAGGAATGAAGCCGGAGCAAGCGCTCGAAAACATAATGCTGGTCAGGGCTACGACAACAGAGCAGCAGATCCTGACGTTAGACCGGGCGGACAAGCTGATTCAGGAGAAGAACATAAAACTCATCATAATAGACTCGCTTATGGCATTGTTCAGGTCCGAGTTCGTCGGTAGGGGCGCGCTAGGCGAGCGCCAGGGGAAGCTAAACCAGCACATACACAGGCTGCAGACGCTGGCCGACAAGTACAGCCTGGCGGCGTACATAACCAACCAGGTTATGGACAACCCAGGGCTGATGTTCGGGGATCCGACAACCCCTGTGGGCGGCAACATTGTGGCCCACGCAGCCACTACAAGGCTCTACATGAGGAAGAGCAAGGAGGACAAGAGGATCGTCAGGCTGGTAGACTCGCCGAACATGCCGGAAGGCGAATGCGTAATAAAGATAACCCCGGACGGCATAGTCTAGTGATAAAATGCTATTTCTGGTAGGAACGGGCATGTCCTACGACGACATATCTGTAAGGGCCTTGGAAATCTGCAAAGGCTGTACTCTCTACATCGAAAAGTACACCAGCCTGGTGGATGACCAGAAGATAGAGCGGCTGTCCAAGCTGGCAGGCAAAAGCATATCGGTTCTATCAAGAGAAGACTTAGAAGACAGGGCAAGCGCCACGGTATCAATGGCGAAGGGCAAAGATATCGCAATACTTGTCGGCGGGGACCCGCTGACAGCGACAACACACAAGATACTGATGATAGAAGCTAGGAAGCAGGGTATAAAGGTCAAGGTCTTACATTCGAGCTCGGCGATACCCGCAATAATTGGCGAAAGCGGACTGGATTTCTACAGGTTCGGGCAGATATGCACGATACCGAGGTGGACCGATAGGTACAAGCCGGTGTCGTTCTACGAAACCATAGACAGAAACCTGTCGGCCAACCTGCACTCCTTAGTGCTGCTCGATTACTACCCGGAAAACAGGAGCACTCTGCCGACAGCAGAGGCGGTCAAAGAGCTGGAGGCCGCAGAGGCAAGCTACAAGAAAGGAATAATAGCAGGCGCTACAAAGATGTTTCTTATGCAGGACATAGGACTGGATAGCCAGAAGATTACAGTCACAGACATAGGCGCGGCCAGGAACATGCAGGGCAGCGGAATGGCCGCGATAATCTTCCCTGCAAGGATGTCGGCAATTGAAGAGGAGACTGTAAAGAGCGTAACGGGATAAAATGCTGGAGCTAAACTACGATAACAAGGACTGCACAATATACGCCAGCGATCAATCTACTATAGACATACTAAAGGACGGATATTTTGGCACATACAAGGCAAATAAACTTTATCTGATGCCCGAAGAGGCTCTCTACCTGATAGATGTGCGAAAAGCTGAGTGTACATCGGTATCTACAAAGCAGAAGATGACATTCAACGAACTCGCAACGCTTTCCATAAAGAGCAAGAAGCTGGTCGCGAGATACTTTACCTACAAGGACTGGAGGGACAGGGGCTTGATAGCGAAGGATGCTTCATTCGACGCAAAGCAGAATACAAAGACCCCTATAAAGAAGTACCCGGCATCGCAGACAAAGGTCGGAGACTACAAACTTTCCGGAACTTTCTTCCCGGAGGACATGACTACCATAGCGGACGAGTCAGACGACGGCAAAAGGATATACAATGACCTGTGGTTCGGGCAGTACGGTACATACAAGATAGGCGAGCACGGGGTCCTGAACAAGTTGGATGTTTACGAAACAGTATACCTGATAGACAGCGGAGTGCTCAAGGTAACGAGCCACACAAGGAGCGAGATATTTAACATTGCGTACAAGAGGAGGTCAGACTTCCCGAAACTCTACCAAGTGTACAACGACTGGAGGGGCAAGGGCTATGTTGTCAAGACAGGCTTCAAGTTCGGCACACACTTCAGGATATACTTCCCCGGAGCGAGGCCGATACGCGACGACCCGTCCTGGGTGCACTCGAAGCACGTCGTCCACGTCTTTCCCAGGGATGTAAAGCTCCTCATATCGGAGTGGGCGAGGGCGATAAGGGTCGCACACTCTGTAAGGAAGACATTCATATTGGCGATTCCAGGCAAGAGCAGGAGGAAGAGCATGGAGATAGACTTCCTGCTCTACCACAGGAAAGGAAAAGGCACGGAGAACCCCAAGGAGGACAGCCCCAAGTACGCCATGCTCTCGATAAGCGAGGACGAGTACATAGGAGGAAGCGAGCTATCGGCGATAATAAACGAGGCGAAGCTGAGGAAGCTCGAGCTGATAATAGCTATAGCGGACAGGGAGACCGCAGTCACGTACTACAAAGTGAGGAGGATAGACCTTCCAAGGAGCGAGTACGAATACTACGAGATAGACTGGATGCAGCCATAGGTGCTTTAGAGCGGGGATAAAATATCGGAAAAACGTGGAACAAAACTAGCATAAAAGTGATAGTTCCGTTCCACAAAAGGGAGATTTAAGAGCCAACATTTTTATATGTTAACATATTAATATATAAATATGGCGAAGCTGATAGCCGTGTCAGAAGAGGCATACGATAGGCTTAGCAGGCTCAAGAGCAAGGAAAAGGCAAAATCGTTCACTGCTGTGATAATGGAACTTACCAAGCAACATGGAGGGGGCATAAGCACCCTCTTTGGCGCATGGAAGATGAGCGACAAGGAGTCAGCGGCCCTAAAGAGGCGCATCAAGAAAGAGAGGGAATCTATATTCGCTGGGAGGGCGTGAATATGACCATCTTTGACACAGATATCATGATAGACTACCTAAATGGGAAGGAACGCGCAGCAGGGATAATAGCCGAGCATGGAGGCGATGGCGTTGCAATAACAGCAGTTACAGGCTACGAGCTGGTGAAGGGCTATAAGGACCGGCAAGAGGAGGCCGCGCTTGGAGAGCTCTTTGAGAGGGTAACGATATACCCGCTAGACAGGGCGTCGATGAAAATCGCAGGCGAGATGTACAGGAGATTGAGGAGGGAGGGAAAACTGAAAAAAGAGGCGGACGTGCTGATAGCCGGGATCGCCGCTGCAAATAGCAAGTTGCTGGTTACTGACGATAAAGATTTTTACGCGCTAGAGGAAGACATGGAGGGAAGGTTACTGGTGCTGAAGAAGAGTGGATGATGCGAATACCACGAGATGGACTGGATGCAGCCGTAAGAGTGTACCAGCCCGAGTTGACAAGGTTGGAAAATATGGAACAGGGCTAATACAAAAATGATAGCTCTGTCCCACAACCGGGAACTGTAACAAAACATGCAGTCAGGGGTAACTTTATATAAAATCTACCCCCAAAGGGGTAAGATTTAAGGAGCATCTTAACTTGGGATTTTAAACCGCAAGCTTTATAATAATTCATGTGAATATACCAACATGAATTTAGATACACTCGAGGAAGTAATAACTGACCAGAGAGAGGAGATAGAGAGACTGTTCAAAAGCGGCAAATTGGTTGGCAGGGAGGCCATAACAAATGAAATAGAGCGCGCTTTAGGGGTCCCAGATGTCCTCTCCATAATCGGCGTTCGAAGATGCGGGAAGTCAGTAATGGCGCAAATGCTTTTCAGAAATAAAGACTACGGTTATATCAATTTTGATGACGAAAGGCTAAGAGGACTGAAGGCAGAAGATCTTAACACAGTTTTAGAGGCATTTTATTCATTATACGGCATCGCGCTAGAAAGAATAATACTGGACGAGATACAGGATGTTGATGGTTGGGAGCTTTTTGCAAACAGGCTGAGAAGAACGAAAAGAGTTATCATAACCGGTAGCAGCTCAAAGCTCTTGTCAGGGGAGCTGGCAACAAAGCTGACAGGCAGGCACGTAGATGTAAACTTATTGCCATTCAGTTTTTCCGAATTTATGACTGCAAATGGCATGCATCTAGGGCCGCAAGACATGCATTCAACAGCCAAGGTGAGCCAGATCAAGAAATACCTTTCGGAATATACGCACATCGGGGGCTTCCCAGAGGCGTCAACGATCGGGAAAAGGATCACAGCAAGCATCTACGGCGACGTGGTTGACAACGACATAATAGGCAGGCATAATGTAAGATATGCGGCAACGCTGAGAGAAATAGTAAAATTCCTAGTCTCCAATTTCGCAAAGGAGATAACCCTGTCAAGCCTAAAAAATATTTTTCAGCTAAAAGATAAGCACACAATAAAAAATTACATCGACTATGCAAAGGAGAGTTTTCTCATTTTTACAATCGAGCGCTTCTCATTCAAGCTGAAGATGCAAAATATCGCCCCCAAAAAGGTTTATTGCATAGACGTAGGCCTGATAGGCAGCGTTGCGACACAGGTCTCGGAGAATCATGGAAGGATACTAGAAAATATAGTGGCGATTGAATTGCTGAGAAGGAAGAGCTATTTTGAGCCGAATACCGATATATATTATTGGAAAGACCATCTCCAAAATGAGGTGGATTTCGTTGTAAAATCCGGCAACAGGGTAAGTCAGCTCATCCAGGCATGTTACGAAGTTGAGGACAGGGATGTAAGGAAGAGGGAGCTGCGGGCCCTGATGAAGGCCTCGAAGGAACTGAGATGCAAAAACCTGCTTGTTATAACGCAGAACTATGCAGCAAAGGAAAGATCCGAAGCGGGAGAAATAACCTTCACGCCTCTTTGGAAGTGGCTGCTCAGCCACGGCGCAGAGTAGGAGGATATACCTTCCAAGGAGCGAATACGAGTACTACGAAATAGACTGGATGCAGCCGTAGGATAAAAGCCGCTTTGGCGTACGATACTTTTAACCAAATAGGAATAACGAGGAACAGAGGTAATACGAAAATAATACCTCTGTTCCACAAAAGGAAGATTTAAATATCTCGGTGGCATAACATAATCATGAAAGCAACGGATACCCTTCTCTATCTCCAAAGAAACGGGATGACTGTATTCACTACAGATGACCTAGCAAAAATAATCAAAAAGCCAATAAGCTATACGAAGACAATAGTGCATAAGGTGCCAGGGGTCAAGAAGGCAGAAAGAGGCCTGTATTATACCGAACAGGCGAACATCTATGAGATTGCCTCCAACGTCGTTCCATTTTCCTACGTAAGCATGCTCTCGGCACTGAGGTTCTACGACATCACAACACAAATGCCGTTAATAGTCTCGGTGGTATCCCCGAAGAAGCATAGGAAGATGGAGCTCGAAAGCCGCAAAATAATGTTTATAAGATTCAAGAGAGATCTCATATTCGGGCACGTAAGGCGCGGAAACGCGTTTGTGGCAGAGCCCGAAAAGGCGGTGCTTGACAGCTTATACCACAACGAGTATGCTTATCTCGATGAGGCGCTCGAGCACGGAATTGACGATAAACTCGTAGACGTGGATAAATTAATAAGGTACGCCAACGTGTTTAAGAAAAAGTCCCTGCTGAACAAGCTAGGCTTCTTCTTGGAGTACTATGCCGGCATAAGCAGGGCAGAACTATTGGGCGGCATATCCAAGAAGCCCGTAAGCCTGATGGCCAACGCGCCGAATTACAATAGGAAATGGAGGGTATACTATGGATAATGAATACATTGTAAAAGAATACTTCCAAGACATACTACTGTCGGCAATATACAATTCGATACAGGAAGCAGACCTGCTTGTCTTCAAAGGCGGAACGGCGATACGCAAGATATATGGGATTGACCGTTACTCCGACGATTTGGACTTTAGCCTAAACGACAAAAAACTAACAGTCCCAGCAGACGACTTTATCTATGATCTAAGAGACAAATGCATTGCAATGTTGTCACCCCTCTACGACGCAAAGATGCATATTCATGGAAGCCAAATGGCTTGGTATCACATCGATGCGGCGCTCAAGGATAATGCCTCAAGATCTGCAAAAATACACATAGAGATAAGCACAGGCAAAATATATCGGGCTTGCCTTGAAAAGAGGGTCATAACCCCAGACACGACATATTTCGCATCGGTGATGGACATAAACGAGATAATCTCCGAGAAAATAAGAGCGGTATATACGCGTCGCAACGTAGAAAATACAGCAAGAGATATGGTTGATATAGCCTTTTTAATAGCGCGCGGCGGCAAATTTGATTTGAAGCTGGCGGATGAAAAACTAAAAGAGGTAAAACATAAACCTTTTTCAATCAGCACCTTTTCAGCAAGAATGCATCTAGTAACAGACAGCGTCTGGCGAAAGGACCTGGGCAAGATAATGAAAGAGGTCCCCGATAGAGGCAAAGTTGTAAAACAGGTTACAGATTTTATAAAGAAGGCATAGGGAATCAATCACATAGCGATAGCTTTTAGGTGAAAGCAGGTTACTACAAAGCATAGAATAGACCTTCCAAGGAGCGAGTACGAATACTACGAGATAGACTGGATGACCCCTTAAAGTCATTTGCGCTTTCTGGAGCTTCTCCTTGCTTTTTTAGCAGACGCAGCAACTCCTTTTTTACCTCTTTGCGGCTTCCTCCTCAACAGGAAGGCGGCAGCAACAGCCGCCACAACGATCACGATTATCACAATCTCGATAATTATCAGCGCGGATGCAGGAAGAGATATCTGCGCGCCGACTCTCTGCACGATTGTGGTCGTGGTGGATGGTATCGCCTGGATGGCCACGATCTTTGCAACCCCTGCCTGCAGCACAGCTCCGCCAGGGTTGGTGGTGTTGCTGGCCTCGACCGCCGATATTATCGTGTCCCACGTAACCGCGCCAGGCGTGTTGGTAAGGGGCATCGAGACGGTCACATTTACAGTAAACGCCCCGTGCGGCTGTATAACGCCAGAAAGCGGGCTTATCGCCATTGTGGGGGTGGTTTGATTATCCTCGGTCTTCAGGCTTTGCGCATGCATCTGGAAACCTATGCTGCTGTTGCCCTCGTTCAATAGGTGCAGCTGCAGCGTCTGGTTGTGCCCTACCTGTACGCTGAAGCTGAGGGAGCCGGCCTCCTCGCCAAGCTGCGCCACAGCTACGGAGACGAGGAGCGTCACAAACATCAGCCCAATTAGTAGGGCAAAAGCAGGGCGGAGCCTGCCAGCATTTTGCATTTAATCAATCAGCACGAGTTCTCGATGACTATGTTCTGCGTGTAGGTGCCTGCCACAACCCCCTGTGGTATCCCCAGGCCGAAGTAGATGCTATTTGATGTCGTAGGAGTGCCTAGCGTAGGCGCGGTGACAATAATACTAGTTATGACAAGCGCATTTGTCAAAGGAGTCCCGGCGTATACGGAAACTTGGTTGGCGGCATCCCACAAAGTATTACTGACCCCAAAGTTGTTGACGCCTGACACCCAGTTAGTTCCATCCACCAGCACATTGGCGGCGAAGTTCCCGCCAGGATCGCTCACTACCACATTAACGTTTGTAGGGACGTTCGCCCCCGGGACGATGGACCCAAAGTTTACCGTCGTTGGCGACAACGATATGAAGCACGTGCCTACTATGTTCGCCGTTGTCGGAACGGTCAATTCAACAGAGTTTGATGGCGAGCAGGAGTTCTGGAACAGTATGTTGGATGTGTAAAGACCAACAGGCTGGGCTGCCGGCACATTTATTCCAAAGTAAACGTCATTTGAGGTGGTTGTCACTATGGCATTGGGCGCGGCGATAGGTATAAGCGTGTTTGTCAGGGTTGTGGTAAGCGGCGTCTCTGATCCTCCAGAGCTCGCACTCCACAAGACATTGCCGTAAAAGATGCTAGTAGCACCAGACATCCAATTGCCAGAGGCAGCGACCAATATATTGGCAGGCAGGTTCCCGCCAGGATCATTCACAGTAAACGAAACTGTTGCGGCATAATTCGTGTCTGGCGCCAGCGGGTTGCCAAGGTTTATCGAGTTTGCGCCGCTTATGAAGCAGCTGCCAGGCACCACCACGTTGGCTGCAATCAAAGAATTGCTTGAAGCCCACGCTAGTGGAGTGACTCCGAGCAATCCGGTAAATAGCACAGCGACTGCGGCAAGAACAGAAACTAGACCTGCAAATCCAACTTTCCTCATGGAACGCCAGTTATTATTACCAAAATACATATTTAAATACCCTCCTGCGTTTACGCCCAGATTCAGCACTGATTCTCTACAATGATATTCTGCGTATAAGTGCCCTCTCCCACGCCTGCAGGCGCCCCCAAACCAAAGTATATATTATTTGAGGAGGCGGCCCCCACTATAATATTAGTCGCCGCCAAGCTCCCGGAAAGCGCGTTGCCGCCATACGCTGATAGCGATGCTGGGTTCCAGAGCGTATTGGAAACACCGAAGCTAAGAGGCCCGCTTATCCAGTTACCTCCAAAGACAAGAACGTTGGCAGAGGTGCTCCCCCCGTTCGTATCGGTAATCAGCTGGTTCGTGTCGAAGGTGGAGCCCGGGGCTAAAGTACTAAACGAGATGGTACCAGGGGATAGCGATATGCTGCACGTTATTGCGCTTGTTGGTGATGTAAAAGAGTAGCTAGGCATGACATCGCCCGGGGGGTAGGCACGCGTTATGATGCCAGACCAGTACTGGACTGTGCTCCCACCAGCGCCGTCCCCAACCAGCCCCATGTAATTGCCATTGTTCGAAGCGGTGTACTGATTTGTGGGGTTGTTGCCTATCTCAGAGCCATATGGATTGGCGCCGACAGACAGGTAACCATTAGATACGCTATTAACAACAACGATTCCAATTGTGACCCACTCATTCGACCACACGCCGGTATCTGGCGGTGCGGTCCAGGATGTCCAACTGGATGTTGATGCTATCCCGTACCAGCCCCCGCCATTCCCATCTCTCAGCATCTGGCCGCTTCCAGTTGAGCTGGCTAGGAAAAACAGGTCCTGGAGGTTCGCGGTGTATCCGTAAAATTCAATTATCATTGAATTCGACTGCGGTGCCGTCGTATGCAGATAATCCCCGCTTGCCCCGTTTGCATAGAACGCGTCAGTCCCGAAGGCTGGATTCCCAGAAGGGGCAGATGAACTCTGCCCTGCTGTTCCTGCCGTTGTCCAGCCTGAAAGAGAAGAACCGCTAAGGTAGGCGTTGAATACATCAGCACCGTCATCGTACTGGCCGTACGTGCCTGAAAGCTGTGGTGCTTCGCCTATGCCCGCGGTGCCGGAGCTGGATAGCAGGTTTATCGTGTTTTGGGCAAAGCCAAGGTAGATCTGGTTGCTGGATGAGCCAGGAATGCCTGTTGTTTTCGCCCACGTGATTAGCTTGCCGGAGCTATTGCTCTCTATCCATGCCGGGACTATGTTCCCGTTCGCGTAGAAGTATTCGAAGTTGGCAACGTTGCCGTTGTATGTGAGATAAGGTGAAAATGTGCTTTCTGTCAGGTTGATCACCTGCTGGAACGGAGCGGGAGTTGCCCCGGCCTGGCCATTGTTTATGACCACGCACGAGTATTCCACTATGTTTGCAGGGATCGAGGAAGCTCCAGGGCATATCAGCAGGGTGTTGCTTACTGTAGTCGGTGTGTAGTTGCTGTTCCCTATAGTGTTGGCGACAACATAGTATGTGCCTGCGTTGGTTTCCGTAAACGTGTTCTGGGTATTAAAGGAGGCTACATGCGCCCCATTAACAAAATCGTTTGCAGGCAGCTGGTCATTTATCGTATTTATCGAGGCCGCCACTGTAACGGGGCTGCCAGTGTATATGAAGGATTGCGGGAAGTTAGGCAATGAGACTGTTGGCGCGGCTTTGTTTACGGTAAGATCCCCGATGTTGCTTTTTAACGTGTTCTCGTCATACGCATTGAACGTATAAGCGCCTGCGCCGAGTCCCGGCGACAGGCTGTTGAAGGTGTAGGTTATCGTGCCTGTCGAGGGCCCGCCAACCAGATTACCGTTCATAAACAGCTCTACAGTATCAGTGTTCGGGTTCCCGGTTGCGGTTATCACCGAGTTGTCGCCATAGGCGATTGTAGCGGGGAGTATACCCAATGACGGCACGCCAGCGCCCCCCTGAACAGGGCCGAAGGACGCAGAAGGCATTACGCCTCCCGGCGGGTACGCACGAAATATAAGGCCGTTCCAGTAAGTAATGTAGGTCGCCCCCAAAGCGTCGCCAACAAGGCCGATGTAGTTGCCATTGTTTGATACCGAGCGGCTGTTTGCAAATGTGCCGAGCGTTGACAGACCATTAGAGTTTGATCCTATGTACGCATTTGCAGTTGTGGGTGTTACTTCTATGTCATATTTGTACCATGTGTTGGGGCTTTCGTCGAGGCCGCTCGGGGCTGCCCAAGATGTCCAACTTGTCGTTGCTGCAAGGCCTGAATAATCCCCGCCGCCTCTTGTGTCAAGCCTGCCCATCTGCCCGGAGCCGCCGGAGCTGGTAAGGAAAAACAGGTTCCCCAATCCGGTGCTGTAAACCCAGAAGGTGATTATCTCGTTCGTGGTGAGCCCTGGCACCTGGGAATACATGTAATCTCCATTTACAGAATTCACGTAGTAAGCATCTTGTGTGCTAAAATGGCTACCCGTAGGTGCGCTTGCCGTAGCTCCTGCCGTCCCCGCTACTGTCCAGCCGGCGGTTGACGCAGGGGCGACTCTGTAGTAGTCAAACACATTTACACCGTCATCGTACTGGCCGTACGTGCCTGAAAGCTGCGGCGCTTCGCCGGTCGTCTGGGTGTTGAACAAGTTGATGGATGTGCCTGCAAACCCCATGTACACGATTGCGTTGCTGCTTGCCGGGATGCCTTTGGTGATGTTGAGCCAGTAGATGGTGTTGGTGACCGTGTTGCTGTTTCCGGATTCCAGCCACGATGGGACTATCGTGCCGTTGGTGTAGAAAAACTCTATATTGCTCAGGTCGTTTGCTTCGTACGCGTTGTAGGTCAGGCTGTTTACAGTAATCGTCTGCTGGAACGGCGCAGGGGTGTTGGACGTTTGCCCATTGGCGAGAGCGACTTGCACATAATATATAATATTCGTAGGGACTACGTTCGGATCCACCGCTGTATAATTGGCATTGCCAATGGTGGCGAACCGTATTGAAAAACTGTCGGTTATTGGCGCTTGGACGGTCCACGTGTGCGTTATCGAACTCGCATTGACCGTGCCATTTGCGACTGTGATATTCAGCGTGGTGTCCACTATGGAATACTTCAATTCAAGGCCGTTTAGAAGGGCGGAGGACATGCTTACCTGAAGCGGATATGTCGATCCCCCGCTCAGCCCCAGCCTCCCATGTATTATAGGGATGTGGATTGATTCTGGAGCGGTGTTGTTGGACGGTAGGAAGTGCATCCCGTTTATGGTCAGGTTGAGGGGCGGCACCGCTTTGATTATCTTTACTTGGTAATGTTTTAGTATGTGGTTTTTGTCCAGGGCAAAATAATTCAGTACGTTACCGGCATTGACGTACTCCCCATTTTGTGCTACCTCACCATATGGCAGCGAAATAGTGACGTTATCGAGAAGCACGCCGGTTAAGGCGTTCTGCCCCAGAACAGGTGCAAATGCGTTTATTATGTTATATGCTGTGTTCCCGCCCACCCCCGTTAAATTGCTCATATCAGCTACACTGAGCGTGAATGCATCCAGATTCACGTTTTTCGTGGCCTGCACATTGAGACTGGAAACCGGATTCTGCCGTGCCCGATTCGTAGAGTTGGTCTCATACGTGTAGTTGACATCGGCCACATACATCACGCCTTTAGGTAGCGAGGAGACGATGTTTTCGATTGTGAGGTTGTAGGCATTCTGCTGTAAAATGTAGCTTTGGATTGTGGAGGTGGCGCTTGTGGTATTGACGGTGGATGTCGAGATTGTTATTGTTGTAGACGAACTGCTCGTGATTGTGGTTGTTGAGGTGGGCGATATGGAGGACGTAGAAGTCGAGGACAAGGAGGTCGAGGAAATTGACGTTGAGGAGATAGAAGTCGACGAAACTGATGTAGAGGACAGAGATGTCGAGGAAAGCATAGTTGTCGATGAGACCGAGGTTGAGGAAACGGTTGTAGAAGCGGCAGTGGTGCTTGACACCAGCGTTGTGCTTGATAGGTTAATGGTGGTGGTTGATGAACTCATATTCACTGTTGTTGTGCTCTGCACAGTGCTCTGCGCCATAGTGCTTACCGCTGGTGCCAGCGCCATCAATCCCAAGGCGGCCATAAGCACGCAAATATACAGGCGGCAAAGCAGGCTCATAAACAAACCAGATCTCATATATCAGTTCAGATATTTAACTTTTAATATCTACTCCGAGCCCCCCCAAAAGCACCGATGCCACCGCAGCCAAGCATAGCGCATCTACTATCTCCTTAAAAATAGGCTCCTGAACCATGCAAAGACGCCACCGCCTACCACGGTGCCTTCCGGTAAATAGGATGTCCCAGCCCGTGAGACATACCTCTTGGAAAGGGTTCCCACCCCTCTGGAGAACCTGGCCCTAGGCCTGAACACGTACGCTGGTATGTGGGCTGCTATGCTTGCCGGGACAACCTCATCCTCGTAAAGCAGCCCGTTTATCTCCCCGCCGTACATGTCCAGTATCTCGCTGTAGCTCAATTCGTACCTTGCGTTCCTCACCTTGTTGACTATCAGCGAGTGCTTCAGGTGGGCCTTGTCGTACTTCGCGGACAGCCTGCACGCACTCACGCATGCGGGCACGTCAGGCGTCGTCACTATTATGTCCTCATCGAACCTGCTCAGTATTATATCAGGATCGTAGCCAGGCGCAGTGTCTATGAAAATGAAGTCATAGTTCGTCCTCTTCACGTTTCCAAGGAAGGCGTTTATCTCGGCTGCCCTTGGCAGCCTGCCCGCGCACCTCACCTCACCAGGGAGCACGTGCAGACCGGTGGGTTCGTGCACCGCAGCTACGTGCTTGATGACTGCCTTCTTCTTCAGCACCGACCCTATGCCAGAGTTCACGTTCTCAAGGCCCATGTGGAAGCCTACGCTCGGATTGGTGAAATCGAAATCAACGAGCAGCACCTTGTAGCCAAGGTCCCTTATCGCAGATGCCAGATTTGTGGCGATGGTAGTTTTGCCTACTCCACCTTTTTGCGAAGAAATCCGTATTATATATGGATTAGTCAACAGGCTCGCCTCTTATCCTTTTCCTCAGTTTGATGAGGTTCCTTGCCTGTTCTGCACTGTACTTCGGTCGTCTGCGCCTCAACCTTAGTATGGAAAGCAAGACAATTAAGGCTATCGCCATCACGCCCACCGCCTCCAGGGCCAGCGCGGCCTTCTGCAGGCCTGCCTGGGCCGAGCTCTGCTGCGCCACAGTGGAGGTCGTTGTAGGCAGAGCCGACACCAATATGGGTATTGACTCAGTGAGGTTCGCAGTGCTGGACGTGACGTACAGGTAGAGGAGCAGCGTGCCGGTGTAGTTGCCAACAGACACAGCAAACCTTCTCCTGAGAAGCTGGTTCAGCGAGGCGTTGACGATTTGCACCGGGTTAGATACGGTTGCCTGCGGCGGGCCTGCCAGGTAGAACGATATCTGCTGTGTAGTTGTCCCGGTGTAGAAAACGGAGGCATTCACGTAGCCGGTCGAATTTACATGGAGCGAGGGCGCCGATATCTCCACGACCCTGAGTACGCTGCTGGGCGGCACAGTGCCTGGTGTTGAGAATATCTCCTGCGGGTACGACAGGTACCCCACGTTCGTCTGGTTGCGTACCGTGTAATACGCGTATACGACCTGGCCCGGCTGCAGCTTGCCCACCTGCCAGTTGACCACATAGCCGTTCATCCCAAATGTAACGTTGTTAGGGAGCCCGAACGCGGATATCTGCGAGACGTTCTTTGCGTAGGCGCCCGGGAGCAAGGTGGTCAGCGTACCGTTCCTTATCGTGCTGTTGCCAGAATTGCTTATGGATATGACGCCGCTAAGGGTGCTGAGGGAGTTGGTCAGGAAGGTCTGCCCCACTATCTGCAGGCCGTTTTTAGCATTGCTGTACACCGTGAAGGTCAGGTACTCTACCTGCGTCACAGGATCGCTGACGGTTATGGTCAGCGGTATTACGTAAGTGCCCGGAGAGGTTGTAGACGTCGTCTTGAACGAGGCTGTCACTATGCCTGTCTGGCCCGGCAGAAGATAAAGGCTCCTCGCCGATAGGGTCAGCAGGCTCGAGAAGTTCTGGTCAACGGTGAAGTTTATCGTCTCAGGCACATTCTGGTTGTTCTGCACGCTAATCTGGCTGGAGAGTCCCTGCCCCGCCACTGCGGACATCGACACAGGAATTGAGGTTATCGATATCCCTGGCACTGTTGTCACCTGAGGGGCTCCGCCGCCCCCGCCCCCAGGGCTAGGCGACGGGCCAGGCCCAGGGCTTGTAACTGTGAATGAAACAGCTCTTGTATTCGAATCGTAGGTCGCGTTGTTGCTGGCGTAAGCCGCAAACGCATTCAACGTATATACTCCAACAACAGAGGTTGCGCCGCTGATCTGCAGGTTTTCGAATTCACCCTGGCCAGGGCTCAGCCTCCCCGCGGGGTAAACCGCGTTGAACGTTGCCGGGCCTGTCACACCTACGTGGACTATCACGTTAGTTGCGGCCATTTGCCCTGTGTTGTTCAGCGTCGCGTTGAACTGCAGCTGCGCGCCCACAGTCACGCTGGAAGAGGTTGAAAGCGCTGTCATCACTATGTTCGCAGGCGTGAATGGAAGCACCACTACGTTAGCCGATATTGTACCAGATGAAGAGCCGAAGCTGGCGCCGAGAAGCAGGTACAGGCATGCCACGCCAATCATAGCAGGGACAGTGGTCCAATTCTTCATGAATACACCAGCGGCTACCGCTACCTTCGCCGCGCGGCAGATATCCGCTGCGCAGTAATTTATCTTGACCTGCCAAGCATAAAAACCAGACTGTAGGACGCCTAGCCGATGCACTCGTGGCCTAGCGGCAGGAGCACAGAGAAGTTGCCTGATGAATAGACAGGCGCAGCTCCGCGTACGCCCTGTATGTAAGAGGCGTTCGCCGCTGCGGTCTTGTTGTAGAAAGCGAGCATAGGATACAACTCCGTGGCCTGGTTGTAGTAGAAAGGGGAGAAGGCGCTGGCGTTGCGCCAGAGCATGTAGACCCAGTCATTCGACACTACCCTGCAGTTGCCGTAGCCCAAAGAATTCAGGACGTTTGCGGCGTTGCCGAAAACATGGCTGTTCGCGTTCAGCTGATACCCGGTATTCTCCCCGTTTACATATACCGCAAGCGAGATGACAAGCAGCGCTATTGATATCGCCGCGGCGATGAGCGGAAGGTTAAGTCTTGTGTATCTTTTAGAGTCGTTGAGCACCATCGCAACGAGCATGCCAGCAGAAGCAGACAGCAGGTACCCGTACCTGACCTGGGTGAAGGTATCCCAATAGGGCCCTATGTAAAGGGTGGCTCCGAGCGAAAGTACGAACAGGGCGGCAAGGATCGAGTAGGCATAAAGCCTGTCGTTGTCGTAAATCCTTTTCACCAGGTTTCTACCGCCAAAGGCCTTCTTCACAGAAGCGATCGCAGCTCTCCCCTTTCTGTCAAGCAGCACAAGAGCCAGCGCCAAGAAGGCCGCCGGGTACCCGAGCAGGACAATGTAGGCGTCTGGGCTGTACCAGAACGCCCCCCTGTTGTCGAGCTCTATGCCGAAGGACATCCTGTAGCTTGCGAGGGCGCCATGGAGGAATACCTGGCTGAAGACCAGCCATGGGGACACCGCCACCACGAAAAGCATTGCGCCGTATAGTATCTTCTTCGGCCTGGCAAGGAGCAGGAGCATAGGTATCAGCGCAAGGGTCGGGTACTTTCCAAGAGTGGCAAGTCCCAGGAAAAGGCCGAAGACAGGATTGCGCTTCGAAAGGAAGTAGAGCGCGACAAAAAGGAGTATCAGCGAAACCATCTCCTCGCTGCCGCCTATTATCGATGTCAAAAGGATGGCAGGGCTCAGCAGCAGGGCGTAGAGAAGCAACCTGTCGATCTTGAAGCCTTTTGCAACAAGCCATATCGCGGCAAAGTACAGGGCAAGGAGAAGCACGATATAGGAAATCATTGTCAGGTTGCCCGCAACAAGATAAACAAGCGCAAATATCAGGCCGCTCATCGGCGCCCTATAGGGCTCAAAATACGTCCCGTACCAAAAAGTAAGCTGTCCGTTGTCTAGGCCGCACGGCGGAGAGCCCAGGCAGCCGTACAAGACGGGGTTTAGCAGGCTCTTCCCGTTCTCGAAGTGCGATATCAGGTCCCAGCCAGGTCCTTGTATAATGTACTGCACAGCGACGCAGGCCACAGCAACGGCGATTAGTGCGACGAGCAGAGCAGTTCTTGTCTTACTGAATTCCAACCAACCACACGATACAAAAGAAAGCGGGTCCAGGGGGATTTGGACCCCCGACCTACTGGTTAAGAGCCAGCCGCTCTACCAGGCTGAGCTATGGACCCACATAAAGGATGATGCAGCGTTTCTATTTAGGCTTTTCCTTGAAGAAAAGCGCGATCGACAGCGCTATCAGCACATCGAGGCTTATGCAGTAGACGCATATTTCGCCCAGCATGTACATCGAGAATAGCGAATATATTATGCCGCCGATTCCTATAAGAAGCCATATCTCCGCTATTGTGCGTGTCTTCTTGTAATGTGTCAGTATCAGTGCCAAAGCAAACCACAAGAGCGAGTACACCGCGAGCGGCACGCCGAAGATTACAGAATAGGAACTGGTAACAACGGATTTGCAGTTGATTATTCCGCTCTGCAGGCACACGAGTGCGGAGGGGCTGTAGTGCACGTACGTCAGATACCCGGAAATAACGATGCCGAGCCCCAGCAGGATTACTAGAACGGTATTGCGGTTCATCTTTTCCCACCATATCTCTTTGCAAACCTGTCAAGCTCGGCGTCAAGACCCTTGCCTTTCGGCTTCAGCTCATAATAGACCTGCACAAACGGCTTGTTTATGTCCAATATGCCCCTAAGGTTGGTGGGCGTGGCCGATATGACTATGTCGCACTCCGCCCTGTTTATGGTAGCCTGCATGTCGCGTATCTGTTTTGGGCTATAGCCCATTGCTGGAAGCTCCTTGTCCAGTTGCGGGTACTTTACGAACGTATCCTTGATGGTCCCCACAGCGTACTTCTTCGCGTTTACGATTCTGCCGACTTTGTAGAGCTTAGCAGCAACAGTGCCCGCGCCGAACGGCATGCCGCCGTGCGTTATTGTTGGGCCGTCCTCTATTACCAGGGCGCTAGCCCCCTTAATTATTCTAGGATTGTCTGGAGTTACTATGGATTCTCCCAAGACGACTTTGGCACGTTTGTTCACCGTTTTGGCCTCACTGATGGCCAGCTTAACATTCTTCTCCGGGGCAGAATTCACCTTGTTCACAAGGAAAACATCAGCATTCCTTGCAACAGACTCGCTCGGATAATAAGAAAGCTGATCGCTAGGTCTGAACGGGTCTAGCACCATTATGAGAAGATCGGGCCTTATGAAACTGGCATCGTTATTGCCGCCATCAAAAAGGATGACATCTGCTTCTTTCTCCGCAGCTCTAAGTATCTTCTCGTAATCTACCCCTGAATAGAGAATAAATCCATTCCTTATGTGCGGTTCGTAATCCTCCCTTTCTTCTATAGTGCACTTGTACTTGTCAAGGTCCTTGAGCTTCGAGTACCGTTGTATAATCTGGTCTTTTAGAATACCGTAAGGCATAGGGTGCCTTATCACCACTGTTTTCAGCCCTTTGGATTTGAGGTACCTGCAAATGTACCTTGACGTTTGGCTTTTTCCGGATCCGGTCCTCGCTGCGCATACAGCTATCACTGGTTTATTTGATTTCAGCATTACACGGCTAGGTGCTATTAGCCAGAAGTCAGCCCCGGCAGCGTTCACTGCGCTTGATTTGTGCATCACGGTGGCATAAGGCAGGTCGCTGTAGGCCAGTATGCACACAGATGCGCCGTATCTCTTGATGAGCTTTGGCAACAGGGACTCGTCAAATATTGGAATGCCTTTTGGGTACAGTTTGCCGCTCAGCTCCTTCGGGTAGGTTCTATTTGAAATGAATGGGATCTGATTTGCTGTGAATGCAGCAACCTCGTAACCCGGATTGTTCCTGAATAGAACATTGAAGTCATGAAAATCACGCCCCGCCGCCCCAAGAATAATCACTCTTATCCTGTCCATAACTACGCTCTGATTTATGCAAATAAATATCTAACTGTTAGTAGAGTACCCTTATCTCTTCATACCTGAATTTCTTTGGAGGTGCCCCGGTTACCGGTATCCCAAACCCGCATTTCTTACATTTCATCTCCCTGTCAAGGTTCCATCCTGTCACATAATGGCCGCTTCTCTCTATCGCAGTGCTGTTGCATTTCGGGCAGTACGTATTCTCATATGGGTTGCCCGCGATGTTGCCTATGTAGACGTAATTAAGCCCGTTCATTTTCGCTATGTCGTAATGCTGTTTCAGTTTCTCGAAGCTTGTCACCGGATAATCCAGCATCTTGTAATCCGGGTGGAACTGCGTGAATTGTATCGGCGTATCCTCGCCCGCTTCATCGTGCACCCACTTTGTAAGTGCATCGCAAGCATCGAGAGAATCTCCGGCATTTGGTATTATCAAGTCCGTCAGCTCTACATGGATACCAGCACGTTTGAGTTCTATTACAGCCTCTTTGACAGGCTCATTCGACATTACTACCTCGTACTTATTGGAGAATTTCTGATCGCCATTGCCCTTGAAATTCACCACGGCTGCGTCGATCAGGCCCTCCATCTCTGATACTGTCTCCTTTGTCACGTAGCCGTTTGTTACAAAAATATTCTTCAGGCCCTTCTTGTGGGCCTCCCTGGCGATGTCAAGCGCGTACTCTATGAATATCGTGGGCTCGTTGTACGTGAACGCGATGGATTCCGTATTGCTTTCAAGCGCTAGCCCCACAATATCATCCGGGCTCATCTCTGCCCCATTGATCTCCTTGTCTTTCGATATGTTGTGATTCTGACAAAAAAGGCACCCCCAATTGCAACTTGAAGTTCCAACTCCGAAAACATAGCTCCCAGGCATAAAGTGGTTGAAAGGTTTCTTCTCTATCGGGTCAATCTGCATCGCTGACACAATACCGTAGTTTATCAGGTTCAATTTGCCGCCTACATTCTTCCTAACCCAGCAGAAACCGTTCGACCCCTCAGGAATCCTGCAACGTCTCGCACACGCAACACATTCCACTTTGTTGCCCGGCATGCTGTTCCAAAGGATTGCTTCCTTGATCATAACCTATACTGCGTGGTGACAATATTTACGCTTTCCGCCAAGTCACCAAAAGGGTTTTAAATCTGAAAAGACAATAATCAAGTGGGTAAATTTAGGGCGACTTTCCCGTCGTAAAAAGACCAGGTATTAGCATGAGCGATGGTGAGTATAGTGCAAAGGACATCATGGTACTTTCCGGCCCGCAGGGGGTCAGGAAAAGGCCCGCGATGTACATAGGCTCAACAGCCAGCAGCGGCTTTATTCACCTACTTTACGAGGTTTTGGACAACGCGATAGACGAAGCGATTGCAGGATACGCGAAGAACGTATCTGTAAGGCTGAGCAAGGACGAAGACACGGATGTAGCAGAGGTCAGCGATGATGGAAGGGGCATACCTATCGATATAATACCGAAGGTGGGCAAGCCCGCTTTGGAAGTTATAATGACATCACTGCACTCCGGAGCAAAATTCGAAAACAAGATATACAAAGTCTCAGGAGGCCTGCATGGGGTAGGGCTTACCGTAGTGAATTCACTGTCTGAGTACGCTGAGGTTATCGTAAAGAAAGACGGCAAAATGTACAGGCAGAGATTCAGCAGGGGCACAGTGACGTCTCCCCTGGAGGAACTAGGGGCCGTAGAAGACGGAAGCAGCGGCACAACGATAAAGTTCAAGCCTGACAAGGAAATATTCTCCGCAAGGAGCTTCGACACGATAGAACTGACAGAAAGAATCAGAGATTTGGCATACCTGAACCCGGGGCTCCACATAAAACTCATAGATGAGAGAGAACAACCGCCAAAAGAGGTAGAGTACTTCTCAAAGAACGGGCTGGAGGATTTCCTGGCCCACATCCGCGGCAGCAATCAGGAGACTACAAAGCCCATATATGTAAAGAAGCAGTCCGAGAACTTGAAACTAGAGATAGTAATGCAGTATGTCAACACATACTCGGAGGACATTCTCTCTTTTGTGAACAAGATAAAGACCGCGCAGGGAGGCACCCACGTAACAGGATTCAGAGGAGCGCTAACAAGGACGATAACCAACTACAACCAGAAGAACGGCAAGCAGAAGAGGAGCATCGCCTTGGAGGGCGACGACACACGGGAAGGGCTCATCGTGATAATATCGCTTCTAATGCAGAATCCCGAATTTGAGGGGCAGACAAAAGAGAAACTCGGAAATACGACGATAAAATCCTTTGTTGAAAACTCTTTCTACACAGAGTTCACAAGATATCTTGATGAGAATCCTGCCGAAGCCACAAAAATACTTGACAAGGTCTATGCTGCAGCCGAGGCGAGAGAGTCCGCAAGGCGCGCGAGAGATCTTGCAAGGAAGAAGGGATTATTTGAAGGCGCGATACTCCCAGGCAAGCTGTCCGACTGCACAGAAACCGACCCCGCAAAATGCGAGATATTCATAGTTGAAGGGGAAAGCGCTGCAGGCTCAAGCAAAGAGGCGCGGGACAGGTTCTACCAGGCCATACTGCCCCTGAGAGGAAAGGTACTCAACGTCGAAAAAGCTACAGAAGAAAAAATATTCGCAAATGCAGAACTTCATACAATGGTAACCGCCTTTGGGTCAGGAATAAAAGAATCATTCAATGCCGACAGCGTCAGGTACAAGAAAATTATACTTCTTACTGATGCGGACGTTGACGGCAGCCACATAAGGACGCTGCTGCTCACATTCCTTTACAGGTACATGAAGCCTCTTATAGAAAGAGGGTACGTCTTCATAGGGCAGCCGCCTCTCTATAAGGTAGTAAAGGGCAGGGATGTCAGGTACGCGTACTCAGACCAGCAGCTCAACGACATTATGAAAGAGTTCGATGGCAAGGGCGCGGTGCAGAGGTACAAGGGCCTCGGAGAAATGAACCCCGAGCAGCTGTGGGAGACCACAATGGACCCGAAGAAGAGGGTGCTGAAGAAGATAATGATAGGCGATGCAGAACTGGCCAACACAATGTTCACAATACTCATGGGCCTGGACGTAGAGCAGAGGAGGCACTTCCTGGAGGACCATGCAAGCGAGGTAAAATTCCTCGACATATGATGATTTTATGGCAGAGACCGAGCATTTGGAGGCGCCAATCGAGAAAGAGATGCAATCGAGCTACCTCGACTACGCGATGAGCGTAATCATAGGCAGGGCTCTGCCTGATGCAAGGGACGGGCTGAAGCCGGCCCAGCGAAGGATACTCTTCGCTATGTACAAACTAAACAACGTGCACGACCAGCCAACTAAAAAAAGTGCAAGAATCGTCGGAGACGTAATAGGAAAGTATCATCCTCACGGAGATCTTGCGGCGTACGGCACCCTCATAAGGATGGCGCAGTGGTTCTCAATGAACCACACGCTTGTCGAAGGGCAAGGAAACATGGGATGCTTCACCAAGGACACTAAAATAAGACTTACAGATGGTAGAAGCGTCGATTTTGGGCAACTTATAGATGAGCAGAGGCAAGGTAAAAGACACTGGTCATTTACTTTTAATACAGAAACTAATTTGATAGAAATCGCGGAGATCAAGAACCCTAGACTAACACGTAAAAAGGCAGAACTCGTCGAAGTAACTCTTGATAATGGGGAAAAGATAAGATGCACTCCGGACCACCGATTCCTTATCCGCGCAGGAAAATACAAACAGGCAAAGGACTTAGAAGCCGGAGAGTCACTCACGCCTTTGTATACACAATTATACGATGGCACCAGAGATAAGAGCCTAAAAGAATACGAGATGGTATTGCAACCGCATCTTGGAGAGTGGCAATTTACTCACCGCATTGCCGACGAATGGAACTTGAATGAAAAGGTCTATGCTAAATCTAAGGGACGAATCAGGCATCATATTGATTTCAACAAGCATAACAATAATCCAGATAATATCGTTAGACTGCATTGGAAAGAGCACTGGGAAACACACTACCGACTTTCTTCTTGGAGACATAAACATGATAAAGAATATGTAAAGAAGTTGGCTAATGGGCGGAAAAAGTATATTGAAGAGAACCGGCCGCTTTTCTCAAAACGGCTAGCAGAAAGAAACAAGAAAAATTGGGAAAATCCAGTCTATAGGGAAAAACACTCACAAAGGCTTAAGAAACTGTGGACGGACGAAGGTTACAAACAGCGCATGAAGATAATTTCAAGCATCAGTATGAAAAAACGCTGGGCTACCGAAGAGTTCAAAGGGCTAATGAGTGAGATCAAATCAGCAGATATGAGAGAACGCTGGAATAATGAAACATATAGATCGCAAATGCAAGAAAAGATGAGAGTGATTTCAAATAGAATGTGGAGTGATCCAAAACATAGAGAGCACATATCGAGTACAATGAAGAAACTGATGAACCAGCCTGAACAGATTGAGAAACTGAGAATAAGAACAAAGGCGTTGTGGGAGGACCCAAAATACAGAGCAAAATACAGTAAGGATCACTTTAGCGTAATGGCCAAGCAAGCGTGGACCGACGATAATTACCGCGAGGTTCAAAGAGCAAGAACACGCAAACAATGGCAAGATCCGGCATTCAGAGAACTAGCAATAAACAATATCAGGAAATCGGATTTAAAGCGCATAAAAGAGAATCCAAACTATATGAAAGGATTGGCCAAACTTTCGGCAGAGTCATTGCATCAAAAATGGCGCGATCCAAATTATAAGAGTCGTGTCATGAGAAGCAAGATTCTTGGATTTGCATCACGCCTTCTTACAAAATACCCCTCTCTTACCCCAGAAATTTATGAGGCAGAACGATACAATAACGGAATACCGAGCATTGCACGAGCATTAGAATACTTCTCGAGCTTTGAGCAGATTGTTCAGGAGGCAAAAAAATACAATCATAAAGTGGTAAATGTTACTTTTCTATCGGAGTGTGAGGACGTTTATGATTTAACCATAGACCCGTGGCATAATTTCGCTCTTTCTGCCGGTGTGTTTGTCCATAATTCAATCGATGGCGACCCTCCAGCCGCCCAAAGATATACAGAGGTGCGGCTTAACATGCTCGCAGAAGAGATGCTTTCTGATATCGAAAAGAAATCAGTACCGTTTGTTCCAAACTTCGACAACACGGATGAGGAACCGTTGATACTTCCTGCAAAGGTGCCGCAACTACTGATTAACGGTGCAGCCGGCATCGCTGTCGGAGTCGCAACAAACATACTCCAGCATAATCTAAGAGAGGTTTGCGACGCTGTCGTCGCATATGTAAGCAACCCAGAGATAACCGTGCAAGAGCTGCTTCAGTGCATTAAGGGCCCGGACTTCCCCACCGGCGGCACTGTCTTCTACAGCAACGCGCTCACATCCTCATACATCAACGGAAGGGGATCCTGCACGATAAGGGGCAAGAGCGTCATTGAGGAGCAGAAGAACAAGAGTGCCATCGTAATCAAGGAGATACCCTACAACGTCAACAAGGCGTCGTTCGTCCAGAAAATAGCCGAACTTGTGAAGGAGAAGAGGATACAAGGCATAAGCGACCTCCGCGACGAAAGCGGAAAGGAGGGGATACGCATTGTAATAGAGCTCAGGAAGGATTCAAACCCGGAAGCGGTGCTAAACACGCTCTACAAGCACACGCAGATGCAGGTAACGATCCCGGTCATGAACATAGCTGTGATAAGGAACAACCTCATCACGCTCAACCTAAAACAGTTCATAAAGGTCTTTGTCGATCACAGGGTCGAGGTGATAAAGGCCCGCACAAAGTACGACCTTGACGTAGCTGCGGACCGATTGCACATAGTGGAGGGTCTTCTCGTAGCCATCGAAAACATCAATGAAGTAATAAGCACGATAAAGAAGAGTTCCGACACCAAAGAGGCAAGGGGCAACCTGATCAAGTCATACAAGATAACCGAAAAGCAGGCTAACGCCATACTGGACATGAAGCTCAGCAAGCTAACGAGCCTGGAGAGCACATCACTTGAAGGAGAGAAGATCGACCTTGCTGGCAGCATAAAGAACCTAAAGGAGATACTCGAGAACGAAAGCAGGGTCTTCCAGATAATAAGGGACGAGACCCATGACATCAAAGAGAAGTACGGCAGAGACAGGCGCACAGTGATAGAAAGCAACTTAGACATAGAGGAGATAGAGAACGAGGACCTCATAGTGGACGACGAGACCACCGTAATACTAACAAAGAACAGCTACATGAAGAGGATGCCGACGAACGTCTACAAGTCGCAGGGCAGGGGAGGCAGAGGCGTCATAGCGATAGAACTAAGGGAAGGAGATTTCGTGAAGCAGATTGCCTCGTGCAAGGCAAAGGATTACCTCCTTGCACTGACCAGCAAGGGCCGCGCGTACTGGCTCAAGGCCTACCAGGTGCCTGAAGCAAACAGGTACAGCGTCGGCAAACCGGCTGTCAACCTCATCAAGCTGGTCGACGGCGAAACCGTGGAGAAGATAGTCAACACAAGAATATTCGCAGAGAAGTTCCTCACCTTCATCACGAAGAAGGGAACTATAAAGAGAGTAAAGGCAGAGAGCTTCTCGAAGCCCAGGGCCTCTGGGATAATCGCAGTGCCAATCAACCAGGGAGACGCGTTGGCAGACGTCTGCATATCGGACGGCAGCTCGAACATATTCATATCAACAAAGAAGGGCAAGGCGTTGCGCTTCAACGAGAAGGACATAAGGGCGATGGGTAGGAACGCCCACGGCGTCAGGGGAATAAGGCTCTCGCCGGGCGACGAGGTAGTCAATGTCCTGCAGGCGAAGGAATCGGACCTGATAGCAACGATAACCGAGAACGGATTCGGCAAGGTGACAAAGCTCGACGAGTACAGGCTCCAGAGGCGCGGCGGCAAGGGTGTAATCAACCTAAAGGTCAAGGACAAGACCGGCCAGGTGGTCAAATCCCTGAAGTCCGCGGAGTCATCGGGGATATTGCTGATAAACTCCAAGGGTCTATCTATACAATTCCCCGTCTCTACAATAAGGGTAACTGGAAGGAGCGCGTCCGGAGTCAGGCTGATGCGCGTAGACAAGGGCTCTTCGGTAGTCGACGCGCAGATAATGTAAGCGCTGGACACAAAAGCTTATTAAAATCCAATGAGAGTAGAATGAAGAGGGGGGAAGATGATCTGGGTACTCGTAGTTGGCAAGTCCAATTACGAGCATAATCTTGACTTGTGCCTGGTAGCTAGGGCTTTCGGAGCATCAAACATAACATTCGACTCAAAAGACACCACAACGGGCAAAAGGCTTATTAGATATTGCAAACTGGTAGACAAAAACTGGGGAGGGAGGTTCGCCGTCTCTTTCACAAATAACTGGAAGAGCTTCATAAAGGACAAGAAGAATTACCTGAAGGTCTACCTAACAAGATACGGAATACCGATAAAAAAGATGGAGTACCAGATAAGGACCTACAAGAATGTGCTGGTTGTGGTAAGCACTAGCGAGTCGATAAAGGAACTCTACAAAGCCACCGACTTCAATCTGAGCATAACCGCGCAGCCGCACTCGTGCGAATCATCCATATCGGTATTCCTGCATGATTTCTATAATGGAAGGGAGCTCGCGATGCACTTCGAGAACGCCAAATACAAAATCGCGCCAGAGGAGCACGGAGTCCGGGTTCAGAAATCAAAATGACTATACTGACCAGTATTTCTTGGTGCGTATGAACTGCTTTTGCGCTTCTATAAGGTCCTTATAGAAAAGCGACTCGTCTTTCCTGTGCATCAACAGTGCCCTGGCGGCGCTGGAAGGGCCTACGCCATATGTAGAAAGAGCCATCGCTGCCTTTCCTCCGTATGAGCTGAACAAGCCAGCCTCCTTGAGCACTTCTTCAAGAATCCGCCTATCTTCTTTCCCGAGCCTTTTTCCGTTTAGCCGCTTATTTACAACACCCGAGTGCAGTTCTGAGTTCCTGCATATCATCACGCTACTGCAGGATGGGCATTCTATAGGGTTCGCGTCTTTTATGTCGGTCAGTTTCCTGGCAAACGTGAAGCCACAGTATGTGCACATCAGGCGTATCTCTTTCTTGAGCATGAACTCCGAGAACGAGTCGAGGAGCGCCTTGCTCGGCGCCACCGGCATCATAAGCTCCCTTGTGTAGTAGGCAGCATTCAGTATCTCGTCAGCTATCGGCGACATACTGCTTTCAAAAGCCTCCACCACATTTATCCTGCCGGACTGCACGCCTGACACAAAGTCCCCGAGGCTCACCAGGTCAAAACCGGCCATTATGTCCCTCACGGTCTCTTTGTACACCGGCGTGTCCATTAGCACCCTTATTATCCTCTTGGCGAGCGACTTCGATACAGCAGCGCCCCTGTCCACAACCCCGAAGAGCTTTGCGATGTTCATGAACCTATACCTGAATAGCTCGGTGTCCTTTATCGCCTCTTCAAGGCTGCGTTCAAGCGAGCCCACGTTTATTTTGTTTATGAAGCTCTCAACCTTGACGTTCCGCGGGGCGTCGAACATTATGAAGTACGGAGTCGACCTCACATTCATGCTCTTTCCTATCAGCGCGGTGATCAGGTATGTGAGGAGCCTCGAGAAAGCCTCGTTCGCCATTGTGCCCAGGCCTGTATGGAGAATGATGTAATCCTCGACCCTCTCCACAACGAGCACATCTCTGCTCTGCGTACCGAACTTCTGCTGCGCCCTGGCAAACTCCGAGACCTGGTCCAGCGTCTCCTTGTCCATGCAGCCTAGCTTTTGCAAGCCCCCCAGATCCCCGACAAGCGACATGACCTCCCGGGAGACCTTGTAGCTAACAGGTATGTCCTCGCCTATCCAATCCGGCACTGCCGCATCAAGGTGTTCGCTCGGCTCTACGCTCAGGAAGTTCTCGTCTATGCTGACTACCCTCCACGGCAGCCCCTTGACTATGAAAACCGACCCCTCCTCTATGTTCGCTACCACGAACCTTTCGTCAAGCGTGGATATTATCCTGTTGTCCACAACGCTTTTGACCACGAACTTCTTCGTGTCGGATATGACGCTCAGGTGCTCATAGTAGTACATCCGCGTTTTTGGGCTCGGCAGCACGCTCTTGCCGTCGAACCAGACAAGCCTCTGCTTGTTCATAAACTCGAGCAGCACCACCAAATCGGCTTTCTGCGTGTTCCTATACGGGTACGCCCTCTTCACTAAGCTAAGGAGGCTGTCTATTGGAATCTCCTTTTTGTCCAGGGCAACGCCGCACACCTGGTTGCACAAGACATCGAGCGCGCCTTCGCATATCCCAAATCCCTCCATGACGCCCAGCTTTGCATTCTTGTAGATGGCGGCGGCCTCGATCGCGTCTATGTTGCTGGTCGCCACCACAAGCCCCCTGGATGTGCCTGCAACCGAATGACCGCTCCTCCCAATTCTTTGCACCAGCCTGAGCGCCTGCCTCGGAGACCCATACTGTACCACCAGGTCTACGTTTCCGATATCTATCCCGAGTTCCAACGAGCTTGTCGCTATAATGCTTTTTATCCTGCCCTCCTTGAACCTGTCCTCCATATCTATTCTTTCCTTCCTGTCAAGCGAGCCGTGGTGCACCCCTATCCCGCCGAAATCGTGCATTTTATTGAGCAACATCAGCCTGCTGCCCAGAGCCTCGACAACCTGGCGGGTGTTCGCGAACACCAATGTTGACTTTGATTTAGAGATGCCGTTTGCTATCGCGCCAAGCCTAGCCATGGATTTGTCGTCAAGGTCGAGTTTGCTTCCAAGGTCTTTTATCTCCTTGTTGTACCTCCTCGGAAGCTCTATGCCGAGCACTGTCTTCTTGCCCGGTTTCACAATGGCGACCTCAAAAGGCCGTTGCCCGCAGATGAACCTCCCAGCAGTTTCTGGATCAGCAACAGTGGCGCTTATACCTATGCGTTTGAATCCCGGAGCGACCTCTTCAAGCCTCTCAAGCGCGACAGAGAGTTGCGCACCCCTCTTGTTGTAGTAGAGTTCATGCACCTCGTCTACTACGACAAACTCCACATTCTTGAGATGCTGCGCGAACGACTTGGTGGGAAGTATGCTCTGCAATGTTTCGGGAGTCGTGATCAAGAAGATCGGGGCAGTCTTTTCCTGCTTCCTCCTTTCGCTCTGCAACGTGTCTCCGTGCCTTACAGATATGCTCATGCCCGCCTTTTCGCATATCCATGTAAGCCTCTTTATCATGTCCCTGTTAAGAGCCCTAAGCGGCGTTATGTAGATTACTTTTATTCCCCCAAGCTCAGCGCTTTTCGACAAAAGGCTTATCAGAGGAAGAACGACCGCCTCGGTCTTTCCTGCTCCGGTAGGCGCAACAACTATGCAATTGTTGCCCTTTTCGATTATCGGTATTGTAATCTGCTGTATCTCTGTGAAGCTCGAGTATCTGGACAGGAATGGATCATATATGCCGGCCATCAACACCCACTGTTATTTGGTTTCCCCTCTCCGCGCCTTGCCGAAAACGCGCCTGTGGAGAAGCTCGTAGGCTACCATTACTAATACAAGGGCGATTATTGGAAACGCAACGCTCGGGGTTATAAACAGCATGTTTACGTTGCCGCCGCTATCCGCGCTGAACCTCTCCTGCATTATGCTGTATTTTGCGTATCCAGTGATATAGCCAAGCGGTACGTCTCGGACCACCACTCCGCCAGACGGTCCAAGGTAGACATGAGATGTTGTGCCGTTCTTGAATGTAAGGTAGACGCTTGCGTTTATCGGTGACTTGAAAACGCCCTGCGCACTCACTTGGACATTATATACAGGCAAGCTTACTGGAATCTGGCCGCTTGACAATACATTAGCCGTCAGCCTTGCCGGGAGCAGCACGCCCTTGTAGTAAGCTCCTGTGACATTGTATGGAACACCGTCAAAGAGCATTAAATTGCCCCCGGTCTGTTTGCCGTTTATAATGAAGTAAGATACGTTTATTGGAGTGTATGCGGAATCCTTGGCCTCAAACTCCACAAGGTGCTGTCTCTTGAAGATAGCGCTCAGAGCGAGCGGGGAATCCACCGTTATATTTGTTGAGCTCTGGTTGTATAGGCCGCTCCACGAATAGAACGCCACCCTTGTCGTGTTGGTTGAGTTGAAGTAGTCGCCGCTCAATGACACATGTGCGATGTCACCGGCGTTGTACCAGCCGGAGCCGTACGCTGCTCCCAGGCTTGTGTTCAGGCGCAGAAGATACTGCTCTTGCCACGACGCCGATATCTTAATTGGCGAAGAGACCGCAATGCCGATTTTCAGATTCCTGTTTCCGTTGCTCCACCCGCCAAACACCTCGCGGGTGCCCTGTGATATGTTGATTGTGTTGGAGTCCGGTGCTATGCTTGCCGTGCTGTTGGGCGCATACCATCCGCTTCCGGTTACGCTCCCGAACTTGGATGAGGCGTTAACATAGTATTGTGTGTTCCACACCGCGGTTTCTGTTATGTTGCCATGGATATTGACGCTCGCCAGGTCTGACTGGCCGGTGTAGGAGCCGGGCCCTACTCCAACCCATCCTCCAAACACCTCGCGCTGGTTCGGTGTTATATAAACAGCCTTCTGGACGCTGAAGTTCGCCTGCGAGAATGTCAGGTGATATCCCGACCCGATCGCATTGCCAAACTGCGATTGGACATTGAGCAGGTAGGCGCCGCTCCACAGGCTTGTCCCGTTCTGCCGGACAGGCATGCCGGATCCCACGCTGAAGAAGTTGGCGTAGCCCGGCACCTCCTTTACGCCGTATGGATTCTTGATGAGCATCTCGCTCCCGGTCCCGTAGCCTATGTATGCGTATCCTTCCTGCAACAGGTTGAACGCGCCATTCTTGTAGTACGACAGGTTCTTGAACAGTACTCCCTGCATTAACGTGCTGTTGCTGTGGGTGTTCGCAAGCTCGGCGTATGCCACTGGCGTGTACTCTCCAGAGCTAGATGCTCCCAGGTCGGCGCTCCCGATGGTCTGGTTATTGAAGTAGAATCTCCATAAGCTCCCGTCAGAAATGAATGAGTACTTGTTGAACGTGCCGTTCATTCCTGCGGAGTTGTTGTTCCCTATCCCTCCGTAGAAGTCCGACCCCCTGTAACCGGCGGGAAAGTACTCCCAGAACCACGCCGGGTAGCCGCCCGCCAGGTAGACAGAGCCGTTGCACCCTTCCGGGTCGCAGGTCTGCGGGTAATAGCCAGAACTGTTCGGTATCTCGTAGCCCACCTGCAAAAACGCCGTGTTTTGGATAGTTTCGCCTACCCAGAAACCGAAGGCGCCCACAGTAAGGTTCTGCGGCTCTACGGTCTGTATGTATGCGCTCGCGCCGTTGTTGTATGATGCCTGGTAGCCCGAATCCGCGCCGGTCTGGAACCAGTACTGCCCAAACGCCAGATGCTGCATGCCCGTAGCAATAACGAGCGCAGCCGCAAACCAGAAAACAAACCTAAGCCCTCTCATGGTCTATACCTATCCTGTCAAGCTCAGCGATTATCCTTTCCCTGTCGATAGCCTTTATACTTTTCCATTCTATAACGGCCTTGTCAACCTCAATAGACGAGCGCTTCACCGCCTGATCGAGCATGTCTATCTCCGAGGCGTAATACTTTGGCATTATGTGCGAGAACGCATATCCCTTCTCAAAAGCCATCCTGGTGAACTTCTCGGCGTAGTGTAGGCCCCCTATCCCAAGCACGCATTCCTTCATGTTCGAATGTTCCCCTTTCTCAGACAGGGTGTCTATGACAGACTTCGCCACAACACGCGCATACTCCTCGCTCTCGAGCGCCTCTGCGTTGCCGCCGACCTCCACAAAAAAGGAAGGCGTCTCCAGCAGCGGCCCGTGGTGGGTCGCCTCATATATCACCGGCAGGCTCGTCTTGTTGTTTTCCTTGAGACTGGCAAGCGTTTCGAGCATGCGCGCCGGGGCGGCCATGCTCAGCTCCTTTGGCTTGCCTCCGAGCGCGGCCTCAGAGGTCCAGTTACCCTCCGAATGCGCAGTAAACGCCGCCACCCCCTTCGAGCTTCTGTGACTGCACACAAAGACCACCAGGTCTGTCTTTATTATATCGTCAAGGAAGCTCGCATCCAGAAAATTATCCTCGAGTTCGAGCACCCCAATTCTTCCGTGCCTGAAATGCCTGAAACCCGAGACCCTCTCCAACTCCTCGAAGTCCTCGGCCGCCAATACGGCCCTGCCTATGTTCCTTGAAGTAGTATTCTTATCAGAGTAAACGACACATGGCATAATACCGCCGATCCACAACAACAAATAAAAATACGCCAACCAATATATATAAAACGACTGCAGGCGGGTAAGTGCTCTACAACTACATAGCTATCGTGTTTTTCGCCGCGGTCGCAATATTTGTGCCGTTCTCGTTCCTGCTGACCGCCAAGCTTCTCAGGCACAGGATCGGCGGCAATCCGGTCAAGAGCTCGCCATACGAGAGCGGCGAGGCGACAACCGGGAAGAACAGGGACGTGATAAACGAGTACCTGCCGTTCTTTATGATGTTCCTGCCGTTCGAGGTTGTTGTAATGATATTATTGATATGGTCATTCGTCTCCAGGCAGATAGGATACCTGAATGGCCTTCTCATAATCGGCCTGGCGGCCATGTCGCTTCTCTTCGCTTTCACAGGATACTTCATGACACGTGGTAGCAATGCAAGGAAATGACGACGAGGAAGGAAGCGTACCTCCATATGCGGCCGAGCAGTTCCTCAAGGCAGAACAGGAGATGAGCATGCTTACTAGCGAGTCGCTCAAGCCATACGGGAAGGAGTACGCCCCGGCGATGTTCGGGCGGGTCAACGACCTTGCAAAGCTGTCGCTCAAGGATGTGATAAGGTGGGGGCGGTCGAGCTCCCTATGGCCGCTGCAGTTCGGGCTGGCGTGCTGCGCGATGGAGCTGATGGACTTCGGCGCGGCAAGGATCGATGCAGAGCGCAAGGGATACCTGATGTTCAGGGGCACGCCAAGGCAATGCGACGTGATGATCGTCGCGGGCTGGGTCACAAAGTCTGTCGCACCAAGGGTAAAGAGGCTCTACGAACAGATGTCGAAACCAAGCTATGTGATAGCATACGGGGAGTGTGCGACATCCGGAGGCCCGTGGTATGAGAGCTACAATATAATAAAAGGGATAGATCAGATCCTGCCGGTAGACATCTACGTCGCCGGATGCCCGCCCAGGCCCGAGAATCTGTTTGGCGCGCTGATGAAGCTGCAAGAGAGGATACGTGGTAAAATTGATGGATATACAACCCGAGGGCTTAGCGAAAACATGCGAAGGCCTGAAGGCGAAAGGCTTTGACTACCTTAAGAAAATAACCGCGGTGGACTATCTGGACCACCTAGAGGTAGTATATCTGCTGTATAGCACGGAGGACAAGATTGACGAGATAATAGGGGTCAGGTTGGGCCCGGCCACGCCAGAGATAGATACCCTAATGGGGATCTACCCAGCTGCCGATTGGTACGAGCGCGAGCTATCAGAGATGTTTGGCATAAAGATAAAGGGAAGGAAGGCAAAGAGGCTGCTCCTCGAGCTCTGGAACGGGGCAGACCCGCCCCTTAGAAAAAGTTTCATCTGGGGCAAGGATTACAAGAAGGTGGAATGATGGCGATAATGAGGATAAATGTCGGCCCGGTTCACCCAGGGACGCACGGAGTGCTGCGCCTCGTCGTCGACGTAGATGGTGACACGATAAAGAGCGTCGAGCCTCACATAGGCTTCCTCCACAGGGGAGTCGAGAAGCTGATGGAGACGAGGATGTACATGCAGAACCCGTCCTACACGGAGAAACTCGACTACATCGCCCCGTTGAGTTGGGACGACCTGTATGTCAACTCTGTAGAAAAGGCTCTTGGCATAGCTGTGAAGGAGCCTGCGCAGTACGAACGCGTGATACTCTTGGAGTTCCAGAGGATTGCGAGCCACCTCCTTTGGCTGGGCACCATGGTCAACGACATCGGGCAGCTCTTCACCTCGTTCATGTGGTGCTTCCGCGACAGGGCAAAGATACTGAAGCTTCTCGAAGACGTATCGGGCAGCAGGATGTTCTATGTCAACCTCAGACTCGGAGGATTCAACAAGAACCCGCCAGAGGATTTTGTGGACAGATGCTACGCGCTCACCGACTACCTCCAGACGAAGATAAGCCAATACCCAGACGTGCTGGACGCAGACGGCATATTCATGGAGCGAACGAAGAACGTGGGCGTCCTGAAAAAAGCAGACGCGATAGCCCACGGGGTATCGGGTCCTGTGCTCAGGGCGTCGGGTGTAGAGGAGGACGTGCGAAGATCACACCCGTATTATGTCTATGACAAGATGAAGTTCAGGATACCTGTAAAGCAGGGCGGAGATGTCTACGATAGGTACAGGGTCAGGTATGAGGAAATGCTAGAGAGCATAAGCATCATAAGGCAGGCGCTTGGAATGATGCCGCCCGGCGACGCTGCCGGAATGCCGATAAGGTTGATCGGCCCAGTGGCAAAACCCGATACGATAATAATGCAGGAGGAGCTTCCCAGGGGCGAAGGAATAATATACATGGTCCCTGACAAGCAGAGACCATACCGGATATCGCTAAGGTCTCCGGCTTTCATCAACCTGTCGGTGCTGCCGATGATATCTGAGGGCTATAGGTTCGCCGATCTTTTCTCCATAATAGGCAGCCTTGACGTCATACTAGCCGAGATTGACAGGTAGAATCAACATAGTGAGCGGGAAATCCCACACCATTTATGGGCGGGATGAAAGCGAACCGCAGATAAGCATATAAA
>VFSW01001603.1_pt1 | contig 34494 bp, 28 predicted proteins | sample 5358111 | NCBI WGS metagenome assembly VFSW01 (sample SAMN11554181, study PRJNA540505) | mine drainage metagenome | isolation source: sediment from site ElyBrook_90M | place: USA: Ely Copper Mine, Vershire, VT | collected 2017
GCTCTGCGCCTGGCGGAGATTGGAGCACGAATCGGGATTTGCGGCCGGAATGTGAAAGCGCTGGCAGCGGCGGCGGAAAGGCTGAGGCAGGTGACGCCGAAGGTGGCTTGGATGGCGGCGGACGTGGGCGTGGCCGCGCAGGTGGAAACGATGGTGGCCAGAATGGAGAAGGAGCTTGGCCCCATTGATGTGCTGATAAATAACGCGGGGATAGGCATCTTCGGGCCGGCGCAAACGATTGCGGAAGCGGATTGGGACCGCTTGATGAATGCCAATCTGAAATCGGTCTTCCTGTGCTCGAAGGCGGTGGCCCCGGGAATGATTGCCCGGGGCGAAGGGGACATCATCAACGTGGCCTCGCTTGCGGGGAAGAATGCATTTGCCGGCGGGGCGCTCTATTGCGCTTCGAAATGGGGTCTGCTGGGGTTCACGCATTCGATGGCGGAGGATGTGCGGGAGCATGGGGTGCGTGTGGCTGCGGTGTGCCCCGGTTCGGTGGCCACGGATTTCTCGCCGCGGGGAAAGGGGAAAGACGAGAGCAGGATGCTGCAGGCGGAAGACGTGGCGCAGGTGGTGGGGATGATGCTGGCGGGAGACCGGCGTGGTCTGGTGAGCGAAGTGAGTCTGCGACCGGCGCGGAAGCCCTAGCGGGGAAACGGCAAAGCGATCCGGGAATCTTTTTCTATCGTTTAACATCAAATCATACGTAAAGAGGGAGCCGAGGGTGCCATCCCATTACCGGGGAACGGCGAAGGAAGCGCGGGCGCTGAATGCCTTTGTGCCCCTGCTGCGCGCCGCCGAATCGCTGGCCGGGGAAGCGGCGCGGCGCGTGGAGGCGGCGAAACTGACTCTGACGCAATTCGGCGTGCTGGAGGCCCTGCTGCATCTGGGGCCGCTCTCGCAGGCGGAGATTTGCCGCAAGCTACTGCGCAGCGGCGGCAACACCACGCTGGTGGTGAAGAATCTGGCGTCGCTCGGCCTGGTGAGGCGCGGCCGGCGGATGACCATGCGCGCAGGCCGGGCGGTGGAAGACCGCAGGATGGTGATCGTGGAACTGACGGCCGCGGGGCGGAGAAAGATCCGCAAGCTTTTTCCCCGGCACGTCGCCTGGGTGACGCGGCGGATGAGCTGCCTGGCGCCCGGGGAACAGGAAGAGCTTCGCGCGCTTTGCCGCAAGCTGGGGCGAGCCGCGACGATGGAAAGCGGGAGCAGACACAGGAGGCTACGATGATTGAGATAAGGCCAAGCGAGGAACGAGGGCACGCCGCACACGGCTGGCTCGATTCGCGATTCACATTTTCGTTTGATCAATACCACGACCCGAAACACATGGGTTTCCGCTCGCTCCGCGTGATCAATGAGGACCACGTGGCGCCAGCGCAAGGCTTTGGCATGCATCCTCACAGGGACATGGAGATACTCACCTACATGCTCGAGGGCGCTCTGGAGCACCGCGACTCTTCCGGCAATCGCGAAGTGTTGCGCCCGGGGGAAATCCAAAAGATGAGCGCGGGGACGGGAATCCTGCACAGCGAGATGAACCCTTCGGCTGAGCAGGAAGCGCACCTGCTGCAGATCTGGCTGCTTCCGGAGCGCAAAGGGCTGAAGCCGCAGTACGAGCAGGTGAAATTCAGGCAGGGCGAGCTGGAGGGAGGATTCCGGCTGATAGCCGGGCGTGACGCGGCTGTGAGCATTCATCAGGATGCGGCGCTCTATGCCGCGAAGCTCCCGGCGGGAGGGAAAGCAAAGCACGAGCTGGAGGCGGGACGGTATGCATGGGTGCAGATGGCGCGCGGCGCTGGCACGCTAAACGGGAAGACGGTGAAGGCTGGGGACGGCGCGGCCCTCTCGGGAGAAGAGGCTGTGGAATTTGAAGCGGCCGATGCGTCTGAGCTGCTTCTTTTCGATTTGGCATGAAGGCGGCAGGCGCGGGGCGTGAATGGCGGGTTGGTGGCGGAGCGTACGAACTGCGTGCAACCAGGGTACGCTCCTCCGCCACGCGTTTCCTGATGTGGTGCTTCTCTGACAATGGAAATTCATGATGGCCGGAATCCCGCGGGAGAAGGCGCGGGAGATTTGCGCGCCCGGGGAGGGATTCGAGGCGCTTGTGTATTTCGGGAATTGAGGGAAGGCGGCCGCGCGGAGAAGCACCGGGGGTGCACGAGGACCCTTGCGGAGGCCGGGCCAGACGCGTGAGGAAAGCGCGCGGTCCGGCGGGCGGGAGGGAAGGCCGCGAAGCGAAGCACGGCGGCTTCAAATGCGCGGCAATACAATACCCTGCTGGGACTGGTATTTGCCTTTCTTGTCTTTGTAGGAAATTTCGCAAACTTCATCGGATTCGAAGAAGAGGACCTGGCAGAGGCCTTCATTGGCGTAGATGCGCGCGGGCAGCGGCGTGGTGTTGCTGATTTCCAGGGTGACGAAGCCTTCCCACTCCGGTTCAAAGGGAGTGACGTTGACGATGATGCCGCAGCGCGCGTAGGTGGATTTGCCGACGCATACGGTGAGCACGCTTCGGGGGATGCGGAAATATTCCACGGAGCGGGCCAGAGCGAAGGAATTGGGGGGCACGATGCAGACCGGCCCTTTGAATTCGACAAAGGAGCGGTCGTCGAAATGCTTGGGGTCCACGATGGTGGAATTGACGTTGGTGAAGATGCGGAATTCATCGGCCACGCGCATATCGTAGCCATAAGAGGAAACGCCGTAGCTGATGACGCCTTCGCGCACCTGGCGGCTGGCGAAGGGCTCGATCATTTTATGGTCGAGCGCCATTTGGGTGATCCATTTGTCACACTTGATGCTCATGCTCCCCCCGTGGAATGTATTTGGCTGCGAAGCAGAAGGCAGCCGGCGGCCTGTGGCTTCCTTGACAACATGGCGCGCGGTGACTAGCATACAGTAGGCACGGGAGATTGGGTGTGATCAAACTGGACCTGGTGAATGCCGTGGTGGCGCGGGCGGGAATACAACGCTCGAAGGCCGAGCAGTGCGTGGAAACCGTGTTTGAAACGCTGAAACGGGCGATGGTGCGCGGCCAGCGCATCGAATTGCGACGCTTTGGCGTGTTTGTGGTGCGCCCGCGCAAGACGGGCATCGGCCGCAATCCGCGCACCGGCCAACAGGTGAACATCCTGCCCGGGAAGACGGTGCGGTTCAAACCGGGCAAAGAACTGCAATCCCTCTGAAGACGTCCGCAAGCCCACCGGCCGGAAAAATGCGAAAGGGACTTGTGCCGGGGTGTTTGCCGCGGGCATTCTGGTGGTGATGGACCCGGTGAACACACCCACGCGCATGCCCTATGATCCCGCGGGAGAGCCCCCGGGCTTTTCCTACACGGTGGAGCTCCTTCCTGCCTATTCGCCGCAGAGGCAGCGGCCCGTGTTGGCGGGAATGCTGGCGGGGCTGACGGTGGTTTCTACGCTGGCGGTGGGCACGCAATTCAGCCTGGCGTATGCGCGGAACGAAGCGCCTTTCAGCGGGGATTACGATCCCTTTGCTCCGCTGGTCGCGGCCTTTCATCATCCCGGCACGATCCTGGCCGGGCTGCCCTTCGCGGCCACGCTGCTGGTGATCCTGCTGGCGCATGAGCTGGGGCATTTTTTCGCGTGCAGGCATTACCGCATTGACGCCAGCTACCCGTATTTCATTCCCGCGCCAACCATCATTGGCACCATGGGCGCCTTCATTCGCATTCGCTCGGCCATCCCCAGCCGCAAGGCGCTGTTTGACGTGGGGCTGGCGGGGCCGGTGGTGGGATTTGCCTTTGCGCTGCCGGCGCTCGTGGCGGCCATACTCAGCTCGAAAGTAGTTCCCGGAGCGCAGGCGCAGGCGTCCATCCTGTTTGGGGATCCGCTGCTGATGAAAGTGCTTCTGGCGGTGCTGCGGCCTGGCGTGGCGCCCGGAGATTTGCTGCTGAACCCGATGGGACGTGCGGCGTGGGTGGGCCTGTTTGCCACGGCGATGAACCTGCTGCCGGCGGGGCAGCTCGATGGAGGGCATCTGATTTACAGCATTGCGCCCGAGCGGCACCGGAAGATATCGATCCTTGTGGTGGTGGGGCTGGTGGTGCTGGGGCACTGGTGGCCTGGCTGGCTGCTGTGGGCCGTGCTGCTGCTGGCCATCGGCTTTCGTCACCCGCCGCTGAGGAATCGCTGGGAGCCGCTGGGGGAGCGGCGGAGGGTGTGGGCCATAGTGGCGCTGGTGATTTTCGCGGCGTGCTTCATGCCCGTCCCCTTTTCGACGGTTCCTCCGCTGCATCTTTTCTAGCGGCGGCGGGCGGGACGAAGCACGCCGGTGGCTTCGCGGCCGGGGTCTTCATCGGTTTTCGGGCATCGGGTACAATGGGGATTCGGCCGGCGCGGCGGGAGATTGGGCGCGGGCCGTTCCACCAGACAGCATGGGCCAGATACGACTGCACAATACGCTGGGCGCGCGCACGGAAGCTTTCCGGGAGGAGCACCCGGGCGAAGTGCGCATGTACACCTGCGGCCCGACGGTGTATGACTACGCGCACATCGGCAATTTCCGCACCTTTGTGTTTCAAGACGTGCTGCGAAGATTTCTGGAATCGCGCGGCTACCGCATGGCGCAGGTGATGAACCTGACCGACGTGGACGACCGCATCATCGCGAAGGCCGCGGAGGCCGGCGTGGGCCTGCGCGAATACACGGAAAAATATGTTCGCGCGTTCATGGAAGATATGGATGCGCTGCGCATCGAGCGGCCCGAGCATCTGGTGCGCGCCACCGATCATATTGAGGATATGGTGAAGCTGATCGAGAGGCTGGGCGAACGCGGGCTGACCTATCGCAGCGAAGGCTCGATCTATTACCGGATTGCGGGATTTCCGGACTACGGAAAATTATCGAAGATTGACGTCTCGGGGATACAGGCGGGAGCGCGGGTGGACGTGGACCGCTACGAGAAAGCCGATGCGCGCGATTTCGCGCTGTGGAAGGCGCCAAAGCCGGGCGAATTTTTTTGGGAGACGCGGGTGGGCCCGGGGCGGCCGGGCTGGCACATCGAATGTTCGGCGATGGCCATGCGCTACCTGGGCGAGACGCTGGATATACATACCGGCGGGGTGGATCTGGCGTTTCCGCATCACGAAAACGAGATTGCGCAGAGCGAAGCGGCCACCGGCCACCCCTTCGTTCACTATTGGCTGCACGCCGAGCATCTGATGGTGGAAGGCGAGAAGATGTCTAAATCGCTGGGGAATTTCTATACCTTGCGCGATCTGTTTCAGCGCGGGGAGAAGCCCTCGACCCTGCGCTTCCTGCTGCTCTCGGTGCCCTACCGGCGGCAGCTCAATTTCACCATGGAGGGGTTGAAGCAGGCGGCGAGCTCTGTGGAGCGGCTGCGCAATTTTGTGGCGCGCGTGGAGGGGGCGAAGCTCGCGCCGGGCACCAGCCCTGCGCTGGGCGAGCGCGTGGCGGCGGCGGAAGCGGCCTTTGGCGCGGGCCTGGAAGACGATCTGAATACCGCGGAAGGGCTGGCGGCCATGTTTGATCTGGTGCGGGAAGTGAATACCGCGCTGGACCGCGGGGAGGCTCTGGCCGGGGACAGGGAAGGAATTCTGAAGGCCATGCGCGGGTTTGACGCCGTCTTTGCGCTGCTCGAGGATCGGGACGCGGCCACGCTCGAGGCCCTGGGCTTCACCAGCGCCGGCCCGCGGCTGGGCGAAGAGCGCATCGCCGCGCTGATTGCCGAGCGCGAAGCGGCGCGGCTGGCCCGGGACTATGCGCGCGCCGATTCTGTTCGCCGGGAGCTCGCGGAAAATGGTATTCTGCTGGAAGACACGCGCGATGGCGGTGTCCGCTGGAAACGCAAATGACCGCATCCCACCCTCGTCCCACGCCCCACGCACTGCCCTCGCAAGAGCGCCCGGGCCTATTCAGCGTAGATTAATTCTCCCCGCCGCATTCCGCACGGAACCGCGCCGGGCCCTGCCCGCGCGCCCACAATCACACTCTTACCGACGGAGGGGAAAATGTTACTGACCGAATCGAAGCTGCCCGCGCTGCTCACATCGCTGCCCGGGCCGGAAGCAAAAAAGATCGTGGCGCAGGATCAGGCTCTGCTCTCGCCATCCTATACGCGGGATTACCCGCTGGTGGCCCGGCGCGGCTATGGCGCGCTGGTGGAAGATGTGGATGGCAACGTGTTTCTGGATTTTGCCGCGGGCATCGCGGTGGTGGCCACCGGCCATTGCCATCCGGCGGTGGTGGCGGCCATACAGAAGCAGGCGGCGGAGCTGATACACATCTCGGGCACGGATTTTTATTATCCGAGCCTGGTGACGCTGGCCAAAAAGCTGGGAGAAATATCGCCGGGAGCGGAGCCCAAGCGCGTATACTTCGGCAATTCGGGGGCGGAAGCCATCGAGGCGGCCATCAAACTGGTGAGGTACCACACCAAGCGGGATAAGCTCATCGCCTTTCACGGAGCCTTCCACGGGCGCACGATGGGAGCGCTTTCGCTTACGGCGAGCCGCGCCATCCAGAGGAAGGGTTTCGGTTCGCTGCTGCCCGGTGTATTTCACATGCCCTTTCCGGAAACCTACCGGGGAACCTATGGCGTGCGGCCGGAATGCGCCTCGGCCGATTGCCTGAGCTACCTGGAAAATGAGCTCTTTCGCAGGAGGCTGGACCCCGAGGAAGTGGCGGGAATATTCATCGAGCCGATACAGGGCGAGGGCGGCTATTTGCCGGCGCCCGCGGAATTCCTGCAGGGCCTGCAGAAAATCTGCCGCAAATATGGAATCCTGTTTGTGGTGGATGAGGTGCAGTGCGGAATGGGGCGGACGGGGAAGTGGTGGGCGAGCGACCATTCGGGCATCGAGCCGGACATCATCTGCACGGCGAAGGGCATCGCCTCGGGGATGCCGCTGAGCGCAATCATCGCGCGCGCCAGCGTGATGGATTGGACGCCCGGGGCGCACGCATCCACCTTTGGCGGCAATCCGGTGTGCATCGCGGCATCGCTGGCGACCCTCGAGCTGCTCGAGCAGAAATACATCGAAAACGCGCGGCGGATGGGGGACTTCATCATGCAGTTCACCAGCGGATGGTGCGAGAAACATCGCATCGTGGGGCAGATTCGCGGCAAAGGACTGATGATCGGCATCGAATTCGTGCGCGACCAGAAAACCAAGGAAAAAGCGCCCGACCTGCGAAACCGCATTATCCAGCTCGCGTTTCACAAAGGCCTGCTGGTGCTGGGCTCCGGAGACACCACGCTGCGCATCGCTCCGCCACTGATGATTGATGAGGAGCAGGCGGAATTTGCGCTGCGCACGATCGAAGCATGCATCAGCGAGGTGGAGCGAACGCTGTAACCGGGAGCGGGCTTCCCGGCGCAAATGCTGGAAACGCAGGCGGAGGGGAGCTTGCCGCTGATTCTGGATGTAGGCTGCGGCCCGTTCAAGTATCCGGGCGCGATTGGAGTGGATAGCAATCCGCATACGGCGGCCGACGTGCTTGCCGACGTGGACGGAGGGCTGCCCTTCCGCGAGAGTGTGTTCGACCAGGTGCGCGCGATTCACCTGATCGAGCACGTGGGCAGCGTGATCCATGCCGTCGAGGAATTCCACCGGGTGGCGCGGCCCGGCGGGACCATCGTGATCGTCACGCCGCATTACACCGATTACAGTTCGTTTTGCGACCCGACGCACCGCTGGCACCTGAATTCCTATTCCTTCTACTACTTTTATCCCCAAGGGCTGCACGGCAGCGAAATGTGGTATTCGCGGGCGCGGCTGAAAGAAAAGCGGCAGAAGATTCGCCTGCTGCGCCTGTGGCGTCTGATGGGCTTCGAGTTTCTGGTGAATCACGCCCGGTGGTTTCGCCGGTTTTGGGAGCATTATCTGTGCTTCGTCATCCGGGGTAAAGTGTTGGAATTCGAATTTGAGGTGATCAAGTAGATGATCGAGCGGCTCATCTACGGGCTGGTGCGGATGGCGGCGCGGCGCGGGCTGACCGGCGGCGAAGATGCGGGAGCCAATCCGGCGGGGGCGAAGCAGAAGGCGCGGCGCAGGGGAGTGCGCGGAGAGACCTATGCCTACTGGTATTTGCGCCGACAGGGCTACGTGGTGATCGCGAGAAATTTCATGGTTCCGGGCGTGAAAGGGGAAATTGACCTGGTTGGCTACGATGGCGACGTGCTGGCGTTTGTGGAGGTGAAGACGCGCAGCGCGGCCTCCGCGCGGACGGCGCAGCCCGAGCTGGTGGTGAACCGGGAAAAGCAGGCCCACCTGCGACGCATTGCCGGCCGGTTCCTGGCGCAGCGCAGATTCCGCCAATCCGCTTACCGGTTTGACATTCTGGCGATTGAATGTCCACCGGGCGCCCAACCGGTGGTGCGGCTGCACAAGGAGGCTTTCCCGGCATTCGCCGTCTAGGGGGCCGTGCGCGGTGCGCGCCGGGCGGCCGGGTGCTCCGCGGGGCCGGCGCATTGCGTAGTAGAATGGGCACGGGCGGGGCATTGCCGGCCGGAATGCCGGTGCGGGATGCCAGCGCCCGTGCAGTGGCAATTTCCAGGAGGATGGATTGGCTGAGTTGCGCAGGGACCCTATCACCGGGCGCTGGGTGATCATCTCAACGGACCGGGCACGCCGGCCATCGGATTTCCTTCAGGAGAGAGTGCGGATCAAAGGCGAGGCGAACTGCCCATTTTGCGGCGGCAATGAGGCGAAGACGCCGCCGGAGATTCTGGCTTTTGGCCGGCAGAACGGCCAGAGGGACACGCCAGGATGGACGGTGCGCGTGGTGCCGAACAAGTTTCCGGCGCTGGGCATCGAAGGGGAATTGGGAAGGGAAGGCGACGGGCTATTCGACCGGATGAACGGGATTGGGGCGCACGAGGTGATCATCGAGACGCCCGACCACGCGAGCACGCTGGCCACCATGCCGGAGAAATCCATCGAACAGGTGCTGTGGGCCTACCGCGACCGGATGATGGACCTGAAGAACGACCGTCGCTTCCGCTACGTGCTGCTTTTCAAAAATCACGGCGAGGCGGCCGGGGCATCGCTGGAGCACACACATTCACAATTGATTGCGCTGCCGATCGTGCCCAAGCAGGTGCGGGAGGAAGTGGAAAGCGGACGGCGCTATTTCGAAGACAAGGAGCGATGCATCTTCTGCGACATGATCAAGCAGGAGATGGAGGATGGCTCGCGGATGATCCTGGAAAACGAGCATTTTCTGGCGCTCGCGCCCTACGCGCCGCGCTTTCCTTTTGAGACCTGGATCCTGCCGCGGCAGCACAGTTCGGCCTTTGAGAATCACACCCACCCGGCCTATGAGAATCTGGCGCGCATCCTGAAGGAATCGCTCGAGAGGCTGGATGCGGTGCTCACCTGCCCGGCCTACAACTATGTGGTGCACACCTCGCCCATCGGCGAGGAGGTGAACGATCATTTTCACTGGCACATCGAAATGATGCCCAAGCTGACCAAGGTGGCGGGATTTGAATGGGGCACGGGATTTTACATCAACCCCACGCCGCCGGAAGAAGCCGCGCGTTTCCTTCGCGAAGCGCATGTGCCGGAAGCAGCGCTGTGAGGAGGAATGCGGGATGAGCTGGGGAAAACGGAGAGCATTGATCATCGCCCTGGTGGTGGTGGCGCTGGTGGCCATCGGGTTCGCCATGCGCAGCCAGGCGCGCATTCCGGTGAATTCCGTCTTCGTGCTGGACGTGCAGGGAACCATTGACGAGCAGCGCCCGTTCAGTCTGGCGGCCTCATTTTCCGGCAATCCGGTGCCGGTGATGCACGATTATGTGGATGCGATAGACACCGCGGCGAAGGATTCGCGGGTGGGCGGCATGGTGGTGCGGATCGGGCCGCTCGATACCGGCTGGGCCAAGCTCGAGGAGCTGCGCTCGCACATCCTGGCCTTCCGCGGCAGCGGCAAACCGAGCATCTGCTACCTGGGTTACGACGGCATCGGCAACGCGGAATACCACCTGGCATCGGCCTGCGACAAGGTGTGGATGGTGCCCACCGCTCCCCTCTCGATCCATGGGATGGAGGCCCAGGCGCTCTTCCTGCGCGGCACGCTCGATAAGCTCAAGATCATTCCCAATTTCTACCACATTGCCGAATACAAGACGGCCACCAACACCTTCACCGAAAAGAAATTCACTCCGGCGCATCGCGAGGAAGTGCAATCCCTGCTTGAAAGCATCTACGGCCAGTACACCAGCGAAGTGGGGCAGGACCGGCGCATCCCGGCCGCGCAATACGACGCCCTGGTCCGTCAAGGACCTTTCCTGGCGCAGGAGGCTCTAAGCAATCACCTGGTGGACCGGCTGGCGTATTGGGACGAAGTGCAGCAGTTTTTCCGGCAGCGCGTGGGCATCTGGCAGCCCGTGCAACTCGAGCGCTACCGCTCCGCGGTGAGCAATGAGGGCAACGAACGCATCGCGGTGATTTACGCCACGGGCACCATCGTCTCGGGCGATTCGAGCGATTCGCCCACCGGAGGAATGCTGATGGGAGGCGATTCGGTGGCCGCGGACCTGCGGCGGGCCGGGCGCGACCCCGGCATCAAGGCCATCGTGCTGCGCGTGGATTCGGGAGGAGGTTCGGCGCTGGCGAGCGAAGTGATTCGCAGGGAAGTGGAGCGGGCGCGGGCGCGGAAGCCGCTGGTGGCATCGATGTCTGACGTGGCAGCCTCGGGCGGATACTGGATCGCCATGGGAGCCAACAAGATTGTGGCCGAGCCGGATACCATCACCGCGTCCATTGGAGTAATCACCGGCAAATTCAATGTTTCGGGTTTGTACGCCCTGCTCGGGCTGAGCACCGATAGCGTGGTCACCAGCGACAACGCCACGCTCTATTCCAGCCAGCAGAATTTTACTCCCTCCCAGCAGGCCTACATCGAGCGCTCGTCGCAGGATATCTATTCGGGATTCCTGCGCGGAGTGGCGGCGGGAAGAAACCTGCCGGTGGCGGAAGTGGACCGCATCGGGAAGGGGCGCGTATGGAGCGGTGCGCAGGCCAAGCAGCTTCGTCTGGTGGATGAGCTGGGCGACCTGGACCGCGCCATCGCCATCGCCAAGGATATGGCACACATCCCTGCCGATGCGCCGGTGCATCTGGTGCGATTGCCGCGCGAGAAGACGCTGTGGGAAGCCTTATTCGGCGAGAACGAGCGCGAAGCGGGCACCGGGCTATCGCAAATGCTGGAAAGCGTGCGGCGGATCACGGCCGAACCGGTGCAGGCGCGGATACCGTTTGACCTGGTGATCAGGTAAAGCGCGCGGCGCCGCGTGCCGCGGCGTTCGGGCGCGGGGGCCGGCCGCGCTTCCGTCGCGGAGCGCTTCGAGCGCCCTGCGGGAGAATCGGGCTTTCCGCTATACTGTTATGGTTTCGATTGGCGCGGTACCCAAGTGGCCCAAGGGAGAGGTCTGCAAAACCTCCATTCGTGGGTTCGAATCCCACCCGCGCCTCCATCCTGCTTCCTTTCTGGTTGTGATTTTCCGCTTTCCACTGGTTCCCGGGCATCGGGCCGCGCGCGTTTTCCCTCCGGCCATGTGGGCATGCGTTCGCGCGCGTTGCGGCGCGGCATGAGCCCGGGGCGAAGAGCGTGGCGGAGGAGCGGGCGATGAGCGGACGCGAGGAAGCGCTCAGTTTCGCGGCCGCGCAGCGGTTTGATCTCTGCGTGGTGGGGGCGGGAGCGAGCGGCGCGGCCACGGCGCTGGAAAGCCAGAGGCGCGGCATGCGCACCGCGCTGGTGGACGCGGGCGACATCTGCGGAGCCACCTCGAGCGCGTCCTCGAAGCTGGCGCACGGAGGCGTGCGCTACCTGGAGCAGGCCGTGCGCGAACTGGACGCGGGGCAATACCGCGTGGTGCGCCGCGCCTTGCGCGAGAGGAAGCGGATGATTGAGCGCGCCCCCTGCCTGGCGCACCGGCTCGAGCTGCTGGCGCCCTGCATGGGCTGGTTCGATGCCGCTTATTATCTGGCGGGAATGAAAATCTATGACTGGCTCTCGGGGCCGGAGGCGCTAGCGCCGAGCAGCTTCCTGGGGCGCAAAGAAACGTTGCGGAGAATGCCGCGGCTGCGTTCGAAAGGGCTGGCGGGAGCAGTGCGCTATGCGGACGGGCAGTTTGACGATGCGCGCTATGGGCTGGCGATGGTCCGCAGCTTCGCCGCGGCCGGCGGCGTGGCGCTCAATTATGCGCGCGTCACCGGCTTTGAAAAGGATAGGGATGGCAGGCTGGCCGCGGCGCGCGTGGAAGATGCGCAGGAGGGGCGGCAATTCGAAATCGCCGCGCGCGCCTTTGTGAATGCCACTGGACCGTTCTCCGATGCCCTGCGGGCCATGGCCGCCCCGGGCATTTCGCCGCGGCTGCGCCTGAGCAAGGGCGCGCACCTGCTGCTGCCGCTGAGCGTGCTGGAAAGCGCGGACGCGCTGCTGGTGCCCAGGACGGAGGATGGCCGCGTGCTGTTTCTGATTCCGTGGCTTGGCCGCCTGCTGGTGGGCACCACGGAGCGGGAAGTGGCGCCGGGGGAAGAGATGATCCTGCGGCGGGAAGAAACGGAATACCTGCTGGGCTACGTGCGGCGCTATCTGACAAGCAGCGTGAAGCCCTGTGACGTGGTGAGTGGGTTTGCCGGCATGCGGCCGCTGGTGATTGCCGGGGGCGGGCGCGAGACAAAACGGCTGATTCGTGATCACGAAGTGGAATGCGAGCCCTCGAGCGGCCTGGTGAGCCTGCTGGGAGGAAAGTGGACGACGCACCGGGCGATGGCCGAAGACACGGTGGACGCCATCCAGCGCCAGCTCGGCCTCGCGGCAAAGGCCGCGCCGGATGGCCCACTGGATGGCGCGGCGGGCTGCGGCGAAGAGCTGCGGAATCGGCTGGAGAGGGAATATGGTATTTCCGCCGAGGCGGCGCGGCACCTGAGCGGAAAATACGGATCGAATGCGGATGCCGTGCTCGCACTGGCTGGCGAAGAGCCCGAGCTGGGCGCGCCGCTGGTGGATGGGTTTCCCGCACTGCAGGCGGAAATCGTCTATGCCGTGCGCCAGGAGATGGCGCTGCGCCTCGAAGACGTGCTGGCGCGAAGAATCGGGCTGGAATTTTATAGCTGGAAGATGGCCTGGCAAGCGGCGCCGGTGGCGGCCAAATGGATGGCGCGGGAACTGGGCTGGAGCCTGGCGGAATCGCGGAATGCCGCCCAGGCCTACGCGGCGCGGATCGAGCGGCTGATGCGGATGGCGGGCGTGGAGGATGATTCCGCGTCCGCGCCCGTGCAATGAGGGAGGAGCGCGTGGCGGATTACATCGGAGCCATTGACCAGGGGACCACAAGCACCACAGGTTCGTCGTGTCTGACCGCGGCGGCGGGAGCCGCGGGAGCGCGGAGAATCCGCCCGTGCGATACACTCGGAGCGCGGAGGCGGCGATGAGAACTGTAGTGGTTACGGGAGCGTCCTCGGGGATTGGATGGGCCACCTGCGGGCTGCTGGCCGCGAAGGGCGTGCGCGTCTTCGGCAGCGTGAGGAAGGCGGCCGATGGCGAGCGACTGAAAGCGGAGCTGGGGGAAGCGTTCACGGCGCTGGTGTTTGACGTTCGCGACGATGCCGCGGTGCGCGCGGCGGCCGCCAGCGTGCGCGAGCGGCTCAAGGGAGAGAAGCTGTTTGGCCTGGTGAATAACGCGGGTATCGCCATTGCCGGTCCGCTGCTGCATCTTCCGATGGATTGGCTCCGGCAGCAGCTGGACGTGAACGTGATTGGACAGGTGAGCGCCATTCAGGCCTTCGCTCCGCTGCTGGGCAGCGATCGCACGCTGGCGGGGCCGCCGGGGCGCATCGTCAACATGAGTTCGGTGGCGGGGCGCGTGGGCCAGCCCTTTCTGGGCGCCTATTCCGCATCGAAACACGCGTTCGAGGGGCTTTCCGAAAGCCTGCGCCGCGAGCTGATGCTCTATGGCATCGACGTGATTATTGTGGGGCCGGGCTTCGTGGCCACGCCGATCTGGGACAAAGCGGAAGAAGCGGATTTTTCCGCTTTCCGCGGCAGCGAGTTTACCCCGGCCATGCTGAAGGTGCGGGATTACATGCTGAGCGAGGGCCGGAAGGGCTACCCGCCGGAGCGCGTGGCCGGCGTGGTCTGGCGCGCGCTGACCGCACGCAGACCAAAGACCCGCTATGCCGTGGTGCCCAACCGCTTTTTGCATTGGACCCTGCCGGGAATGTTGCCGCGGAGGCTGGTGGATTGGCTGATTGCGAAGCGGCTGGGGTTGCGGAATCCCGCGGCGGAAAAATAGAGGGAATGCGGGAAGGGCGAAGCATGCGCGGCAGAGCGCGATACAATACGGGCGGGAAGGGAAAAGGAGCGCAAATGAGATTTTCCGGGAAGTGCGTTTGGCTTTTGGTTTGCATTCTGGCCCTGGCGGGCGCTCCGCGGGCGGCGGCAGGCGGGCAGGCAAAGAGCCATGCGCCATCGCCGGAGCGCGCCAGCGATGCTTTCCCGCCGCTTGAAGCGTGGCGTGCCGCGGTAGTTTCAGGCAGCGCGGAAGCGATTGCGAAGTTTTATAGCACCAACCCTCCGGCGAAAGCTGTGGTCAACGGCCAGCCAAGCTCCAACGTGAATGAGGAGGCGGAGTTCTGGGCCGGGCTGAAATCAGCGGGGATGCGGGAATTCAATCCCAAGATACTGGAGATGGTTTCGCCCAGTTCCGCGGTGAGGGAGCTGGTGCTGCGCGTGGAGGGAACGCTGCACGCCCCGACGGCCGCGCCGGGCGCGCCGGCTACAGGCCAGAATGTGGTGGCCGGGATGCAGATGGTGTGGGCCAGGCAGCCGGCCGGATGGAAGATTGTGGAGGTGCAGCGCTCGGCGTTCAATCTAAATGCCGTCCGCACGCTGCCGCAGCCCAGCAGGCCCAATGTCAACCTGTATCCTCCGCCGGCGGATGCCGAACGGGAATTGCAGGAGGCGCTGGCCGCGGCGAAGCGAACGCACAAGCGGGTGATTGTGGTGTTTGGAGCCAACTGGTGCTACGACTGCCACGTGCTGGATACCACTTTCCGCTCGAAGGCTTTCGCCCCGCTGGTGCAGGCCAACTATGAAGTGGTGCACGTGAATATCGGCGACGAGGGCAAGGATAATGCGGCGCTGGCGGCGCGCCTGGGCGTGGGCCTGGCCAAGGGCATCCCCAGTCTGGCGGTGCTCGAGCCCGGCGGCGCGGTGGTCTATGCGCAAAAGAACGGCGAATTCGAATCGTCGGTGAAGATCGGGCCGGCCGACGTGCGCGCCTTCCTGGAAAAATGGAAACCGGCGGGCAGCCGCTGAGCGCGGCTAGTTTCCGGCCAGCCTGGAAACCAGCAGGGAGAGAAATTTTCCGGCATCCACGCCGGTGCACACGCTGGCGTTGGGCGCCACCTGGCTGAGGCCGTCCATGCGGTAGCGCCCTCCCCGCAGGCTGCTGGTCTCCACTTCATCGCGGCGATTGGCCACCGTCTCTCCGCGCGTAAATTCCCCGCGTGTTTCGATCTCCACGCGCATCGGCTCCTCGCGAACCAGGGAGCCATCAATGGCCACACCCACGGCCAGCGGATCGTACATCGCCGCTCCGGAAGCTCCATACTTTTCCGAAATCGCGATCATGAATTCCAGGATGCTCGCGGCGGCGCCGGCCTCCGGGCCGTGGCCGCGGCGCAGCGCCTCCAGGCGGGTGCGCGTGAAGATCGTGAGGCCGGCTACATCGAGGCCCACCATGGTGAGCGGCCAGCCGGCTCCAAAGACAATCTTCGCCGCCTCGGGATCTCCGTGAATATTCGCCTCCGCCGCGGCGGTCACGTTCCCGCCGGAAAGCGAGCCGCCCATCACGATCACACGAGCCACCAGCGGAACGATGGAAGGGTCCTGGAGCACGGCGAGAGCGATATTGGTGAGCGGACCGAGGGTCACCAGCGTGATTTGGTGCGGCTGGGCGTGAATCATCTGGATAATCAGGTCAGCGGCGAAGCGCACATCCGCATGACAGCGGCTGGCCGGCAGCCGGACGTTGCCCAGGCCATTTTCCCCGTGCCAGAATTCGGCGGTGACCAGCGGCTGGAGAAGCGGATGCGCGGCGCCGCGCGCCACCGGCACATCGCAGCGGCCGGCGAGCGAGGCAAGTTTCAGGCCGTTCTCCAGTCCGCGCTCCACGGTGACGTTGCCGGCAACCACGGTGATGGCCTGGAGGGCCAGCTCCGGGGAATGGAAAGCAAGCAGCAGCGCGATGGCGTCATCGGTGCCGGGGTCGGTATCGATGATCACCTTGCGAGGGGTGGCGCTGGAGCCGGGCGCGGCGGCCGGGGCGCGGCGCGGGGCAGGGCGCGGCGCGGCGGCCGCGGGCAGCGCCAGAGCGAGCGCCAGACACAGGGCGGCGCTCGCAACGGCGAAAATGCGTCTACGTTGCGGCGCGCATGCGGCCAGGCCGGCTGCCGCAGGCATGCTGGATTGCTTGCGTGGCATGAGGGTTACCTGTTTGCTCCGCTCCTTTAGGATGCACGCGGCGCGGAAGCGGCCGGTGCGGCATTTTTTTCCAGGCGGGCCGTAGAGTAATCGGCGGGGCGGAGAGAGTCAAGAATATTGGGGTGCGATTGTGCGCGGGAGCGGCGCGGAGCGGCAGGAAAGGCAGCGGCGCTCTATTCGCGCGAGGAGGGCGGGCGCGGCTTGGCGCTCTTTTTGGCGCGTTGTTTGGCCGCCTGGCGGGCTTCGGATTCCTTCTTGTCGGTGGCCGTACGCGCCGCGGCTTCGATTTTCTGGTAATTGAGCAGGCGCTCGCGATCCAGCGCGCCGGAGGCGATGGCCTGTTCGACGGCGCAGCCGGGCTCGCCGCCGTGGCGGCAATTGCGGAAGCGGCATCCGGGTGCGAGTGCCTCGATATCGTCGAAGGATTGCGGAGCAGGCTCGGCGGCATCCCAGAGCTCGAGTTCGCGCATTCCCGGCGTGTCAATCAGCAGCGCGCCGCAGGGCAGCACAAGCAGGTGGCGCGACGTGGTGGTATGGCGGCCGCGGTCATCGGAGCCTCGCGCGGCCTGGACGTGCTGGAGCGCCTCGCCCGCCAGCGCATTCAGCAGCGAGCTTTTGCCCACTCCAGAGGAGCCGACCAGCGCGGCGGTGCGCCCTGGCGCCAGCAAGCCGCGCAGCGCCGCGAGCCCCTCGCCGGTGGCCGCGCTTGCGGCCAGGATGGTGGCGCCGGGAGCCGCGCGGGCCGCCGCGGCGCAAAGCGCATCCGTATCCGCACAGAGATCCGCTTTATTCAGCAGCACCACGGCCCGCGCTCCGCTCTCCCGCACCATGGCCAGGTAGCGTTCCAGACGGCGAAGATTGAATTCCAGATTGAGCGCGGTGACGATGAAAACCACGTCAATATTCGAGGCCAGCACCTGCTGGCCGGCGGCGCGGCCCGCCTGCTTCCGCGAGAGCGCGGTGCGCCGCGGCAGGATGGCGGTGAGCGTGGCGCGCTGCTCGCGCGCGTGCGGCGTGATCACCACCCAATCGCCCACCACAGGAAACACGGCGCGCTCGCCGGTGCGATGAAAATCGCGGCCGGAAAGCTGCGTCAGGTATTCGCCGGCTTCGCAGGCCACGCGGTAGAATCCTTTGTTCTCCTCGGTCACCCTGGCCGCCAGCGACCCGGCCTTCGCGCGCCGGTCAAATTCCGCGGCGAATCCCGCGTCCCATCCCAGTTTGCTCAATTCCACGGAGCGTACCCTTGCACGCGTCGCTTGGGCCCGGCGCCACGGCAGCACGGAAGTCCAGCCAGCCTGGCGTAGCCGGCGACGGCTGATGGCTCCGGCAAAGGCTTCGCAGCGCGCGCGATGCTCCGGCCAATATCATTTTCCGGCCTTCGCGGGAAATAAGTGTGACGCGGAAGATGGAACAATCGAGTATTCAATTCCAGGTAGACCGATCCTCACGGACGATTCGCAGCGCTGACGCTGGCGGCTCCGTGACGCAAGAATTGCGGCCTGAGCTTTCCTGCCGCGACAAGTGGAGTATAGCGCGGAGAAGAAATCGGTCAAGAGGTTTCAGGGGAGCGATTTCCGGGTTCGGGAATTCCCATAGATGGATACGGCGAATTCGGAATGGGAATCGGAAGCGACGAAACGGCGGTGCCCCGCAAGCTAAGCGACGTACTTTGAGCGACTTGAAAGAAGCCCCGGCTACTGGATGCCGGAGTGCAGGCGCAATAGCGGAATTGTGATTGTGGAAAAGAGTGTAGCGGGCAACGGCCAAGCTGGCGGTGTCTGTGATCTCTGCTTCGAACGGCAATCTCCGGTTGATGGTCTGGCTCCGCGGAGTTTTGGGTGGCGGATCATCTGGAGCGTTTAGGCCCTCTCCAACACATTCCGGCAAGGCGAGTTGCGGCGGAGCAACATGATCGGGCAGGGGGGAGCCGAAAGATGTTTGAGATGAGGAGCTCCAATGAAGAATTTCGAGATAAGCAAAACGCGGTGGTTGGGCCTGTGTATGGCATTTCTAGTGAGCCTGCTTCTGGCCGGATGCGGCTCGAAGACACCCGTGCCTGTGCTGGCATCGATCACGCCCAACAGCGGGGCGCAGGGCCAGACCCTCTCTGTGACTCTGACGGGAACGAACTTTACCTTTGGACCTACGATTCAGTTTAGTGGCGCGGGCATCACGGCAAGCAGCACCACGCTGGTAAGCAGCACGGAAATTACGGCCACATTTACCATCGCGGCCACCGCCGCGCTGGGTCCGCAGAATATAACGGTGGAGACCACCAACGGGACCAGCGGGGCCGTGGTCTTCACGGTGACTACCGCGGGGCCGTCGTTGACCTCGATCAGCCCGGTGAGCGGGCTGCAGGGGCAGATCGTGGACGTCACGCTGACCGGTACGAACTTCCTTACCGGCGCCACCATCGCTCTGAGCGGCACCGGCATCACCGTGAGCGGGACCACGGTGGTCAGCAGTACCGATATAACCGCGACGTTTACGATTGCGGCAGACGCCGCGCCGGGCGATCAGAGCGTCACCGTGACCACCTCGGCAGGGACAAGCGGTCCGGTCACCTTTACGGTGATTTCGCTGGCGCCTACGCTGAGTTCCATCGTTCCCTCCAGCGGGCTGCAGGGCCAAAGCGTGCCCGTGATCCTTACGGGAACGAATCTGGTGGCCGGGGCGACGATTGCCTTTAGCGGCACAGGCATCACCGCCAGCGGAGTTACTGTGGTGAGCGGCACGCAAATTGACGCCACATTTGCCATCGCGGCCAACACCACGCCGGGAGCACAGAACGTGACGGTGACCACCGTGAATGGAAGCAGCAATGCCGTGGCCTTCACGGTAACCGGGCTGTTGCCCACGGTGAGCAGCACCCAACCCGCCAATCTGGCTATTGATGTGCCCATCAACCGGCAGATCACAGCCACCTTCAACAAGCCCATGAATCCCGCCACGATCTCCACCGCCACCTTTACCGTGGCCTCGGGCGGGAGCAACGTGACAGGCGTGGTCACCTACGACGCCACCAACAACGTCGCGCTCTTCGCGCCCACCACCTCCCTGACCGCAAACACCGTCTACACCGCAACAATTACTTCCGGCGCCACAGACACAGCGGGCAATCCTCTGGTGACGGTCGGCTCGGCTCCCAACCCCTGGACGTTTACCACCGGCACCATCACGGACGTGACGGCGCCAACGGTGAGCGCCACGAATCCGGCCAGCGGGGCCACGGCCGTGCCCATCAACCAATCCATCACCGCCACGTTCAGCGAGGCGATGAATTCCACAACCATCACCACCACAACCTTTACGGTGCTGCAGGGTGTAACAGCCGTTGCCGGCACGGTCACCTACGCGGGCATGACGGCCACTTTCACTCCCTCCGCAAACTTTGCGGCGAACACAGTTTTCACCGCAACGATTACCACCGGAGCCACCGATCTGGCCGGCAACCCGCTTGGCACGGGAGGCTCGGCCCCGAATCCCTGGAGCTTTACCACCGGCGCCACAGCGGATACTTCCGCTCCCACGGTGACCTTGACCAACCCGGCAAATGCCGCCACGGCTGTTCCCCTCAACGCCTCGATTAGCGCCACTTTCAGCAAGGCCATGAACCCGTTCACCATCACCACCGGAACCTTTATGGTCACAGGTCCTGGCGGCACGGCCGTCAATGGCGCGGTAAGTTACGATCCGTCGAGCGAGGTGGCAACCTTCACTCCGCAAGGTTTGCTCACGGCCAGCGCCACCTACACAGCCACGATTACCACAGGTGTGGCTGACCTCGAGGGCAATTTACTGGCCAGTGGCACGGTGCCGAATCCCTGGACGTTTACCACAGGAACCATGAGCGCCGGGCAAGCGCCGGTAAATCTTGGATCCGCCTCGAACTTCGCGGTGCTGGCTGGCTCGACAATCACCAGCGCGGGTCCCACGATCATCAATGGCGACCTGGGGGTTAGCCCGGGTACGGCCGTAACTGGCTTCCCGCCGGGCTCTGTGAATGGGACTATCTATCTCCCTCCAGACCCGACCGCGGGGCTGGCCGAAACAGACCTGACCACCGCCTATAACGATGCGGCTGGGCGCACCACAAACGTAATCGTTCAGCCCACAGGAGAGCTAGGCGGGCTGACGCTGCCTCCGGGCCTTTATCAGGCTCCTGCCGGCTCGTTTGCCATCACTTCCCTGGATCTGACGCTGGATGCGCAGGGAGACCCGAACGCCGTCTGGATCTTCCAGATGCCATCCTCCACACTCACCGTGGGCAACGGGCGGCAGGTGATCCTGATCGGCGGGGCGCAGGCTGCCAACATTTATTGGCAGGTGGGCAGCTCGGCCACGCTTGGCACCACGGTCATATTCAAGGGAAACATACTGGCCTCGCAATCCATCACCCTGCAAACCGGGGCAACGCTGGATGGCAGGGCATTGACGCAAGTGGCCGCGGTGACGCTCGATAGCAATACCGTTACCACGCCGGGTCCTTAGCACCCGCCCCGGCGCCCACGGGCGCCGCGCCGGGCAGTTCAAAAGCCAAAGCCTCGGGGCGAGAGAAGGGCCCTTGCCCCGGGGCTTTTGCCTCTCCGCCGCACCGTCCCACGGCTTCGCGCCTCGCGGGATTGGTCCTCGCTCGCCCGCGCTCTGGGGCGCGCCACAGCGCCCGCGTCCAGCCCACCTACCCTTACTTGACAATGGCCGCCCGCCGGGTGTGCGCGCGGCCGAAGTCGATTCGCGGCACCGCTCGCCTGATCTGTGGCGGGCGGCAGCAGCGCCTCGGCGGCGACCTCCACTTGTCGATGGCCACGCGCCAACGGAGCCGGACCCACAGCCGCCAACTTGCTTTTTGTCCGCTATTGAACAGACAGGCCAGGTGCGCTTCAGTATCTTAGCGTCGTCCTGGTTTTCCTTTCCACCCGTTGGAGCATTCAAGGAGAAGCAAGTGAAAAACCGCTTGATATGTCTGCTGGCGCTATCTCTGCTTGGCTTTGGCACGTATGCCTACGCGAGCAATACGTCGGTCCCGGTAAACCTGGGGTCGGCGGCCACATTTGGAGTTCTGGCTGGCTCGGGGGTCACCAATGTCAGTTCGGCCACGCTCATCACCGGAGACGTGGGCAGCTCACCCACTCCGGCGGTAACCGGCCTGCTGGCCACGCAGGTAATTGGCACGCTCTATCTCACGCCCAACCCCGCCACTGCCCAGGCGCAGCTTGATCTGACCGTGGCCTACAACGAAGCGGCCACGGCGCCCTGCGGCACCGTGCTTACAGGAACGGATCTGGGCGGGCTGACACTTGTGCCGGGGGTCTATTGCTATTCCTCCTCGGCGCAGCTCACCGGCACACTCACACTGGATGCCCAGAATGATCCGAACGCCTACTGGATATTCCAGATGGGAAGCACGATTACCACAGCCACCAATTCCAGCGTGCTGCTGGTGAATGGCGCGCGCAAATGCAATGTGTATTGGCAGGTGGGGTCCTCGGCGACCATCGGTACCGGAAGCACTTTTGTGGGAAACATTCTGGCATTGACGAGCATCACGCTGGATGGCGGCACGCTCGAGGGCAGGGCGCTGGCCAGCAACGGCGCGGTGACCATCGCAGCGCAGGAGACGGTGGATAATTCCGGCTGCAAGGCATGCACCGTGTTTGTGAGCAGCTCGACGGCCGGCACCGTGACGCGCGTGGATTTCCCCATGCCTTACAATGCGGGCGGCGCGAAGCAGACTCTGATTGCGAGCGGGCTTACCTCCGCCGAAGGCCTGGCGTGCAACAATTACAAGTATCTCTATGCGGCGCAGAGCGGCATCATTGGCGGCCCGCTGCAAATCGTGAAATTTGATGAGACCGGAAATCACCTGGAGCAGGTGGTGGGCTTCAAGAAGTTCCCATTGCTTGCCGCCAGCGGCGGCCCTGTGGGCCTCAGCTTCCAGCCAGTCACCAATGATCTCTTCTTCAGCACCGCGCTTTCGGAAGGGCTTCCCAATACCGGCGCGTGGAGCATGGTGGATGGCTCGCCGGGGCAGGCGATGCTGCCCTTCGCTCCCAATGGATTGGCAAACGGCGGCGGTGAAACGGTGTTCCTCACCGTAGGACCCTACGCCGGCGATTTCGTTGCCGTGGATGTGGCGAACCGCAAAGTGGTTCGCGTGGCTCCGCCCTTCGCCGCCGGGCAGCCGGGAATCGATTTCATCACCTCGGACCTCAGCTCTCCCTACGGCATCACCGTCAATGCTCGCGGATTCATCTTCGTCAGCAATATGGACGGAACCATCGAGCAGTTCGCATCCGACGGCAGCTTCGTGGGGCAGTTTGCCTCCACCGGCTACCACAATATGAACATTTCCTATGAGGGAAGGAACCTCATGGTTGCGACAGCGGATGGTCCTATTATTTGGATCGTTCCCGACGGAACGCAGCAAATCGTGGGCTCGATAGCCGGGGGCGATGGCATCACCGCCTGCCCTCACTAGACGGGGTCAAGCCCCGCCGGCAAGGGGCGGTGCTCGCCTCGTAATCAATCCCGGCACGGCGCCGGAGCGGGCAGGATGCGCTCCGGCGCCTTCTTGTTTGCGCGGCGGCGTGGTGGGGCGCGCGCTGGTCATGCGTGTGCTCGCCCCAGGGCGGGGAATCTGAAGGTAAAGAGGACGGATAGAGGGCGGTGTGGTATACATTTTGATGGAAGAAATGTGCTGGCAGGATGCGGACTCGCGGAATGCGGGCCGGGAGACGAGAGGAACCGTGGATTTTTCGCTGACCGACGAGCAGAAGCAATTGAAGAAGACCGTGAGGGAGTTCGCCGAAGGCGAAATCGCGCCGCACGTGATGGAATGGGATGAAGCATCGCATTTCCCCAGCGAAGTGATCCCCAAACTGGGCGAAATGGGGCTGCTGGGGATCATTTTCCCGGAGAAATACGGCGGGGCGGGATTGGGCTACCTGGAATACGTGATTGCCGTGGAGGAGCTCTCCCGTGTGGATGGTTCGGTGGGGATCATCGTTGCCGCCCACAATTCGCTCTGCACCAATCACATCTACAAATGCGGCAGCGAGGCGCAGCGGAAGAAATATCTGCCCGGCTTGACGCAGGGCAAGACGCTCGGCTGCTGGTCGCTCACCGAGCCGGAGGCCGGCTCGGACGCGGGAGGCACGCGCACATCGGCCGAAAGGAAAGACGGCGGTTGGGTGCTCAACGGCTCGAAGACCTTCACCACCAACGGCCACTACGCCGGAGTCTGCGTGGCCATGGCCGTCACCGACAAAACGAAAAAGAGCCATGGAATATCCGCCTTCATCATCGAGAAGGGAACCCCGGGCTTCCGCCCGGGAAAGAAGGAAAACAAGCTCGGCTTGCGCGCCAGCGACACCTCCGAAGTAATCTTTAGCGATTGCCGCGTGCCGGCGGAAAATCTGCTGGGGGAAGAGGGCGAAGGATTTGTCGGCAGCCTGAAAATACTGGATGGCGGCAGAATCTCTATCGCCGCGCTATCTCTGGGCATGGCTCAGGGCGCCTACGAAGCCGCTGTGAAATATTCCAAGCAGCGGAAACAGTTTGGAAAAGCCATCAGCGAATTTCAGGCCATCCAGTTCAAGCTGGCCGATATGGCCACGCAGATTGAAGCGGCACGCATGCTCACCTATCAGGCGGCGTGGCTGGCCGACCGCGCCGGCCGCGGCGAAGACGTGCGCTTCACACGGGAATCCAGCATGGCCAAGCTTCATGCCAGCGAGACGGCCGTGAAAGTGGCCAATGAAGCCGTGCAGGTGTTTGGCGGCTACGGGTTCATCAAGGATTATCCCGCGGAAAAATATTACCGCGACGTGAAGCTCTGCACCATCGGTGAAGGAACCAGCGAAATCCAGCGGCTGGTGATCGCGCGGCAATTGCTGGGAAAAGGCTAGGAGCGCGCAGTGGCCGAAGGCCTGGTGGCGTGGGCGGAGCAAATCCGCGAAGGGGACGTGCGGGCCATCGCGCGCGCCGTGACGGCCATCGAGGATGGCGCTCCGGAGGGCGAGGAGATCGTCCGCAGGCTCTTTCCGTACACCGGCAGCGCCTGCCGCATCGGCATCACCGGCGCTCCGGGCACGGGCAAGAGCACGCTGGTGGATAAGCTGGCGGCGCATTACCGGGCAAAGGGCCTTGCGGCGGGAATCCTGGCGGTGGACCCATCCAGCCCCTTCACCGGAGGCGCGATTTTGGGTGATCGCATACGGATGCAAAGCCACGCACTGGATCCCGGCATTTTTATACGTTCGATGGCTACGCGAGGGTATTTGGGAGGATTGGCGCGTGCCACGGCGGATGCCTCTCTGATCCTGGACGCGGCGGGAAAAGATTACGTGCTGGTGGAAACGGTCGGGGTGGGGCAGGGTGAAATTGAAATTGTGAGGCTGGCGGATTGCACTTTGGTGGTGCTGGTGCCGGGAATGGGCGACGACATCCAGAATCTGAAAGCCGGGCTGATGGAAATTGCAGACATCTTCGTCCTGAATAAAGCCGACCGCGAAGGAGCCGGCCGCTACGAGGAGCAACTGCGCGCGGTGCTCTCCATCGTGCCCGCGCGTGATGGCTGGAAGGCTCCGATTGTGAGGACGGTGGCCACCGAGGGCCGCGGCATCGCGGAACTGGCCGCTGAAATCGAAAAATTCCGCGGTCACTTCGGTGCGCCCGGGGAGCGGCGCAAGCGCGAAGCGAGCCTGTGGAGGCTGCGCCTGGAGCAATTGCTGGCGGGGCGCGTGGTGGGCCAGATCATCGGAAAACAGGCGGAGCTGATTGCGCGGCTGGCCGAGGAAGTGGCCGCGCGGAAGAAAGATCCCTACGCCGCGGTGGAGGAGATTGTGTCCCAGGCGGGCTATGGAGAAAGAGCATGAGACTGGGAGAGCTTGAATTCCACATCCTCAGCGATGGCAGCCTGCGGCTGGATGGCGGAGCGATGTTTGGCGTGGTGCCGCGCCCGCTCTGGGAAAAGAAAATGCCGCCTGACGAGCGGAACAGGATCTCGCTCGGGATGAATTGCCTGCTGGTGAGAACCGGGGGGAAAATAATTCTCATCGAGACAGGAGCGGGAACGAAGTGGGCGCCGAAGCTGGCGGCGATCTATGGCATTGGCGATCCGCCGCGCCTGGGCGAGGAGCTGGCGCGCCACGGCGTGCGGCCCGCGCAGGTGGATATGGTGATCAATACCCACCTCCATTTCGATCACTGCGGTGGAAACACCGAGCGCGTGGAAGGCTCAGCGCGCCCGGCCTTCCCCCACGCGCGTTACGTGGTGCAGCGCGGCGAAATGGAGCACGCGAAAAACCCCAGCGAGCGTGATCGCGCCAGCTACGACCCTGAAAATTTCCTGCCCATGGCGGCCACCGGCCAATGGCATTTGGTGGAGGGAGACGCGGAGATTGCCCCGGGCATCGAGCTGCTACGCGCGCCCGGCCACACGCGGGATATGCAGTGCGTGCGCCTGACGGGAGGAGGGAAGACCGCGTTCTTTTTTGCCGATCTGATGCCCACCGCCGCCCATCTGAGCTACCCCTGGGTGATGGGCTACGATCTTTACCCCATGACTACGCTCGAGAGCAAACATAAATGGATTCCAGCGGCGGCGCGGGGGGAGTGGCTGGCGTTGCTGGCCCACGATCCCGTGAACCGCGCCGGATACATCCGCGAGCGCGATGGCAGGATGGAGTTTGAACGGACCGAGACGGAGTGAAATATGAAACGCAAAAGAAAAAGCGCGGCGGCGGGCGGAGGGCGAAAGCAGCGGGAGCCCATACGCATCGGCATCATCGGAGGCAGCGGGCTTTACGCCATGCAGGGCCTGGAGGACGTCCGCGAGATGGAGGTGCGCACCCCTTTCGGCCGCCCCTCCGACGCTCTGCTCACGGGCACGCTCGAGGGGCGCCGCGTGGCCTTCCTCGCGCGCCACGGCCGCGGACACACGCTGCTGCCGGGGGAAATCAATTACCGCGCAAACATCTGCGCGCTGAAGATGGCCGGCGTCGAGCAGGTGATTTCGGTGAGCGCCGTGGGTTCGTTGCGCGAGGAGCTGCGCCCCGGCGAATTTCTGCTCGTTGACCAGTTCTTCGATCGCACCTCCGGCCGGGCCAGCACGTTTTTCGGCGGAGGCATTGTGGGCCACGTGGCCTTTGACAAGCCCACCTGCGGGCGCCTCTCGGCACTGCTGGGGAAAGCCTGCGAACGCGCGGGCGTGGCGGCGCATGCCGGCGGCACCTACGTCTGCATGGAAGGGCCGCAATTTTCCACCCGCGCGGAATCCAACGTCTACCGTGAACTGCGTTTTGACGTGATCGGCATGACCAACCTTACCGAAGCAAAGCTGGCGCGCGAGGCCGAGCTTTGCTACGCCACCGTGGCCATGATCACCGATTACGATTGCTGGCATCCGGGGCACGATGCCGTCAGCATCAAGCAGATCATCGAGACGCTGAACCAGAATACGGAAAACGTCCAACGGGTGATCCGCGAAACGCTCCGCCGGCTGGGAGGGGAGCGCACCTGCCGCTGCGGGAGGGCGCTCGAGCACGTGCTGCTCACCGACCGCAAGAAAATTTCCGCGGCCACCAGGCGCCGGCTGGCGCCCATCATCGGAAAGTATATTCCCTAATGCGGAAAGGACGACGAATGGAATTGCTTGTGGTGGGGTCTGTAGCTTTCGATGGAATTGAAACGCCCTTCGGCAAAGTGGAGCGCACGCTGGGCGGCGCGGCCACCCACTTTTCCCTCGCGGCCAGCTATTTTGCTCCGGTGCAGCTAGTGGGCGTGGTGGGCGAGGATTTCGAGGAGAAGCACGCAAGGATTTTGCGCAAGCGCGGAGTGGATCTCGAGGGGCTGGAGCGCACGCCGGGGAAAACCTTTTTTTGGGCGGGCAAGTATGGCCGCAACCCCAACGAGCGGACCACGCTAGCCACTGAGCTCAACGTCTTCGCCGGTTTCCGCCCGCGCCTGCCGGAGCGCTACCGCGAAAGCCGCTTCGTCTTCCTCGCCAATATTGACCCTACGCTGCAGCTCTCCGTCCTCGATCAGGTGCGCCGCACCCCCAAAGTGACGGCCCTCGATACCATGAATTACTGGATCGAGCGCACGCCCGCCGAGCTGCGCCGCACGCTCCGCCGCGTAGACATCCTGATCATCAACGACGAGGAAGCGCGCCAGCTTACCGGCGAGCAGAACCTGGTGTTCGCCGCCGCGGCCATCTTCAAAATGGGACCGAAGGCTCTGGTGATCAAGCGCGGCGAAAACGGCGCCACGCTCATGACCGGGCAATTCATCTTTTCCATTCCCGGCTTTCCGCTCAAGCGGGTGAAGGATCCGACGGGAGCGGGAGACAGCTTTGCGGGAGGCTTCATGGGCTGGCTGGCGAAGGCCGGCAAGGCCGATACCGGTAGCCTGCGCCGGGCGATGGTGTATGGGTCTGTGATGGGCAGCTTCGCCGTGGAGGAATTTGGCGTGGCGCGCGTGGCGCGCCTGCGTGCCCGTGAAATCGCCGACCGCGCGCGGCGCTTCGAGCGGCTCACCCGCTTCGAGCTGTAGGCCATGCCGCGGATGCGGAGCCCGGCGCGGGCATCGTGGCGCGGCGGAAATTCCGGAATGCCCGCGCAGCTTTGCCCGCGGGCGGGCAGATAGGAATCCGATGAAGAAACCGGGGAAACCGCGATCACTTGAAGCGCAAGGCCGCGTGCGCGTGGTGGCCCCTGCCAGCCCCATGGAGCGCGCGCGATTTGACGCCGGCTGCGGCGAGCTGGCGCGGCTCGGCTATGCCGTGCGCCACTCGGAGCGCGTTTTCGCCTCCTCGGGCTATTTCGCTGGCACGGTGGCCGAACGCACCGCCGATCTCGCCGCTGCTTTCCACGATGCCGGTGCAGCAGCCATTTTCTGCGCCCGCGGCGGCTATGGATGCGCCCAATTGCTGCCGCTGCCGCCGGCGATCAGTGAACCGGGCGTAAAGCTTCTGGTGGGATATAGCGACGTAAACTCGCTGCAAATTTTCCTGTGGCAGACGCAGGGGTGGGTGACCTTGTACGGTCCCATGGTCGCCGCGGGTCTCGACGCGGGGGAAGGGAAGCCTGGCGGCTACGATGGCGAGACGCTGCGCAGGGCATTGAGCGAAACGCGCGGCGGCTGGCCCATCGCGCTCGAGGGCCAGCCGCTGGCCTCCGGCGAAGCGGAAGGCGTGCTCCTGGGAGGATGCATGACCATGGTGGAAACGAGTTTGGGTACACCGTGGGAACTGGATACGCGCGGCGCGATCCTGCTGCTCGAAGATCGCGGGATGAAGCCTTATCAGATTGATCGCGCCCTGCTTCATTTTCGTCAGAGTGGGAAATTCGATAGCGTGGCCGGCATCGTCTTTGGCGAATTTCCCGGCTGCGAGCCGCCCGAGGGCAGCCGCGTGACCGCCGAGGAAGTCTTCGCGCGGCACACGCGTGAGCTGGGCGTGCCCGTGGTCTGGGGCGCGGCCATTGGACATACGGCACGGGCCATGCGCACCGTCCCGCTGGGCGTACGCGGCAGGCTGCGCGCCGCTGGCGCGGGCGTGCTGGACGTCCTGGAGCCGGCTTGCGCGGCCCCGCCCGCCGGCGCGGAGGGGCTGGAGGGGAAGCGGGAATGAACGCGGCGGCCATTGGCGCGGGAGCGGTGATCTTCGGCCGTCCCGTGCGGAAAATCTATTTGCTGGGGATCTGCGGCGCGGCCATGGCCCCGCTGGCCGGAATGTTGCAGCAGCGCGGCTACGCGGTGACGGGCGCGGATGCGGGTGTCTATCCTCCGGCTTCGGTGCTGCTCGATTCGCTGGGAATCCGCTGGAAGGAGGGTTTCGCGGCGGAAAATGTGCGCGCCGCGGCGCCGGACCTGGTGGTGGTGGGCAACGTGATTGCCCGCGGAAATCCGGAGCTCGAATACGTCCTCGACCAGCGGATTCCTTATCGCTCGATGGCGGCGGTGATCGAAGAGCTTTTCCTGCCCGGCCACACGACCATCGTCGTCGCCGGCACCCACGGCAAGACAACCACCACGGCCATGCTTGCCTGGATCCTCGAGAGCGCGGGGCGCAAGCCCGATTTTCTTGCTGGCGGCGTGCTCCGCAATTTTGCCGATCGCAGCTACGGCCTGGGCGGCGGAGAAGAGTTCGTTATCGAGGGCGATGAATACGAAACCGCCTTTTTCGACCGCGGGCCGAAATTCCTCCATTACCATCCCGATGAGCTGGTGCTCACCTCCTGCGAATTCGATCACGCCGATATTTACGCGGATCTGGAAGCCGTGAAACTGCAGTTCCGCCGTCTGGTGAATCTGGTGCCGGGGCGGGGGAAGGTGATGGCCTGGCGCGGCAGCCCCGATGTGATGGAATGCGCGGCCGGAGCGCTTTGCGCTGTGGAAACCTTCGGGTTGGAAAAGGAAGCGGATTGGCGCGCCCGCGGGGTGCGCTGGGAAGCTGCCGCCACGTGCTTCGAGATTGCTTTGCGCGGCGAGCCGGTGGCAGACGTGCGCCTGCCGCTCGGCGGGAATCACAATGTGCTGAATGCGCTGGCCGCCGCCGCGATCGCCAGCGGCCGCGGCGCGCCCCGCGAAGCCATCGAGCGCGCCCTGGCCAGCTTTGCCGGCGTGCGGCGCCGGATGGAAGTGCGCGGCGATGCCCTGGGCATCACCGTGGTCGAGGATTTCGCGCACCATCCCACGGCCATCCGTGTGACGATTGAGGCGGCGCGAACCATGTGGCCCGGTAAAAAGCTCTGGGCGGCCGTGGAGCCGCGCTCGAATACCATGCGGCGTAAAATCTTCGAATGCGCGCTCGGAGAATCGCTGGCGCTCGCCGACGCCGTGCTTCTCGGTGCTGTGAATCGCGCGAACCTGCTGGCCGATGACGAACGCATGGACCCCGAGGCCGTAGCCGGGGCGGTGCGGCGCCGCGGGGTGGATGCCCGGGCCTTTGCCAGCACGCGCGAGCTGCGCCAGGCCCTCGAGGGCGAGGCCGCTCCGGGCGACGTCATCCTGGTGATGTCCAATGGAGGCTTCGATGGCTTGTGCGCGGATTTGGCGGAAAACTTCAGAAAAAAAGCGAGGCGCGGCAATGACTAATTGGATCAGCAAGCCCCTGCTAGGCTTGATCGCGGCGCTGCTGCTGGCGGCCGCTCCCGCCGGCGCCACCGTTCACTACCGCATCAGCCTCGCTCATCCCGAGCAGCACCTGCTCCACGTCGAGATGATCGTTCCGCAAATGTATCCTGGCATGCGCGTGGCCCTGCCGGCGTGGAACGCCCTCTACCAGATCCGCGATTTCAGCTCGCGCGTCCAGGACGTGCAGGCCGAAGCCAGAATCCCCGGCGGCGCCACGGTGAAGCTGGCGGCCACGAAAATGAATAAGGACACCTGGCGGATGGACGTTCCCTTGGGCCCCGCCGAATTGCCCGCCACCACCGAGCTTCACGTTCGCTATGCCATCTACTGGGACGACCCGGGGCCATTCAACACCCAGCTCAATCCCTCCCATGCCTTCCTGAATCTCGCCGAGGTGCTCTTCTATGTTCCCGAGCGCCGGCGCGAGGAATCGCACGTCGAATATGCCGATGTGCCCGCCGGATGGAAGCTCGCGGTGGAATTGCCGGCCGGCGATCCCGAATTTTCCGAGGTCGCCCCCAGCTACGACGCCCTGGTGGATGCTCCCGCGGAACTGGGCAAGTTCAATGAATTCCGCTTCGAGCAGGGAGGCTCTGGATACCGCGTGGTGGTGGATGGCGGCCCCTACAAACAGGATCAGCTCGAGGGCGTGCTGAAAAAAATTGTGGCCTCGGAAACCTCGATGATGGATGGCGCGCCCTTCAGTGAATACACTTTCTTCTTCCATTTCGGTCCTTACGCGCAGGCGGGCGGAGGAGGCATGGAACATTCCAATTCCACAGCGATTGCCGTGCCTTCCGGCGATTACGCCGCGGGGGTAGCCGCGCATGAATTTTTCCATCTCTGGAACGTGAAGCGCATCCGCCCGCAGAGCCTCGAACCGGTGGATTACACACGGGAGCAATACACCCGCGCGCTGTGGTTTGCCGAGGGCGTCACCAGCACCTATGGCGCCTATACGCTCGAGCGTTCGGGCCTCTGGAGCCAGCAGCAGTTCTATAACGATCTGGCGCGCCAGATTGCCGGGCTGGAATCCCGGCCCGCCAGCCGCTGGAAAAGCGCCGAGGAAGCCAGCCTCGACGCCTGGCTGGAAAAATACGATCTCTATAATCGCGCCGATTTCAGCATCTCCTATTACAACAAGGGCCAGCTGCTGGGCGATCTGCTGGACCTGGCAATTCGTGACGCCACCGACAATCATCAGTCTCTCGACGACCTGCTGCGCGCCATGAATCGCGATTATGCCCGCCAGGGCAAGTATTACGACGATTCACGCGGCATCCGCGATGAAGCCGAAAAATTGACGGGGCAGAGCTTCGATGATTTTTTCCTGAAATATGTGGCCGGCACGGAGGAGATTCCCTGGAATGATTTCCTCGGCCTGGCGGGCCTGCGGCTCAGCATCTCGCCCGAGGCCGCGGCCGATGCGGGGTTCACCGCCCTGCGCGGTTCGGGCGCGGCGTGGCGCGTGGATGGCGTTGAACCGGCCAGCGCCGCGGAAAAGGCTGGCCTCTCCCCCGGCGACGAGATTGACGCCGTGGATGGCGCCCCTCTCCCGGGCAGCATCGCCAGGTGGATGCAGTCTCTCAAGCCAGGCCAGGCGATTGCCCTGCGCGTAAGCCACCTGGGCGCCGCAAAAGATCTCCAATTCCTGGTGGGCGCCACGGCGCGGCAGAGCTACAGCATCGAAGAGCTGCCAGGCACCGAAAAACAGAAACGCATCCGCGAAGGTTGGCTGAAAGGGAAGACGGACTAAGGCCCGCGAATGCCTGCCGCCGGAAAAGCATCCGCGCTCAGAACCGCGGCGGTGCTGGCCTTCTCGGCCGCATTCGTCCTGCTGATGGGCGCACCCATGATTCTTTATTCCTGGGTCTCCGGCTCGGCCGAGCTCATGTTCTGGACGGTGCGGCGCAGTTTCTTCACCGTCATGGCCCTGGGCGGAATTCGCCTGAAAATCGAGGGGCGGGAAAACATTCCCGCCGGGGTCTGCCTGTTTGCCGCCAATCACACCAGCAACCTCGATCCTCCCGCTCTCACGCTCGCCATCCCGCGCCGCATCTCCGTGCTCGCCAAGAAGGCCGTATTCAGGATTCCGATTGTGGGCTGGGCGCTGCGCATGGCGAAGGTGGTGCCCATCGATCGCGCCAACCGTGATTCGGCCATCGCCAGCATGGAGGAAGCGGTGCGCCATCTGCGCGAAGGGCTTTCCTTCGTGGTCTTCGCCGAAGGCACGCGCAGCTCCAATGGCCGCCTGCGGCGATTTAAAAAGGGCGCATTCGTCATGGCCCTCGAGGCTGGCGTGCCGGTGGTTCCCGTCTCGATTTGTGGCATGCAGCGGGTGCTGGGCAAAGGGGCTTGGAGGATTGCTCCCGGGGAAGTCACCATCCGCATCGGCCAGCCGGTGGATGCGAAAGAGTACAGGGGAGATCGCCGCGGAGAACTGCTGACGGAGGTGGAATCTCGCGTTGCCCAGGGCCTGCCGCCGGAGCAGCAGCCGCTCGAGGATGCCTGACGCGCGGCCGCCCGGCGCTGCCGGCCCGCTCCCTGCCCAGGCCCTAAGCCCGCCCGGCGGCGCGCAGCTCCGCTACCTCCCGTTCCAGCCGCCGCACCGTGTGTTGCAGCTCGCCCAGGTGCGGCAGCACCTTCGACGCCCGCAGCCATTCCCGGTGCGGCATCACCGGCGAGCCGCTGTAGGTCCCGGCGGGGCCCAGGTCTCCTCCCAGCCCGCTCTGCGGCGTGATCATCACTCCATCGGAGATGTGCAGGTGCCCGGAGGCGCCCACCTGCCCTCCCAAAATGCAGCGATTCCCCACAGTGGTGGTGCCCGCCAGTCCCACCTGTCCGCACAACAGCGTATCCTTCCCGATTTTTGCCCCGTGCCCCACCAGCACCAGATCATCTATCTTTGTCCCGCGGCCGATCCTCGTCTCTCCAATCGTGGCGCGGTCCACCGCCGAATTGGCCTGAATCTCCGTGTCGTCCTCCAGTACCACAATGCCCGTCTGCGGGATTTTCAGCCAGCCGCCCTCCGGCATGGGCGCAAATCCGAAGCCGTCCCCGCCAATCACCACCCCGCTCTGCAGCGTTACGCGATTGCCGATCTGGCAGCCCTCGCGGATCACCACCTGCGCGTGCGCCAGAAAATCCTCCCCAATCGTCACACCGGAATATATGGATACAAAGCTGTGCAGCACCGCCCGCGCCCCAATCCGCGCTCCTTCGCCGATGAAGCACCACGGCCCCACGTGCGCGTCGGCCGCAAGAATCGCCTCCGGCGATATCACCGCTGTGGGATGGATGCCCGGAGCGTAGCGCGGCGGCGCGTGGAATAGGCCCAGAGCGCGCGCGAAATCAAGCTGCGGATTCTCCGAGCGCAGGCACGCGATGGGCACGTCCTTCTCGCTCGTGGATACAAGTATCGCCGAGGCCCCTGTTCCCGCCAGATACTTCCGGTAGCGGCGATTTGCAAGGAATGTCATCTGGCCGCTCTTGGCTTCCGCAATCCCCCCAACCCCGGTAATTTCAATTTCCGGATCGCCCTCCACTGTGCACTGCAGCCGGCGCGCAATCTCAGCAAGTTTCATCTTCAGTCTCCTGGCGGATGCTCATGGCCAAAAGCTGACTGTACAACAGTTGCTGCGCCGCTGACGAGCCGCGCCCCCTGGCCTCACGCCTGCCCGCCTCCCCGCTTGCGCCAGAGAATTTCCCTTGCCTCCCGCCCCTCCACGGAGTAGAGTTTCCACTGGCGCATCCCATGGCCTCGCGGCTGCCGCTCTTACAGTCCGTCTTTCCTTCTCCCGCGCCGCGCGCCACATGCTTTGCGCATCGCCTCCGCGCGCCGGAGCCGCTCGCCGGGAATCTTTCTGGCCTC
>VFSW01001604.1_pt1 | contig 34478 bp, 33 predicted proteins | sample 5358111 | NCBI WGS metagenome assembly VFSW01 (sample SAMN11554181, study PRJNA540505) | mine drainage metagenome | isolation source: sediment from site ElyBrook_90M | place: USA: Ely Copper Mine, Vershire, VT | collected 2017
CGCCGCCTCGTTGCACCAAACTTGTTCCAGATCAGCGCACTGGCGCCCCGCCGCAGGCCACCATACCGAATCGCTGGGAGGACACGCCGTTCATTTGACCCTCCGCGCCACGCTTGTTACCATGTAAATGCGGGGTGGAGCAGTCTGGTAGCTCGTTGGGCTCATAACCCAAAGGTCGAAGGTTCAAATCCTTCCCCCGCAACCAATAGAAGCGGTTGGTTGCGCCCATCTCTCGTTTCTTATCTCCCACAACTTCTAACAGTTTGCTAACGTCTGCTTCCGGATTTTGGCGCGCAAGCTCCATCGCCCGCACGGTTCGTTTCCACAACTAGGAAACAAACGGGCATGATCACGATTCGGCTCCAGGCGGCCAGCACTCAGGCGACCTTGAGTGGAGTGACCTCACGGTCGATCCTGGTGAGTGCCCTGCGCTCGGTCACCCGGAGATCGAAAAGAGACTGGAGGTTCAGCCAGAATTCGGCGCTGGTCCCGAAGCAACGGCCTAAACGCAGGGCGGTGTCCGCGGTAATGCGGCGTTTTCCTTGCACGATTTCGTTCAGCCGAGCGGAGCCGATTCCGAGCGCCGAGGCGAGACGATCCACGCTTGTATCGAGCGGCGCAAGATAGTCCTCCTCGATGATTTCTCCGGGATGTTGCGGCTTGATCATGGCAATCCTCCTGGCCAGTGGGTATCGACGATTTCGGCGTGGTAGGCGTCACCATTTTCCCAGACGAAGCACAGCCGGTAACGGTCATCGATCCGAATGCTGTGGTGCCCGTCGCGGCCCTCTTTCAGCGCCTCCAGCCAGTTTCCCGGCGCACGCAGGTCGTGGAGACTCCTCGCCGCGTGAAGCTGGAGCAGTTTGCGAATCGCAACCTTTTCGATGGCCTGGAACTTCCTGGATCGGTTCCCGAGGAAGATCTTTTCGGCTTCGGCGTCTCGAAAAGAGGGTATGGCGGCGGCGCGCATAAGCGAACCGGCGCCAGCAAGATGATCACGGTTTGGAATTGCCGCACAATGAAGGTATGGCCGCTCTGGACAAATTGCGCGCTGAAAAGGATGAGGAGATTCTTCGGTTAGCCGAGCGGCGCGCCACGCACAGCCTATGCGTGTCCGGCTCCGTGGCTCGCGGTGAAGCCGGCGAAAATAGCGATCTCGATCTGCTGGTAGCTTGGGAGCCGGGTCGGAGTTTGCTGGATCATGCGGGGCTGGTTCAAGATCACCAGGAGCTGGTCGGCATGAAGGTCCATGTCGGAAGCGAGAATTCGCTCCATTGGTGCATTCGCGAGAGAATTCTACGCGACGCGACGCCGCTTCAAAGGGCGGTCGCCTCTACGTTCACAACATGCTGGAGCGCTGCCGCACTATAGCCCGCTTCATCCGCCCCGATAGAGAGGCGTTCATGGCGTCCGAACAAGCGCAGGACGCAGTCATACGGAGCGTTGAGGTTATCGGCGAGGCGGCAAAGCGGGATTCGTCCGAGGCGCGAGGCACCTTGGCATCGCTCGATTGGATGGCGATCTGCGGCATGCGTGGCGTCCCGATTCACGATTACTTCGGGGTGGATATCGACAAGGTCTGGAACGCCGCCTTTCCCCCGATACGCGAACTACAGGCGGTATTGGAGCGGTTTCTGACTGGCGAAGGTTCCGGCTCTGCGCAATCTCCGACTACGCTTTGAATCGGTCTGTCGGTTTGAAAACCGCCGTCCCCAAGCCATAAAGGCCGTTTACAGCCAGTATTCCCAGCGGTTCGTAGCGATGACGAAGCCGGCCAGGCAGGCGTTAGTGACGGCGTGGACAAGAATGCAATCGCCGAGCGAACGCGTGCGGACCATCCACCAGTTATAGATGAACCCGGTCAGCAGGCCGACATCCCAATAGGGCCCGTGTTCGAGCGAAAACAGCACCGCTGTAGCGAGGAAGGCGAACGGCGAAAAGGCGCCGAGCGGAAGGCGCTCGAAATCCGGATCGATCAACCAGCGCATCAACCACGCGCGCCAGAAAAGTTCCTCGATCACCGGGACCAGCGCCACCGAGCGGAACACCCGAAAGAAGAGGATCCACGGGTTGGCTAGTTGCGCCATGGGAATGGAATTGCTCAGCGTTCCCGTGAAACGATTTTGAAACAGGATCGAATCGCGGTAATGCGGAATCAGCGTGTCCGGAGCGATCCAGAGCATAAACACGGCGACGCCGAGTAAGGCGCCTGGAACGAGGAGCCGCGCTTTGATTTGGATCACGTTCCGCGAAAAGAACCACAGAACCGCGATCAGAACGCCGGCGCGCCAAGGGCCGTCCACAACGGGCGGAAGGTAACGGCCCAGCGCCAGGAGCGCCATAAATACGGCGAATGGCGCGACATACGGCAGACTGGGATTGCGCTGGAACTCGAGGGGGCGCAATCCGGGGTTAACCCACTTTGGCGATCAAATCTTTAATCTTGCGCCGCTCGTCGTTATTCGGCTTGTTGGATTCGGCGGCGGCAAGCTCCTTGCGCGCCTCCGCTTTGTCGCCCTTTTGCATGAGGGCCATCGCCAGGTGGATGCGGAAGGTTGCGCTATCCGGGCGCTTGGCGACGATATCGCGCAGCATGCGCAAGCCTTCGTCGGTCAGACCCTTCCGGGTATAAATGTAGGCGAGGGTGTCTTTGACGTTGAGGTCGTCGGGGGCCTGTTGATTCGCCCGCTGGGCCAGCGTGAGGGCCTGATCGAGATCGGTGCCCGCATCCGCCTTCAGAAACGCGAGGTTGTTGAGGGCGATCGGCTGGTCGGGTTGAATCTTCAGCACGCTTTCGTATTGCTGGCGGGCTTCCTCCAGACGGCCCATCCCCTCGTAGATAATGCCCAGCCTCAGCATGGGGAACGTCTCATTCGGGGCGATGTCATGGGCGTGATTGAAAGCGGCGATCGCCTGTTCGGCCTCGCCGGCGCGCATGCTCGTTTCGGCGAGCCGGATATAAAGATCCTCCACCTTCGGGCTGACCGCGATCAATTTGTCGAAGTTCGCGATCGCTTCGTTGAATTGGCCGGCCTGAGCCTGGGTGTTCGCCAGCATGTAACGGAAAAAGTTTTCGTTCTTGCCTTTCTTCATCTCGGCGTCGATCAGGGCGATCGCCTCGGGATATTTCCGCTGTGTGTTGTGCGAATCGCTCAACCCGAGCAGGCCGCGGTCGTCGCCGTCCTTATAACTGGCGGCGAATTGCTGGTCGGCGACGTCGTACTTCCCGTCGAGAAAATTCGTCATCGCCAACTGATAGCGGGCGTTCCTGTCGGTGGGCCGGAATTTGAGGACGGTTTCGAGCTCGGTCCGGGCGTCGTCGTATTTCTTCAGATTCATGTCGGCCGTGCTGCGCAACATGTGCGCCGCAAGGTTATTCGGTTCGCTCACGATCACATCGTCGACGACTTGCGACGCCCGCGCCGAATCCCCCTTGTCGATGTCCACCTGCGCCAACGCCAGACGCGCTGCGGTAAAGTTGATTCCCGCCTTGTCGTGCGCCGTCTGAATGGACTGCTCCAGTTGAATCCGCGCCTGGTCGAGATCGGCTAGCAAGCTGGTCCGGTCGGCGACGGCCTTCTCCGCCTCGAACTTCGCCAGATAGGCGCGGCCGAGACTGAAGCGAATCTCATAGACGTTGGCGGCGTCGGGACTGCGGGTCAGCACCCCCTGAAGGTCGGCGATGGCGCCCTTGATATCTTCCGCGTTGCCGGTCCGCAGGCGAAGCGCCGCGCGCATACTGATCCCCTCCGCGTCCTTTGGATCGGATTTGATAATTTCGTCGACCAGTTTCGAAGCGTCCCCGTATTTACCCTGCGCCACCAATACCTGCGCCTCCCGTTTCCGGTACTTCGCCCGTTCGCCCGGCTGCGCGCTTTCGCCCTTTTTATATTCGGCCAGCGCCTGCTCCGGCTCGGCGGCCCGGAAATAGAAGTCCCCGGCGATCACATAGGCGTCGGGAATCGTGTCCAGGCGGGATGTCAAAACGTTGAGGGTAGAGGCGACCTTATCGTTCTGCTTGGTCATGAAATAATGCGCCGCCAGTTGCGCCATGGCGTTTCCGTTCTTGGGATCGCTCGCCACTTTCGCGTTCAATATGGCTTCGGCGTCGGCCTGCCGGTTGACGTGCATGTAATAGCCATACAGAAAATCGTAAATCGGAGCGTACGATTTATCGGAGGCGAGCAGTTGCTTGGCCAGCGTTTCGGCATACTCCGGCTGCTTGTCCGCGACCAGCGTCTGGCAGAGAGCCAGGATGAGTTCCGGCTGGTTGGGTTTGATTTGCCGCGCCGCTTCGAATTCCCGGATCGCCTCGGGGAGATTCTTGTCGGCCAAGGCGATAAAGGCCCGCAGGCGCAAGCCGTCGTAAGACTTTGGATCTTTCTTCAGAAGCGTATCGGCGATGGATCGCACTTCGTCCAGTTCTTCCTTGCGCTTGGGCGGATTTTGAATGTAACTGGCGAAATAAAGATCGGCCAACTTGGCGGAGGCGTCGGAATTCGAAGGGTCGAGCTGGACGGCGCGTTGGAGCGAGTGGGCGGCCTCGCTAAACTGCCGTTGCTTGAGATCGACCAGCGCCAGCCGGTAGTAGGCCTCGGGATTTTTCAGATCCTTCTGCAGAGCGCGCCGGTACATGATCGAAGCTTCTTTGTATTTGGCGCGAGTGAAATACTTATTGCCGGTATCGACATACTTACGGCTGGCCGCTTTGGGGTCGCGGTTGCAGGCGACGATCGAAACGAGAAGCGGCAGAACGAAAAGCGGGCGGGGAATCTGCATCATACACCTAATCTTAGATTTCACCATATTCCCCGCGTCAACGCAGGGCCACGAGCAGAGTGCCGGTCTGGCGCAGGAGATTCAATCGCGCGTGTTGAAGCCGATTGTCGGCGTCATAGTAGGCGATCCATTTTTCCTGCTCCTCGACCCTGGCCGCGTCCACCTGTTGGGAGGTCGCGCGGCCCTCGTCGAGTTGGGCCAGCAAAAGCGAGAGTTGGTCGCGCTGGACTTCCAGATCCAGCTTAGCCAGCGAGCGGGCGTCGGCCAGGGTGGTCATTTCCTGATACGCGTGCCGGGCTTCTAGGGAGGCGCGGTTGCGTTCCATACCAATCTGTTGCCGGATGCGGGCGGTGTCGGTCTCCGCCTGGGCTTCTTGCGCCGAGGAGGCCGATCCAAGCAGTAGCGGGAAGGTGACGTCGACTCCGATTTGGGCGTTGTTGGCTTGGAATTTTCCAAAGTAAGCCTGATAACTGCTCTTGGCGAAGAGAGCGTATTGCGCGACGAGCCCCACCTGCGGCAGGCGGGTGGCGCGTTCCGATCGGACTTCCAATATTTTGGCCGCCAATTGCGACGCCAGGCTTTTCAGATCCTTGCTCGCGCCCATCGCGGCTTGGGCGGCGGCGTCCTCGTTAGCGGGCGCCGCTTTCTCGAGCAGAGCCGATAGACCGTCATCGTCGGAAATGGGGGTCACGCGGTCGCCAGGGGCATAGCCGAGAACCATCGCCAGCGATCCCTCGCCATAGTCTTTCGCCTCCGCGAACGATTTGGCGCGTTGCCGGGCGCGGGCCAGATCGACGTCGGCGCGGCGCCGGTCGAGTTCCAGTTGGCGCCCCTCGCTGACCCTGGCCGCGATTACGCTCCGAACGCGTTCCAGACTCTCCGCCTCCCGTTGAACAAGCTCCAGGCCGCGATCCGCCTCCTCGGCGTCCAGGAACACGGCGGCGGTTCGGTACACGATATCGTCGGTCTTCGATTCCGCTTGGATTCCCGCGCCCCTGGCGTTCTCCCGCGCTTCGGCCAAACCGAAGCTCTTCGAACGGTTAAACAGCGCCATATCGGTTCGAATCTGGATGATCGAGGGCGCGGAGCCGTCGATGCTGTTCGGATAACCGTAGGTATAGGCGTCACCGCTGCCCGCGTAGACCTTCGGTAGAAAGGGGTCGCGGGCGATCCGGACGCCCAATTGCGCCTTCTGTTCGTCCAGGCGGGCGATCATCACTTCGGGATTCTGGCGCAGCGCCCGCTCAACGGCCTGCTTTAACGTGAGGGCATGATCTTCGGCGCAGAGCAGGCCCGGCGCAAGAATAAGCACATAGAGGGACTTCATCACCCCTCCAGAGTACTTGAGTTCCGGCCGCCCCGATCCGGCCGCGGGCCCTCCGTTTCCGCCTATTTCGGCTCGGGCACCCAGAATCGGCGCGCCGAGACAATCTCGGTCTTCGGGATTTCCGTCGTGAACCTCACGTTCTGAAATTCGGGCTTCTTTCCGGGCTTGGCGAGCATCGTCACCAGGTACTGGTTTTGCAGGCGTTCGGAGATCTCGTTCAACCATGGCACGAAGGTCACGGGATTGCCGAAGCCGATGAAATACGACTCAGCCCCGGTGGCCTCCGACAATTCGGAGAGGTAGTTTTGGCCCCAATTCATAGCCCAGAAGGAGTGGCCGTAGTGGCCGATGCCCGGCGTATAGATGGTATACACGAGGATTCCCGCCTTGACGGCGGCGTCGATGGCTTCGCTCACGTAAGGGTTGTAAGGATCCGATCCGCCGAACCGGTCGATTCCGTCCGAGATCATCAGGATTTCGCGCCGGGCGTCGGCTTGCGGCCAGCGTTTGATTAGATCCTCCAAGGAGAAAAACGGACTGTTGATCGCCGCCACCGAACCCATTGGCAGGCGAAGCGCGGCGGAGGCGGCGGCGTGATCGGTCGTTGGATTCGCAGCCACCTGCACTGTCCCGTTCTGCATGTAGGCGACGCCGATCGCCGTCGTGGGCGGCTGGTTGCCGATGAAGGTCCGGATGTCCTCCAACTGCGATCCCAGGCTAGTGTTCGCGGCGTCGTCGAGCAGGATGATAAAGTCCAGCCCGGCGTGGGCGCCGCGCAACGGCAGCCAATCGGCAATCGGCAGTTTCTCCCGCCCCTGATAGGCGAGGACTTCCGACTTCTGGACCTCGGGCACGGCGTGGCCATGGGTAGCCTCCGCCGTAACGACCATATGCACCGGAACTTCCGCGGTTTGATTCTGCGAATAAACTGGCCAAGCCAATGCTGCCAGTGCGATGCCGTAGGCGATCCTCATATCGAATACCTCCAGGTTTGAACGGCCCGGCCCGCCCGTTTTGATTAACCGCCGCTAACGGGCGCGGTCACGGACGGACCGGAGGGATAGAACTGTCCGGCGGGCATCCAGCTTCGCGACATGTAATCGGTGAGCGTAATCCCGAGGAGTATCACCATCCACAGGAATCCCGCGCCGACGAAAAGCCGCGTGAGCGAATCGGCTTGGCGGACATGCATGAAAATAATGACTACCAGGAGCATCTTGATCACGGCGATGGTGATTGCGGCGACGATATTGAATTCGCCAAGGTCGAGGAGTGCCACCTGCCACGTGGTGACGGTGAGCGCGCACAGCGCCAGCCAGACTCCGACGTATACTTTTACCGCGACGACTTCGTGTTTCATGATGAGTGTATGTGCGCTCCAATAAGATAGAGTAGCGGGAAGAGGAAAATCCACACAATATCGACAAAGTGCCAATAAAGACCGACGATTTCCACCGGAGCGAAATATTCGGCGCTATACCGTCCACGCGCCGACTGGACGATCAGGTTCGTCAACAAACCGGCGCCGATAATCATGTGCAGGGCGTGAAATCCGGTCATCGCGAAGTAGAGGAAGAAAAGAATTTGCACCTCGTGGGCAAAGGCGCGATTGTTGTACTCGAAATTGGGACCGGGGATTAGATGCTCCACCCACTTTTCGTGATATTCGTAAGCCTTCACTCCGAGAAACGCAAACCCGAAGATCAGCGTGAAGACCAGCATCCACCGGAGCATTTTTTGCTGATCGAGTTGCGCCGATCGGACGGCGAGAGCCATAGTGAGAGAACTGCAAATCAGAACGATGGTGTTCGCCGCGCCCAGCGTGACGTTCATATAGTGCGTGCTGCTGGCGAAGGCCTGCGGGTACATGCCGCGATAGATGGTGTAAGCGGCGAACATTCCGCCGAAGAACATGATTTCCGTGAGTAGGAACACCCACATACCCAGGGTGGCGGAGCTATACTGCTGCTCCATCGTGTCGAAATGGTGCCGCAGATAGGGCGAATGCCCGTGTTCCACGGCGGCGGTGGTTTCAGCCAACGGTAACCTCCTCGTGAGTGGTGGAGTAGGCGTAGGCCTCTTCGGTACAAATCGGAGGTGTGTCGAAATTGAACGTGGGCGGAGGTGAGGCCGTTTCCCATTCCAATCCCTTCGCGTTCCAGGGATTCGGCGGCGCCTTTGGGCCGCGGAAAAGCGACCACGTCAGGTAGATCATTGGAATCAGGAAGCCCAGGCCCAATACCGAAGCGCCGGCGGTCGAGAGAACATTGAACACCTGAAATTCCGGCGCATAAGCGTGGTAGCGGCGCGGCATGCCGAGGTAGCCCAGAATGAACTGCGGGAAAAAAGTCAGATTGAAGCCAACGAAGACGATGATCGACGCGGCCTTGGCCCAGATTTCCGGATACATGCGGCCGGTCATTTTGGGCCACCAGAAATGGATTCCGCCCAGATAAGCAAGCACCATGCCGCCCACCATTACATAGTGAAAATGGGCCACGACGAAGTACGTGTCGGTAAGGTGTACATCCAAGGCGAGCGTGGCAAGCACGAGTCCGGTTAATCCACCGATGGTGAATAGTCCGATAAAACCGAAGGCGTAGAGCATCGGCGTATTGAAGCGGATGGAACCCCGATACATGGTCGCGGTCCAATTGAAAACCTTGATAGCGGAAGGTACGGCAACGACCATGCTGAGCAGGGAGAATACGATGCTGGCGTACATCGATTGGCCGGTGACGAACAGATGGTGCCCCCAAACCAGGAAGCCAAGCACCGCGATGGCGATGCTCGAGCCGGCGATAAAAGGATAGCCAAATGGCCGTTTCTGCGAAAAACAGGCGACAATCTCGGTGACGACGCCCATCCCAGGGAGAATCATGATGTAGACGGCGGGGTGGGAATAGAACCAAAAGAGATGCTGGAAGAGAATCGGATCTCCTCCGATAGCCGGATCGAAAATTCCAATGTGGGCTACGCGCTCCAGGCCGAGCAGCGCCAAGGTGATGGCGACGACCGGCGTACCGAGGATTTGAATGAGGCTGGTGGCGTAATGCGCCCAAACGAAGAGCGGCAGGCGGTCGAAGGTCATGCCCGGCGCCCGCATCTTATGAATGGTGACGATGAAATTGAGACCGGTCAGAATGGAGGAGAACCCCGAAATAAAGACCGCAACGGCAGCGGCTGTAACGTAAGTTCTCGAATAGGTGCTGCTAAAGGGAGGATAGAAGGTCCAACCGGTATCCACGCCGCCGAAGGCGATAGTGCCGATGGCGATCAGCCCGGCGACGATGTAGATATACCAACTCAGCAGATTGATCTTTGGAAATGCCAGATCTTTCGCGCCGATCATCATTGGGATCAGGAAATTGCCAAGTGTGGCGGGGATGGACGGGATCAGGAAGAAGAAGATCATGACGATCCCGTGCATCGTGAAAAACTTGTTGTAGGTATCGGAATTCACCAGGTCGCCCTGAGGCGTGAGCAATTCCAGCCGGATCAACATGGCGAACAGACCGCCCAGGAAAAAGAACGCGGTGATTGAGATCAGGTAGAGGATAGCGATCCGCTTGTGATCGGTCGTGAACAGCCAGGACTTCCAGCTATCGTCGACGTTAAGGTAATTCACCGGTGTTCCGGTGGTTGGATTTTGTATCGCGGTGCTCATTGCATGCTCCCTGCGGACGCTGTCTTCACAAGTTTCGCCTTGGCTGGAGCGGCCGGCGCTCCGGGCGCCACTGCCGGCCGCTTTCCGCCGATCGATTTTAGGTATGCGATCAATTGAAGAAGATTTTCCTCGCTGACTTGCCCTTGGAAAGTCGGCATGATGTCCGGCTTATAGCCATAGACGATTTTGGCGTTGGGGTTCAATATCGATTCGCGGATGTAGGCGTCGTCGGCCATCACCGCGCTCCCGTCGGCGAGTTGCTGTTTGGTGCCGTAAACACCCTTCAGATTCGGACAGCGGCCGGCGGATTCGGTGAGATGGCAACTGACGCAGCCAAGCTGAGAGAACAGTTTCTCTCCCTGTTCGGCCATCGTTCCGGAGGAGCCGCCGCCGGCGAGCCAGTTCTCGTACTCGTCCTGTTTCATCACCGTAACCCAGCCGATCATGCCGGAATGCTCCGTGCCGCAATATTCGGCGCAGAAGATGTGATACCGGCCGGGTTTATTGGCGATGAACCATTCGGTGTTGTAGCGGCCGGGAACCACGTCCCGCTTCAGCCGGAACGCGGGAAGAAAAAAGCTATGAATCACGTCCTCGGAAGCGAGTGTTAGCTTCACGGGCCGGTCCACGGGAACGTGCAGCTCATTGATCTCGCGCTGGCCGCCCGGGTACTGTACCTTCCACATCCACTGCTTGCCAACGACGAAGATATCGATGGCGTTGGCCGGCGGCTTGCCGTTGTCGAAGTAGATTTTCGCGCCCCAGAAAAACATCACGAGCATCACCAGGAACGGAATGATCGACCAGGTGATCTCCAGTTTCGTCGAGCCGTGAATGAGCGGCGTGTTTTCGTTTCCAGGCCGCCGGCGGTATTTAAACGCGAAGACCGTGACGCAGGTGAAGATTAAGACCACCATGACGACGGTCACGATCGATTCGAAATAGTACAGATAATCGTAAGCGCTCGCATTGGTGGCGGCGGCGTCGGGAAAAACTTGAAACTTGCCCATAAATTCTTAGACAGACCTCCAACGCCCGCCGGGACCGATCCCAATGCCTGGTCCCAGTTTGTGCCGCCGGTCTTTCCGGATGAGCGACACGACGAGTAGAACCAGCGCGAAGACAGTGATGCCTCCGCCGATTTTCAACGAGTTTACAACCGCCAGACCGTATTTGCCCGTCGTGGGGTCGTAGTGATAGCAGAAGAGTAGGATTTCGTCGGTGGGCGAACCGATCTTATTCGCCGACGCCTCCACCAACCCGAGGCGGACGTCGCGCGGCTCATAGTGAATTCCGTAAAAATAACGCGCCAAGCGGCCCTCCGGAGTTGCCACCATGATGCCACTGGCGTGCGCGAACTGATTTTGTTGCGGGTCGTAGGTGAAACGAAAACCCGCCGCGTCGGCTACACGCCGGATATCCTCGCGCTTCCCCGTAAGGAAGTGCAGAGCGGAGCCGTCACCAGCCTCCGGAAAGTGTTTCAAGTAGGTCCGCTTCTTGGCAGCGGCCAAGTCCGGTGTCTCGCGGTCGTCGATGCTCACGGCCACTACCTGATAGTCGGCGCCTGGTTTCAGCGTGATCTGCTTTAGACTGGCGACCATGCCGTCCAACTCCAGATTGCACAGCATGGGGCAGCGGTAATAGACGAAGGCGAGAACGACGGGCCGGTCTTGGAAATAGTCGCCGAGACGAACCGGTTTTCCGGTGTCGTCGACGAAGGCCGCGTATAAAGGAAGCTGGTGGTTTAGGTTCTGGTCGATACCCACCTTCCGGAGCGGTTCCGGGCGGCCGAGAAGACCCTGCGCCGCAAGCGGCATCAACCCGGCGACGGAGAGAAAAGCACTTGCGGCAAGGGGATAGAAACTTCGCATTCTACTTGCCTCCGAGTTCCTTTCCTGGGGCGATGGAGGCGGCGGCCGGCTGAGTCTTCTTCTTTGCCGTGGCGGCGGGTACGTCGCCGCGCAAAGGAAGTCCGCGTTCCGCTACGAGCGCTATCGCGCGATCGATCGGAATGCGCACGGTTTCCGTCTTTTGATCCGTCCAGCCATAGCTATTCAAGATGCGCGTTTCATCGGCGTGAAGCGCCTTGTATTCCTCCCAGGGGTGCTCCTGGACACGCGGACCGGTTGGAAGTTCCCTGGGACGGACCAGAGAGGTGGTTTGGGGAGCCCCTTCCTGATGGGCGTTGAGGTAATCGAAGATGCCGACAGTGATAAAACAGACGGAGAGCACCATGACGGCGACGCCGACCGTGGAAAGCAGGATTAATTTTACGTTGGCGTCGCGGGTCTCATGCCCGGAGACGGGTGGCACTCCGTGAGTGACGGGATGATCCATATCAATAACTCCTCGCCGATACGGTCACTATCGTTTGGCTATGCATGGCTGTGGACCCTGGCCATTTTCTCCAGCCTCGCGTCGTGCAGCGGCAGGAGCGGGCGAGCTTTCAGATTTCGAAAGAACAGATAGAGCCAGACGCCGCCGACTCCAAATAGCGAAGTCACGTCCATCCAATGGAGAGACAAGACGGGCCGTATCGGCGGTTCGACGAGCCAGAACGTGTCCAGCGTCCGCATGACGAACATATAGAGACAGATGGTGTACAGCAAGCTGGGGTTCTTCTTCACGAACCGTTGGAGCAGAAGGAAGAACGGCACGCAAAAATGAAAGACGGCCACGGTCCAAGCCACATATCCCCAACCGTTGGTGAACCGCCGCAGATACCAGGGAATCTCGTCGGGAAGGTTGCCCGCCCAGATGATGAGGAACTGGGAAAACGAGAGATACGCCCAGAGCATGGTGAAGGCGAGCATAAGGTTGCCGAGGTCATGATAAAGCGGCGTATTCAGATGCTCGCGAAAGGGCGTCTCCTCGGACGATTTCACCAATAGGATGAGACAGAACGCCAACGCCACCAGCACTTGGCCGATGAGGAACATGAGGCCGTAAATGGTCGAATACCAATCCGGCTCAAGCGACATCACCCAATCAAAATAGCCGAATGTTGCGCAGAGAACAAACACCAATAACGATGGCGCCGAAAACGCGCGCATCTTCTCTTGAATGCCCGGATCGCCAGTCTTATCCTGCAGATCGGTGCGGCTGCTGAGCCGATAGGCGAAGAAGGTCCAGATCAGGAAGTACCCTACGAAGCGGAGGGTGAAGAATCCCGTATTGAGATACGGGAACTTGTGTGCGACCACCGGGTCGTGCGCGGCTTCCGGACGCGCCCAGGAATACAAGGCGGGAATGCCGAAAAGAATCGGCGCCAGCAGGATGCCCGAGAACGGAATGTTCTTCGCGCCGGCTTCGAGGAAACGGCGGATGATCGCCCCCCAATTGCCGCCGACCACATTATGCAGTAAATAAAGGCCCAGCGATCCGATCGAGAGCCCCGCCCAGAAAATGCTGCCATAGAGCCAGGATTGGAAAAACTGGTGGCGGTCGACGATGAAACCGACGGCGCTGAGCGCGAGGCCCACGACTCCGACCAAGCCGGCGATTCGTTGCCAGGAAGTATAACGCTGGATAAGAACGGGCGAATCGGTCATTAGTTCGATTCCTTGGCGGCGGTTGGAATTTCTCCGGAGAACGGCGCCGGTAACTCGGGATGGCCCGGATTGTTCACGACGCTGCGCGGCGGGGACCAGGTCAAGTGGGCGGTGGCGCCTTCTTCATACGGTACCTGAGCGGTGGGCCCCCCCGCCTGCAATTGTTGGCGGATGTCGGGAGGAACGTCGGAGAGCTTCGCCGCCTGGCTAAGCTGGAGGGCGCGGACGTAGGCGATGATGCGCCACCGGTCGTCGACGGGAATGCGCGAAGCGTAACTGGGCATGGCGCCGAAGCCGTTCGTGACAACGTCGAAGAAGTGGCCTACCGGGGCTTTCATCAGCTTCTCCGTGTGATAAGACGCCGCGCGGCGGTAGCCCCGTTGGACAATCATTCCGTTGCCGTCGCCGAGCCGGCTATGGCAAGGGCTGCAATAAATATTGAACCGGTACTCGCCCTGTTGAATGTCCTCTTGCGTCACTTTCCAAGGGAAATAGTCGATGTCCTCGCCATCCACCTTGCCCGTGTAACGGGCCGGGTCCAGGCGGAGTTGGCCGCGGGCGACCGTGTCTTCGACCATCGGCCGGGCGGAGCGCTCATCGTTCCAAAAATCGCTCTGCGCGAGAGCCTTGTAGCGCGGCTGGTTATGCATGTCCTGCCGGCACCCCATGGACACGAGGGCGAGAAGACCGGCCGCGGGAACCAGCAGCGGATTAGTTCTCGACATCGGCTACCTCGTACTTCGTCATCTGTTCGAGAAACTGGCGCGTGCCCGCCAGATCGAATTTCGGATCGTCCGATTCGATGCACAAGAAGAAGCGGTCCTTCGAGGCCCGGTTGAAGGCGGCCACATTGAACACCGGATGATAGGGCATTGGCAAACCGTTCATGGCGAACATGCCGAAGACGGCGGTGAGCGCCGCCAACAACACGGTGCATTCGAAGGTGATCGGGATGAAGGCCGGCCAACTATTCAGCGGACGTCCGCCGATATTGTGGGCGTAGGCGATTTTCGCAATCCAGTAAAGCAAGGAGAACCCGCCCATGCAACCGAGCAGGCCGCCGGTAAGAACGGCGGGCGAGACGAAGTTGCGAGTAAATCCAATGGCTTCCGATAGCCCTTCGACAGGCATCGGCGAATATCCGTCCATCTTGCGATAACCGGCGGCGTAAGCGCGTTGGGCGGCCGTCACGAGCTCCTCCGGCGTGGCGAACTCCGCCATGATTCCGTGCAATCCGGTTTTTTGTTCCAGTGCGCTCATAGTCGGCTCTCAATCTCCATGCGCGGGACTCGGCGCAGGGTGGTTTTCGTGCTGCAAATGGTGAGCCACCTCGCGGACTTCGAAAATAGCGATCATCGGAAGGAAACGCACGAACAGCCACATCAGCGTGGTGAAAAGACCGATTGTGCCGAGATATGTCGCCCAGTCCCAGATTGTCGGATAGTACATGCCCCAGGAAGAGGGGACGAAATCGCGAGTGAGGCTGGTGATGACGATCACGAAACGTTCCAGCCACATGCCGACATTGATCACCAGCGAAACGAAGAAGAGCGCGGGGATACTCTGGCGCACCGATTTGAACCAGAGTAACTGGGGGATGGCGATGTTACAGGCGATCAGCATGGCATAGGACCATCCGTAAGGGCCGGTGATGCGATTCCAGTACATAAAGCTTTCATATTGGTTGCCGCTGTACCAGGCCATGAAAGCCTCCATCGCGTACCCATAGGCGACGATGAGGCCGGTGCCGAGCATAAGCTTGGCCGCGGACTCCAGATGGCGCATTGTGATCATGTCTTCCATATGGAACCATTTGCGCGTTGGAATGGCCAGGGTGACCACCATGGCGAAGCCGGAATAAATCGCGCCGGCGACGAAATAAGGCGGGAAGATCGTGGTGTGCCATCCGGGAAGGATGCTGATTGCGAAGTCGAAGCTAACTACCGTGTGAACGGAAACAACCAGCGGCGTCGAAAGGCCGGCTAATAACAGGTACGCCATCTGGTAGCGCGACCAGTGGCGGGCCGAGCCGCGCCAGCCGAGCGCCAGCGCTCCGAAGATTCGCCGTTGCCAAGGATGTTCGGCCTTATCGCGCATCGTGGCGAAATCGGGCACCAAACCGGTGAGCCAGAACAATAACGAAACGGTGGCGTAAGTCGAGACGGCGAAGACGTCCCACACCAGCGGACTGCGCGGATTGGGCCACATCCACATCGAATTGGGATAGGGCAGCAGCCAGTAGAACAACCACGGCCGCCCGAGATGAAGGACCGGAAACATGCCGGCGCAGGCGACGGCGAACAACGTCATGGCTTCCGAGAAGCGGTTAATCGACGTGCGCCAGTCCTGTTTGAGCAACAGCAAGATCGCCGAGATCAAAGTACCGGCGTGGCCGATACCGATCCACCAGACGAAATTGACGATCGCAAATCCCCAGGCGATGGGGATGACGATGCCCCAGACGCCAACGCCTTTGTAAAACAGCCACGCGGCGGCGATCAACAGCAACTGAAGCAGCGAGAAGCCCGCGGCGAGTGCGAAGAACCACTGCTTGGGAGTCTTCCGGAGCGGCGAATAGATAACGCCGGCGATCTTGTCGGTGATCGTGGCGTTATCGTGTCCGGGGCCTAGGACGCTATCCGGGCCGGGATCGATATCGGGAGGGATCGGGCGAACTTCTTCTTCGGTCTCGAACGCCATTAGGCTTTCTCCAGGTCGGGGTTCGGGTTCCGCAACCGTCCGAGGTATGTGGTGCGGGGCCTCGTATTCAAATCTTCCAACATGCCGTAGTTGCGCATCTGGCGTTTCAGCTTGGCCACATTGCTGTTCGGATCGTTGACATCGCCGAAGGCGATCGCCTGCGTTGGGCAGGCTTGCGCGCAAGCCGGATTGATCTCACCGTCGCGCACGCGGCGGTTCTCCTTCTCGGCAAGAATCTTCGCGGCATTTATTCGCTGCAGGCAGTAAGAGCACTTTTCCATGACCCCGCGGCTGCGCACGGTGACGTCCGGATTGCGCAGGCCCTTCAGGCTGTCGGTGTACCAATCCGAATAAAGGAAAAAATTAAAGCGCCGGACTTTATAGGGGCAGTTGTTGGAACAATACCGCGTGCCGACACAGCGGTTGTAGACCATCTGATTGATACCTTCGCCGCTGTGAACCGTTGCGGCGACGGGACAGACCAACTCGCATGGCGCGTTCTCGCACTGCATGCACGTGACCGGCTGGAAGTACAGTTCCGGGTCGTCCAGGCTCTTCCCAGCGTAGTAGCGATCGACGCGAATCCATTGCATGTGGCGGCCCTTGGCCACTTCCGCTTTTCCCACGACGGCGATGTTGTTTTCCGCCTGGCAGGCGATGTTGCACGTGTTGCAGCCGATGCAGGCGTTCAAATCGATCGTGAGTCCCCATTTATAGCCTTCGTATTTGTAATCGGGGAACAACGTGAGCTTGGCGCCGGCGATGTCTTCTTTTCTGCCGACGTAATCGGGATTCTTCTTGTACTCCTCGATCGTCGCGATGCGGACCGGATTGCGCTCCTCCATCGTTTGCGTGTGCTGGGTCGAGGCGATGGGGAAGGTCTTGGGGGTTTTTCGGATCTCGACACCCGCGCCGTGCCACAACGAATCCGAGGCGCGGAGCTTATAGGCGTCGAACCCGGTCCCGTTGGCGACACGCCCGCAATGCGTGCGGCCGAAGCCAAGATGCACGGTGACCGCGTCGGGGACGTGTCCGGGGAGCACCCAAACCGGCCCTTCCACCATGCGGCCTTGATAGCTGAGGGCCACCACATCTTCCGTTTGCACGCCGAGTTTCTGCGCCGTGGCGGGCGCGATCCAAACCACGTTATCCCAGGCGACTTTCGTCGTCGGCTTGGGCAGTTCCTGCAACCATCCGTTGTTGGCGAAACGGCCGTCCCAGATCGAGGGATCGGGCCGGAACGCGATCTCGATTCCGGCGCCCGAGGGCGCCGTCGAGGCCGGTGGCGCCTTCGCGGTAACGGTCACCGGCGGCAATGCGCTGCCTTCGACGATGCCGTTGTGAAGCGCCGTGCGCCAGAACCGGTCGAAGTCCTTTTCGCCCTTCTGCTCTTGCCAGTATTCCTTCAGCAGGTCGTGCGCGCTCTTGCCCGGATCCCCGCCGAGGGCGGTAAGAATTTCCGCCGCCGTCTTGCCGCCGTAGAGCGGCGCGATCAGCGGCTGCTGAATGGTTATGGTGCCGTCGTAGGCGCGCGTATCGCCCCAGGTTTCGAGAAAATGCGCTTCCGGCAACGCCCATTCGCACAGCATCGAGGTTTCGTCGTTATAAAGCGACAAATGAGCCTTCAGCTTCACCTTTTTCAGGGCCGCGGCGAAATCGAGATCGGCGGGCGCGTCATATACCGGGTTGCCGCCGAAAATGAATAACGTGTCCACCTTGCCGGCGTTCATATCGCCCACAAGATCGCGAAGCGATTGCACGGTGTCCACTGGGTTCGCTTCGAGTGGCTCGGTGTAAACCACGGTTTTACCCTGATTCCCCAACGCGTCGTTGATGGCGTGGGCCAGCGCGTGAACGGACGGGGTTGGAACTGACCGGCGATCACGACGGACTGGCCGCGATGAGCTTTGAGATCCGCGGCGATCGCCGCAATGGCCGGATGGGGCGAGGCTCCGGCGGCTGCGCCGGCGACGCCAACCGCGGCGGCTAAGTCTCTGGCAAATCCCTCGATCTGCGAGGCGCGCAGCGAGATGTGATGATCGGCCGTGGCGCCGGTGGGCGAAAACGCGGGTTCGATTACATACAACCGGTTGGCCGTCGTCTCCCCGAGCGGCTTGCCTTCGGCTTTGGCTTCGACCACGTTTGCGGGAGACGGGCTGGTGTCCTCCTCGACGTGGCTGGCGGCCTGGTTGCGGAGCGGCGCCTCGGGTCCGGCCTGGAAGCCTTCCTGCCGGTCGGCCTTCGAAGCCGGTTCGGCGGTTAGATTGGTGCGTACGCGGCGGCCATCGGCGAAGTCGCGGGCATAACGCACGCGCCCGTCTCCGCTCACCAGGAAGTCCGAGTCGAGTGAAACGATCACCTGCGCGTTTTCGAGTTTGTAAACCGGATTGACATATCGGCCGAACGCCAGCTTCGCGCCCTCGTGTACGTTATGGCGGCCCACCGGCGCCCAGGTATGCCATTTGACGCCCGGCATCGCCTTGCGGACCCCATCGACCTGCGCAGCAAGGCTGGGCGAGGTGACGGGCGGGGCCAGGATGCTGATTCCCGCACCGCCGCTTGCCTTGCTCGCATTTTTCAGATCGGCGAGCACGCCGTTGAAACTTCCCCAGCTCTCAACGTCGCCATAGTGCATCACCACTTGCGAGCGGTCCGGGTCCCAAAGGTCCAGCACCGAGGCTTGCGCCCAGATGTCGGTGGCGCCGAGGCTTCCCGGATGATCCGGATTCCCTTCCGCCTTCGTCGGCCGCCCCAAGTGGCTTTCCACCAATAGTCCGACCGCCGCGCCGGGGCCGGGCATCGCGGTCGCATAAAATAGCGGCTTGCCGGGGGTGAACTCTTCCGGCTGGCGCACATACGGAACGATGAGCTCCTTCGGCTGCTTCGTGCAGGCGCTAAGCCCTGCCAGCGCCAGCGACGACGCCATCACTTTCAGCGCCGCGCGCCGGTTCACCGGATCCAGCCAATCCGGCGTGCGATTGGCGAATTCGTCCTCGGCGAATGCCTGGAATTCCGGCGTATCGGCCAGCTCTTCGAAACTCCGCCAGTATTGCGGGCCGGTGGATTCGGAGAGCCTCCGCCGGAGTTTCTCGATATCGATCGCTTCCCGCTTCGGTTCTGGTGTTTGGGGTGTTTGGCCGTTCATCGGTGACAAGTTGCGCAATCCGTTAGCTTCTGAACATGATATTCCGCCACCAGCTTGGAGCCGAGCTCCATCTGGTTCGACGGATAGACGTAGGCCGTATTGAACACTTCGGCGCGAGGTCGAATAAATTTCTCCGGCTGCCGGTGGCACTCCAGGCACCAGTTCATGTACAGGGTGTTCTGTTTGTACATGTACGCGATGTTCTGGACCTGCCCATGGCAAGCCGAGCAGCCGATCCCCTTGTTCAAGTGAATGCTGTGATTGAAATATACGTAGTCGGGAAGATCGTGTACCCGGGTCCATTCGAGCGACTTGCCGCTGCGCCAGCTTTCCCGCACCGGCTCCAGCGCCGCGGCGTTGATCCAGATCTGCGAGTGGCAGGACATACAGATCTCCGTCGCCGGCAGCCCGGCTCTCGCCGAATTTTCTACCGATGTGTGGCAATAGCGGCAATCGATGCCGTCGTCGTAAACGTGGTGCTTGTGGCTGAACGGCACGGGCTGTTCTTTCACGACCCGAACGTCCGTGATGTACGCGCCGCGGTCGATGGTGTACGCCAGCGCAAGGATGCCGCCGGCCAGGAGCAGGCCGGAAACAATGCTCACCTTCGACAACGAGTTGGCGCTCCGGTGGAAAATCTGCATGAGGGGTTAAAACCTTAACCTACGATGTTAATCGAAATTCTGCCAAAGTGCAAAAAATCTCTTCAGACCGGCAATTCGCCGGCCAATGTGGCGCATTCGGTGTCGCTACCTGAAGAAGCGTTCGATTCCTAGTGCGTCCCAATTCCAAAAATCGCAAAGAACCTTGTTTGGCCTCCAAGTATTGCCGGGCGAAGGGATTATATCGAACCGGGGGCGCTCCTGACAAATTTTCGGCGCGAATTCTTTTCGTGCCGGAGAAGGACCGGCCGGGACGCGCGCCGGGGCCCCGAAACATATCAATTCACGATTGTTTTTTGCGCCCGCCACACGTTTGTAACCGGGTGCGGGTGTAAATGGAGGCATGAGGTGCGACCTGCACGTCCATACCACCGCTTCCGGCATGTGTACCGTTCCTTGGCTGAGCGCGATTTGCCGCGAGAGCTACAACGATCCGGAGGAGCTTTACCTGACCCTGAAACGGCGCGGCATGGATTTGGTGACCGTGACCGATCACGATTCCATCGCGGCGGCCGAGCCCCTGCGCAGGCACGCGGATTTCTTTCTCAGCGAAGAGGTCACTTGCACGACTCCCGGCGGCGGGGAGATTCACGTTGGCGTCTATGGAATCGAAGAACGGCATCACGAGCCGATGCAACAGCGGCGAAACGATCTGCTCCGGCTGTTAGCTTATCTTGGCGAACAGAGGTTGTTCCACAGCGTCAATCACATGTTCTCGAGCCTTACCGGCCCGCGCACGGCGTCCGATTTCAAGCTGTTCAAGGAGCGCTTCCCGGCCTTTGAGACGTTGAATGGCCAGATGCTGGCGGCCGCCAATCGCTCCGCCGCCGCGCTGGCGGCCCGTTGCGGGAAGGCGCGGGTGGCGGGCAGCGACGCGCACACCCTGGCGTCGCTCGGGAAGACGTACACGGAGGTCGCCGGAGCGGCAGGCGCCACGGAATTCCTCCGCGGGCTCCGCCAAGGCTGCGCCACCGTGCATGGCGAGGACGGCAACTGGGCAAAGCTGACGTTGGCCGTTTGGGCGATCGGCCGGGAACTGGCGCGGGAACGCCCATGGGCCGCGCTGCTGCTGCCGTTGATGGCCGCCGTTCCCGCGGTGACGCTTGGCAATTACTTTCGCGAAGCCGCGTTCCAACGGAAATGGTCCACGGTGGCGGAGAAGCCGCTGCTTCCCCATGCCTGGGCGGAAGCCGCCGAGGTAGCTGAACTCGCCTAGCCGGCGATCTCCAACTCGATCTTCCGTTTAGCCACGTCGAGCGAGGCGATCCGAAAATTGCGAACCTGTCCGTTCCGGAAGCCCTCCGGTTGCGCCGGGGAGGCCGTGCCCCCGCCTTCTTTCCAACGCGCCGAAAGCATCGCCGTGAGGGACGACAGGTCCGCCTTCGAGGCCGTCGCCGCGGGAGTCTCCGCGCCGGGCGCCTGTGCCGCCGGCGCAAGCCTGCATTCGGCAACCACGCCTTCGTCCAACTCCACTTTCAGCCGGTGCGCGCCTACGTCCACGATTCGCCCCGTCACCGATTCCCCCACCTGGTGGGCGGCGATAAACTGATCCGCCGAGGTCGGCTCAAGCTGCTTCATGCTGAGCCGGATACGCCGCTTGGCCCGGTCAAGCTCGACCACCGCCGCTTTCACCGTTTGGCCCGTCGAAAGCACATTGCCGGCGTGCTCCAGCCGCCTTTCGCGTGTGATGTCGGAAACGTGGATCATCCCCTCGATCCCGCCGCCCAGATCCACGAACGCGCCGAAGTTAGTGACCGATGTCACCGGCCCTTCCACCACCGCTCCCGGCGCGAACTTGGTCTCGGCGTCTTCCCATGGGTCGCCCAGCGCCTGCTTGAGTCCGAGTCCGATGCGCTTTTCGGCGGTGTTAACCGCCAGCACCACCACTTCCACCTGTTCTCCGGCCCGCAAAAGATCCGCGGGCTTTCGGATCTTCTTGCTCCACGACATCTCCGAAATGTGGATCAAGCCCTCGACTCCGGGCATCAACTCGACGAAGGCCCCGAAATCCATCAGCCGCGCCACTTTGCCGTGTACCCGATCGCCCGTCTTAAACGTTGCGGCGGCAAGCGTCCACGGATCGGGGATCAGTTGCTTCCTGCCCAGAGAGACTTTGCGGCCGCCGGGCTGAATTTTTAGGATCTTCACCTCGATCGAATCGCCGGCCTTAAGGATGTCGCTGGGCTTTTGCACCCGCGTCCATGCCATGTCGGCCACGTGCAGCAGGCCGTCGACACCGGGAGCGATTTCGACAAACGCTCCGAAATCGGTGAGGCTGCGCACGCGCCCGGCGACGACGGAGCCTTCGGTCAGCGAAGCGAACGCTTGCTCGCGCTCTTTCGCCGTCTCCTCCTCAAGAATCGCCCGGCGGTCCAGCACGACGTCCTCCGACGCCGTATCCAGTTTTATAATGCGGCACTGGATCTCCTGGCCCACCAGCTTTTCCATCTCGGCCTGATCGCGCGCACCGCTGCGGGAGGCGGGGAGGAACGCTTTCACTCCACAGTCCACCCGCAGGCCGCCCTTGATCACTTCTTGCACCGTACCCGCGATGGCCAGCTTTTCCGCGAACGCGCGCTCGAACGCGCTCCAGTCCTTCGGCCGCTCCACCCGTACCGTCGAGAGCTGATAGTTTCCCTCCTCGTCCCGCCCGGTGACGTTGACCAGAATCGTGTCGCCTGGGTGGATCTCGGGAATCCCTTCTCCGCGCGGAACGCCTTCGAGCGGCAGCACTCCGTCCATTTTCCGTCCGATGTCGACGAACACGGTTTCCGGGGTAACCGATACCACCGTGCCGCGCACGGTCTGGCCTTCGGCCGCACCGTGTTCCCGCTCGAACTGGCTGAGGATCGATTCGAAGGACGCGTCGTCGGCGGGCGCAGTTTCGGCGCTCGAAGACAACTCGGAAAGAGGTGAATTTTCCATGGAGTGATGCGTGAGCCTTCATTCTGTCACAATCCCCGATAAGATGGCAGCGTGGACACTGGAGCCAAAGTCGCGGGACCGCTGCGGTTCGTACGTCCCCAGGACGCGGTGTGGGTTTTGCTTTTCGCCGCCCTCGCGCTCTTCGGGCCGTCGCGCACGCCGTTGGTGATTTGCCTGCTCGCCGCGCTGGGTATTTTGCAGATGGCCGAGCCCAAGACCGCCTGGTTTGAGACCCGCGCCGGCGGCGCCGTGGCGATCGGACTGAAGCTGGCCCTGTGCTCGCTGCTGATCGCGGTCACTCGGGGAATCGCCAGCAGCTATCACTGGATTCTGCTTTTTCCCGTGATGTCGGCCGCCACCACGCAAGGTCTGCTGGGAACCGCGGCCGCGGCCGCCGTCGCCTCCACTCTTTATCTTTCGTCCCTGTTTCTCCTCGATTGGGAGCACCAGTTCATCCCCGCCGATCAAATCCCGGAACTGCTCCTGCGCGTGCTCATTCTTCCGGTCGTAGGATTCCTCACCTACCAGCTCGCCGAATCCAGCCGCGAACAGGCGCGAAAATATCAGGCGGCCGCCGAACAGCTCTCCGGCGCGAATCGCAGCCTTCAGGAAGCGGAGGCCGCGGTGCGCCGTTCGGAACGTTTGGCCGCGCTCGGCCAATTGTCGGCCGGGCTGGCGCACGAGCTCAGAAATCCGCTAGGAATCATCAAAACTTCGGCCGAAATGCTGGTGAAGAGCGTCGACGGCGGCAATGAAGTGGCGAAGGAAATGGCGGGATTCATTTCGAGCGAAGTGGACCGCACGAATTCGCTCGTGTCGCGCTTCCTCGATTTCGCCCGGCCTCTGGCGGTAAAGGCCGAGCCGGCCGACCTGGCGGCGGTGCTCGATCGCGCCATCGAACAGATCGAACGCCACCGGCCGCCGTTCGACGTCGTGATTTACAAGAACTACGCGCCCGATATCGGTCCTGTTCCGCTCGACGCCGAGCTGATCGATCGTGTTTTCGTCAATCTGCTGCTGAACGCGGCGCAGGCCAGCCCGCCGCGCGGCGCGATTACCGTGAAAACGCGCCGGGACGAGGATGTTGTGGAGATCGCCGTCATCGATCGCGGCGAGGGAATCGACACGAAGAACCGTGAGAGCGTGTTCAATCCCTTCTTCACCACCAAGCGCGACGGCGTCGGATTAGGCCTGGCCATCGTGTCGAAGATCGTCGACGAACACGGCGGCAAAATCGCGGTCGAAAGCGAGAAGGGCAACGGCAGCGTGTTCCGCGTGTTTCTTCCGGCCGTCGCGCCGGGGGCGAAAAAGGAGGAAGCGTGAGCGGGCGGATTCTGGTGGTGGAGGACGAGGAGAAATTGCGGCGCGTGATCGAGTTGCAACTGCGCACCGCCGGCTTCGAGGTGGATCAGGCCGGATCTGCCGAAGACGCTCTGCCATTGGCCGTCAACGCCGACCTGATCGTATCCGACCTTCGTTTGCCGGGCATGGATGGATTGGCGATGCTGGAGCGTGTCAAGACCCAGCCCGGCCACGCTCCGGTCATCATCATGACCGCCTTCGGCAGCATCGAAAAGGCCGTGGAGGCGATGAAGGCCGGCGCCGAGGATTTTCTACCGAAACCTTTCTCGCTCGATCACCTGATGGCGGTGGTCGATAAAGCGTTCGCCAATCGCGCCCTGCGCGAGGAGAACCGGCAACTTAAAGCGGAGTTGACCTCGCGTTATCGATTCGACAACATCGTCGGACGCAGCGAAAAAATGCGCGACATTTTCTCGACGCTGGAGCGCGTCGCCGCCACTCGCGCCACGGTTTTGCTGTGCGGCGAAAGCGGCGTGGGCAAGGACATGATCGCCCGCGCCATCCATCACCATTCGCCGCGGCGGGACCGGCCTTTCGTCAAAATCAATTGCACGGCGATTCCCGAGAATCTGATGGAGAGCGAACTCTTCGGCTATGAAAAGGGCGCGTTCACCGGGGCCAATACCAGCAAGCCCGGAAAGTTCGAGCAGGCCGATACCGGCACGGTGTTCCTCGACGAGATCGGCGACGTGCCCGGGTCGGTGCAGGTGAAGCTGCTGCGCATTCTGCAGGAACGCGAATTCGAGCGCCTTGGGAGCAACAAGACCAAACACATCGACGTTCGCATCCTGGCCGCTACCAACGTGGATCTGCGCGCGGCGCTTGAACAAGGCACCTTTCGCGAGGATCTTTACTATCGTTTAAACGTCCTGCCGATCAACGTTCCCGCCCTGCGCGAGCGAAAAGAGGATATCCCGTTCCTGGCCGAGTATTTCGTGAAGAAGTTGGGTAAGGATTTGGGCAGCACGGTGCAGTCGATCTCGGAGGAAGCCATTGAACGCCTCATGCGGTACCATTGGCCGGGCAACGTTCGCGAGCTCGAGAACGTGATCGAACGCAGCATGGTGCTGGCCACCGGCGCCGTTCTCGAAGCCGCCGGCGTCCGCCTGGATAACGAGCCGCGAGCCAAGGTTGCAGGCGGCGACGCGTTCCTGCCCGAGGGCATGACGCTGGAGCAGCACGAACAGGCGATCATTCGCGAGGCGCTGAAACGCGCCAACGGCAATAAGAGTCAGGCCGCGCGCATGTTGGGCCTGACGCGCAACGCGCTCCGTTACCGTTTGACTCAAATGGGCCTGGACAGCGAGGGAGCCTAAGCGGAGAAATACGTTCCGCGCGCGGTGATCCGGGCCGGGCCTGTCAGATACGCGGAGCCGCCCTCCCATCGGAACTGCAGCGGTCCGGCGACGGTGCGGACCTCCACCGGACTCTTGGCGAAGCCGCGCAGAATCGCCGCCGCGGCGGCGCCTGTCGAACCCGTTCCCGAGCTTTGCGTTTCGCCGGCTCCGCGCTCCCAGATCCGAACCTCGATCGCATGCTCTCCGGCCGGTTTCACGAACGACACATTCGTGCGATTGGGAAATCGCGAATGGCGCTCCAGCGCCGCACCGATTTTCCTCCAGTCATCCGGAAACTCGCGGCCGATCAACACGCATTGCGGATTGCCGGCGTCAATCAGCGTGGCGCCGACCGGGCCTCCCGGCAGATCGATCGTGGCGTTCAACCCTTCCGGCTCCAGTTTTGGCTCCCCCATATTCATCTCGAAAACGAAATAATCGCCGTCGCGCTCGATCAGGCGAAGTTCCTTGACGCCCGCGCCGGTGCGGATGCGAATGCGCGGAAGGGATACGCGGCATTGATGAATCAGCAGCGCCGCCACGCAGCGCGTTCCGTTCCCGGAAAGCTCCGGCACGCTTCCGTCCGCGTTATAGAGCGTGATCGACGCGTCGCAATCGGCGCCGGTCTCCATCCTCACCAGCATCCATCCGTCGGCTCCGACGCCGGTATGGCGGTGGCAAATGGCGCGCGCCACGCCGGCGGGATCGGGCGAATGCGTCTCGTTCTCCCACGTGATCAGGAAATCGTTTCCAGCCCCGTGCGCCTTGAAAAATGGAATCTCCATGGCGTTAGTCCCTCCGATAAATCTCGATCACCGGTGCGCCCGGTTCCATGATGGCGCTTACCAGACGGTAGCGCGGGCCGGTGCGCCGACAATGCAAAATAGCGGTAGCCAACGGATCGCCGGAAATCGCCACCGCCCATTCCTCGTGAAGAAAAAATCGCGGGTTGGCGATGGCGGCGGCCCAGGCGGGACCGTTCCCTTCGTGCAAAGTCTCGCGCAGCGGAATGCCCGCCTCGCGGAAAATGCCCGTCACGTCGCCGAACGGGGCGGCGATGCCGGCGCCGGGGTGATATCCGCGTTTCAAGACCTCCGCCGCCGCTTTTGTCCAAGCCCGGCGCGCGGTGGAGTTCACTTGCGATTCTTTCCAGCAGATCCAGGCGTCAGGGCTGCGACGCGCCAGCCACGGCGCGAAAGCGACAGCGGCCACGCTCAATGCCGCGACCGCTCGCCATCGGCGTGGGCACAGCAACACCAGCGCTCCGGAGCCTACGGCCAGCAGCGGCAACGCGGGCAAGCCGTAGCGCGTATTGTAGTATCCATGCGGCCACAGTTCCGGAACGAAGATCGGCGTGCCTCCCGAATGCAGACTCCAAACATAGAAAACCGGCGGAAGCGCGAGCGATAGAAACGGCCACGCGCGGCGCTTGGCCAGGAGAACGAACGCCCCGGCGGCGAACATGGCGACAGCGGGCCACGCCGCCGTTCGGAGTACCGCCGCCCAGTAATAGCGAGCCGCGTCCGGCCAATTATGATCGCCCGGATAACGCGCCATCCCGGCGTCCAACGCCCTTTGATAGATTCCCTTGGCCGACGAAGGGCCATCGTAGAAATAAAAGGCGTCCTGGAAAAATACGTAGTTGTGCGCCAGCCACCAGAGCGGGCCTAACGAAGCGACGAGTCCAAATAAAAACGCGTCGAGCCAGCGGCGGCGCCCTCCGGAAATCAGTACGATCAGCGTCGCGAACGGGATGAGGAACCATCCTTCATAGCGCGTCAGCGTCGCCGCCAGATTGGCCAAACCAGCGGCCGCGGCCCAAGCCGGCGAGGGGTTTTCGCGGAACCGCAGCAGGCACCAAAGAAGACCGAGAAACGCCGCCAGCAGCGCCGGCTCGGTCATCGGGATCGACGACAGGTAAAGCAGATTCGGATTCAGGGCGAAAACCGCCAGCGAAGCGAACGCGGCGCTCGCCGATCCGCACAAAAGTCGCACCGAGGCGAAGAGAAACATCCCCGCGAGAACGAAACACACGGCAGCGGGAATCGCTCCGGCGAGCCCGCTGTGCCAGAGCGCATCGTTTCCGATGAACGGCAGCATCAGCAAATGGGGCAGCGGAAGCCAAACCGTCCCGATCTGTTCGTAACCCGGCGTGCGCGAATCCGCGATGCGGCGAGCGATATTGAGGTGCGCTTCCGCGTCGCCATAGTAAAGCGTCCAGCCGTTGCGCGCCACAACGGTTACCGATGCCGCCGCCAGCGCCGAAAGCGCGGCGAACGCCCAGAAGGACTCCAGGCCGCGAAGCCTGGAAGCGGAAACCACTAAAACTCCGTGAATTCGCGGAATTCGATGAAGCGCCGGTCGATCTCCTCGCGAGTCAATGCGCGGAAGCGGTCTACTCCGAATTTCTCGCAGCAGAAGCTTCCCAGCACCGAACCGTAGATCACCGCCCGGCCCAGCTCCCGCTTGTCGATGTGGCCCGCGCCCAGGTCGATGCCTTGTCCGGCGAGGTAGCCGGCGAAGCCTCCGGCGAAGCAATCGCCCGCGCCGGTAGGATCGAAAACTTCTTCGAGAAGATAGCCCGGAACCATGAAATGGGCGTCGCGGCGGAACAACATCGCGCCATATTCTCCGCGCTTGATCACCAGCGTATTCGGTCCCATTTCGAGGATGGCGTTGGCGGCCTTGCGAAGATTGTATTCACCCGATAACTGGCGCGCTTCCCCGTCGTTGATGAGCAGAAAATCCCATTGGCTGATGGTTTCAAGCAGCTCCGCCCGATAATCGCTGATCCAGTAGTTCATCGTGTCCCCACCGGTGAACCGGACGCCGTTCATCTGCTCCCGCACGCCGCGCTGGAGCGCCGGCTGGATGTTGCCCAGCATAAGGTACGGCGCGGAGCGATAGGCGGGAGGCAATTTCGGCTCAAAATTGGCGAATACGTTCAGATCGGTCCGCAGCGTCGTCCGCTCGTTCATGTCTTGCGAATACACCCCGGACCAGTAAAACGTCTCGCCGGCGGCGCGTTCCAGTCCTTCGAGACCGATCTCGTGTCCGGCCAGAAACCGCACGTCCTCTTCGGCGAAATCCTCGCCAACCACGGCCACGATATTCACGCCGGTGAAATAGCTCGCCGAGAGCGCGATATAGGTCGCGGCGCCGCCGAGCGTCCTGTCGACGCGTCCATGAGGCGTCTCGATTCCATCGTAGGCCACTGAGCCAACAACAACTAATGACATATCTTTCGAGTGTAACGTAGGCTCTCCGGCGGAGGCGCGGCGGTCGTCCACTACAATAGAAGAGGCCGCCGATGCCCAACTTGCATTTCTTTCCCGATCTCATGCTGCTCGCCATCGGCGCGGCCGCGCAGGGTCAGATCGCTTTGTTTCTCGCCATGCATCCGGCCGCCGCCCGCTTCCGGCTTCGCGCCGATCGGATTTGGACGGCGGCGGCCGCCAGCGTCGCGCTGCTCACGTTCGGCTATCTCATGGGGTTTCGGCGCGTGGCGATCCATTTCCCCGTCTGGTGGTCGACCTGGATCGAGGGCGCCGCCCTCATCTGGGCCGTCATCGTCGTCGGTTCCTCGTTGGTCTCCCTGGGCTGGCTTTCGCTTGAATGGATCTCGCGCCGGAAAGGCCGCGAACCGGCGGATCGGAATCTGGCCGGCCGCCGCGGTTTTCTACAAACCGCCGGGGCCGCACTCTTTGCGGCTCCGGTTGCTGTGGCCGCCTTTGGAATCGCCGGACGTAACCGGTTCGAACTAAACCGGATCGACATCCCCATCGCCGGCCTACCCGAGGATCTCGACGGTCTTCGCATCGCCCAAATCACGGACATTCATTTGAGCGCATTTCTTTCCGAGCGCGAGTTCGCCCGCGCCGTGGACATGGCCAACGAAACATTCCCTCATTTGACGCTCATCACCGGCGACCTGATTACCCGCGGCGGCGATCCGCTGGATGCCTGCCTGCGCCAATTGGCCCGCCTGAAGGCCGGATTCGGAGTGCTGGGTTGTCTGGGAAATCACGAGATCTACACCGGTACGGAGGCTTACGTTACCGAGGATGGCGCCAAGCTCGGCATCGAATTTCTTCGCATGGCCTCCCGCGAGATCCGCTTCGGCTCCGCTTCGATCAACTTCGCCGGCGTCGATTATCAACGCACCGGCCGGCCGTATCTGGTGGGGGCGCAATCGCTGGTCGTACCCGGCAAGCTGAACGTTCTGCTTTCGCACAATCCCGACGTTTTCCCCGTCGCCGCGCGCCAGGGCTACGCTCTCACCATCGCCGGCCACACGCACGGCGGCCAAGTGAATGTGGAAATCCTGAACGACAATCTCAATCTGGCTCGCTTCTACACTCCGTTCACACGCGGGCTGTACCGCCAGGGAAACTCCGCGATCTTCGTATCGAGCGGCATCGGTACCGTCGGGATGCCGATGCGTCTGGGCGCGCCCGCCGAGGTGAACCTGATTCGCTTGCGGCGCGCGGAAGGTTAGCGTTGCGTTATCTCGTTCTGAGCGATCTTCACGGCAACTGGGAAGCTCTAAGCGCCGTACTCACGGCAACGGCCGGCCGCTACGATAGCGTCGTTTGCTGCGGCGATCTGGTGGGCTACGGAGCCGATCCCGGCCGCGTGACGAGCTGGGTGCGCGAACATGTTTCGGTCGTGGTGCGCGGCAATCACGACCGCGCCTGTTGCGGTCTTGAAAACCTCGATTGGTTCAACCCCATCGCTCGCGCCGCCGCCTTGTGGACCCAGCGGACGCTGAGCCCGGAAAATCTGGCCTATCTCCGCGAGTTACCGAAAGGGCCGGCCGGGCTGGAAAATTTCGCCGTCGTTCACGGCTCGCCGGTGGACGAAGACGAATACGTCGTCAGCCTCGAAGATGCGCGGCCTTTAGGCGAATATCTGCCGGCGCCGCGCTGTTTCTTCGGCCATACGCATATCCAGGGGGCTTTCGAATACGTACGCCAGAACTTGCGTACGATTCGTCTGTCGGGGCTTCCATCGGAAACCTGGATTCTCGATCGGGACAATTGGTATCTGATCAACCCGGGCTCCGTGGGACAGCCCCGCGATTGCGACCCGCGCGCCGCCTTTGCGCTTTTCGATACGGATGGGGATGCGTTGACTCTCGGCCGCGTCGAATACGACATCCTGACGGCCCAGCGCAAAATCCTCGCTGCCGGTTTGCCAGACTTGCTGGCGCTCCGGCTGGCCACCGGCGAATAATCGCCCGCTAGGCAAAACAGGCCCGCCGGCCGAGGCCAGCGAGCCTGTTTATTGCGAACGGATCGTCGCGCTTACAGCTTGACCGTAACGGTCTTGATCTCCGTGTAGTTCTGCAAGCCATATTCGCCGAGTTCGCGCCCTATGCCGGATTGCTTGAATCCGCCAAATGGAGCGCCGGCGTCGAATACGTCATAGCAGTTCACCCACACCGTGCCCGCGCGGACGTTATTGGCGATGTGATGCGCCTTGCCGATGTCGCGGGTCCAAACCGCGGCGGCCAGACCGTACATCGTTTTATTCGCGCGCTCCACCACCTCGTCCATGTCCTTGAACTTGATGATGCTCAGCACCGGCCCGAAGATCTCCTCTTCGGCGATCTTCATCTTGTCGGTCACGTCGGCGAAGACCGTAGGCTGAATGAAGTAGCCCCGGTCGCCCACGCGTCCGCCGCCCGCCATCAGCCGGGCGCCTTCTCTCTTTCCGGATTCGATGTAGCCCATTACTTTGTTGAACTGTTCTTCATCGACCTGTGGCCCTTGCTCCGTCTTGGGATCGAACGGATCGCCGACGATGCGCTTCTTGGCTCGCGCCGCGCTGCGCTCGACGAACTCGTCGTAGCACTTCTCTTCGACGAACAGCCGCGAGCCGGCGCAGCAGCACTGGCCTTGGTTAAAGAAGAGAGCGAAATGCGAACCTTCCACCGCCTCGTCCATATCGGCGTCTGCGAAGACGATGTTGGGGCTCTTGCCGCCTAATTCCAGCGTCACCCGCTTCAGGTTCGACTTCGCCGCCGCTTCCATGATGAGATGGCCCACTTCGGTCGACCCGGTAAAAGCGACTTTATCGACATCCCAATGGCGCGAAATCGCCGCGCCGGCCGTCGGGCCATAGCCGGGGAGCATGTTTACGACCCCCTCGGGGAAGCCCGCTTCGAGAATTAACTCGCCCACGCGCAGAGCCGTCAGCGGGGTCTGTTCGGCCGGCTTGAGGAGAATGGTGTTCCCGGTGGCAAGGGCCGGACCCAATTTCCACGCCTGCATCAGAAGCGGGAAATTCCATGGAATAATCTGCCCCACCACTCCGACCGGCTCATGCCGGGTGTAGGTGAAATAATTGCCGCCCACCGGAATGGTTTTACCCTGGATTTTGTCCGCCCAGCCGGCGTAATAGCGGTAACAGGCGATCGAAAGCGGAATGTCGGCCGCTTTCGCCACCGAATATGGCTTGCCGTTATCGAGCGATTCCAGACGCGCCAATTCGTCGGCGTGCTTCTCCATCAGGTCGGCCAGGCGGTTCATCAGCAGGCCGCGCTGGGCGCCCGACATCTTGCGCCATGGTCCTTTTTCAAAAGCGTGGCGCGCCGCCTTCACCGCTTCGTCGACGTCGGCGGCGTCGGCTTCGGCAACCTGGCAAATCTCCTCGCCGGTGGCGGGGTTGAATGTCGGGAAAGTCTTCCCCGATTTACTATTCGTCCATTTGTTGTTGATCAGCAGCTTAGTTGGGCCTACGGCCACTTCTGCCGGTGCGGATGCTACGGTAGCCATTCTTATCTCCTTCGTGGAACTGTGCGGCCCGTATGCGGATTCACCTACGCGGGCGATCGCACTCCTGAGTGTACATCCGCGGGATGCTGTTTGGAATCCCACGAATGCCCTAGTCTTGGCGCCGCTATCGCGCTAAAATGCAACTCGCGATCTTCTCCGAAGCGGCCGGCGGGATTGTCTCTTTTATTTTTGAAGGCGGGCGATTCGACCCGCGGGTGCATCGGTTTTGACGGCTCCGCGGTGGCCCGGATTACGGGATCGGATTTCGGGCGCTGAATGCCCGTGGCGATGTATAATATACATCATGCGGCGGACGCAAATGTATCTTGACGACGATCTCTGGAATGCCCTTCGCGCTCGCGCGCGGAGTGGAAGGACTACCGTCTCGGAACTCGTGCGAGAGGCCGTTCGCGAGCGTTACTTCGGCGCGAGGGACGAGCAGGCGAAGGCGATGCGGGAATTCGTCGGGATTCGCAAGGAACGCTCCGGCCCTGTCGACTCCGTGGAGTATGTTCGATCTCTTCGGCGAGGAAGCCGCCTGGACCGGCTGCGCGAAGGATGACCGTTCTGGTCGATTCCGACATCTTGATCGAGGTCTCCCGCGGCAAAAACACCGGCATCGTCTCAAGATGGATCGACTTGAGCGGCTCCGACGCCGCTGTCCTGTATTCACCCGTCAGTGCGGCCGAACTGTGGGCCGGCGCCCGGCCAAATGAGTATGACGCCTTGAACAACCTTTTTCGGGCGCTGACATGTATTCGGATCGACGAAGAAACGGGGCGGCGCTCCGGCGTCTACCTTCGAAAGTACAGGCGGAGCCATGGAGTCGAGCTTGCGGATGCGTTGATCGCCGCCGGGGCAGTCGCGAATAGCGCGGAGCTGTGGACGCGAAACCGAAAGCACTACCCCATGAAAGAAATCTCCTTCTTCGATTGATGCGGAGGTTACGCTTGTCTTGCCGCTATTGTTTCAAAATCCAACTCGCGATCTTCTCCATCGCGATCGGCGACATCGTCTCTTCGATCTCGGCGTACTCTTCCGGCGAACCCGTCTTCGCGGTCTGAAAGAAATGATTCAATCCGGTCATCTCATCCACTTCGAAATTCTTGTTGCCACCCGCTTCGAGAGCTGTTCGGATGGCCGGTAGATTCAGTTTGGGTGGAACTTGTAGATCTTTTTCACCGATGAGGGCCAGCACCGGACATTTGACGCTCCTTAGCGCCTGGGCCGGATCGTAGGCGATGAAATAGCGGAACCATGGCGAACTCAGCTCATGGATCTCCGCCCCCAATTGCGCTTCCGGGATCGTCCCCGCCAACTTTTCCCTCAGCACCTTCTCGATCCCCGGATCGTCCTTCTCGCGCTTCACGATCGCCAGGATCTTGCGCTCCTTCGCGGCGTTCTTCTCAGCCGCCTCGTGAGACAAGCCTCCCGCTTCGGATATCAGTAGCGTCTGCGCCGCCAGGATCTCGTCGCCCGGCACTCCCGGACCCGCCATCAAGACGATGAAGGCGACGTCCGGATCGCGCGCCGCAACCATCGGTGCGATCACTCCCCCTTCGCTGTGCCCAATCAGGCCGATCTTATGCGCAGCGGCTTCCGGGCGCGTCGTCAGGTACTCGACCGCCGCTTCCGTGTCGAAGGCGAAGTCGGCCATCGTGGCCAAAGCCAAGTTCCCGCCGGATTTCGCCACACCTCGTTTATCGGCCCGCAGCACCGCGATCCCTTTCCGAGTCAGATAATCGGACAGGACGAGAAACGGCTTGTGTCCCATCAAACTCTCGTCGCGGTCGTGCGGTCCGGAGCCAGCGATCAAGACGACGGCCGGAAATGGCCCTTTTCCTTGAGGAATCGTCAGCGTGGCCGCAAGTTCGATGCCGGCCGCCCGGTTATGGTACGCGACTGCTAGTTCGCGATACGGGTAAGGCTTCACCGGATTTTGGGGACGGCGCCGCTCCAGTTCCAAAGCGTCTTTGACGCGCTGAAGCCTTAACGGAGCTTGGCCGCTACCCTGCGTCCACGTCCCGTCGATCGTCGTAAGATCGGGGCGAATTCGGCCTTCGAACTTGCCGCCAATCTGCTCCATCTCCAGCGTGAGAGACGGCCCGCTCCGGATTACCGCGTTCAAAGGCAGCCCGTTGGCGCCCTGGTCCGGGCTGTCCATCGTCGCGACCAGTCCATCCTCGGTGTTCGAGATATGGAACACAATCCGCAGCTTCATTGCGCCCGCGTCCAAGGCGCCCA
>VFSW01001605.1_pt1 | contig 34466 bp, 28 predicted proteins | sample 5358111 | NCBI WGS metagenome assembly VFSW01 (sample SAMN11554181, study PRJNA540505) | mine drainage metagenome | isolation source: sediment from site ElyBrook_90M | place: USA: Ely Copper Mine, Vershire, VT | collected 2017
TCCTTCATCTTCGGGTTCCAGCGTTTCGTCTGATGCCCGAAGTGAACGCCGGCTTCGAGCAACTCCTTCATCGTGATGTTCGCCAAGCTACCTCCTCAGTAGGCTTGCATCCCTTGCGGAGCCTTGCGGCGATCGCTCGGGATTGCTTTTCCCGCCCCGCCCGGTGCGTCTGCGGGAAGGATTCGTTCCGGTTGGTACTGCCATCCACTCGCCCCCGGAACCAAAAGGCGAGTGAATCGTGAATCGTTGATCGTGGTCCGACCCGTGCGTAGAACGATCACGATCCACGGTGTTACCGCTTGCTGAACTGGAACCGCTTCCTGGCGCCCTTCTGGCCGTACTTCTTGCGCTCCTTGGCGCGGGCATCGCGGCGCAGGAAGCCCTCCGCCTTTAGCTTGCCACGCAACTCAGGGTTGAAAATCTGCAGCGCCCGGGCGACGCCCATGCGCACCGCTCCAGCCTGTCCGTTAACGCCGCCGCCGCTCACCGTGCACACAACGTTGAATGTGCCGCCTGTTTCCGTAAGCACAAACGGCGATTTCGCCATAATGCGCTGCGCTTCGGTCACAAAGTGCTGATCGAACGGCTTGCCGTTGACGGTGAAGTCACCGCTTCCCGGACGAAGAAAAACCCGTGCCACGCTCGACTTGCGCCGTCCCGTCCCGTAGTACTGAACCTGTTCTGCCATCTTCCTCAGTATCCTAGTGAACTTATCATTCCGACCTAGGCGCTTTAGTGCCGGGTCGAGATAGCTGCCTTTACGCCCGGTTAGCGGCTGCCAACGCTTCCGGCTTCTGCGCCTGGTGTGGATGCTTGTCGTCGCGATAGACCTTTAGCTTGCCGGCCATGGCCCGTCCCAGCTTAGTGTGCGGCAGCATGCCGGTAATCGCGTCTTCCACGATCTTCTCCGGCCGCCGCGCCAGCCGCTTGCGGAACTCCTCGGAGCGAATGCCTCCGGGGTATCCCGTGTAACGGTGGTAGACCTTGCTGTCAGACTTCAGGCCAGTCACCCGCACCTTGCCGGCATTGATCACGATCACGTGATCGCCGGTGTCGAGGAACGGCGTGTACCTGGGGTTGTCCTTGCCGGCGAGGATGCGCGCCACACACGTCGCCAGCCGGCCCAGGGTCTGGCCCTCAGCATCAACGACAAACCACTTGCGCGCAATTTCCCCCTTGGGAAAATACGTTGACATCGTTAAACTCTCCCAGATGTTGTCAGTGCGAAAGAGCCGCTCGGTTCAGGCGCTGGACGCGCAAAGACCCTCAGGCGGGCAAACGCAGGACTGCGAAAGACCTAAGCATAGATGATCGGCGCAACCGTTGTCAATGAAAGGTTAAGTGGTTGCGCGCAACTCCATTCCGGTTGAGACACAGTTTCTATCTGGGTCAGCCTCGCCGCGTACGCGTCCTGGCAACCTCAGCATCCGCCAGATTACCGTACATCCGCCTCTGACAAAAGTATTACAAACGAAGCCTGCTTAAATTGATAGGCTGGACTTAGGTTCTCATGCGCCTATCAGGCGGAGGATGGCGCGTCAGCGCAGGGGGGTGAGATGTCCAAGAAAAACACAAGCATTAACTGGGGTACTACGTTTTTTATGGTGGCTCTGCATCTGGGCGCCATCGCGGCACTGTTCTTCTTCAGTTGGACGGCGTTTTTCGTAGCTCTTCTTCTCTACTGGATGGCCGGCAGCCTGGGCATCGGCATGGGCTATCACCGCTTGCTGACCCACCGCGGCTTCAAGTGTCCGAAGTGGGTGGAATACTTCCTTACCGTCTGCGCTACTCTGGCGCTGGAGGGAGGCCCCATCTTCTGGGTGGCGACGCACCGCGTTCATCACCAGCTCTCCGACAAGCCGGGCGACCCGCACTCGCCGCGCGACGGCGGCTTCTGGGCGCACATTGGCTGGATTCTCACCGGCAAGAGCTTCCACAACAAGAGCACTGAGTTGCTGGCCTACGTTCCTGACCTGCGCAAGGACAAGTTCCATCTTTGGATCAGCGAATATCACTGGGTGCCGCTCACGGTGCTGGGCGTCGTGCTGCTGGCCGTCGGCGGCTGGTCAGTCTTTCTGTGGGGATTTTTCCTGCGCACGGTTTTTCTGCTGCACTCTACCTGGTTCGTGAACTCCGCGACTCACATGTGGGGTTCGCGGCGCTTCACCACGACGGACGACTCGCGCAACCTGTGGTGGGTCGCCGCCATCACCTTCGGCGAAGGCTGGCACAATAATCACCACGCGCATCCGCAGTCGGCGCGCCACGGTCTGGCCTGGTATGAGTTTGATCTGAACTGGTACGGCATCAAGGCACTGCAGAAGCTGGGACTGGCTTGGGATGTGAAGCTGCCCAAACTCGGCTCAGCGCGTATCAAGCCGATTGTTGTGCCGCAGCCCGATCCGAAGGCGGCAGAGAGCGCCGTCGTCGCCTACAGCGGCGACTGAGGCAGATTCTTTAAGAAGTCCTGATTGATTTTTTCTTGAAGGGGACGGCCTTCACCGGGGTCCCCAAGACGCGCCGGTTTGCGCGAGTTGGGGTGGGAGGCAGTCCGCAACTGCCGCAGAATCGACGCGGCTTTAGCCGCTGAGGGACATCGCTTCAGGCCCCTTAGCGCGCCGTCACAGTGTCCGCACCGACCGGCTGCACCAACTGTTCCGGATTGGCGAAGTTGGCCTGCGCAATCCGGACTTGCTCCTTGAAGTTATCGACCATGTCCTCGCGCAACCGCACCTCGGTGGGCTTCTTGGCGATGCTCATCTGGTCGATCTTGTCCTGCAGGCGCAGCAATCCGTAGAAAAGATTTTCCGGTCGCGGCGGGCAGCCCACGATGTAGACATCGACCGGCACGATGCGATCGACGCCCTGCAGCACAGCATAGGTATTAAACGGGCCGCCAACGGACGCGCAGGCGCCCATGGATATGACCCATTTGGGATCGGGCATCTGGTCGTAGATGCGCTTGACCACCGGCGCCATCTTCAGCGAGACGGTTCCGGCGACAATCATCAGATCGCTCTGCCGCGGGCTGGGGCGAAACACCTCGGAGCCAAAGCGCGCGATGTCGAAGCGCGAGGTGGAAGCGGCGATCATCTCGATGGCGCAGCAGGCCAGGCCAAAGGTCATGGGCCAAATCGCGGACTTGCGCGCCCAATTGAAGACGTAATCGACCGTGCTAACCAGAAAATTCTTCTCGAATTTGTTTTCAATCCAGCCCATCGAATACCTGCTCTCGGAGGCTTAGTTTTGCCCAACATATGATCTTCGCTGATCGATGTACCAGCAGGCTGTGACCGGCGTCACAAGCGCTGATAATGCGAGTCTAGGCCGGATTGCCCTCGGGTTCAAGGTAAGAAGATTGCCAGGAAAATCGGCAGGCGCCGTTCGGCCCCTGGCTCGGTGGGTAATACCCCCCCCCCGGATTGCGGTACTTCACAGAAAACGGAGCTGATCTTCAGTCGTACGCCGCCAGGCAACCCGCGTGCATCTTACTTCCAAAGAGGTGTCGACAAAAATTGGGGCGCTGCTTCGTCGCAGTCACGCTTCCGGGCGCAAATTGACAGTGTGCTCCGTGTCGGCTACGATACGCCCTTGTGTTGCGGCGTGGAATCTCGGACTACTATATCGTGCAGCCTGCACGATAGTGCGAGAAGCTTCGACGATTCCGCACTCTCTCCGATCTGAAGAGTATTCATGGAACGAGTACCGACCGTCTCGGGAACGGCGAACCTGCTTGACATCCTTGACCGGGTGTTGGACAAGGGGCTGGTGATCGCCGGCGACGTTCGCATTGCGCTGGCGAATGTTGAGCTGCTGACCATCCGCATTCGGCTGCTGGTTTGCTCCGTAGACAAAGCGGAGGAGATCGGGCTGAACTGGTGGAAGTTCGATCCCAACCTGACCCATCCGGCGGGCCTTCCGGCCGCGCCAAGCCAACGTTTGCCACGGGCCGGACCCTCACTCCGTCGCGCCAACAACGGGCGCGCCAGGGAGTCCGGGCTGGGAGCGGAGTTGCGCGCGCCGGCTGTGCCCGCCAAGACCGTCAGGAAGGTTGCGAAGAGGACGAAGAGAAAGAAGCAGTAAGCCCAGGAACGAAAATCGCGGCAGGAGGATCTGGGATGGCGGTAGAACGAGTTTCGGGCGGTTCCAGCCTGATCGACGTACTTGATCGGGTGCTGGACAAAGGAATTGTGATTGACGCATGGGTGCGGATTTCGCTGGTGGGAATCGACCTGATCACGGTTGAGGCGCGGATCGTGGTGGCTTCCATCGATACGTACTTGAAGTATGCCGACGCGGTGGGGCTTACCGGACTGGTGTCACGCCCGCAACTGGAGCCCGGCGAGGACGAGATCACCACGGTGGAAACTGCCCGTCGCGTGGAAAGCACCCGGCGGCCAACACCGGCGCGGCGCCCGGCGCGGGTGCGGCGTCCGGCGCGGACGTAGGCGGAGTGGGATACTGAGGAGTTGTGGCTTTGGCGTCCCCGCAGATGCGTATGCGCTCCGAGACTGCCGACTTGAGCGAGATGAATTGCCGTTCTGCGCTTCGCCTGCTGAGCATAGAGCGCAGTGAAGAGATCTTTCCGGCCTTGCTGGAGGAGATTGTTGCGCTTGGCCATCCGCGGGCGCTGGTAAGCCAAGTCGATTTCGAAAGCTCGGAAATTGCTCCCGTGGCGTCGCTCAATTGTCCCAGGAACCTGCTGCAGCGTTTTCGCAGTTCGCTGTTTGCCAAGGAGACGCCGCAAGTGCGCATCCTGCAGAGCCAACAGCCGGAACTCGTACCGGGCCGTAACAAGCGAAATTCCAGTTTCTACTATCACCCTCTGGTCTACCGTAATTCCAGTCCCTGCTGGGAAGCGGGGCGCGCCCACGGACCCAAGTGCATTGCCGTGGAGAACTTCTATTCCCGGCTTCCGGTGCAATTGCAGGAGCAGGTTTGCAGCGTCTGCGAGATGCGAGCCTACGCGGCCATGGTGGTGGTCGAAGTAAGCTCCAGCGCTACGGCGGCGGAAATCAACGAGCTGCGCGCGTTGGTCGAGGTTGCTAACCGTTGCCTGTCGCGGCTCTACAAGGCGGAGCACTATCACAGCCGGATGGTCAGCATGGAGACCGTCATTACGCAAATGCAGACGGTAATGGAGAGCATGACCGACCCGGTGATCCTCACCGATCCGCAGCATCGGGTGATCACGCAAAATAAGGCGGCTGAGCGGTACTTCCGGCTGGCGGAGGACGTAAGCGAAGGCCGAGTGCGGGCCGTGGAACTGAACAACTTGCTCTTCTCGGCGGCGTTGTCTTCGATGGCGGTTTCGGGTAATGAGTCCTCCCGCGATATGACGCTGGTGGATGCCATTGAGGGCGATGAGGTGCTGTTTGAGGCGGTCTCGGCTCCCAGCTACGGTCCCGATGGGAGGCGCACCGGCATGGTGACTGTCTTGCGCGACGTGACCGACCTGCGCCGCGCCGATGAGGAGCTGCGGGCTAATTATGACCGGCTTCGCCAGGCGGAAGAGATTGTCCGCCAGGACCGCGACCGCCTCAATCTGGTGATTGAGAATGTCGGCGATCCCATCGTGGTTTGCGATCGCGATGCTAAGGTTGTGCTGCTCGATCCGCGGGCGCAGGAACTGATGGGCTTCAAACGGGGACGCACCGCGCGGCACATGCGCAACCAGGCGACGCTCGATGCTTACATCACGCAGTTCACCTATTCCTTTTCCGATCGCGACAGCGTCCCTGTGCAACTCACTAGTCCTGAGACCGGCGAGGAAGTGGAGTACGAGGCGCGCTCGGGCAAGATTTACGACGAGCGCGGGTTGGTGGCCTATACGGTCACAGTGCTGCGCGATCTGACAGCGGTGCGCCGCCTGGAGCAGTTGAAGATGGAGCGGCGCATGTTCGAGATGGAGAAGTTCGCCGCTGCCGGTCGTCTGGCCGGGACCATCGCCCATGAAGTCAACAACCCGATGGAGGCGATCAAGAACTGCATTTTCCTGCTGTCCGATCAGGTAGAGCCGGAAGCCGCTCCCGTGTACGACATCCTGAAAGCGGAAACCGAACGCGTGGCGCGAATCGTACGGCAGCTGCTGGGTCTATATCGTAATACTCAGCAGGTCGGGACTTTTGACGTCAATGGGGTGGTGGAAGACACTTTGCTGCTGTTCAGCCGCCAACTCGAACGCGCCGGCGTTCGCGTGGAGCCGGAGCTCAACCCTTTGCCCCCGGCTTCGGGCTCGGCTGACCAGATTCGCCAGGTCCTGTCGCACCTGGTGGTACACGCGAAGGCCAGCATGCCGCCAGGCGGGGTGTTGCGTTTGCGCACGCGCGTGGCCCGCCCCGGCAGCCCGCAGGCGAGGATCCGCATCCTGATTGCCGATTCCGGTTGTGGCATCGCGAAGAACTTGCTGGGTACCATGTTCGAGCCTTTCATGACCACTAAGGGCGAACGAGGAACCGGTTTGGGACTGTGGATTGTCAAGGGGATCATCGAAAATCATGGTGGCAAGATTCGGGTCCGGAGCAAGGTGGGCAAGGGAACGGTCTTCGCCATTGAGTTGCCGGGGGCACAATGAAGCAGGTATGGCATGAACGATAAGTGGCACATTCTCGTGGTTGACGATGAGCCTAACGTTTTGGTGACGTACCGGCTCATTCTGCAGCAGCAGGGGTACGAGGTTAGCGCTACGCTCTCATCGGAAGAGGCAAAGCAAGCGCTCGCCGCAGATACAATCGATCTGCTGCTGTGCGACCTCTCCCTGGAGAAGCAGGAAAACGGTTTTGACGTGATCGACTTCGCGCGTCACAAGAACCCGCACATGCCGGCGGTGTTGCTGACCGGCTATGCCACTCCGGAAGCCAACGAGCATGCCGCCGAACTGGGCATACCTATGCTGTTTAAGCCGATTGATATCAAGGATCTCCTGGAAACCATTTCTGCATTGCTGAGGGACAATTATGAGCAGTGTAAGGCGGCCATCTAAGCCGGCAACCAGAGCAAAGTCCGCGAAAAAGCAAGCGCCGAAACCCCAGCCGATCGCGATGTCCGCTCCGCCGCCTGGCAGCGGCGGCGCCCGGAGCGCGCGCCCGCGCGGGGTGCCGGGCAACCCTGTTCCGCCGTCCCCATTCACGCAAAGGCAACGCGAATCGGTGATTTCCTCGGAGATGCCGGTTGCCGCGCCCGCCCTCGTCCGTAACCCCGACCCCGAAGCCGGGTTAGTTCCCGGCCCGATTCCGGTACCCGACGTGCGCCAGGAAGGCCGTTATGTCTACGGAATCATCGCGTCCCGAGATCCGGTGGCCTTTGGACGAATGGGCATCGGAGGCAGCGAGCTGGTCTACGTCGTCACCCATGCCGACATCGCGGCAGTAGTCAGCCACACCTCGGTCTTCATCTTTGACCCCACCCGCGAGAACGCACTGGCCCACGAACACGTGATCGAGACGGTGATGAAGACGCACACCATCATTCCCATGAGCTTCGGCACGGTCTTCCGCACCGACGACGACATTCGCGAGGTGCTGCGCAGCATCTATCCCTCAGTGAAGGACGTGTTGAAGCAAATGGCCGGCAAAGTGGAATTCGGCCTGAAGGTGACCTGGGACCGCGACCGCATCATCGAGGAGCTGCAGCGCGAGCACGAAGAGATCCACCGCTTTCATCAGGAGATCACGCGCAAGCATCTGCAATCGACGTATTTTGCGCGCATGCAATTGGGCCGCATGATCGATAAAGCGCTGGAGGAGCGCTCCGGCGATTACGTGCGCCAGATTTACGACACCCTGCGCGCCATCTGTGTCGCCTCGCGCGACAACAAGCCGATCGGCGACAAGATGATTCTTAACGCCGCCTTTCTGCTGGAGCGCGAGCGCGAAGAGGAGTTCGACGAGGCCGTTAATCGCGTGGCGAAGAAGTTTGGCGAGCGTCTGAACTTCAAGTACACCGGCCCCTGGCCGCCGTATAACTTTGTCAACATCCGCCTGAAGCTGGAACCGAGCAGCTCGGGATAAAAGACCCATGCTCCTCATTGACGACATCCTCCTCTCGCCGATCGCGGGCTTCAAGTTCGTCCTGCGAACCCTCGCCCGCGCCGCCGAAGAGCAATACACCGACGACGCGCCGGTGAAGGAGCGGCTGCTGGAACTGCAGACGCTGCTGGAGGACGGGGAGATCAGCGAAGAGGAATACGTCGCGCAGGAGCGCGAAGTCCTGGCCGAACTGCGCGAAATCCAGAACCGCCGCAGAGAATTGGCCGGCGTTGCCCCAGAGGAAGCCGGGCGTGGGGAGGGATGACTGGGGATGCCGAGTACCTCCCGAGATGGGTGATTTCGCCGCCTTGGACCATTTCGCCGTAGTAGCACCCCTGATTCGTGACTTCGAATGGACTTTTGCACCCTCGGGGTTAAATTCCTGTAACAAGAGTGTTGCAACTTTCTTTGTGCGTATTTACCATCGGGCAGCTACATGCTCGAGTCTTCAAGTACTTATGCATCTCGGATTCGTCGTTTCCGGCTGCCCCGCGTTTGCATCGCGGTGGTAGGCAGCGACGCCGCCACGATGAGTGAGCGCGCCGAGTCATTGCTGCGGGATAACCCCTTCCTAGAGTTGCGGTTAGACTACCTTCCGCAGCCGTTGGCGGCACTCCCCAAACTGAAGCATCTGCTGGAAATTCATCCCGAGGCGACCTTTATCGCCACCTGCCGCCGGGCGGTGAATGGAGGCAAGTTCAAGGGTTCGGTCGCCTCTGAATTGGCCGTGCTGCGCCGCGCCGCCGATCTGGGGTTCCCGCTGGTGGATCTGGAACTGCAAAGCGCGGAGGAATTGAAAGCGGAGGAGTTGCGCGATCTCTGGGACCGGGTCGGCCTCATACTTTCGCATCACAACTTCCGTTCCACCAAGAAGCTGGACGAGGAGTTCGCGGCCATGAGCCAGTATCGGGCGGACTTCTATAAGCTCGTCTCGACCGCCACCAACCTGTACGACAACGTGCTGATGATGAAGTTTCTGGAAAAGACCTTCGGCACGCACGAGATGGTGGGCGTGTGCATGGAGGAGCAAGGGATCATCAGCCGGGTGCTGGGAGTGCGGGCGGGCAGCGTGTTTACCTTCGCGGCGGCAACCAAGGGCGAGGAAACGGCGCCCGGCCAGGTTACGGCCAGCGAGCTGCGCGATGTCTATCGCATCGAGATGGTCGACCAGGCGACACAAGTCTATGGGGTGGCTGGAGATCCTGTTTCTCATTCGCTTTCGCCGGTGATGATGAACGCGGCTTTCCGCCGGGAGACGGTGAACGCAGTCTTTCTGGCACTGCACGCCAAAAGCCTGAAGGACCTGCTGGCCTGCGTGCAGGGCATTCCCATCCGCGGGCTCAGCATCACCATGCCGTACAAGCAAGAAATAGTGGCGGCGCTGGCGAATTCCGACCCGCTGACGCGGCTGATCGGCGCCTGCAACACCGTGGTGCGCGCCGCCGATGGCAAGCTCTACGGCTTCAATACGGACGTGGCCGGCATTGTGGTGCCGCTGGAGCAGCGGCTGACGCTGGCTGGCGCACGCGTGCTCATCCTCGGCGCGGGCGGCGCGGCGCGAGCGGCGGCCTTCGGGCTGCAAGCCAAAGGTGCGGAGGTCTTCATCACCAATCGCACCCCGGCAAGCGGGGTGGCGCTGGCGCGTCAGGCCAAGGGGAAGTACGTGAAGCGCGCTGAGCTCGCCAAGCAGCAGTTTGACGTGATCATCAACGCTACGCCGGTGGGCATGAACGGCGCGAAGCAGGCGCCGCTGGAAGAAAAAGAGCTGAACACGAAGCTCGTCTTCGATCTGGTGTACAACCCGGCGGAGACCAAGCTGGTGAAGATGGCGCGCGCCAAAAGCATCGAAGTGATTCCCGGGCTGGAGATGTTCGTCCAGCAGGGGGCGCGGCAGTTTGAGATTTGGACCGGCAAACCTGCTCCCATCGCCGAGATGGGCTATGTGGTGACCAAGGCGCTGGAGCGCAAGGCGGCAGAAGAGGCCGAAGAAGAAGAGAAAGCTCTCGCGAAAAAGGGCACCGCCAGGAAAGCCGCCGTCAGGAAGGCTGCAAAGAAGCCCGCCAAAGCTACGCGCAAAAGGTGATCGGCTCCCTGGATCAATTTAAGTTTTTCCGCGTCGGATTCGTCGCTTCGGCGGGCGGCGTGACCTTGTGCGACTCGAATTTCCGCTGCAAAGCTTCGAGAGGCGAGGATGTCGGCTTCTCTTCAGGATCGGCCGAGCGTGCGGCTGCGGCTTCTTGTTCCTCGATGCCTGGCTGGCGGTTGTTGCCGCCTGGATGCTGCTGCTCAATGCCTGCACCGCCGTGGTTGGCTTCGGCGCCGGCGCTGGTCGCTGAGCTAGCCGCCGCGGCGGGTACGGCCGGCTTGGTGACCTCGACGAGTCGCGAGCCGGCCAGGCCTTTCTCGAGGAATTTCTTGGTGTTGAGCAGCGGCCGGGCGAGCGACGGGTTGAAGCTGGTCCAGGGAGTATCGAGTTCGGCCTCGCGCTCGAACTGCGCTCGCATGCTCTCCATCTTGGAGTCGAGATCGTCGAGATAGTGCAGCATGAGCGCCTCGGGAAACATGGGCAGCTTGGGCGAGCCGAACTCGTACTGGCCGTGGTGGCTGATGATGAGGTGCTCGAGCAGCACCTGCAATTCTTCCGGAAAGCCGGGCACGCGGGCGATCTTCTGGTGCAGCATCTCCAGCTCGATAATGATGTGGCCGAGGAGCTGTCCCTTGGTGGTATAGGCGATGGAGCGCTGATAGGTGAGCTCGTGCAGCTTGCCGATGTCGTGCAGGAAGGCGCCGGACAACAGCAGATCGCGATTCACTTGCGGATAGTTGCGCGCCGTCAGATCGCACAAGTTGAAGAGCGAGACTACGTGATCCAGCAGGCCGCCGACGAAGGCGTGATGCAGCGACTTGGCGGCGGGGGCGGTCTTATAAGCTGCGACCAGTTTTTCGTCGGCGCAGAACTGCTTTAGCAGAGACTTGAGCCAGGGATTCTCGAAGCTTTCGATGAAGCCGCACAAGGTCTGCCAGAGCTGCTCCACGTCTTTGGAGGTTTTGGCGAGATAGTCGGAGAAGTCGATCTCCGAATCGCCCAGCTTGCGCACCTTGTGAATGGTGAGCTGCCAACGTCCGTTGTACTTGTGAATAATGCCTTTGACCTTGACGAAGTCATCCTGCTCGAAGTCGGAGACCGTGTCGCCGACGTTGTCCCACATGTTGGCCTGGAGGTGGCCGCTGCGGTCGGCCAGAATCAATGACAGGTAGGGCTCGCCGCTCTTCTTGGTCCTCACCTGTTTGACGGCGACGACAAAGAATGAGGTGATGTTCTGGTTCTCCATCCGGGCGCAATCGCAAATGTAGAAATCTTTCATGGGGAATTGTGTGCGGCATCGGAGTGCCACGATGCAGGCTGGCTTATGGTAACAGCACGCAGTTGCCGGCAGCTAGTGGAGAATTGCGGGCGACATCAGATGCGCGTATCAAAGCATGGCTTTCGCCACGCCGCCACGGCGTAGAATGGATTGGGTTTTAGCCTCTGCAAACATCAATCGAGGGAAATCGCACGCATGAATATCAAGAAAGTTGGGGTTTTAGGTTGTGGGCTGATGGGCTCGGGCATTGCGCAGGTGGCGGCCACTGCCGGTTTCGAGGTAACCGTGCTCGAGCAGGAACAGAAATTTCTCGACAAAGGCTTCGCCGGCATCGAGAAGTCGCTGGCGCGGCTGGTGGAGCGCGGGCCGGCCAAAGGCGGGCTGACGGCGGAACAGAAGGCGGAAGCGCAGTCGCGGCTGAAGGGAACGCTGCAGATGCGGGACCTGGCCGACTGCGACATCGTCATCGAGGCCATCATTGAAAACGTCGAGGAGAAGCGCAAGACGCACGCACAGCTCGACGCCATCGTCAAGAAAGAGGCGATCTTCGCCACCAATACCTCTTCCATCTCCGTCACCGAGCTGATGACCGCGACCAAGCGGCCCGAGCGCTTCATCGGCCTGCACTTCTTCAACCCGGTGCCGATGATGAAGCTGGTGGAGGTGGTGAAGACCATCGCTACCGCGCCCGAGGTTTACGAAGCGGCCGTCGAGTTCGGCAGGAGCGTCGGCAAGGTGCCGGTGCGCACCAGCGATAAGACCGGCTTTATCGTCAACCGGCTGCTGGTGCCGTATCTGCTCGACGCCATCCGCGCCTATGAAGAAGGCGTGGGCTCGATTACCGACATCGACGAGGCCATGAAGCTGGGTTGCGGTTATCCAATGGGACCGTTCACGCTCCTGGATTTCGTCGGGCTCGATACGACGTACTACATCACGCATGTGATGTTCGATGAATTCAAGGAGCCGCGCTTCGCCTCGCCGCCGCTGCTGAAGCGGCTGGTCCTGGCCGGCTGGTACGGGCGCAAGTCGGGCAAAGGCTTTTACGACTACGCCGACCCCAGCAAACCGGTGCCGGGGAAGTTTGTGTAGGAAACCAGCAATTAGCAATTAGCAATTAGCGATTAGCAATTAGTAGAACCCCACATTCGTAATAGGGGCAGGATGCTGGCGCGGCGAAGGTCGAGTCCCACGCAGTGGGACGGAAGAACAATAGCCCAGCACGGAGCGCAGCGGAGTGCTGGGTAGGCTCGTAATAATAGCCGAGCCCCTTCAGGGGCGGCACAGGAATGCGCCGGTGGGTCTGCCGCCGCTCCGCGGCTCAAACCGCTGATGGAGATGCTCGCGCGGGCTTACGCCCGCGGCTAACACAAATGCCGCCCTGCGGGGCTGTGTGTTTCGCAGGTGCGGGTGCCCATGCAATCGAGATGCTAGTGCGGGCGCTCATGCAATCGAGATGCTAATGCGGGCGCTCATGCAATCGAGATGCTAATGCGGGCGCTCATGCAATCGAGATGCTAGTGCAGGTGCTCTATGCATTTACAGATGCTAATAACGTTCGTTCGACGCCTGACGCATTCCTATTCGCCTTGGCTAATTGCTAACGGCTAATTGCTAATTGCTACTGAAAGGCTGAACTCATGACTGACTTCCAGAACATTAAGTTCGAAACCAAGAACCACATTGCCTACATCACCATTGACCGGCCGAAGGTGCTCAATGCGCTGAACATGGCCACCATGCAGGAGCTGAAGCAGGCCTTCGCCTCTGCGAAAGACGACGCCGAGGTGCGCGTTGTCATCCTTACGGGCGGGGGCGAGAAGGCCTTCGTCGCCGGCGCAGATATTGGCGAACTGGCGCAGCACTCGCCAGTTTCGGCCAAGGAATACACCCACACCGGCCAGGCGATCCTCAACGCCATCGAGAACCTGGGCAAGCCGGTCATCGCCTGCATCAACGGCTTCGCCCTGGGCGGTGGCTGCGAGATGGCGATGGCCTGCACCATGCGCTTGGCCAGCGAAAATGCTAAGCTCGGCCAGCCCGAAGTGAAGCTCGGGCTGATTCCCGGCTACGGCGGCACGCAGCGGCTGGCGCGCCTGGTAGGAAAGGGAATTGCCATGCAGCTCGTGCTTAGCGGCGAGATGATCACGGCACAGGAGGCGTATCGCATCGGGCTGGTGAATGAGGTCGTGCCTGCCGCTGAGCTAATTCCCCGCGCTGAAGCCATTGCCGCGAAGATCATCGCCAATGCTCCGCTGGCCGTTCAGTACGCGATGGAGGCGGTGAATCACGGGCTCGAGTTGCCGCTGGCCGATGGCTTGTTCCTGGAGGCGACGCTGTTCGGCGTTTGCTGCGCCACCGAGGACAAGAACGAAGGTACTAAGGCCTTTCTGGAGAAGCGGCCGGCGCAGTTCCAAGGCAAGTGATCCGTGGCCAGCGGCTATAGCGGCGCCAGGAGCGTAACGTTTCCCGCTAGCTTGCATCCTCGGTTACCAATGAGGAAAGTCACTACGGCGGGGCTTACTTTCGTAACTCCGCAGTCCAGAAGATTGTGACCGAAAGCTTGCTCTCCTTGGAAAAATTAAGGTAACGAGGAGCAAAATGCCTAGCGCGAGGTGCCTGCCTCGCCGATGGAAGTAGGAGGAGTGTCTTCCACCGCGGACCGTCCTGATCCGGCGGGAACGAGTGCGGTGCCGGAACTATGCGGCTGTTACCAGCCCATCGGGACGGCAACCCAAATGTGAAAGGAGCCGGTATGGCTTCGGCTTTCTCGGCGGTGTTGGCAAAACTCGACGGCAGTCTCCAGCCCGTTCAGTTGCAAGTGGACTGCCTCCGGGCGGGCTTGGAGGTGAATGACGATCAACTGCGACAAGGCTTGACGGACGCTCGCCAGCAGGCGGCGGCGCTTCGCGACATGATTCGCGCCGAGCGTCCCGACGCCACCTGGGTGGACCGGAAAGCCCTCGAGCAGTTGCTGCAGGAGCTGGAGATTGCCGCCAAAGCGAGAGGCAATCAGCAGCGGCGCACGAAGTTGCAGCAGCTTGCGAATGAGCTGGATGCCGGCAGGGTCAAGCACCGCTTCGACACGCGCAGCTCGGCGCTGAATGCCCTGCGCGTGGAAGCGGTCGAGGAGCTGCGGACGCAGGCGGCTCTTTCAGAAGAAGTGAAGGAACTCCCCGGGCCGGATGCGGGTGAATGGCTGCATTGGGCGTGCAGTTTGGAAGACGGGAGCGACGCCGCGATCCTGGCTGAGTTGCGCCGGGGTTTCCCCGCGCTTGAGCGCTTCGCCGGTGAGGTGGAAGAGAGCTACTGGATCGCGGGGCAAGCATTGCAGGAAGCTGCGGAGCGGCTGCCAGCACCGGGCGTCTGTCTGGTTGAGGCGTCTTAGGCGTCTTCTCTGGCCGCGAGTCGCGAGTGCTTCGAAAACGCTCGGAGGTGTGAAAGGAACTGCTATGTCATCCTCGGTTTCGCCGGCGTTGGCCAAGCTGGATGACAGTCTCGCGATCATCCAACCGCAACTCGAGTGCCTCGGGGCCGCCCTGGAGGTGGACGAAGAGCAGCTACGCCACAACCTGACGGAGGCTTGCTATCGCGCCGCGATGCTCGATGAGCTGATTCGCGGCGAGTGTCCCGGCGCCGAGTGGAGCGATCGCCAAGGTCTGGACCGGTTGGTACAAGAACTTGAGATCGCGGCCGAGGCGAAGCGTAATGAAGAACGGCGCCAAAAGCTGCGTGAGGTTGCCGATGAACTGGAGGCTGGGAGGGTTAAACATCGTATTGAGGCCCGTACGACAGCGTTGAATGCTCTGCGCGGGGAAGCTGTTCAATCCTTGCGAACGGAAGCTCTGGCGGAACAGGTCAAAGATCTCCCCGGACCGCAAGCGGAGGCGTGGCTGCATTGGCTGTGCAATCTGAGCGACGATGCGGATGCGCTTGTCCTCGCCAGCCTGCGCCGGGATTTCCCCTCGCTCGAACGCTTCGCTGCCGCCCTCGATGAGCGCTACTGGATAGCTGGACAAAAGTCAGGCGAACTCCCGCCAAAGCCTTCTGACGCTGCTCTCGCAACCGAGCCTTTAGAAATTGGTCCCGCCGCAGAGTCCGCGCTGAGACCGGCGACCTCCGGCAGTTCCAAACCCGGCGCTCCCGTCATCTTTAGCCCTAATAACCTCCCTGAGAACATACGAGCGCAATTCGAGAAGGCGATGCAGAGTGGGAACTTCGCCGAGGCCCTCGCGCTCTGTTACGGCGGCCGATCGAGCGATGCGCCCCCAGGGGCGCAGCCGCTCGCCGATGATGCGGAAGAGGAAACTTTTTGGCATGGTTCTCTCGGCAGTGCGCCGTCCACGGTTGCGGCGCCGGCGGCGTCTTCTGTGAACTATTGCGAAAGTTGTGGGAGCACGTATCGCGGGGAGTTCCATCTCTGCGCGGTTGACCATTCCACCCGGCGGGTTCCTTCAGAGGCCATCCTGAGAACTGCAAAGCGCGATGGATATTTGACTTCTTCCGGCGCGGCAACAGCTCCGCCCGCGGAAACGCCAGACGCCGGGTTATCGCCGGAATCCACGGAGAAGGAGCCAGAGAGGCTAAAAGGAATCCTGGAGCAGCAATCCGGAACGCCGGAAGCGTTGCCGATCTTCGAGGAGCCGGTGCCGCCCAACCGGCAACTGTTTGCCTGGATTGTGGCGGCCAGCTTTATAGTGTTGTGCGTGATCGTTGCTGTCGGCTATCACTTCAGCAAAGCCGGCGCCCAACCGGTAGTTGCGGCTGCGAGCACCGCTGAGAGCCCCAAGGATGCAGACGCGATTCGGGATTCTGAGATTCAGAAGCAGGTGGAGCAAAGACTCGCAGACCTGAAGGAAAGTTCGATTCAAGTCAGCGTTGAGGACGGAGTTGTGACCCTCCAAGGCCACCTTCCGTCGCAGGCGGAAGTGGTGAAAGCCGAAACGCTGGTCGCCCAAACCAGCGGAGTGAAGGCCGTCGAAAGCAAGCTGCAGGTGGAAACGCGCCACCCGGCGCGGGCCGGCCCCGGACCACGCTGATTGCGGCGCTACGGACAAACAGCAAAAGCCAAAGTTTGCGCTAATTAATGACCTGCCCATCTCTGCCCGATTGTCATCAACGGAATATACGTTGGCGGGTGGCCCAGGTCTTGCGGGATAACCGGGGAGATGCCAACTTCGAAATGAGCGAGGGCGCAGCCTGTTTTCAGAACAATGCCGAAAAATTGCCTCGTTGGTGGCGCGAAGTTAGTCGTGCCTAGTCATTTGGATCTGCCCTGCTGTTACGCAGCGAGAGCCGGCTCGGCCCGGTGACGCGCTGGAATTGCGCTTGCTTCGAGTGCTGGCGGTAGTCGGGGCCGTCGATCTTGACTTTCTTGCACATCTCGTGCAGGCGCGAGCGCATGCGTTCGCCGATGCGGTCGCCGAGAGTTTCGCGGCGGGCGGCGCGATCGGCAGCCGAGTAGCTGCGGGAAGATTCTTCGCCTGGCGCGCTGTCCTGCTCCGGCTGGTCGGGGAAGTTGGTAGTGATGATGGTGGTTCGGTTGTCGTTGTAGCGGCTGTTGAGAATGTAATTGACAGTGTCGAAAACCCACTCAGTACTGCGCACCGCGCCGAGCTCGTCTAGCACTAATACCTCGGCATCGAAGATGGGACGCAGGAGTTCCATCTCGGTCGCTTGCACCGAAGGATTGTAGGAGTTCTGGATCGACTTCAGCAGTTCGCGATAATCGCAAAACCGGCAGTGAATGCCCTTCTCGCGGATGAGCGCCTTGAGGATGCCGACTGCGAGATGGGTTTTACCGACGCCGACCGAGCCGACGAACAGCAGACCGGTTTTTTCGACGGGATAGTCTTCGACGAAGCGACCGGCAAAGGTCCGGGCTGCAACAATACTGCCCTGGTTCTTGTCGTCGGGATCGTACTGGAAATTGCTGAGATCGCAGTGCGCGTAGCGTGCTGGGATGTGCGCGGCCGCCAGCAATCGTTCGGCGCGACCCTTCACCCGGCATTCGCAGCGGATGGCTTGGCGCTCCTTGCCGCGTTCCACCGTCTGCCATCCGCTGCCACCGCAAAGCGGACAGACTTCGGTCGGGCTGCTCAGCTTGTTCATCCTGCTGCAGAGTACGATGTTGCGGGCGACGGTGCAAGATCTCTCCCCCTGCGAAGTGGCTGAAAGCTGTTAATGGATGGTGGAAATCGAAGAACGTCTGTGCAAATGGCGCCGGGAAATGGCGAGTCAGGCGGCTGCTGAAAAAGTCCAAGCCGCGAGGATTGCGCCGTCGGCTGAGGCCGGCGGGTAAATAAGTAGCGCGCTTGGCCGCTGGCCTGAAGAAATGCCCACGTGGCGACTTTTGCAGCAACGATTGAAGTCGCGCCCTGTTACCAAGCGCTAACAAACGAGCCTTTCCGCGGCGGTCAGAGGTCATCCGGAAAATTCTAGTTCGGATTGGCAAGATCGTAATCCACCATGGCTTTGACGGCTTCCAAGGGAGTCGTGGTGGGGGAAAATCCAACCATTCGGCGGCCATTAATGAAGAACGTCGGCGTGCTGTTGACGTCCAGCTTTTGCCCCAGCGCCACGGATTCCTGCACCCGCTTGGCGGTTTCCGGCTTGGCTGCACAAGCTGCGATAGCATCCGGATCGCCGCCGGAGTCCTTCACGAACCCCTTGAGCATCTGGTCTACGTTCTGCGGGTTGACCTCCTCCTGATGGTCGTACGTGGTGGCAATGAACTTCACCGCCGCCTGATTGTTCGCACCAGCCAGGCAATCCACATACTTCGCTGCAGTGAGCGCCCAGGGGTGGATCTGCTCCAACGGATAGTTCTGGAAGATAAGCTTCACCTTAGGCTCTTCCTGCACCAACTTGGCGATACTGGGTTGCGCTGCTTTGCAGGCGGGGCACTCTAAATCGCCAAATTCGACGATGGTAACCGGCGCATCTTGCGGTCCCTCGGACGGGCCGCTGGCGGCCTTTAGCATCTCGCGATTCTCGGCAAAGGGATGGGCGCCGAAGGGCACAAGTTCCGCCATGAAGGCATACTTCTGGTCGGGGGTGACGTAGATTCGCACCACTTGCGAACCTTTGGGCGTGTTGAAGACCGCGGTTACCTGCGCAATGCCCGGCGCTTCCGAAGGCTTGATCTCAGCCACTTTCCAGCTCAACTCCTGGTTCCAGCCAAACATGCTCTTCAGAAAGCCATCAACCGTGGCTTCGGTGGGAAGCGCGGGGTTGGCCGTGGGGGTCGCGGGGGCTTTGGCGGAAGCAGCCGCCTTGGCATCGCCGCCATTCTGCGACCAGCAAAATACGCTGGTCGTACAAAGCGCGGCGATCAAGAGTAAACGGGTGAAACGGTTCATGGGTCCTTTCGAAAAAGCAATTAGCAATTAGCAATTAGCAATTAGCAATTAGCAATTAGCAATTAGCAATAGCAATAGCAATTAGCTTTAGACTTTGCACAGAAACAAATAGTTGTCAACTAAGCGTGATAGACCAAACAGTCTATCCCAAACTGTCGGTCGCAAATGCTTTCAGTATCACGCTAGCAGCTCCAACCTCATCGATAGTTGCTGATAGCTATTGAGGATCACAAATTAAAGTGACATAGCGTGGTTGCCAAGCGCTGGTCGCGTTTTCGTATTGTCATCACGAGCGCCCCGCCTTTGGACGAGAAGGATCTGCTTTTTGCCGCTTGCCCGGAAAGCAGATTCCTCGCCGACAGACCACCCCAACAACCGCAAAGACGGCGCTTGTTGGGGACCCCGGCCAGTCGGCCCGTGATGACAATCTCGTAATTTCGTCACTATATTCTGTGAACCTCAGTAATCGCTAATCGCTAATTGCTAATTGCTAATTGCTTTCCCACACACATCCAGCTTGGCGGCGATGGGATAACGGCGGCCAAAGCCGAAAGCCTTCTCAGAAATTTTCAATCCCGGCGCTGCCTGCTGACGCTTGTATTCGCTCTTGTCGACCATACAGGCTACCTTGCGCACCAGCTCAAGGTCGTAGCCACGTTCCGCAGCAATCATCTCCGGCGACTTATTGTCCTCGATGTAGTCTTCGAGGATGGTGTCGAGCAGCGGGTACGGCGGCAGGCAATCGCTGTCCTTCTGATCGGGCCGCAATTCCGCGGAAGGCGGCTTCTCGACGGTGGAGCGCGGAATCACCGGCGACCGCGAATTGACGAAGTTGGCCAGCTGGTAGACCAGCGTCTTGGGCACATCAGAAATTACCGCGAGGCCACCACACATATCGCCGTAGAGGGTGCAATATCCCGCGGCGAGTTCCGACTTGTTGCCGGTGGTGAGCAGCAGGCAGCCAAATTTGTTGGAGAGCGCCATCAGCAGCGAGCCGCGAATACGGGCCTGAAGGTTCTCTTCGGTAACATCCGGCGCGCGTCCGGCAAAAACCGGCGCCAGCGCTTGCCGGTAGGAGTCGAAAAGCTCCCCAATGGGAACCAGCTCAAAGCGGAAGCCGAGATTGCGCGCCAGCTCTGCGGCGTCCTCAATGCTGCCCGGCGAAGAGTACGGACCCGGCATCCCGACGCCGAAGACGTTCTCCCGTCCTAGCGCATCGACGGCAACGCAGGCCGTGAGCGCCGAATCGATCCCGCCGCTCAGCCCCAGCACCACCTGACGGAAGCCGCATTTGCGAACGTAATCGCGGGTGCCAAGCACGAGCGCAGCATAGGCGCTGGCCTCCAACCCTTCATCGTGAAAATGAACGTCACCGGTCAGGGTTTCGCTATCGAAGCAGATGAGATCTTCCTCGAAGGACTTGGCCTGGGCGATCACCTGACCATCAGGCCCGAGGACAAAGCTGGAGCCGTCAAATACCAGGCTATCGTTGCCGCCGACTTGGTTGACCATGGCGACCGGCACCCGGTAGCGGGTGGCGATGGCAGACAGCATGTCGCGCCGCAGCTCGCGCTTGCGCAGATAGAACGGCGATGCCGAGATGTTCAACAGCACCTTGCCTCCGGCGGCGAGCAAATCTTCCACGGGATCGACGCCGTAGAGCTGGCGGTCCCAGAAGTGCTTGTCGTTCCAGGCGTCCTCGCAGATCGTGAGCGCCAAGGGCCGGCCCGCAAGCGCAAAAAGCTGCTGGCTATCGGCGGGAGCGAAGTTGCGCATCTCGTCAAAAACATCGTAGGTAGGCAGCAATCGCTTGGACTGCACAAAGGCGATTTTGCCATCGCGCAGCAACGCGGCTGAGTTCAAAGCCGATTTCCCGGTTGAGGTGTTGGCCGGGGTCACGAAGCCGCAGATGACGGCGATTCCTTCCGTGGCGCGCGCGATATTTTCCACCGCTTGCTGATTGCGCTCCACGAACCAGGGCCGCTCCACCAGATCACGAGGCGGATAGCCGCAGACCGACAGCTCAGGAAAGAGCACGAGGTCGATCTTGCCGCTCCTGGCGCGCTGCGCGTAGTCAATGATCTTCTCAGAGTTGCCAGAAAAATCCCCCACCACGGTATTGATCTGGCCGAGTGCGATCCTCACGGTATCAGTGTAACAGCGCCGAGGAGACAGTTGGCCTTTAGCGCAGCAGGCTGCCCGGTTGCCAAGGAGAAGGAGATCCGCCGGGAGCGCCGGTTGGAGGCCCACCAGGCGGCGGGGGTAGATTTGTCGGCGTCTGCGAGGAGTTGTCGTTGCCGCTACCCATTCCGGGCTCTTCTGCTTTCTCGCCCGGACGAAGCAGGGAGGGAGCATTGGCCGGCTTTTCCTCGGGCTTCTTGTCGGCCACCTCGACCTCTCGCGACGGCACGTCCACTTCCTTCTGGGTGCGGACAATCTTCTGGCCATCCACGGTCATGATCTCGAGGCGGCTCACAAGATTTCTTTGGAAGCGCACGAAGTCTACTTCCTGCGGCGGCTGGCCATAAATCCACTCTTCATAGGCTGCGCCGGTGTCGTCCTTGTCCCGCACCCTCTTCCACGGACGCCCCTTGGCATACATCACCATCTCGCGGTCCATACCTACCAGGACCTGATGATTCTTGATGGCCTGCTGGACCTTGGGAGGCAGCGTCTTTTCGTAGGCCTCGGCTTCGCTCAGTGCCTTGAAATCGAAGACCGGTGCGAGCATCATCCTCACCTGCTCGCCGCTCAACTCGGGGACGTACTTGTCGAAGGCGAGGGTGACGCTTGAGCCGGTCGCTTCCGGGCTTGGCGGTGGGCCGGCCATGTTCCCGCCCATGCCGACGGAGACATGACGATACCACTTGTCTTTCTTCTTGCCGCCGCCGTTGATCTCGAAGACGATCGACTTCTCCTTGATTACCACGTTGGTAATGACGACGCGGTCGCCCGGGTGAGCGGCAAAGCCGTTTTCCATCGCCAGCCGGGCTGCCCGGTCCTGGCTGGGGCTCACGTTGCCATCTTTGATCTCCAAGCCCTGCTTGCCTTTCGGGAAAGGAATACGCGCAAAGACTCGCTCCGCGGTCAAATCGCGAATGATCAGCAGCTTAGTCTGCGGCGTCATCTTTTCGGAGGAGGAAGGCTGCTTCGAGTCGCCCGCGCAAACCGGAAGCGGCAGCACGAGAATTGCGGATGCCAGGAGCAAGAGATACGCGCGCTTCATGACAGACCCCAGTTGCGCTCATTATATGCCTTCCGGCGCCCATTCCAAGGCACGGGCTTAGGCGTCGCGGCCACGCGCAGGCTTCGATGTTAGGGTTTGATGCCAGTGAGGCTGTGCAAAGCCGGCTCTGACGAGGAATCCCGGGGCGGCCAGGGCAGCTTTGCCAGTGGCAGTTTCCAGACCACCAGCAGCCCGATAAGGATCGCGATGGTGCCAGGCGCACTGGCCTCTATGCCATAGGAGCCGCCGGTCATCCAATTCGGTCCCATTACGTGGGTGTAAATCCAAAGATTGAAGGCGCGGAAGCCGCTGACCGGCAATCCCAACAGAAGACCTAATGTGGTATTCCAGCCCAAATGAATGCCCCACGGCAACCACAGCGCGCGGGTGCGCAGGTAGGCAACGGTAAGAAGAATCCCGATGAGGACTGTATTTGCGACTCCCCAGCCATTGCCGTGCGGGTTCAGCCGGTGCAAGCCGTGCAAGGCTCCGTAAAACAGCGAAAAAAGCACGACTGCGCGTGAGGTGCCGATGGCTTTCTCGAGATGTTGGAAAGGGTAGCCGCGGAACATCAACTCCTCAGCCAGAGTCCCGCATAGGAGCGTCAAGAGAACCGCGCCGAGATTGGGAACGAGGTGCCAGGTCATGAGGTATTTGATACGGAAGTGTCCCCAGAAATAGATGGGGGCGACGGCCAATACGGTGAATAGAAATCCCAGAACGCTACCCAGGAGAAATTGTTTCAGCCAGCCTTTTGCGCGGGGTAGCCCCTGAGCTGCGATGCGATGCTCTTCGACGTGATCGCCGACCGTCAGCAGCCAGATGAAGATGCCCACCAGCAGCACCGACCATAGGCCGCGAAAAACAAATTCGGCGCGAAAGGGATGATTGCCCGCCGCTTCGTGCGCAATATTGCCGGAAACAAAAAATGCCACGGTTCCAAGAAACAAAGCGAACCAGAACGCCCAAATGGGACGTAATTTTCCCGTACTATCAGTAAACATGCTTATACCTTGGCCGATTGCTCCCTGGCTGGGGAGTGGAAGCGCAGTCCCTCGCGCGCCAGGCGAAATTCCAGCGGCTGGCCGCCTTGCCGGCGGAGGGCTTCCTCCACCCGTTGCCGGGCGCCCTTCGCGATCAGCGCAATGACACAGCCTCCGCCGCCGGCGCCACAGACCTTCGCAGCCTGCGCTCCGTTTTGCCGAGCGACTTCGATCAGCTTATCAATTAGAGGGGTAGCAATTCCAGGCGCGTTGGTGCGCCGCAATTTCCATTCTTCCTGCATCAACTCGGCAACTTCGTCCCATTGCTCGCCGGCGAGCGCGCGATGCATGGCCTGTGCGATCCGCGAGATTTCGGCAAAGTTGCTGATGACCCGCTGGTCGCCGTTCATGTACTGCTGGAAGACCTCCCAGTTGTTGATGCCCGATTCTCGCGGCGCTCCGGTGTAGAAGAGCACGAAGCGCTCGTCCATTTCTTCGGGAGAAACCGGGATCCGCTCCCACCTGACTCCTTCGACCCCCAGATGTACCGCGCTGGCCCCGCCATACAGCGCCGGGTAATAATCCTGGCAGCCGGTGGGTACGCGGATGAGCTGAGCCTCGACATTTTGTGCGATGACTCTCATCTGCTCGAGTTCGAGCGGGCGCTTTACAAAGCGGGCGAGGGCGGCGCTGGTGGCGATCATCAGCGCTGAGGAGCCGGAGATGCCTGCGCCCGCCGGAGACTCGGAATATGTCTCCAGCGTGAAACCGCCTTCCGGCTTGAAGAAGCGGACCAAATGCGCCGCCAGCGGATGGGAATAGAAGTGCGCGGCCAGCAAATCGTCCAGGCGGGCGAAGCAATCTTCGCGCCCGGTATCGCGCGAGCGGAGAACAATCTCGCCCCCCGCCCGCGGCGCGATGCTGCAGGCTGTCAGGATCTCCAGCGCGAGGTTCACGCTTACCGCCCCAGGATGAAACAGGTAGAGCGGCCAGATATCGATCGTGCCGCCGGCCAGGTCGGCGCGGCATGGCGCGCTGGCGACGATCTGGTTCTCATCTGCCTGCGCCAGGAATTGCGAGAAGGATGGCATTTTATGATTCGGCTGCGGTTGCGAGTTCCTGCGCTCATCGTGGGAGGCGCGGCAAGGGCCGGCTCGACGTCCCCCCGTGTGATCTTTTATCACCAGGGCAGAGAGCACAAGTTTCTATCGAATGTCTACGTTGATAAGAATACCCTCCCTGCTGGACTCAGGGGGGGCGCAAAATCCTGCCAGTCGACGAACGGTCGTTTAGAAAGCACCGCCTTGACCTTGTGGCTGCTGGTTTTTCGCAAACAAGAAGAGTTGAGCGACTCGCGACCGATGGTGCGCCGGTTCCGGACGGCGGGAAGTTGTAAATGGAATTGCCGACAGCCGAGAGATCTGCTCCGCGATGGGCCGGGTAGGAGCCTTTGCCAAGAGCTGACGATTACTTCCGCTTGCGAGTGACTTTCTTTCGCGCTTTCGGTTTTGGCTGGCGGGCTTGCAACTCCGCAACCCGCCGGCGCAATTCAAGAATTTCTGCCCTGGGCTCGCGTTCCTTCTCCGGCGCACTACTCTGCAAAAGATTTTTCACCATGTGCAGAGGCGAAAGCGCGGCCGACTGCATCTCTCCCAGGCGGTCCTGCACCGAGCTTTGCACCTTCTGATAGGCGTCGAAGGCCGATTTCAAATACCAAAGGATAAATTCCTTGCCCACGTGATCGGTGGTGACGATGAGCTGCCGTAGCAGCTCCAACGGCAGGCCGCTCGGCTGTCCCTTCGCATCCTCGACGATGATCTGCGTGAGGGTGACGCGGGTCAGGTCCTCGCCACTGCTCGCATCCACCACCCGTAGGTCTTTCCCATTTCGGACCAGTGCGGCAATGTCCTCCAGGTTGATGTAGCGGCTGCTGGAAGTGTCGTAGAGTCTGCGGTTTGCGTATTTTTTGATGACGATCGCGCCCGCGTTCACTGGTTTTTCCCCCTGTTGCAGCGCACAATGTCGTGTGAAACGCTTGACAAGCTGCCGCAATAATTCTACATTCTAATTGATGCTGCACTGCAGCAAAACTGGAGGTTGTTATGCCTAGAAATGGAAAGTTCGAGTCCTCCGCAATCCACACCGGGGATTCCTCATTCATATCCCTGCTGTCGGGATGGGTGCAGCAGGGTGTGGAGAATTTCTTCGCTACTCAGCGCATCCTGGTGGACCTGGCGGTGACCCAAAACGCCAATGCCATAAATCTGGTCCGCAAGCGCTTCGCCGATCCTGCGTTTTGCCCGGCTGCCATTCTGTCGGAGCTGGCGGGCGAGGGAATGACCAACTTCATTGAAGGCCAGAAACTATTGCTGGGCCTGGTGCAGAAAGAGCACGAAATTGTCACCAACGGCGTGAAAGAACGCGTCTCAGGCAGCACCGCTGCTACCGCCGTAACCGAGTTGATGCAGCGCGGCTTCGATACCTTTGTGGAAATGCAACAGGAATTCCTCAAGATGGCCGGCAAGCAAACCCACACCTGGTTGACGGCGGTCAAGGCCAGCAAGGGCTTCGATGCCGAAGGACTGGTGGATTTGGCACGTGACGCCATGGAGAACTTCGTTCAGACCCAAAAGAAGTTCCTCGACGTGATTGCGGAAGAGACGTCGAAGGCCACCAGCGGAAAGGAGCCGGTAAAGGTGAAGAAGACTGAGCTCGCCGAACTGGCCAAGGACGCGACCGAGGCCTTCGTCGACGCGCAGAAGAAGCTGATGGACGTGGCCGGCAAGCAGGTAAATGCGAACCTGCGCGCCGCCGGCAAGGCCCTGAACATGATCACTCCCTTCCCGTTTATTCCGATTCCGGACCTCACCCGGGAAGGCGTGAAGAACTTTGTCACCGCGGAGAAGGCGCTCATTGACACGGTGACGCGTCGTCCGGAGCGCAAGCAGGCGGCCACGACGGCGCCGCGTCGCAAGCGCCGGGCCCGCACCATCAAGGTGAAAACGGCACACGCGGCCGTGTAGGAAAAGTAATGAGCCTTCGGGTGCCGGAGCTCCGAACCGGGAGTTCAGCGAGCACCTTAGCGACGTGCCGTTTTCCCCGTCGTTTTTGTTCTTTCGCATGACATGCTTCGGGAGGACGGTTCTTTTAGCCGCGCTTGGTCCGCCGCTTCCGTGCGCTTTCGCCGGCTGCGAAATCGGATAATTTCGCGGATTTAAGACAATGAGATTCCTGTTGGCAACCCGCGCCTTCTCTCGCTACACTAACTCCCCGGAAGCTCCCCGATCGGTTACTCCTGACGGGATCCTGCGCAGCTGACCGGCCTGCTTCCGGAGCGAACGACCGACAAGGAAGTCAGGCACTCGCCTATGGCACCGCCGCCCGCCGGCCCTTTTCAAGCAGAGAAAGCAGAAGCCGATATCACCATTTGGAAGGAAGCGTTGTTCGCGGCTGACCTTCTCTTGCTCCACTCCTCTCCGGTCTACTACGGATTGGGCATACCGCACGGCGACGGCTCAGCCGTCTTGCTGGTTCCCGGCTTCCTGGGGACGGATTCTTATCTCAATCCTATCTACTCCTGGCTTGGCCGCATTGGCTACCGTCCATATTTTTCGGGGATCGGGCTGAATGCGGAGTGCCCCAATCTGCTTATCCAGCAGCGCCTGCGAGACAACATTGAGAGAGCCCTGGCCGATACGGGAAGGAAGATCCACCTCATCGGACATAGCCTGGGCGGCGTAATCGCGCGCGCGGTGGCCAGTCAGCGGCCGCAGGATGTCGGATCGGTGATTACACTGGCATCGCCCTTTCGCGGTACGGTGGTGCATCCCACTATCCTGCGGGCCGCCGAAGCCGTGCGTAAGCAGATTCTCGCTGAGCATGGCCCTGCCGTGCTGCCCACCTGCTACACCGGGCGCTGCACTTGCGCTTTTCTGGCGTCGCTGCGGCGCAAGATACCGGCTTCGGTGCGGCAAACAGCCATTTACACCCGCACCGACGGGATTGCCGACTGGCGATACTGCACGACGGGAGATCCGCGGAACGACTTCGAGGTGCCCGGCACCCATATCGGGCTAGCTTTTAATGCAACCGCGTATGCCACCATCGCCCGGCGCCTGGCAATGGCGCACCGCCGCGACTGAAGCCGTCGGGTACCCCAATAGAGCGCCGGGCCGGCTAACTGGCCCTTTCCCCAGATTTTCATGGATGTTAATAATGGTGTAGCTCATTTTGAGACCCTCTATGACATCGCTCACTCAGGTAGTTCCTTCTCCCTCCCAGCAACAACCTTTGGCGTATGATCCGCTGCTCGACGACATTGGATACATGACCTGCATGGCCCTGGTGCTGCTGGGAAATTACGCGCAGACCGGGCATCTGGGCGGACCGCTCGCCTACACCCCGTACAACGTTGCGGCGCATTTGGTGGGTCCGGAGAACGGCGGACTGCGGTACGATTACCGCCGGCCGAAGCATCCTTACTGCGACAAGTTCATGATGGCGGCGGGCCACTCGGTGCCCACGTGCTACGCGCTGTGGATGATCATGGGCCAGGCGCTGGATCGCAAATATCAGCAGACCGGCGATCCGCGTTATCGCGTCGACCCGCAGGTGGCGATGTTGCCGGTTGATGCGCTGGGATTCCGGCGCAGCGCGGGCGCGCTGAAGACGCTGCTGCACGAAACGGGGCTGGAAGACCATCCACTGTTCGCGCAGGCGAAAGGCCGCGGCATTCGTGCGCTCTCGGGACATGCCGAAAGCACCGACTGCACCAACGACGTGAACGGCGGTCCCTCGGGCATCGGCATCGCGACGGCCGCGGGCAAAGCGGCGTTCTGGGATATCGCCGGCGCCCCAGAGTCGCCGAAGGTGATCGCGCTGGAAGGGGAATTCGCGCTAACCGAAGGTCACGCGCAGGAGTTGAAAACGCAGGCCCTCGCGTTGCAAGTGGGCAAGCGTTTGCGCGTGATGGTTTCCAACAACAACGCGGGCATTGACGATTGCCTGATTGGCGGCAAGATCGGCGGCGTGATCGCCGAGTGCTTCGACGGGTACGATCTGGTGAGCCAATGGACGTCCTATGGATGGAACGTCTTCACGCTGGCCAACGGCAACGATTATGGCGAAGTCGTGGCGGCGCTGAAAGCGATGGATGAGGTGGATGCGCACGACCGGCGTCCCATCGTCGCGATTGGCAGAACGATTAAGGGCTACTGGCCCGCGGCCGTCGAGGGAAAAATCCCCGGCTATGCCGGCGAGCAACTGGTGAGTTACCCGAGCCACCCTTACGCGCTGAAGATGAACTCGGAGTATTTTGTCGCGCTGGCCGAGACGTTTGAGAAGCATTACGGCGTAGAGTTCGAAGGAATTCGCAAGGGCCCGGTCAAGGACAATCGCGAGCGATTGATCCAGTTCAAGACGAACATTGACGTGGTGATGTCGCTGCTCGACCGCAACGGATTGGGCGACCGCCTGGCCGACCGGCTCGTCGAAATCGGCGACACCTTGCGCGACGACGTGAAGCTGCGCATCTCGGCCACGCGTGATCCGTTCCTCGACGATCGCCTGCGAGTCGAGGCGCTGCCGGAAGAGCCGCAGAAGGTGTCGATTCGCAATGCGATTTCCGGCGCGGAAAAACAAGTCGGCATTGCGCTGTTCAAGAAACCGGGGGAGATGGCCGGAACGCGGCGGGCGATTTCGGAAATCATCAAGTGGATGAATTACGTCACGGAAGGGCGATTCTTCACCGTCGCAGCCGACCTTTCGGAATCGATCAACGTGGAGCACGGCAGTTTGTGGGGACATTACAGTCCCACGACAAATCCGCTGGGCACGCGGTTGAAAGCGCCGATTGAAGAAGCGGGCAATGTATCTACCGCCATCGGGCTGGTGAGCCAAAACGCTTCGCTTGATCCGGAGAAATTCGCCGGGGTTTGGGCGCTGAGCGGCACCTACGGGGCGTTCACGCCGCTGATGTACACTCCGGCGCGGGTGTGGAGTCAACAGAATCAGGACAGCAAATTCCGCGTGGGCGTGCTGCATATTCTTGCCGGGCACTCGGGTCCTGAAACCGCAGCCGACGCGCGCACCCACTTCGGCATCTTCGCGCCGCAAGTCTGGAAGCTGTTCCCGCGCGGCCAGGTGATCAATTTGAGCTTCTGGGATTACAACGATGTCGCGCCCGGCTATTTCGCGGCGGCGGAGATCGCCTCGCGCGATCCGCGCGTGGGCATCATCACGCTGGAGGTGGCGCGTCCCGACTTTCCGGTGGCGGACCGCAGCCAGTTCGCCGACTCCGATCTGCGCGCCGCGGCAAAGGGCCTGTACGTAATCCGCGATTTCGCACCGGACAGGCCGCGCCACGGTTTCGTGCTCACGCAAGGGTCGAGTTCCACGGTGAATCTGGTGAAGGTGCTGCCGAAGCTGGAGGCGGCTGGCGTGAACGTGAAGGTGATCGCGGCGATCAGCGAGGAGTTGTTTGATCGCCAGCCGCAAGCCTATCGCGATTCCGTGTTGCCTCCTGGGGCTCGCTACGATTTGATGGTGGTATCGACGGGCACGCGGCGCGTGTGGCCGCTTCGCGACCTCGGTCCGCTAACGGACGAGTATTCCCTCACCTCCGACTTCGACAACTGCTGGAGAACCGGCGGCCTCGAACCGGATGTGATCGCGGAAGCGCATCTCGATCCCGAGTCGATTTTCCGAGGCGTGGAGCGATTCGCAAACGAGCACGAGCGTCGCATCGGCGATCAACGGAAATGGATCGGGTAGGACGTGCCTGGCTTAGTTTTGATAGTTCGCTACTTTTGAGTCTTTGACCGATGAGGCGCGCTCGGCTTTGCGGCAACTGCGCCGCCAGTCAGGTCAAGACGCAGAACGGCAGACGACACATCTTCGATCGGCGCTTCCTTGTGCCGGTCCGAATAAACCGCGTCCATGAAAAACTGATTGGCTTTGCGATAGTGCAACGTCGCCCGTACGACAAGGGGGCCCACCGTTCCGGCGGGGACGCGCACTTCATATGCGAACGGTTCCGACTTGCCTGGAGGAATTGCGGGCCTGAATTGCAGGCCTTCCGGATGCCACACGTCTTTGGTCATTAATGACGCGCCGCTTTCGGTAAGAGCAGTTGGCCGGAGCACATAAGAACCGGGCTGCACGTGGTTTCCGCCGTCAAGTCCTCCGGAGTGGAATACTTCGTTTCCGGCGCTGTCGCGGACATCCAACTCAAGCCAAACGCGGACCACGTTGAGCGGCCCCGTGGGAAAGCTGTGCCCAGCTTTCTTGTTGGTGAGGACCACCTGTAACGGAATTGTCGCGCCGGATCGGGCCGGTGATGGCGCTTTTATCTCGACGGTGATGATTGGCCCGCTCGGCCACACCTTCTGAATTTCCGGCACGGCCTGCCGGCCGGTGAGCCATTCCTTCACAGCGCAGACCTGCTCTGCGCCGCCGGGCGTGTTGAGCGCCAGTGGCATGTAAGCGTTGGCTGCGGCAAAACGATGATTGCGGTGTTTGAGCCCCAGGCCGATTTCCAGGTCGTACGGCTCCGCCTGCGCTGGTTTGGTCACCGTTTCATAGAACATGTGGCACTGCTGGCAGGTCAGCCGCCGACCCTTATCGGAATCGGTATTCCATTGGTTTGCCTTCCAGTCGTCGTATTGTGTTTCTACCTCGAGGGGACTGGGGTAGTCGGGGAGCTTGTCGTACTCTTTATGGCACGGCGCGCAGGATTCAGCGCCGCGAGCGATGCGGAGATCATAGTCGCGGTCGTGTTGCGCGGGAAAGGCGCGAATCAGAAAGTGGTTGACGGCCAGAGCATAGGGAGAGCCGCTGTGGTCGAACAGATACGGTTTCGGGATCCCGAGCACATAACTGCCGATTCCACGCTCATCGACGTGACGCACGGCGTGGCAAACGATGCACGAATCGCCTTCTTCATAACCTGGAACGGCGTTCCCCAGCCGAGGATCCTTGTAGCCTGAGAGCATGGTGACCGGCGCATGACAGCCGCCGCATTTCTCCGTGGCCCTGATTCCTTGCACCTCTGTAGTGGCGCTGCGCACAGCCTGAAAAAACTCGTCCTGCTGAGACCATTGATGGGCGCTGGCGCGCCACTCCTGGTAAATGGTGGCATGGCATCCCGAAGCACCGCAGGAGCGTGAATCTCCAATTGTCTGGGGCGAAACGGGGCGGCCGGTTTCCAGGTTGGCGTTGCTGGGGGCGAAGGGATTCGAGCCCTGAGCGTCGATGAAGCTCGCTGGCGGCTTGTAGTTTTCGAGAGTCGCCCAATGCAGGCCGGCCGCAAGCGCGAGCAGAAGGACTGAAAAAGCAACCGTGACTGCAGACGCTCGCTTCCACGTTCGTCGCCGAGCAAGACCGTAATCTTCGGATTGGATGGGAAGGGATTCGACGGGAACCGGGCGCTCTGCCGCCGCTTGCCGATCCGGCTCCAGCGGTACATCTGGCTGCGACTTTTGCGGGAGAAAATGGTAGAGCAAGAATGGTACGCAGAGCACACCCGTCCACAGGTGCACTCTGGACCAGAAATGGCTCACGACGGTTTGGAAGGCAGCCTGCCAGGTGATAACCAGGCCAGTGGCCACATTCGCTGCCAGCAGCCAAAACCCGACATAGGCGCTGATCTTTCGCGGTCGGCGCTGCGCGCGGCGAGTGGCCAGCCAATGGCTAAGCTGCCAGAGCGCAAACGGTACGATGACCAGCAGTCCCAGGATGGTGTGAAGCAGTACGGCGATCTCGACGCCGGCGCGGAAGGGAGCCAGCCAGATCAGGAGCCCGCTCAGCGCGAGAAACAGCAGGCTCCCGCCCGTCCAAGCGAAGCCGAGGATGCCCTGTTCGTTCACAAAGGCATGGCGAATCGGCGAGGTTTTGTCGACTGTCCTCATTTCTCAGTATGCTCTCGCTCGTTCGTTTTACCTTCGCAGCCGGGCCTTGCGCGTACAGGCGCTTTGGCGAGCAACGGGTCAGGGTAGCGTTTTGGCGCAGGCCCTAGCGTGATGATCGTCACCAGAGATTGTGTTTGATCTCACTGCCTGCCGTGCCTCCTGCACGCTATCTCTGGTTGTAAGTTGGTTGGACCAGGAACGAGGACAGCCGTGAAGCTGACAAGGCGAGACTTCATTAAGGACTCGTCTTTGCTTGGCGCCGGCATTGCAGGTGTGCCCGCCGAAGCGGAGCCGCATCCGCCCGGTTGGCGTGGCGAAACCCGCGTCGAAACCATCGCCACCAATTGCGAGATGTGTTTCTGGCGCTGCGGCGTCCTGGCCGAAGTGGCTGACGGCAAGGTACTGAAGCTCGAAGGAAATCCTGCCCATCCGCTGACCAAAGGCCGCCTGTGCGCCCGCGGCAATGCCGGCCCGGAGCTTCTCTACGATCCTGACCGGCTGAAGTATCCCCTGCTGCGTACGGGACAACGCGGGGAAGGGAAGTTCCAGCAAGTTTCCTGGGACCAGGCGCTGGACTTTCTGGCGGCGCGACTGACTGAGCTGAAGCAGAAATCCGGACCGGAAAGCGTCGCGTTTTTCCCTCACGGCGTTGCTTCCACCTTCTTCCGCACGCTGATGCGGGCTTACGGAACCCACAACATCGCTGAACCCGCGTTCGCCCAATGTCGCGGGCCGCGCGAGGTAGGCTACGCGCTGACCTTCGGCCGCGGCCTGGGATCGCCCGAGCCAGTCGATCTGGAGGAAGCCAAGCTGATTGTGCTGATTGGCTCGCACATCGGCGAGAACGTTTTTACCTCGCAGGTGACGGCCTTTGCGGAGGGTCTGGCGCGCGGCGCCAAGCTGATTGTGGTTGATCCGCGCTTTTCCACGGCAGCTTCGAAGGCCGATTGGTGGCTGCCGATACGCCCGGGGACCGATATCGCGCTTCTGCTAGCGTGGATGAACGTCCTGATCAACGAAGAAATCTACGACAAGGATTACATCGCACGTTATGCGACGGGCTTCCCCGAGCTTGCGGCGTACGTGAAGGAGTTCACACCGGAGTGGGCGGAAACCGTGACGGAGCTTCCGGCGGCAAAGATTCGCGCGACAGCGCGGGCCATGGCGGCGGCGCGCCCTGCGGTGGCATTGCATCCTGGCCGGCACACAACCTGGTACGGCGACGACACACAACGCGCGCGGGCCATGGCCATCGTCACCGCTTTGCTGGGAAGCTGGGGCCGCAAGGGCGGAATCTTTCTGCCCACGCCGATCAAGACGGCAAGCTTCTCCACGCCGCCTTTTCCCGAGCCCAAGCGCGAACGGGCCGACGGCGCGGGAACGCGGTATCCGTTTGCGTCGGAAGAGCAAGGGGTCACAAACGGCCTGGTCGAAGCGACGGCAACCGGCAAGCCGTATCCGCTGAACGCCTGGATTGTTTACGGCCAGAACGTACTGGAGAGCATTCCGCAGCGATCGCGAACGCTGGAGGCCATCGGAAAACTGGACCTGATGGTGGTGGTCGACGTTCTGCCGATGAAGCAGATCGATTACGCCGACCTGGTGCTGCCGGAAGCGACGTATCTCGAGCGGTACGACATGCCGCAGATTGCAACCAGTGCTAAGCGGCCCTTCATCGCTGTTCGCCAGCCTTCGGTGGAACCGCTCTACGAATCCAAACCGGGATGGTGGATCACCCAGCAACTGGCGCAGCGTCTCGGGTTGGAAGCTTACTTCCCCTGGAAGACGCCGCAGGAGCATCTGGAGCAACTCGTCAAGCCGCTGGGCGTGAGCGTCGCATCGCTGCGCACGCTCGGCGCGGTGGCATTCGAGGGCCGGCCATACATCGAAGATCGCATCGCGGAGGACGGACCGCTGTTTCCCACCGTGAGCGGCAAAATCGAGCTGTATTCACCGGCTTTGAAGCAACTGGGATTCGATCCTTTGCCGCGCTACACGCCCGTGGATGAGCCGCCCGTCGGATACTTTCGCCTCATTTACGGGCGCGCGCCTGTCCATTCGTTTGCGCGCAGCCAGAACAATGCGTGGCTCGATGCGCTGATGGCGGAAAACGTGGCATGGCTGAATGAAGACGCCGCGATAGATTTGGGAGTGCGCGACGGACAAGAAGTCATCCTCGAAAATCTGGACGGCGTGAAGAGTTTGCCGATTCGAATCAGCGTTACGAAAGGTATTCGCCGAGACTGTCTGTACATGGTCCACGGTTTTGGGCATCAGTCTCGACGGCTAAGGCTTGCCTATCTCCGTGGCGCTTCTGATACGGAACTGATGACGCGAGTGAAGGTGGACCCGATCATGGGCGGCACCGGGATGCGCGTGAACTTTGTTCGCGTGCTGGTTGAAAGATCATAAGGAGCGAAACGTGGCGCGCTACGCCATGGTTACCGATCTTCGGAAGTGCGTTGGCTGCCAAGCCTGCACCGTGGCCTGCAACTCCGAGTGGGCCGTTCCCACGGGCTTGGCGCCCCCCCCAGTGGGCGCGCCCGCGGGGGGGGGGGCGGGTGCGGGGTTGTTTTAGTGCTTTTTAGTGGGGCCCGG
>VFSW01001606.1_pt1 | contig 34461 bp, 32 predicted proteins | sample 5358111 | NCBI WGS metagenome assembly VFSW01 (sample SAMN11554181, study PRJNA540505) | mine drainage metagenome | isolation source: sediment from site ElyBrook_90M | place: USA: Ely Copper Mine, Vershire, VT | collected 2017
TAAATAGGTCACATGTTTGAAAACGAAATCCGGACTTCTACCACAGGCTGTCAGCCTGAATTCGACATTATTTCGCAGGCACTTTCCCGTGTCGCCGGCGTGCAAGCCTACTGTCTACATCGCGAGTTTCCCGGAAGCCGCTGCCTGAAAGGGATGCGCGAGCCCTAACGACAGGTTTTCTATCTGGTGGGCACGCCCAAGAGCAGGATCGGTCAGCATGAAAAGAAATGGCTGGATCAGCCGCGGCACTTCACGTGCCGGATTTCGAGAACGACTTGGGCGATTCCGGGAATCAATTGACTCTGCTTGACTTGTAGCCGGACAGAAGTGTAGTTAGGTCGTCCCCCGGGGCGGCTAAGCGCCAGAGAGTTGCGGCTGAGCAGGCTCGCGCTTGATCCACTTGAAGGCCGGGATGGAATTCCTCCAGAAGAACTTCTCTTGAGCCAGGCGGGTCTTCGTACTGAAGTAGTCGCGCGCGATCTTTACTATTACATCCAGGTGGTCTACCGCATTTCCGTTTGGCCAATCGCTGCCGAAGACCACCCGGTCTTCTCCAAATATGTCCATGAGGTAGTCGAGCTCGGGCTTGTATACAGCCGGGTCGGTCACCGGCGAGCCATCCCTCCCCACCTCCATGACTTCAGACAGCTTGAAGTACACCTGCGGGCGCTTCACCAGCTCGCGCAGATTCGCCTCCATCGTGGCGCGATTCTCCGGAGATATTTGCCCGCGACCGTTGGACGCCGAGGCGTGAGGCGCCAGTTTTGCCGTGTGGTCGACTACGATGCGGAGGTCGGGGATCTTGTCCTTGATATTGACTAATGCCGCAATCAGGTTCGGCCGCGGGTTCCCAGTGTCGAGCGTCAGATCCGCCTGCTCCATCAGCTTCAGTCCCTCGATGAATACGGGATTGTCGACCTGGGCGACAAGGTTGTAACCCCACAGGTTACCGTAGCGGATGCCAAGGAATAGCTTGTTCTTGTGATAACGCTCGAGATACTCCTTGAATTCGGGTTTGTCGGGCTGAAGATTGCCAGCCGTGCCGACCATGAAGGTTGCTTTCTCTTCTGTCTCCAATACCCAAAGGTTGTCTTCCACCCAGGGGCTGGCATCGATCTCAATCGCTCCCACGATCCCCAGCGGAGCGGCCAGCCCGCGGTATCGCGGAGGCAGCGCGGGCTGAGTGTTGACTCCGCCGCCTGAATACGGCGCGCCCTGTGGACGAGTCTGATCGAACAGGTGGATGTGGCAGTCGATAATCGGCGCCGGCTGCTCGGCCTCGGCCTTGATGTTCGTGGTTGGGCCGAAGGCGGCCACGGCCGCTCCCGAGAGAACCGTCCGGCGGCTGACCGGTGTCGCCCAACTTATATCGGGGTTCATCTTCTTTCGGCTCCTTGTTGCTTGGTTACGCAGGCAATTTTGTCAGATTTTGTAGCGCTCGATAGCGTCTTCATTGAGGTCCAGCCCCAGCCCTGGGCCTTGCGGGACCTGAATCTCTCCGTTGCGGAACGTGTAGAGTTCCTTCTGACGAAGAATCTTCGCCGCGGGCGCCCATTGCTCCTGAGGAAGCAACGGCGGACTTGCGAGCGCCAGTTCTTCCAAGGGCGCTCCCCACGCGGCGTGCGCCTGGATTCGGCCGGCGACATTCAGCCCGAAGGCTCCGTGCCCGATGCAGGGCTTGTGAAACGCCTGGCACAGCGCGGCGATTTTGCGCATGGTCAGCAGACCGCCGCAAGTTATAAGATCGGGCTGGAAGATGTCATATGTTTCGTGGACCAAACCTTCCCGAAACGGATCGAGACCGCGCCAACCCTCGCCGCCCGTGATCATCAGAGGATCCATTTCGCGGCACAACCGAGCCGGGCTTTCAAAATCGTCTCGCGCAAATGGTTCTTCCAGCCAATAGACACCGGCCTTCTGGAGCGCGTTTGCGGCTGCCAATGCTGTGGGATAATCCCAAACCCAGCCTGGGATGTGCGCCGTACGGTCGACCATCAGTTTGAACCCTGGGGCGGGACCGCACGCAGCGATAATGCCGGCGCAGGACTCCACGTCATCCATGAAGTTGGGGCGGAAAATGCGCATCTTAAATCCTGTGAAGCCCGCGTCCTTCAGACGGCGGGCATAGACGGCTTGTTCCTTGATGGGCACTTGAGATTGATCGGCGCCGCCAGGCCACACCGCTGTAATGTAGACCGGAATGCTGGTCTTCGAACCTCCGAGCAGCCGGAACACGGGTTGGCCTACGACCTTGCCGATCGTGTCCCAAAGGGCCTCTTCGATCCCACCCTGGTAGAGCAACCCTCTTTGAAGGTGCTGCTCCATTGCGAACAGATCGGCTCCGATCAAAGTCTCGCGCATCTGCTGGAACGAGACGGGATTGGGTATCGGAGGTCCTCCTGGCCCACCAACTCGGCCGCTGCTGGCGTTAGCGACGTTGGGACCTGCGCCCGCAGCGCCTCGGCCTGCACCCGCGCCAACTGCACCGGCGGCATCGCCCTGTCCGCCAGCCCCACGGCGTCCGCCACCACCAACGCCGTCAAACGAATACCCGCGCACACCCGATTCGGTCACCACGCGGGTCACGCCCATTCGGTTCATGACCCCGGCCTGGACTTCAGTGGGAGCAGCCGGAATCTCGATGGTAAATGCCTCAATGTTTTTGATGCGAACCGGCTTTACATCCGCGGCTATTGCCTTAACGGGTGCAAGTAAGCCGTTCCATGTCACAGCGGCCCCGGCCGCCGCGGCGGCCGAAGTCAACAATTCTCTGCGATTCATAATCGAACTCCTGTCCACGCTATCGGCATATCCCAAAGTCGCCCGATTCAACGCTCGTAACGCTGAAAGCGCGCTCACGGCTGACTACGTGCTCGCCGCATCGCCATTCGGCCAATCGCTCCCGTAGATCACTTTGTCGTCTCCGAAGATACCGAACAAACAATCGAGAATTGGCTGGTACTACCGGCGCAATGTTGATCTAGCGGCCACCTGGCGCGAACGACAAGATATTTCCATGCATACCGTTCATCGTGTAAGTTATCGGCGTTCCACAGGCCACTTACAGCCGCCAGAAATGCGTAGGAAGCGGCCAACGACAAAACCCAAAGAGCGATGGTCGCCCGCCGCTGCTCGCTAGGGTGGGGCGGTTGCTGCGTGCGTTCGGGCGCCGGCGGCTTCGGCGCCAGAAATTCGTCGTTCGACATTCTTTACCATCAACTATACATGCCCTCAATCTCAGTGCCCGTGCGCCGCTCGCCGGCGGTCGCCATTGGAGCAATGCGCAGTCCATTGGCCCTCTGCTGAACCTGCGCGCGTAGGTACCCGACGAATCGGCCGAACGAGCTGAACGTGGATCAGCATGACGGCGAACTCTTCGCGCTCGCCAAAGGCCGAGGGCGGCAGGCGATGGAGATCGCCCTGCGCAAGGGCCTGCCCAGCCGCGACCCGTTACGGTTACGCATCGGCGCCGCCAAGAAAGAGGCCGGCCGGGCCTTCGGGTTCGTGAAGATTCAGATGCCCTCCAACGATCGGCCAGTCACACGCAAGGCTTCAGCTTTTCAGGCCGGCAGGGCCAAACTGAAAGCTGCCGCACAGCGGGACGACGCGCACATCCTGATTGCGTTCCTCGACTAATGCCTGCAAGTCACTTTGAAGAGCCGTCCGATCATTCACGCGCGGGGATTAACGCCCGCGGCGGTACTCGAAAAACTTGCGACGATCCAGGTGGTAGACGTAAGGATTCCCCCGCTCGACAGCCGCTGGCTGACGTTGCCGCGGCGCCACGCCCAGGCAGAGAAGGAGATTCAGCCGATGTTGGACCACATCCAAATCAGTCTCGCCGCACAACCACCGCCGCGAGTCAAAGCCTCGTAGGCGCTTCATCGCCCACACCCGAGGCCCCCATCCGCTCTCTCCGTGTTGAAGACCTTTTGAGTGCCCTCGCTAAATCTGAAGAGGTTAGAGGAGGCTATCCAAAGACATGACCCCGAAGTGCGAAAGTCGGGTCCGCCGCCGGGCCCTCCCCTGCCACAGAACGCCCTTCCCACGATCGCCACATGGCAGCGATAGCTTGTGCGCGCGGCAGGATGTGCGGCTCAATCCGCGACGGCCCACTCGCCGGGGACGATCTTTCGCGTGCGCGGCAGATGGCCGAGCCGGGCGAAGTTGCCCATGAAGGCGAGCAGCGCAGCGTAGACGGCCAGCTTAACGATGTCGGTCGTATGGTTGCGCGGGAGCGTCTTCCACAGCGCCAGAAGCACGATCTGCGCCGTGGTGACGCTCCACACCGTGCCGTAGAAGTAGCGCCGCTCCGTGCCTTCGCCCTGCGTCGACTTCCGCACGCGCGGCAGCAGCCCGGCGAAGCCGAGCGCCCAGATCAGACCGGCAATCGGAAAGTAGGCGGCGTCGTAAATCTGGCGCATGATCCAGCTTCCCGAGACCACCGCCCAGGCGAGGCCCGTGAAGTTGAGCAGCGCGAAGGTCACCGCGACCGCCCAGGCGAACGTATAGCAGACGCGGCGATAGAGAGGGTTCGGCTTGTCTTCCGTGAAGCGAAGGATGTAGGGCCGCGGCTCGACGCCGGGAAGCTGGCCCATCAGTCCCGCCGCGCCCGTGCCCGCCAGCACCACGGCAAGCCACGCGGCCATGCGCAGGTCGAAGCCGCGGGCGAACAGATCGAACGTCAGAGGCCCCGGCGTGATGAAAAACACGAAAATCCAGATGGGCCAATGCAGGAAGCGGTAGTACAGCTTGTTGCGCTCGCGCATGCGGCGCTGGCTGGCGAATTCGAGCTTTACGTTTTCGGGCACCGCTCTTCATGGTATGGCGCCCAGGCCGCATTCAGCACCGCGAGCGCCGCCACGGCCGCGGTCTCGGCGCGCAGCAGGCCCGTGCCGAGCGACACGCGCGTCCAGCCGGCGCATTCGTAGCGCTCGCGCTCGCCGCCGGTCCAGCCGCCCTCGGGTCCGATGAGCACCGCGGCGGTCTCCGGCGCCGCGCCGATAACGCTCAGCACCGGCGGCGTTCCGGGCAGTTCGTCGAACAAAAGGCGCAGCGCGAACTCGCCCGCCGGCTCGCGCACTGGAGCGCCGATTTCGGGCAGCCACGCGCGGCGTGACTGTTCGCAGGCCTCGCGCGCAATTCGCCGCCAGCGCGCCGCGCGCTTCCCCGCCGCGCGCTCGATGCCCCGCTCGCTGCGCTCGGCAATCAACGGATGAATCGACGCCGCGCCCAGCTCGGCGGCCTTCTCGACGATCCATTCGAAACGCTCGAGCCGGATCAGCGCCGCGAAAAGGTGCAGCCGCGTTGCCCGCTCCGCGGCCGCCAGCTTCTCGACCACCGTGAACGACACCTCGTCCTTGCGCGCCGTCTCGATCTCGGCCAGGTACAGCTCGCGGTTGTCGGAGATCTCGTACCGCTGGCCCGGCTCGACTCGCAGGACGCGGGTCAGGTGATGCGCCTGTTCCCCGGTCAGCCGCGCGCGCCCAAGCCGAACCTCGTCGACGAAGAACAAACGGCGCGCCATGTAGAATAATGTACGCCTCATGATCGGCCATCTGCGCGGCGCGCTGCTCGAAAAACATCCGAATCTCGTTCTGGTGGAAGCCTCGGGCGTGGGCTACGAGGTGGTGATCCCGGTGTCGACTTACACGGCGCTGCCAGAGCCCGGCGCGCAGGTCTCGCTGCGCATCCATACGCACGTGCGCGAGGATGCGATCACGCTGTTCGGCTTCGCCGGCGCCGAAGAGAAAGGCCTGTTCGAGCGCCTCATCACGGTGAGCGGCATTGGACCGAAGCTCGCCATCACCGTGCTTTCGGGCCTTGCCGCGCCGGACCTCGCCGAGGCGATTCGCGCCGGAAGCCTCGAGCGGTTGGTGCGCATCCCGGGCGTGGGCAAGAAAACCGCCGAGCGCATGGTGCTCGAGCTGCGCGACAAGCTCGATCTGTTCGCCGCCCCGTCGAGTCCCGCGCCGCGCGTCCAGTCCCAGCCACTCGACGAGGCCGCGCGGGATGTCGTCTCGGCGCTGGTCAACATGGGCTCGAAGCCGCCCGCCGCCGAAGAGGCCGTGCGCAAGGCGCGCGTGGCGGCGCCGGACGCGCCGTTCGAGACGTTGTTCCGCCGGGCGCTCGGTCTGCTGCGATAACCTGAAGACTACATGCGTCCCGCCGGCATTGTATCCGCCAGCGTCCAGGAAGGCGACCAGCAGGTCGAGGCGGCGCTGAGGCCGCTGCGGCTGGCCGAGTTCACCGGCCAATCCAAGGTTAAGGAGATTCTCGCCATCGCCATCGAGGCCGCGCGGCGCCGCGGCGAGGCGCTCGACCACGTGCTGCTGTATGGCCCGCCGGGACTCGGCAAGACCACGCTCGCCAATATCATCGCGAGCGAGCTCGGCGTCGGCTTCGACCAGACGGCGGGCCCGGTGCTGCAAAAGAAGCTGGACCTTTCCGGCGTGCTGTCGAACATTCAGGCGCGGCAGGTGTTCTTCATTGACGAAGTGCATCGCCTGCTCCCCGACATCGAGGAGATCCTCTACGCCGCGCTCGAGGACTTCCGGCTGGATCTGCTGATCGGCTCCGGGCCCGGCGCGCGCACGCACTCGATGTCGATTCCGCGCTTCACCGGCGTGGGCGCCACCACTCGCCAGGGCCTGCTCAGCGCTCCGCTGCGCGGCCGCTTCGGCCTCGTGCTGCGCCTCAATCCCTACGATACGGCGGAGCTCACCCGCATCGTGCTGCGCTCGGCGGGGCTGCTGGAAGTGTCGATCGACGAACCCGGCGCGACAGAGATCGCGCGCCGCAGCCGGGGCACGCCGCGCATCGCCAACCGTCTGCTGCGCCGCGTTCGCGACTACGCGCAGGTCCGCGCGGAAGGCCACATCGACTCGGCGGTGGCTTGCATCGCGCTCGATCTGCTCGAAGTGGACCGCTTCGGCCTTGACGAGATCGATCAGAAGATCATGCTGACGCTGCTCGGGAAATTTCAAGGCGGTCCGGTGGGCATCAACACCATCGCCGCCGCGATTGACGAGGAGCCCGACACGATCGAAGAAGTCTATGAGCCGTATCTCATCCAACTCGGCTTCCTCGATCGCACGCCGCGCGGCCGCGTCGGCTGCGACCGCGCCTTCGAGTACTTCGGCATCGAGCGCAAGGCGCGGGGACGGCAGGAAACGCTGTTCGGATGAGCCTCGGCGGCGTCTGGCTCGGACTCGGATCGAATCTCGGCGACCGCGAGCGGCGCATGGCCCTCGCGCTCGAGGCGCTCGAACGCGAAGGCGTGCCCATCCTCCGCGTCTCGCCGCTCTATGAGACGGCGCCGCGCGATGTCCTCGACCAGCCACCGTTCCTGAACGCCGTCGCCGAGACCGGACCCACGCTCGAGCCCACCGCGCTGCTCGCCGCCGCGTTGCACGTCGAGACATCGCTCGGCCGCGTGCGCGACGTGGCGAAGGGTCCGCGCACGATCGACATCGATATCCTTCTGTACCTCGACCGCGTGGTAAACACCGCCGGTCTTCACATTCCGCATCCGCGGCTCGCCGGGCGCCGCTTCGTGCTCGAGCCGCTGGCCGCGCTCGCGCCGGATCTGGTTCACCCGATCCTCGGATGCACGATCGCCGCGCTGCTCGACGCGGTGCGCGACCAGCGGGTCGAGCGCCTTCAGACCGGAATTCCGATGCGCCACAGCCCGTAGCCGATCGCCTGGCGCAAGTAGAGCCACTTGGCGCGCCATCCGGTTTCGGTCGAGGGGCGCGGCGAGCCGTACACGCTCAGCCCGCGAAATTCGAGCATCTTCTTCACGCGGTAAATGTGATAACCGTCGCTCACCACGATGCAGGACTTCAGGCTCATGCGGCGCATGATCTCGGCCACCGCCGCGGTGCTGTGGACCGTCGTTTCGCCTTCGCCTTCGACCACGATATCCTCCGGCCGCACGCCGTGCGTGGTGAGATACGCGCGGCCCACCGCGCCCTCCGTGAATACCGGATCGCCGCCCGCGCCGCCGGTGGTGATGATAATCGGCGCAAGCCGCCGCAGATAGAGCCACAGCGCGTGATTCAGCCGCGCTTCGAGCACCGGCGACGGCGTGCCGCGATACTCGGCGGCGCCAAGCACGACAATGGCGTCGGCGGGCCGCGCTTCGTCCACGGTCGACTGCCGCTCGATCGCGCCCGCCACGCGGCGGAGATAGTTGCCGACGATCGCGGCCGCCACCGCAAACATCAGCAGCAGCGCCGCCAGAAAAATTCGTTTCATGGCGTCGAAGGGGTTCTAGTAGCCCGGAGGAACCTTTCAGTCTACGATCATCATATGGCCGAGGTCACGAGCCCGCGCAACCGGATAGTGCGCGAAGTCCGGCGGGCGATCCGCGAGGGTGGGCTGACGGCGAGCGGATGCTGTGTCGCGGAGGGGCCGCGCCTGCTCGATGAAGCGTTGCGCAGCCACCGTCCGATCGAAGCGGCGCTGGTGAGCGAAGCCTGCGCGGACCGTTACGCGGCCCGCCTCAATGGCGCTCGAATGACCGTGCTCTCCGCTTCGGATTTCGATGCGCTCGCGGCCACCGAGGCGAGCCAGGGAATCATCGCGCTGGTCGAGCCGCCCGCGGCCTCGCCCGATGCGATCTTCCTGGACGGCGCGCTCGTGCTGGCTCTGGATGGCGTGCAGGATCCGGGCAACGCGGGCGCGATGCTGCGCGCGGCGGAGGCGTTCGGCGCAAACGGCGCGGTGTTCCTCAAAGGCTCGGTGAACCCGTATAATCCGAAAGCCGTGCGCGCTTCGGCCGGTTCGATCTTTCGCTTGAGCGTCCTCGCCGCCTGCGAGGAATCGCGGTTCCTCGGCTGGGCGAGCGAAGCCGGTCTCGATCTCTACGCCGCAATGCCGCGCGACGGCCAATCGAGTGCGAGCTGCGATTTCACGCGCGGCTGCGCCATTGTGATCGGCGGCGAAGGCGGCGGCGTCCGGGCAAGTCTGCGCTCGCGGGCGCGCGGCGTGAGCATCGCGTCGCGTTCCGTCGAGTCGCTGAATGCGGCGGTGGCGGCCGCGATCCTGCTCTATGAAGCGAGCCGCCAGCGCGCCGGACGGTCCGCATGAGCCTGTTCGACACGCCGCCGCCCGCCTCGCCGCCCGACTCGGCCCGCCCGCTCGCCGAACGGATGCGTCCCGAGCGTCTCGAAGACTTCGCCGGCCAGGAGCATCTGATCGGCCCCGGCAAGGCGCTGCGCGCGCAGATCGAGCGCGACCAGCTCAGCTCGCTCATACTTTGGGGACCGCCGGGAGTGGGTAAGACGACGCTCGCGCGTCTGCTGGCCAGGGCGAGCAAGGCCGACTTCGTGCCCTTCAGCGCGGTGATGAGCGGCATCAAGGAAATCAAAGCCGTGATGGCCGGCGCCGAGCGCAACCGCGCCCATGGCCGCCGCACCGTGCTCTTTATCGACGAGATCCATCGCTTCAACAAAGCCCAGCAGGACGCCTTCCTGCCCTATGTCGAGCGCGGCGACGTAATCCTAATCGGCGCGACGACGGAGAACCCTTCGTTCGAGGTCGTCTCGGCGCTGCTGTCGCGGGCGCGCGTCTATGCGCTGCGTCCGCTCACCGAGGAGGAGATCCTTGGCCTGCTCGGCCGCGCGCTTCCGGTGCTGGGCGTCTCGGCGGGAGACGATCTGCTCGCCGCCATGGCGCGCCAGGCGAGCGGCGATGCGCGCGCCGCTTACAACCTGCTCGAACTGGCCGCCGCCTCGGCGGTCGACGGCGCGATTCCACCGGACGCGCTCGAGGGCGCGCTCGCGCGGCGCGCGCTGCTTTACGACAAGTCCGGCGAGGAGCACTTCAATCTGATTTCGGCGCTGCATAAGTCGGTGCGCTCGAGCGACCCGGATGCGGCGCTGTACTGGCTGGCCCGAATGCTCGAGGGCGGAGAAGACCGCCTGTACCTTGCGCGGCGCCTGGTCCGCATGGCCATCGAAGACATCGGCCTCGCCGATCCGCGCGCCATGGAGCAGGCCGTCGCCGCCTGGCAGACGGTGCATTTTTTAGGCGAGCCGGAGGGCGACCAGGCGCTGGCGCAGCTCGCCATCTATCTCGCCGTAGCGCCGAAATCGGACGCCGCGTATCGCGCGCTCAACGCGGCGCTCGACGATGTCCGCACCAATCGCGCCGAACCCGTGCCGATGCAGCTTCGCAACGCGCCGACGCGCGCCATGAAGCAATGGGGCTACGGCGCGGGGTACCGGCACGCGCATCAGTTCGAGGATGCACTGCCGGATATGGAGTGCCTTCCGCCGCGGCTGGCGGGCACGCGATTCTACGAACCGGCGCCGCGAGGTCTCGAACAACGGATCTCCGAACGCCTGGCCGAGATTCGCAAGCGGCGCGAGAAAAGCGAATAAGCGGCGGTTTACGCCGGCTGCGGCCGTTCGCCGCCGATCAGGCCCGGCAGTCCGGTCTTGCCCGGTTCGGGTTTCGGCGCCGACTGCGGCTTGCCCGCGTCCGCCGAGCCCTGCGCCGCCCGGGCGGGCAGCGCGTCGCCCGCGATGAGCATTTTCACTTCTTCACCGTCGAGCACTTCGCGCTCGAGCAGCGCTTCGGCGATGCGCTTCAGCGCGTCCGCGCGTTCCTCGATGCGGCGCCGCGCGCGGCTGTAGCCGGTCTCGACCAGCTTCCGCACCTGCTCGTCGATCTTGATCGCCGTCGCCTCGCTGTAATCGCGGTGCTGAGCGATCTCGCGTCCCAGGAAGATCTGCTCTTCCTTCTTGCCGAGACTTAGCGGACCGAGCTCGCTCATGCCCCACTCGCACACCATCTTGCGCGCCAGGTCCGTGGCGCGCTCGATGTCGCTCTTGGCGCCCGTCGTGACGCGGCCAATGAAAATCTCCTCGGCGATGCGTCCGCCCATCAGGATGGCCAGCTCGGCGTCGAGATAATCGCGGTTGTAGTTCAGCTTGTCGTCCACCGGCAACTGCATGGTCAGCCCCAGCGCCATGCCGCGCGGGATGATGGTGACCTTGTGCAGCGGGTCGGAGGCCGGCTCGAGCGCCGCCACCAGCGCGTGGCCCGCCTCGTGATACGCCGTGATCTTTTTATCCTCGGGCGTCATGATCAGCGACTTGCGCTCGACGCCCATGATGACCTTGTCCTTGGCCACCTCGAAGTCGTACATCGTGACAACTTTGCGGTTCTGGCGCGCGGCCACCAGCGCGGCCTCGTTCACCAGGTTCGCCAGGTCTGCGCCCGCGAAGCCCGGCGTGCCGCGCGCGAGCACGCTCAGATCCACGTCATCGGCGAGCGGGGTCTTCTTCGCATGCACGCGCAGGATCGCCTCGCGTCCGCGCAGGTCCGGCCGGTCCACCACCACGCGCCGGTCGAAACGGCCCGGCCGTAGCAGCGCCGGATCGAGCACGTCCGGACGGTTCGTCGCCGCCACCAGGATCACGCCCTCGTTCGATTCGAACCCGTCCATCTCGACCAGCAACTGGTTCAGCGTCTGCTCGCGCTCGTCGTGGCCGCCGCCGAGGCCCGCGCCGCGATGCCGCCCGACCGCGTCGATCTCGTCGATGAAAACGATGCAGGGCGCGTTCTTCTTACCCTGCTCGAACAGGTCGCGCACGCGGCTCGCGCCCACGCCCACGAACATCTCGACGAAGTCGGAACCCGAGATCGAGAAGAAAGGCACGCTCGCCTCGCCCGCGATGGCGCGCGCCAGCAGCGTCTTGCCCGTGCCGGGAGGCCCGATCAGCAGCACACCTTTCGGAATGCGTCCGCCGAGCTTCTGGAACTTCTGCGGCTCGCGTAGAAACTCGATGATCTCCTGCAGCTCTTCCTTCGCTTCCTCGACGCCGGCCACGTCCTTGAACGTCACCTTCTTCTGCTGCGACGAGTGCAGCCGCGCGCGGCTCTTGCCGAAGCTCAGCGCCTTGTTGCCGCCGCTCTGCATCTGCCGCATCATGAAAATCCAGAAGCCCAGCAGCAGCACGAACGGAATCGCGTTCACCAGGATCGTCACCCAGTTGCCCGCGCTCTCTTTCTGGATGGTTACGTTGACGCCCTTCGCCTTCATCTGGTCGAAGATCTCCGGATAGTTGGCCGGAATCACCGCGTGCAGCTCCTGGTTGTCGTCCTTGTAATAGCCATGCACATCGTTGCCGGTGATCGTCACGGACTTGACCTTGCCCTGGTCGATATCGCTCATGAGCTGGGTGAAGGAGAGCTGGGCGTCGGGGCGCGCGCGGCCAGTGCGGATCACCGCCCACAGCATCACCACCACCATGATGATGACGACCCACAGGATCGCCGTTTTAACGTTGGAATTCATTTGTCTTTCCTATCCGGGGAGCCGCGCCACCCGCCGCGCCTGTTTCTAAGACGTCGAGTGCGCCTCTCATGATTCATCGACTCATGCGTGCTCATCACGAATGTCTAAAACGCGGCCGCTGCCGTTCGACGCCGCGAATGCCCAGGCCGGGCCGAATCGCCGCGTCCAAAGGATCTCGTTTCCGCACGTCAACACGGGCCATCGCCGCCTTTCCCATAAAGGCACCCGCGCCCGTTCGAACTGCGTCTTCAAATTCTCCGCCGCCGCCGAGGCCACGCTCCGGTAGCGGTCCCCTGGCTGCCAGTTCCGCCAGGCCAGGCGGTCTCCCTGTAACTCTTGAAATTCAAGGACTTTCCGCCAGTCTAACGCCATTCTCACTGTATCACAGCCAGATGAATGGCTTTTTTCCTCCAGGCGCAACGCGATCCGCGTGCCATCGGGGAACACCGCCTCGGACGGCACGGCGGCGGGCAGCTCGAAATTGCGCTCGATTCCGTAGTCGAACCCGGCCGGAGCGAAGCGGATCCATTCGAAGGACCGGAAGACGTCCACGCCTGGAAGCTGCACCCGCCCGCTGCCCTGCCGCGACGCGGCGAGCGCAAGAACCCGTTCGACATGCGCGAACTCGAAGCCCCGCAGGTCGCCCTTGACGGCCGCGAGCGCCACCCGCACCCGCCGGCGGGCTACGGCCTCATCCGCGTCCGTGAACTCCCGGGCTTCGACGACCAGCACGCCATCCAGCAGCCGATAGGCCGGCAGGGAATTTTTCCAGTACTCCTCTTCGGCGCGCGAGACCTCGGCCAGCCCGGCCAGCGCCTCGTCGAGCCGCGGGTTAAACTCCGCGCGCAGACGCGGCAGAACTTCGATCCTGAGACGGTTCCGGGCGAAATGCGTGTCGCGGTTGCTCTCGTCCTCCCGCCACGCCGAGCCGCGCTCGCCGAGCCAGGTAAGGACGTCTTCGCGCGGGACGTCGATGAGCGGACGGATCAACCCCTCACGCGTCACCGGCAGGATGCCCGCGAGCCCGGCCGGCCCGGACCCGCGCAAGATGCGATAGAGCACCGTTTCCGCCTGGTCGCTGCGTGTGTGGGCGGTCGCGACGCGGTCCATCGCGCCCGATTCGATCAGGCTGCGGAAGAACGCCAGGCGCTCGCGGCGGGCCGCTTGTTCGAGGTTGTCGCCGCGCGCCGCGGCCTCCGCCGCTACGTCAACCGCTCGAACATGGTAGCGAAGCCCGCACTTTGCCGCCAGAGCCTCGACGAAGCGCTGGTCCTCGTCCGCCGCCGCGCCGCGCAGGCAGTGATTCAGGTGAATCACGGACAACTCGAGCCCGAACTCCGGCGCCAGCTCGGCCAGGACTTCGACCAGCGCCACCGAATCGGCCCCTCCCGACACCGCCACGCCGATCCGCCGCCCCGCCTCGAGCATCCCCCGGCGGAGTAACGTCCGCGCCACGCGTTCCTTCATTCGTACTCCACGCTTCACCCGCCGCCGCTCCCAGTGTAGCGCCGCGTTCCGAGCATGTTATAAGGAGAAGAAGCTAAGACCTTCCGTCTCCATTTCCCAAACCAGCGGATGCCGGCCCAAGTTCCCATCATCATCAGCCTGGATGCAGGCTCGTCGAGCGTGCGCGCGCTGCTGTATGACGCGGCCGGCAACCAGAAGGCCGAGTTCGGCGAGCATCTCTCATACGAGTTGACGAAGACCTCCGATGGCGGCGTCGAGGCCGATGCCGACGATCTGTTGCGGCTCACCATCGTCTGTCTCGACTCGCTACATGGCCAGCTTCAGCGCGCGGGCTTGCATCCGGCCGCCGTCGCCGCGAGCGCCTTCTGGCATAGCTTCCTAGGCGTGGACGCGGACGGCCGCGCCGCGACGCCGCTCCTGCACCTGTTCGACACACGCGCGTCGCGCGAAGCTTCCGAGCTGGCCGCGCGCCTCGATCCGCTCGCCGTGCATCGGCGTACCGGCTGCCGGCTGCACACGAGCTACTGGCCCGCGAAGCTGCTATGGCTCGAACGCGCCCGCCCGGATGCGTTCCGCAAGAGCCGCCGCTGGATGTCGTTCCCCGAGTATCTTTGGCTGAAGCTCACTGGCGAGCCCGCGCTGTCGGTTTCGATGGCTTCGGGCTCCGGGCTCTGGAACCAGCACGCCAACGCGTACGACGAAATGGTCCTGGGCGCGCTTCCCATCCGCGAAGACCAGCTCTGGCCCGCCGCGCGCATGGACGAGCCACAGACGCATCTGCTCGCGCCCTATCGAGAACGCTGGCCGCTGTTCGACGGCATCCCCTGGTTCCCCGCCTATGGCGACGGCGCGTGCAGCAACATCGGCAGCGGCTGCGCCACGCCTGACCGGTTCTGCCTGATGGTGGGCACAAGCGGCGCCATCCGCGCGGTTTCCCCCGGCATGCCGCGCGAGATTCCCGCCGGCCTCTGGTGCTACAAGGTCGATCGCGACCGCTCCATCCTCGGCGGCGCGCTCACCAACGGCGGCGATGTGCATGCCTGGATGCGGCGCAATCTCGCACTGCCCGGCATGCGGGAAACCGAAGAGGCGCTCGCCAAGCGCGCGACCGGCGCTCATGGCCTGACGGTGCTGCCGTTTTTCGGCGGCGAACGTTCGCCCTACTGGCGGGCCGACCTGCGGGGCGCAATTGGCGGGCTCGGCCTCGCCACCATGCCGCTCGACATCCTCCAGGCCGCGCTCGAGGCCGTGTCGCTCAGCTTTGCCGCGATCTTCGGTCCGATGAGCGCGAGCCTTGGCGCGCCGCGCCAGGTTATCGCCTCCGGCGGCGCTCTGCTCCACTCGCGCGCCTGGACGCAGATGATGGCCGACGCGCTCGGCGTGCCCGTGCTGCTCACTCCGGAACAAGAAGCCTCGGCCCGCGGCGCCGCGCTGCTCGCCGCCGCGCGCCTTGGCTGCCCCGCGCCCGAGGCGCCCGCGGGCGAGCCCTTCGCGCCGCGCCCGGAAGCCCACGAAGCTTTCCGCGTCTTGCAAGAGCGGCGCACGCGCCTCTTCGAATCGATTTACCGGGAGAAATGAATGTCTGAAGTTAGGGAAATCGCGGCCCGAATCCGGCTGCTGCTGATGGATGTGGACGGCGTGCTCACCGATGGCCACCTGTTCAACGTGCCGGGCCCCGACGGCCAGATGGTCGAGACCAAGGGCTTCGACTCGCAGGACGGCATCGCCCTCCAGTGGCTGAGCTGGAAAGGCATCCTCACGGGCGTCATCAGCGGCCGCGTCTCGCCCGCCACCGAGGTCCGCGCCCGCCAGTGCGGCATGCGCTACGTCTACCAGGGGCACATCGAGAAGATCCCGATCCTCGAAGAGATCCTTCGTGACGCGGGCATCGACGCCTCGCGCGCCGCCTACATCGGCGACGACCTCACCGATGTCGTGGTCATGAACCGCGTGGGGCTCGGCATCGCCACGGCCAACGCGCGCTCCGAAGTGAAGCGCATGGCGAGCTACGTCACGCGCGCGAGCGGAGGGAGTGGAGCGGTGCGGGAAGTGGTGGAAATGCTACTGGACGCCCAGGGACACTGGCAGGAGCTGCTGAAAAAGTACGAAGTGACGGGGTGAAGAGGGAAGGATCAGGAGGAGGGAGGGCGCCCGGCATTCGCGGCCATCTTGCGTTCGAGCGCCTTCATCAGGCGCGTGTGAACCTCTTCGGGAATCGCCTTTTCGGTCACGCCCCGAAAAACTCTTAGCGTCTTCTTCGTCGTGTCGACAACCACGAAGCAGTTCGGGCATTCGTTCACGTGGCGCTGGAGCTCTTCCTTCGTCGTCCCGCAGACGCTCTCATCGAGAAACTCGTTGAGCTCGCTCAAGAACTCCTTACATGTAAGCAAAAACGTCGTCTCCCTTCCGCTTGAACAGGCGGGTGAGCTTTTCCCGGAGCTGCAGCCGGGCGCGGAGTAGGCGGCTCTTGACCGCCGGCACCGAGATCCCTAACGCATCGGCCGTTTCTTCCGTGCTCAGCTCTTCGATGTCCCGAAGCACAAAAACGGTGCGGAAAGCTGGACGCAAGGTTTGCACCGCCTCGTCCAGAATATTCGCCAATTCTTCGCGGGAATACTTCTTCTCTGGATCGTCGTCCCAGACCGCGATTTCGCGCATCACCAGGTCTTCGCCGGTGTCGAGCGGCTCGTCCAGCGGCACCGTCCGATCCGACTTGCGCTTGCGGAGCTTCATCAGCGACTCGTTCACGGCGATGCGAACAATCCAGGTGTAAAACTTGGAATTTCCGTGGAAGTCCGCCAGGTGCTCGTAGGCCTTGAGGAAGGCGTCCTGCAGCACGTCTTCGGCGTCCTCGTCGTTCTCGGTAATGTGCTTGGCGAGGCGGAAAATTTTGCGCTCGTAATGCGACACGAGTGCGCTGAAGGCGGTGGTGTCGCCCGTGCGCGCGCGGGCCACCAGCACGGATTCGTCGAAAACTTCGGGCTCGGTCGCGGCGCCGGGCTCGCTCGCAGGCATGTTTTTATCGTAACCCATCGTCCGGCCCGAACCGCTCCTCCGCCGCGAGGGGTCTTCGGTTAGAATCGCCGGCGGACGATAGTGCTCCGCGTAGAACCAAAGGTGCGCGTCGAACCCGTTCGACCGGTACACTGCGCACCCGCGAATGGCATCGCGCACGATCGCCTCGTTCGGGTAGAGCACCGTGCAGCGGCGATAATCTCGACGATAGCCTGATGCGGCACGCGCACGGAATCCTCTTGAATGCCACGTCTTGAAATCCAGGCCGCAATCCGCTGCTTCATCCCTGGGCGATCCGGAAGTGATTCCGGTCCGCTCCTAGCGCAACCGATTGCGCGTGGCCGCCTCGTACTCCGCAAAGTAGTACCTGCAGTGCCTACCGGGAGATGCTGCATGCCGAGAAGTTGCAATAGAATCGAAGACATTCCGCCAACTGAGATCCGAAAGCCTTATGTTTACTCCGGAAGAACGTGCCCGCCTGCGCTCCGACCTCCTGGAATGCGCCGCCAATGACCGGCGTATCAGTGGTGCTGCGATCACTGGATCGGCGGCGGCCGAACACGAAGACCAGTGGTCGGATATTGACCTCGCGTTTGGTGTCAGCGATGCCGCGGAGCTGCCGAATGTCCTCTCCGATTGGACGGCGCACATGTACCATCGGCATCTTGCCTTGCATCATTTTGACGTCAAGTCCGGAACGTGGATTTACCGAGTACTTCTTCTCCCCAGCACGCTGCAGGTCGATCTGGCATTCGTGTCCGCCACGGATTTTCGGGCGCTGGCGCCGACGTTTCGCCTGGTGTCCGGGAAGGCGAATGAGCCCCGGCACGCTCCGCCGCCGGAGGCTGTGGATATCATCGGGCTTGGCTGGCTCTACGCACTCCATGCCCGAAGCTGCATGGCGAGACGAAACTTTTGGCAAGCGGAGTACATGATCAGCGGCGTCCGCGATAATGCGCTCGCGCTCGCCTGCATTCGCTACGGCCTTCCTGCTGTGCATGGCCGTGGCATAGACCTGCTGCCGAGCGAAGTAGCCGCGCAATTCGAAGGTTCTCTCGTGCGGCAACTGGACAACGCCGAGCTCTCGCGGGCTTTCCGGGTTGTGATTCGCGGACTTCTTAGCGAGATTCGAAGCATGGATGAGGAACTTGCCGGGCGGTTGCACGAAGCGCTCACACATCTGACCGAGACCCCACGCTGAAAATCGCAAGTCGCGAAGCGTTCAGCAATGGTTCGCGGACAGGATAGAAGCCACCGGACGCCGGAGCCATTGAAGGGGCGGCCACAATTCAACCGGGCGTTTTTTAACGCCCATGCCGGCCCTTGCACTCGCGCATCCAGCGACGGCCGAATACGTCATCCATTTCCCCAACACAGGCGGGAAGAATCGGCGCGCCTCTCCGGCGGGTTAAGGGATCATGAGAGAAGTGTCTTTGCGGTGGGTCCTTGTCTCGAGTTGTGTCCTGGCGGTTGCCGCTTCGCTTGCGCGCGCCCAACCGGCCGAAGGTGAGCTGCGCCTCGCCATCACGGACTCGGGCGGGCTGCCGGCGCCCGCGCACGTGACGCTCTCGAGCGCCGTCAACCAGTACGCAGCGCGCTTCACCGCCAGCGCCGACGGGCGGATCACCGCGCAACATCTCCCCTTCGGCGTTTACAGCCTCACCGCCGTCCAGGCCGGCTTCGCGCCCGTCACGCGCAGCGTCGAGATCCGCTCGGCGGTCCCGCTCGAGCTGAAGATCGCCCTCGACGTCGCGCCGGTTTCGTCTTCGGTCACCGTGGGCGCGAACTCGACGCTCGTCGATCCCCATCGCACGAACACGATGTTCCGTCTCGGCGAAGCCGCGATTGACGACCGCGTCTCCGCGCCGCCGGGACGCTCTCTGTCCGCCCTGGTCCTCACCGAGCCGGGCTGGGTGGCCGAAGCGAATGGCATCCTCCATCCGCGCGCCTCCGAGTACCAGGTGCAGTACGTCGTTGACGGCATGCCGCTCACCGACAATCGTTCGGCGGTCTACACGGCCGATCTCGATGCCGCCTCCGTTCAGGAGATGAGCATCCTGACGGCGGGCTATCCGGCCGAATACGGGCGCAAGCTCGGCGGCGTGGTGGAAGTCGTGACCTCCCGCGACCGGCGCCCGGGCTTTCACGGCAAGGCCGTCGCCTCGGGCGGCAGCTTCAACACCGCCGGCGGCTACGCCGAGGGTCAGGAGGCGTGGGGACGGAATACTTTCAGCGCATCGCTTTCCGCCGACCTGACGGACCGCTACCTCGACCCGCCGGTCACCCAGAATTTCACCAATCGCGGCACGGTCGAAAACGGCTCGGCCGAATACGAGCGCGACATCGACTCCGCCAACCGCGTGACCTTCCTGGCCCGCCGCGACCAATCGAAGTTCGAAGTGCCGGATGAACTTGTCCAGCAGCAGGCCGGCCAGCGCCAGGACCGTAACAACGTCGAAACCGCCGGGCAGTTCTCCTGGCAGCACGTGATCTCGCCCGACGCCGCCGCCGACGTGCTCGGCATGGTGCGCGACCTCGCCGCGGGTTTCTGGTCGAACCCGCTGTCGACACCCATGCTGGCCGGCCAGAATCGCTCGTACCGCGAGGCCTATGCCAAAGCGGCGGTGTCGGATCACCACGGCCGTCACCAGTTGAAGGCTGGCGCCGAGACGGATTTCGCTTCCCTGCGCGAAGCCTTCAACTACCTCATCACCGATCCCGCGCTGTTCGATCCCGGCACACCGCCCGCGTTCCGTTTCTCCGGCGGCGCGCAGGACCGCGAGCAGGCCGCCTTCGTTGAGGATCAAGCCAGCTTCGGCAATCTCACCCTCTCCGCCGGGCTGCGCTTCGACCATTACGGGCTGCTCGTCCATCAGAGCGCCTGGAGCCCGCGCTTCGGCGCCGCCTACTACATCCCGCGCGCCGATCTGATCCTCCGCTTCTCGTATGACCGCGTGTTCCAAACCCCGGCGTTCGAGAACCTGCTGGTGTCCAGTTCGCCGCTGATCGAAAGCCTCAGCCCGCAGGTGCTTCGCCTGCCGGTGCGTCCATCGCTCGGCAATTTCTATGAGGCGGGCTTCTCGAAAGGATTTTTCGGCAGGCTGCGGATCGACGGCAACTTCTATCGCCGCTCCATGACCAACTACGCCGACGATAATCTGCTGCTCAACACCGGCATCAGCTTTCCGATCTCGTTCTCCCGCGCCCTCATCGAAGGCGAGGAGGTGAAGCTCGAGCTGCCTCATTGGGGCCGTTGGTCCGGCTTCGTAAGTTACGCGAACTCCCGCGGCGACGGTTTCTTTCCGGTGACCGGCGGCCTGTTTCTCGGCGCCGAAGCGGCCTCGGCCGTCAGCGCCACAAGCGGCGTCTTCCCGGTCTCGCAGGATCAGCGCAACACCGCCCGCGCCCGCGTGCGCTATGACATCTCGTCGCGAGTTTGGGCCGCGTTCGGCTCGTCCTACGACAGCGGCCTGCCGGTAGATTTCAACGGCACGTACGCGCAGGCCGCCGCCCAGTATGGCGCGAACATCCTGGCCCGCGTGAGCTTCTCCGACTACCGCGCCCGCCCGGCGCTCACCTTCGACGCGTCCGCCGGCGCCACGCTCGCTCAGAGCGACCGGGGCACGCTGCGCTTTCAAATCGACGGGATCAATCTCGCCAATCAGCTCGACGTGATCGACTTCGCCGGCCTGTTCTCGGGCACCGCGCTGGCCGCGCCGCGGATGGTCGACGCGCGGCTCGAATTCAATTTTTAAGGAGCGCGCGGCGGGTTCGTCCGCCTTGCGCCCCTCGGGTCTTACTCCGTCGTTGTGGCCGCCATCAGGCGGTCGCGCCGGCCGTTTCGTGCGCCAGGATCGCGTCGAGCTTCAGTCCAAGCCCGTCCGCCACGCCCTTGCCGTACGCCGGATCGGCCTTGTAGAGATGCTCGATCTGCTTGGCCTGAATCCGCTCCGGCACGGTCTTCATGCTGGCCACGATGTTGCCGATGAGCCGCTGCTTCTCCGCCGCGCTCAACAGCCGGAACAGGTTGCCGGGCTGCGTGTAATCGTCGTTGCCTTCACGATGATTATAGCGGTCGCCATCGCCGGCGACCTTCACCGGAATGCCCTTGAACCGCGGATCCTCGACCGGCCCTCCGAAGCTGTTCGGCTCGTAGTTCGGCCCGCTCGCGTTGTCGTGCCGCAGGTGGCCGTCGCGATGATAGGTCGCCACCGGGCAGTGCGGCTTGTTCACGGCGAGCTCCGTATAGTTCACGCCGATGCGGTAGCGGTGCGCGTCCGGATAGCTCAGTATGCGCGCCTGCAGCATCTTGTCCGGCGAGTAACTGATGCCGGCCACCACGTTCGACGGCTCGAACGCGGCCTGCTCGACCTCGGCGAAGTAGTTGGCCGGGTTCCGGTTCAGCTCCATGATGCCGATCTCGTGCAGCGGGAACCGCCCGTGCGGCCAGATCTTGGTCAGGTCGAACGGATTGTACTCGAACTTGTCGGCCTCTTCCTCGGTCATGATCTGCACGGACACACGCCACTTCGGGAACTCGCCCTTGGCGATCGAGTCGTACAGGTCCCGCTGCGCGTAGTCGGGATCCTGCCCGCGCATGGCGTCGGCTTCCTCACGCGTGAAATTCTTGATGCCCTGCATCGTCTTGAAGTGGAACTTACACCAGACCATCTGGTTCTTCGCGTTGATCAGGCTGAAGGTGTGGCTCGAGTAGCCGTTCATGTGCCGGTAGCCGTTGGGCGTTCCGCGATCGCTGAACAGGATCGTCACCTGGTGCAGCGACTCGGGCGACAGCGACCAGAAGTCCCACATCATCGTGGGCGATTTCAGGTTCGTCTCCGGATCGCGCTTCTGCGTGTGAATGAAGTCGCCAAACTTCAGCGGGTCGCGGATGAAGAACACCGGCGTGTTGTTGCCGACCATGTCCCAGTTGCCTTCTTCGGTGTAGAACTTCAGCGCGAAGCCGCGCGGGTCGCGCTCGGTGTCGGCCGAGCCCTTCTCGCCGCCGACGGTCGAAAACCGCGCGAAACACTCGGTCTTCTTCCCCACCTCGGAGAAAATCTTCGCCTTCGTCCAGCGCGAGATGTCCTGGGTGACCGTGAACGTCCCGTGGGCGCCCGAACCCTTCGCGTGTACGACACGTTCCGGCACGCGCTCGCGGTTGAAGTGCGCCATCTTCTCCATCAGCAGGTAGTCCTGAAAGAGAACCGGGCCGCGCGGTCCCGCGGTCAGCGAATTCTGGTTGTCCGCTACCGGCGCGCCGGCCGCGGTGGTCATCGTCTTGGGTTTATCTGGCATGCTTTGTTCCTCTCCTCTGTGAATTTTTTCCGGACTTCGGTCCGTCCGAACTCTTTGCGCGCCGGCACTTGCCGCACACGCCGCGAAACGTGACCGCGAACGTCTCGACCTCCGCGCCATCCGGCAGACCGGCCGCCTCGAGCCGCGGCGCCACGTTCCAATCCACATCCGACATCGAGCCGCAGCTCCGGCAGACGAAGTGGTGATGGCCCGCGAGATTCGGATCGATGCGCGCCACGCCGTTCTCGAACACTTCCTTGACCAGCCCCGCCTCCTTGAGCATGTTCAACGTGTTGTACACCGTCGCCCGCGAGGTCATCGGAAACCGCCGGTTGATGGCGCGCAGCACTTCCTCGGCCGCCGGATGATGATGCGCTTCGGCAAGATAGGCGACAATCGCCCGCCGCTGCGGCGTCAGCTTCAGCCCGCGGGCCTCGGCCAGCGCTTCGAGATGGCCGGAATGAAGTCGCGTCACTTCTCTTAGATTAAGTCTATTTTCGGAATCAGTCAAGCTTGCGCGGCGATTTTTCGGCTTCCGGCGCGGCCTCGCCGCCGTAGTGGATCGACGTCGCGGCCTGCGCCCGGCTAAACCCCTTATTTTCGAGCGAAACACTGATGTTTCGCGCGTAAAAGAACACCGCCCGCACGTAGAATTCCCCGCCGTAGCTCACCGGAAACCATACTCCGTCCGCGAATTTCGCGTACGAAACGCTAAAACCCAGACCCTCGACGTTCGTTCCGAGCAGCACCTTCACCAGTCCCGGCACTTTCCAGGCCAGCTTCGTCTCCACCCACACCGGCTGGTACTCCTGGGCGTCGATCAGCGCCTCGCCTTTCCAACTCGCATCGCCATCGTCGTCCGCGTCCGCGCCCTTGACCGCGCGCTTCGGCTCGAAGCTCACGCGCACCGCGGGACGGCCGCGATAGTCCTCCCGCCCCTCGAGATGAAAAGCGTAGCCCCGCTGCTCGCGCGTGGTCAGCGGAAACAGATCGCTCGCGATGCCGTCGCGCGAGTCCTTGTCGCCCGTCAGATCGCCGGCCAGACCGTCGATCAGCGCGCCGTCGATGTCCACGCCTTTGTACTCGTAGCCAGGTTTGTCATAGGGCACCATGCGTCCGTGCTTCGCGTAAGCGCCCTCGAAGTGCGTGAGCTTCTTCTCCGTACCCGACGCCGTTGGCGCGACGGTGTACTCGCGGCGCTCCTGGCGCGCCAGTTTGCCGTTGGCGCGGTGCAAGCGCAGCAGCAGCTTCTGATCGTAGACGAAGCCGAGACGGGCGGCGAGCGCGCGATCCTGGTTGCAGCCGACCCGGCGCATGATCTCGACCGGATCGCTCGCCGGACCCGATCCGGAACACCCGGCCAGCCACACCGACACGAGGAGAGGAACCATAAACCGAACTACGCTTCGGCAACGCCGCGGGGTCCCGAAAGCCGCGCCTTAGGGCTCGAGATCGAGACTCTCGACCTGGATGACGCCGCCCGACTCGGTTCCCGTGACGCGCGCTTTCAGGTCCTTGTCCTTGCTCGACGCCTTCAGCGCCGCGAGCGCCTTCGCGTTGCCGGTCTCGTCCAGCTTGAAGAACTTCCCATCCGCCGTCACCACCGCATATCCGCTGCGCGAACATTTCAGCGCACACTCGCGTGTGTGGCTCGCCAGATCCCGTCCCTTGCACATCACGTCCACCAGCGTCCCGTTCCAGGTCTCGCCCAGCGCCGTCCCCGCAACGAGCAGCGCACAGGCCCATAGCCGCTTCATGAAGCACCTCCGGCTCTCAGCCTACCAGAGCCGCCGGGCGCCCGCGGGCCCCGTCGCCCGGCGCCGCTGGAACATCGCGCCCTCGAATGGCGTATCCTTTTGCGGAGAACAATTTATGCGAGGGCTGGATCGCAATACGCTGTGCCGCGCCGCGGTTGGCATCGCCGCCGCTTTGCTGACCGCCTGCGTGGACAGCCGCGAGCCCGAGGGCCCGCGCCAGGTGGACCCGGTGTCGATCGGCCTCGACTCGAGTGAGATGGTGCGCGCGGAGCTGCGCATCGCCGCCGGTAGCCTCAATGTCTCCGGCGGCGCCGCCAAGCTCGTCGAAGGCTCGTTCACTTACAACGTGCCTGCGTGGAAGCCCGAAGTCCACTGGCTCCCCAGCTCGTTCCGCGGCCTGCTCACCATCGAACAACCCCACCACAGCGGGCCGCACATCGGCAATACGAACTATTCGTGGGACCTGCGCTTCAACGACGATAAGCCCATCGACATGGTGGTCGATCTGGGCGCGGGCGAGGCGGACTTGCGCCTGGGCTCGTTGAATCTCCGCAGTGTTCAGATCGACATGGGTGTCGGCAAGCTCGACCTCGATCTGCGCGGCACAACGCGCAACGATTACAACGTCCGCATCCACGGCGGGATCGGCGAGGCGACCATCTTACTCCCCTCCGACGCGGGCATCTCGGCTTACGCCAAGGGGGGCATTGGCGGCATCCACGCCGAGGGTCTCCGCCAGGACGGCGACCGCTACACGAACAGCCTGTGGGATTCCTCCAGCCACCGCGTCCGCCTCGACGTCCAGGGCGGCATCGGCCAGATCAATCTGATCGCCGGACCGAAATAACCGCGGCAGCGCCATATTTTCCGTCATCCTGGCGAAACGCCCCGGCGCCGGGCGGGTTCTAACCAAATAGCACAGTCTGGACAGTCCATTTCGAGGGATGACTAAGCATGGTCTTCCCTCGTTTTTTTTGCGCTCTCAGCGACGCCCCCAGCGAACTCCTTGCGCACCGCGTCCGAGACATACCAGCGGTAGAACAGCAGCATCACGCCGCACAGCAGGACGCTGCACGATCCGATCCAGAACAGCAGGCCCGCCGTTTCCTGATCCTCGGCGCGTGTCAAACCGAATTGGCCGCGCATGGCCGTCAGGATTCCCAAAGTATCCGGCGGCGCGTCATAAGCGCGGATGAGCGAGGGCCGCGCGAAGGCGATGCCGAGGCCGAGGATCGAACACCACATCGCCGCTCCCAGCAGGTACCAGATTCCGGCGGGAACGGGTTTCAGCCTGCCCCGGCTGGGCGGGCCGAGCAACGGCAGCCAGAACCAGAGCCCCGTGGCGATCGAGCCGATGACGAGCGCCGCCCTGGCGGCCGGCGAGGCGAGCTCCAAATTGTAAAGTCCAGGCACATAGCAGGCCGTGAGCGTACCCATGCCGGCGATCCAGGCCAGCGCGGCGAACGGCTTTGCCGGACCGGGCGTCCGCATGCGCGGCGATGCGCCCAGGTCCAGCGCGAGCAGCCAAGTCGCCATCAGCGCCGCCGTCACGCGCTCGAAGGCGTCGGCCGTCAGGAGATACTCCCGCGCAAGCGCGTCGGCCGGCGAGGCATACACGAGCATGATCATCGCGAGGCCGGCGGCGAACCACCAGCCCCTTCCCGGAGCGCGCAAGCCCGGCCAGGCGAAGAACACCGCCGCCAGCGCCGCGCAGAACAACGACAATCCCGCGGGAAGTGACCACGCGAGGGCGAGCGGAGACAGAGAATTCATCGGAGCGAATTTCATCATGGCAAACCTGCGGCTGCAAGCGCCGCGCGGAGGCGTGAGACTGAGAGGATAGACCATGCTTCCGCCGGCTCTCATCCTTGGCTGCGGCTACACCGGCGCCCGCGCCGCTCCTCTGCTGCTCGCCCGGGGCTACGCCGTCACTGCGACCACGCGGAGTCCCGCGAAGCTCGAGGCCCTGGCCTCCGCGGGCCTGCGTGCCGTATCGCTCGACCTGACGGACGAAGATGCGCTCGGCCGCCTGCGCGAAATCGCCGCGCCCGGCTGCCTCGTGCTGCATTCCGTGCCATCGCTCGCCGGCGGCCGGGACCGGACGCTGTTTGCCGCGCTCGAGGGCCGCGCCGCGCGCGTGGTGTACCTGTCCACCACCAGCGTGTACGGCGCCGCGCGCGTCGTGGATGAGACCACCCCGCCCGCGCCGCGAACCGAACGCGAGCACGCGCGCCTGGCCACCGAACGCGCCGTGCTGGCCGGCCCCTGGTCCGCTCTCGTTCTCCGTCCCGCGGCGATCTACGGCCCCGATCGCGGCGTCCACGTCTCGCTCGCCCGCCGGGACTTCCGTGTTCCGGCCCGCCCTCAGCACCCGATCAGCCGCATCCACGTGGACGACCTCGCGCTCGAGGCCGTGGCCGGGCTCGCGTCCTCGCTCACCGGCGCCTACCCGGTGGCCGACGAATGCCCGTGCCCGTCTATCGAGATCGCCCGCTTCTGCGCCGAAGCGTTTGGCCTTCCCATGCCCGGCGCCGCGCCGCCCGGCCGCATCCCAGCCACGCGCCGCGATGGCCGGCAGGTTGACGGATCGGCGATCCGCCGCCTGCTCGGCACGCCGCTGCGCTACCCCTCGTATCGCGAAGGCATCCTCGCGTCCTCCGCCGCCGCGCGCTGAGCGATGCCTAAACGACCGACAACTCGAGGCCCCGGTCGCGGATCGCCGCCGCCATCTCGGGCTGAATCCCCGTGTCCGTGATCACGCGCCGCGCCGCCCCCAGCTCCGCGATCAGCGACAGGCTGCGCCGCCCCATCTTGCTCGAGTCCGCCATCACCGTCGTCTCGCGCGCCGCCCGGATCATCAGACAGTTCAGCCGCGCCTCGAGAATGTCCGGCGTCGTAAGTCCGCCCTCCGGATCCAGCCCGTCCACCGACATGAAGAACTGGTCGGCGTGCAGCTCGCGTATCGTCTGCTCGGCGTGCGGCCCCACGCACGACGCCGATACCGGCCGCAGAATCCCGCCCACGAAGATTAACGAAATCGATGGCGTGTCCGCGAGTCGCGTGGCGATATTGAATGCGTGCGTGATCACAGTGAGCGGCTCCGGCTTCGCGCGCTTCAGATGAATGGCAAGCTGCGCCGCGGTCGTGCCCGAGTCGATGATCACCGTCTGGCCGGGCTTCACCAACAGCGCCGCGGCCCGCCCAATCCGCACCTTCTCCTCGTGATGGACCGATTCCTTGATCGCCAGCGGATAATCCCGCGAAGGATTGAGCGGCGGCACCGCCCCGCCATGCGAGCGCACCACCGCGCCCGAGTCCGACAGCGCGTCCAGATCGCCGCGCGCGGTCACCGCCGAAATGTGAAACTTGCGCGTCAACTCCTCCACCGTCACGCGGCCCTCTTGCTCGAGAAGGCGAAGAATCGCCCGCCGCCGCTCCTCGGTCATCATCCGCAAGGGCTTGCCAGCCTTGATCGCCCCGTTACCAGTACGCATTCCCTGGGGTCCTTTATCCCCAACTCGTTGTTTGGAAGGAATATCAGAAAACGCGCATTCGGCGCAAGCTGGCGTGGGGGGGAACTTCGCCGGTCAGCGGCAGCGCCCAATCGCGGAACGAGTCCAAATCGTCGGCCGCCGTGGCCGGCAGCCACTCGGGGGGAAACCGCCGTTCGCGCCCGGCTACTTCTTCGAGGGCCGTGAAATCGTACTCCACCGCGTAGCCGGCGCCGGGACGCCGCTCAAGAGTGACCATGCTCCCGCCGTGTCCGGCCAGCGCCCCGCGCACCGCCGCCTCGCCGCACCGGCGCGCCTCTTCGCGATCGGTGTCCGCGGCGAGCGCGGCGCAGCATCGCCCGAGCAGCCCTGGCTTCTCGCCGCGCGCCGGAATCTTCAGCGCGGCCGTCAGCCGCTGCGCCAGCGTGTGCGCCAGGTTCAGCGCCAGCGGCGCGCGGCTCGACACGCGCGCGTCGGCGCCGAACGGCTCGCCGCGCTCGTCGAGCTGTCCTTCGCAGACCGCCACGACCGCGCGGCCCAGCTTCGCGTACACGCGCTCGACATCCGCGGCCAGTTGGTCGAAGCGCAGCTCGCGCTCGGGGAAATACACCAGATGGGGCGCGTCATCCGGCGCGTGCCGGCCAAGCGCCGCCGCCGCCGCCAGCCAGCCCACGTTCCGCCCCAGCACCTCCACCACCGCTACGCCCGGCAGCGCACGATTGTCGGCGCCGATGTCGCGCAAGGCCGAGGCGAAGAACCGCGCCGCCGATGGATATCCCGGGGTGTGGTCCGTGCCTTCGATGTCGTTGTCGATGGTCTTCGGAATCCCGATCACGCAGGCGCCGGCGCCAGACGCTTGCGCCGCGCGGTGAAGGCCGAGGGCCATCTCCATCGTTCCGTTGCCGCCGTTGGCGAACACCCAGCCTACGCGCAGCCGTTCCAGCGTCTCGAGCATCCGCTCGAAATCGCCCGCTTCGATCCGCTGCCGCGACGAGCCGAGCGCCGAGCCGGGCGCCCGCGCAATCGACCCCCACACCGAGGGCTCCTCGGCCGACAGATCGAACACCTCCCCGCCGAGCAGGCCCTCGACGCCCCGCGCCGCGCCGTACAACACGCCGATCTCGCGCGCGCCGCGGCATGCCTCCGCCACTCCCGCCAGGCTCGCGTTCAGCACCGCCGTCGGGCCGCCGCCATGCAACACCAGCGCCGCCCGCCGCCCGCCACCGTCAGTCCTCGTAGAGGGTCACTCCCCGCACCACGCGCGTGATGATTTGCTCCGGACTCGGATTGTCCGGATCGACCGAAAAACGCGCCGCCGCGTGCAGGCCGAGAAACTGGGCCAGCACGATCACGAACGGCGTGCGCAGCGTGTCGGGCAGATCCGCCGCGGCCGCCGGCGCGACTGCGTCGAATAGGTCCGGCTCATCGGCCGGCCCCACCGCAACCAGGCGCCCCAGCCGCTTGGCGCGCAACTCGCGCACCACGTCCATCTCGTAACGCCGCAGGCTCTCGCCCGACGACAGGAAACACACCACCGTCGCGCTTCGATTGAGAAAACTCATCGGCCCGTGCCGCAGCCCGAGAAACGTCTCGACCACCACCGCCACGCGCCCGCCGGTCATCTCGAGCAGCTTCAGCGCCCCCTCGCGCGCCGCGCCCCCGAGCACCGGCGAAGCGAGAAACACCACCCTCTCCCCTAAGCGCCGCACCTCTTCCGCAGCGAACCGCTCGATCTCCGGCAGCGACTCCGCGGTGCGTCCGATCGCGGCCCGCAGCGCGGACTTCCATTTCCCCACGCGCCCCAAAAGAATCCCGGCCAATGCCAGGTTGCTGAACGAACTGGTCATTACCAGTCCGCGGTCGTTCGTGCGCGGGTCAAGCAGCAGCGTCTCGACACCCTGCGCCCGCGCCAGCGCGCCGTCCAAGTTGCACGTGATCGCCCGATGACGCGCCCCGGGCGCCATGCGTTGCAGCCGGCGAATCACGGCCACCGTCTCCGGACTGTCGCCCGAGCGCGCGAGGGACAGCACCGTAACGCCCGCGCCCACCGGCGGCGCCTCGTCCACCAGCAGGTCCGTCGAGGCCATCGCCCTGACATCCGGCCTCGACGCGGCCACCGCCTGCGCGGCAAACCACGAACTGCCCGCGCCGGTCACGACGGCCGGCGCCTCTATGCCCCAGGCGCAGGCCTCCACCCGTTCGATCGTATCGAGCCAGGTTTCAGGCTGTTGGAGAATTTCCCGCCGGGTCACAGCGCCGGCATCGTCCGCCGCCGCGGCGCGAGGCGGACGGTCAGGAATAGGCATCATGAATATGAAACCAAAGCAAGGAGCATAGCGCCTCCCCGATTGTTTTGTCAATTAGAAAACACAAGCAAAAAACAGCGCCATCCTTTGTTTGATTTTTATTGCTGTTGAAATCCTTCCCGCTCACGCCGCGCGCGTTCCCTGAGGACCTGCGCCGCCACCTCGAAGTGGGGCGATACTAGACTACGGAGGCTGTCATGTACCCGCTCAAAAAAGGCAAGACCGCAGCCCAGGCCCACGTCGCACTTCCGGCCGGCACCTTCGAGGAAGAGCACGGCCGCAAAGGCTTCTACGGCAAGTCCGCTCATCTTTATCACGCCCACGCTCCCACCGGCTGGATCCGCGTCGAAGGGAAGCTGCGCCCGCACTGCCTGGATCTGAACCAACTCCGCCCGTCCGACCTTGACGACCCCGAGGGCTTACCGGTCGCCTTTCTCGGCAATGACGATCTCGAACTGTGCGTTTCGCGCCGCGCCGCGCCGATGCCGTATTATTTCCGCAACGCCGACGCGGACGAGCTCTACTTCGTCCATCGCGGCAGCGGCGTGTTTGAAACCGACTTCGGCCCGCTCCATTTCGAACCCGGCGACTACCTGAACATTCCGCGCGCGGTCACTTATCGCATCGTGCCGGAAACGCGCGACAACTTTTTCCTCGTCATCCAGTCGCGCGGCGAGTTCGAGCAGCCCGAGAAAGGACTGCTCGGCCAGCACGCGCTGTACGATCCGGCGGTCATCGTCACGCCCGAGCCCGATCCGCAACTCGACGACAACCGCGAGTGGGAGGTGCGCATCCTCGCCGGCGGCGAAATCTCGAAACTCGTGTATCCGTTCAATCCGATGGATGTGGTCGGCTGGAAGGGCGATCTCACCGCGTGGAAGCTGAACCTGCGCGACATCCGCCCGGTGATGAGCCATCGCGCCCACCTGCCGCCGAGCGCGCACACGACCTTCGTCACCGCCGGCGCGGTGGTGTGCAGCTTCCTGCCGCGTCCGCTCGAGCAGGACGAGGACGCTCTGCGCGTGCCGTTCTTCCATCGCAACACCGACTACGACGAATTTATCTTCTATCACGACGGCGACTTCTTCAGCCGCGATAACATCCGCTCCGGCATGGCCACGCTGCACCCGCGCGGCATTCATCACGGGCCGCATCCCAAAGCGCTCGCGAATCAGAAGAAACGCACGCACACCGACGAATACGCGGTCATGCTCGACGGCCTCGATCCGATGCGCGTTCTTCCGGCCGGCGCCTCCGTCGACTGGGTCGATTATTGGACAAGCTGGATCGACCGCCAACCCACGGCCGCGCCGCGCTAGCCCGTGCCGGAATCTTCGCCCTACATCTGGCGCCCGGACCCCGCCGCGGCCGAAGGGACCAACGTCTGCCGCTTCTGGCGGCGGCTCGGCCTTCACTCGCTCGACGAGTTCCTCGCCTTCTCGCGCGCCCACGGCGACGAGTTCTGGCGCGAGCTTGCCGTCGAGTGCGCGATCGACTGGTTCGAGCCCTTCACCCGCGTGCGCGATAGCTCGCGCGGCATTCCCTGGACGCGCTGGTTCTGCGGCGGCCGTCTCAATATCGCGCACAACTGTCTCGACCGGCATCGCCACTCGAGCCGCCCCGCCATCGTCTGGGAGAACGAAGCCGGCGCCACGCGCACGCTCGGCTTCGACGAATTGTATTCGCTCACCAGCCGCCTGTCCCACTATCTCCACTCGCTCGGCCTGCGCGAAGGCGACCGCGTCGCGCTCGTGATGCCGATGGTTCCCGAGATCGCCGCGATTCTCTACGCCTGCTTCAAGCTCGGCCTCGTCGCCGTACCGATCTTCGCCGGCTTCGGCGCCGGCGCGATCTCGAACCGCCTCGCCGACTCGGGCGCGCGCGCCGTGTTCACCGCCGATACGCTCATCCGCCGCGGCCGCCGCATCCCGCTCGCGGCGCGCGTCGAGGAAGCGGCTTCCGCGGCCCCGGCCGTCGAACACGTTATCGTCTACGAGTACGGCGGTGCGGGCTGGGGCAAGCTGCTCGACGCGTTTCCCGGCGATCACCCGTCGCTGCCGCTCGACTCCGAAGCCCCCGCGCTGCTGCTCTACACCTCCGGCTCGACTGGCCAGCCGAAGGGCTGCATTCACACTCACGCGGGTGCGCTCCTTCAGCCCGCGAAGGAAATCTGGCTCGCCTTCGATCATCGGCCAGGCGACGTCTTCTTCTGGCTCTCCGACATCGGCTGGATGATGGGCCCCTGGGCCGTGCTTGGCAATCATAACTTCGGCGGCGCGATCGTCCTCTACGACGGCGCGCCCGATCATCCCGGCCCCGACCGCCTGTGGCGCGTCATCGAACGCCATGGCGTCACCACATTCGGCGTCTCGCCTACCGCGATCCGCATTCTCATGCCGGGCGATTCGGCCGCGCAACACGCCATGCCTTCGCTGCGCCTGCTCGGCTCGACCGGCGAGCCATGGGACGAGACCTCCTACCGCTGGTTCTTCGATCGTGTCGGCAAGGGCCGCTGCCCGATCCTCAACATCTCCGGCGGCACCGAAATCATCGGCTGCTTCCTGCTACCGCTGCCCGTTCAGCCGTTGAAGCCCTGCTCGCTCGGCGGCCCCGCGCCCGGCATGGCCGTCGAAGCCGTCGACGATTCCGGCGCGCCGGTCCGCGAGCGCCCCGGCTTTCTCGTCTGCACCGAGCCCACGCCCTCAATGACGCGCGGCCTGTGGGGAGCGCCCGATCGCTACATCGAAGCGTATTGGTCGCGCTTCCCAGGCTGGTGGTGGCACGGCGACTGGGCGAGCGTCGATGCCGACGGCCACTGGTTCCTCCTCGGCCGCGCCGACGAGGCGATGAACGTCGCCGGCCGCAAGGTGGGCCCGGCCGAAGTCGAAGCCGCCCTCCTCGAAGATCCCACGACCGCGGAAGCGGCCGTCATCGGCGTGCCCCACCCGCTCAAAGGCGAGGCCATCGTCGCCTTCGTGGTTCTCAAACCCGGCGCCGCGTTCTCGGCCGAAGCGCTGTCAGCCTGCGCCGCGCGGTCCCTCGGGCCCGCGTTCCGCCCCGAGGCCATCCACGCCGTCGCCGCGCTCCCCAAAACACAAAGCGGCAAAATTGTTCGGAGGCTGATCCGCTCCCACTACCTCGGCGAGCCCGCGGGCGACGCCTCTACGGTCGCCAATCCCGCCGCGCTCGACGCCTTCCCCCGTCTCCGTTAGCGCCGCGCCCGCCGGCCTGGCGCGGGGATTTCGCCCGAGGCTGAAAGACCCGCTGCCGCGAGGCCCTCCGGGTGGGCGGCAACCACGCCTGAGTCGCCCGCGTCGCGCGTCTACCGGTCACACGTGATACGGCCAATTGGTCCGCCCGTTCATGTCAACGGCCCAAAGCCGACTTGCCGGTATTAATCGCGTACGCGTTCTCGCTATACCGTTTCTTTCGAGAGCTGGCAGAAACAAAACCCGGAAAACCGGCTGAGGAAGGAGGGTGCAAGTAGTAGGGAGACATCATCCCCTAAGCTTTGCTCAGGCATTTCGCGGCAGCCCCGTCCCGTCGCAGCGGGACGACCTCATGCCCCTCCTATGGTCGGCTCCTTGCGGTTTTAAGACCTTACACGCTGAATTCCAATCGGTACGGTTTGGCCGGAGGCGTCGGCAGGATTGCATAAATGGGCGAAAGGGGTAACCGATGTGGTATCAATTGATGGTTCGAATTAACAAAGCGTAAGAGGTTCTGTTCGCAAGCGACCACCATGGCCGTCAACATCAGCTACATGGGCACCAAGAAGGAGCTCGCTCCATCGGTAGCTGCCGTGATCCGCCAGACGCAGCGAGGGGTCATGCTTGACGCGTTCGCCGGAATGGGTACCGTTGGGGAGGAGGTCGCACCGGCCCGACAGGTCTGGAGCAACGATGTGCAGCTCTTCGCCGCCGAAGTTGGTCGGGCTCTCTTTAGCTCGCATGACGAGCCCCCTGGGACCCTCCAAACAGCGGATGAACATTTCGATGAGTTTGAACGGCATCGACTCGGGCTTTCGTCCAAATGCTCTGCCGCCTTAACGGCAGAAGACTGCCTCCTCGAGTCGGCCAGCTTTAGCGCATTGTCCCGCCGCAAATCACTGCTCTCCAACGCGCTCCTCGTACAGGCCGGCAAACTCCGCAATCGATGCGGTAACCTCTTCACTCGTACTTATGCGGCCAACTATTTCGGAATCCACCAAGCGATCGAAGCCGACGCGATACTCCATTCACTTGCGTTGAGTCATTCGCAAGGGCGCATCACCGAAGACCAAAAGCGCTGGTTAACGATCGCGCTGGGCCGCGCACTTCTCAAGATTGCTACTTCTACGGGACACTTCGCGCAGTTCCTCAAGCCCAAACGCACCTCTTACAAACGATACCTCTGCCAGAGACGCCGGAGTCTATGGACCGAATGGCTGTTCTCGATCGGGGAACTTCGGGCAGTTGGCACGGTAGATTGGCGGCGACGAAATAGAAGTTTCCACGAAGACAGCCTTGGGTTGCTACCTAAGTTTGCCGAAGCCAAGGAGCGCCCATCCGTGATTTATGCTGATCCGCCATACACCGAGGATCAGTACTCGCGATACTATCACCTCCTAGACACAATGATGCTCTATGACTATCCGCTGGTGACAGGAGCGGGACTCTATAGGCCGGGTAGATTTCAGGCGTCGTTCTCCATCAAATCGAAAGCAGTGGCCGCATTTGACAGCCTCGTACGCAATGCCTCCCGCACGGGAGCTGATTTCGTTCTTAGGAAGTGTCAGGAAATAAGTGTATCAACTCCTCTGGGCAGTAGACTGTAGT
>VFSW01001607.1_pt1 | contig 34459 bp, 30 predicted proteins | sample 5358111 | NCBI WGS metagenome assembly VFSW01 (sample SAMN11554181, study PRJNA540505) | mine drainage metagenome | isolation source: sediment from site ElyBrook_90M | place: USA: Ely Copper Mine, Vershire, VT | collected 2017
CAAACTCTTTCTGTCCCCCGGCAAAGCCGGGGGATTTCCCGTATTTGGTTAATCATTCACTGAGCCCGGTTGGAGGCCGTCCACGGCGTAAAGTTCGCCCTTTGCCTCAACCCGAACCAACACCGTATAGTAGCAGGTTCCACTTTCAGGCATAAACCGGCATGGACTTCATCCGTATCCGTGGGGCGCGTACCCACAACCTGCAGAACATCGACCTCGACCTGCCGCGCGACAAGCTGATCGTGATCACCGGCCTGTCCGGCTCGGGCAAGTCCTCGCTGGCCTTCGACACCATCTATGCCGAGGGCCAGCGCCGCTATGTCGAGTCGCTGTCGGCCTACGCGCGCCAGTTCCTGTCGGTGATGGAGAAGCCCGACGTCGATCACATCGAAGGCCTGTCGCCGGCCATCTCCATCGAACAGAAATCCACCTCGCACAACCCGCGCTCCACCGTCGGCACCATCACCGAGATCTACGATTACCTGCGCCTGCTGTTCGCGCGCGCCGGCACGCCGCAGTGTCCGGAGCACGGCATCACCCTGGAAGCGCAGACCGTCAGCCAGATGGTGGACACCGTGCTGGCCCTGCCGGAAAACGAGGACCGGCTGATGCTGCTCGCGCCGCTGGTGGCGGAGCGCAAGGGCGAGCATGTCAGCGTGCTGGAAGAACTGCGTACCCAAGGCTATCTGCGCGCGCGCATCGACGGCAAGGTCCATGAACTCGATCAGGCGCCAACGCTGGACCTGCGCCGCAAGCACAGCATCGAAGCCGTGGTGGACCGCTTCAAGGTGCGTGCCGATCTCGCGCCGCGCCTCGCCGAGTCCTTCGAGACCGTGCTGAAACTGTCCGGCGGCATCGCGCGCATCGCCTGGATGGACCAGCCCGAGCATGCCGAGCTGATCTTCTCCGCCAAGTTCGCCTGTCCGCACTGCGGCTATTCCCTGTCGGAACTGGAACCGCGGCTGTTCTCCTTCAACAACCCGGTGGGCGCCTGCCCGACCTGCGACGGCCTGGGTGTGCAGCAGTTCTTCGATCCGCTCAAAGTGGTCGCGCATCCGCACCTGTCGCTGGCCGGCGGCGCGGTACGCGGCTGGGATCGGCGCAATGCCTATTATTTCCAGCTCATCAGTTCGCTTGCCGACCACTACGGCTTCGACATCGACACGCCTTTCGAGGAACTGCCCAAGAAAGTCGCCGAGGTGATTCTGCACGGCAGTGGTGAAGAAGAGATCGAGTTCCGCTACTTCAAGGAACGCGGCGGCTTCACCACCAAGCGTCACGCCTTCGAAGGCATCATCCCCAACATGCAGCGCCGCTACCAGGACTCCGGCTCGAATGTCGTGCGCGAGGAACTGGCCAAGTACCTCAACACGCGCGCCTGTCCGGAATGCCAGGGCGCGCGCCTCACCTTGGCCGCGCGCCATGTCTATGTCGCCGATCACACCCTGCCGCAACTCACGCAGTTGCCGGTCGGCAAGGCACAGCAGTTCTTCGCGACGATGCACCTGCCCGGCCGGCGCGGCGAGATCGCTGACAAGATCGTCAAGGAGATCGGCCAGCGCCTGGATTTTCTGGTCAATGTCGGTCTCGATTACCTGACGCTGGAGCGCAGCGCCGACACTCTGTCCGGCGGCGAAGCGCAGCGCATTCGCCTCGCCAGCCAGATCGGCGCCGGCCTGGTCGGCGTGATGTACGTGCTCGACGAGCCCTCCATCGGCCTGCATCAGCGCGACAACCAGCGCCTGCTCAACACGCTCACCTATCTGCGCGATCTCGGCAACAGCGTGATCGTGGTCGAGCACGACGAGGAGGCCATCCGGTCCGCCGATCATGTCGTGGACATGGGCCCGGGCGCGGGCGTGCACGGCGGCCGCGTGGTCGCGCAAGGCACGCCGCAGGATATCCTCGCGCATCCCGACTCGCTCACCGGCCAGTTTCTGTCCGGCCGCCGCCGCATTGCGATACCGGCGCGGCGCACACCCTTCGATGCCCAGCGCACGCTGCGCCTGCGCGGTGCCCGCGGCAATAATCTCAAGAACGTCGACGTCGATATTCCGGTGGGACTCATGACCTGCGTCACCGGCGTGTCCGGCTCCGGCAAGTCCACGCTCATCAACGACACCCTGTTCCGTCAGACCGCGCGCGAACTCAACGGCGCCAGCGACGAACCCGCGCCCTACACGAGCATCGAAGGCCTCGAGCAATTCGACAAGGTCGTCGACATCGACCAGAGCCCGATCGGCCGCACACCGCGCTCCAATCCCGCCACGTACACCGGCCTGTTCACACCGATCCGCGAACTGTTCTCCGGCACACCGGAAGCGCGCGCCCGCGGTTACCAGCCGGGCCGCTTCAGCTTCAACGTCAAGGGTGGCCGCTGCGAGGCCTGTCAGGGCGACGGCGTCATCAAAGTGGAAATGCATTTTCTGCCGGACATCTACGTCGCCTGCGACATCTGCAAAGGCAAACGCTACAACCGCGAAACCCTGGAAGTGCGCTACAAAGGCAAGAACATCCACGAAGTGCTGGAGATGACCGTCGAGGACGCGCTGGAATTTTTCAACCCGGTGCCGGTGGTCGCGCGCAAATTGCAGACACTGGTGGATGTCGGCCTCACCTACATCAAGCTCGGCCAGAACGCGACCACGCTCTCCGGCGGCGAAGCGCAGCGCGTGAAACTGTCGCGCGAACTCTCCAAGCGCGACACCGGCAACACGTTATACATTCTCGACGAACCCACCACCGGCCTGCACTTCCACGACATCGAACAACTGCTCGGCGTGTTGCAAAAATTGCGCGACCACGGCAACACCATCGTCGTCATCGAACACAATCTGGATGTCATCAAGACCGCCGACTGGCTCATCGACCTGGGACCGGAAGGCGGCGACAAGGGCGGCACCATCCTCGCCGTCGGCACGCCGGAGGAATTGGCGGAGCATGCCGAATCGTATACCGGGCAGTATTTGAAGCCGGTGTTGGAACGGCAGACGGAGAAGCCCGCGTCACGCAAGCGGCGGGCGCGTTAAGAGACAATCATGTAGCCTCTCTGTAAATTTCAAACCCTAGCCCACGCCTGACATCCGTGCGCTATCATACCCGCCATGCCCAACGCCGACTTCATCACCCGCGACCTCGCCGCCGTCTGGCATCCCTGCACCCAGATGAAGGATCACGAGTGGCTGCCGATGATTCCGATCCGGCGCGGTCAGGGTGTGTGGCTGGAGGATTTCGACGGCAAGCGCTATCTCGATGCCATCAGTTCCTGGTGGGTGAATCTGTTCGGGCATGCCAATCCGCGCATCAACGCGGCGCTGCGCGCGCAGCTCGATGAGTTGGAACATGCGCTGCTGGCCGGCTTCACGCACGAACCGGCGGTGACGCTGGCGGAACGCTTGATCGCGCTCGCGCCGCCGGGACTGTCGCGCTGCTTCTACGCCGACAACGGTTCGTCCGCCGTCGAGGTGGCGCTGAAGATGAGCTACCACTACTGGCGCAACCTGGGGCAACGCAACAAGACCCGTTTCATCACGCTCAGCAACAGCTACCACGGCGAGACGCTGGGCGCGCTCGCCGTCGGTGACGTGGCGCTCTACAAGGAAATCTATGAACCGTTATTGATGCGTGCCATCACCGTGCCCTCGCCCGATTGCTATCACCGCGAGTCCGGCGAATCCTGCGAGGACTATTCCAGGCGCATGTTCGCGCACATGGAGCTGGCCCTGGAGCAACATGCGCACGAGGTCTGCGCGGTGATCGTCGAACCGCTGGTGCAGTGCGCAGGCGGCATGCGCATGTACGATCCTGTTTATCTCACTTATCTACGCCACGCCTGCGACCGTTTCGGTGTGCATCTGATCGCCGACGAGATTGCCGTCGGTTTCGGGCGCACGGGAACGCTGTTCGCCTGCGAGCAGGCCGGCATCACACCGGACTTCATGTGCCTGTCGAAAGGACTCACGGGCGGGTACCTGCCCTTGTCGGTGGTACTGACCAAAGAGATCGTCTATCGGGCATTCTACGACGACTATCAGAAACTCACGGCCTTCCTGCACTCGCACAGTTATACCGGCAACCCGCTGGGCTGCCGCGCCGCGCTGGCGACGCTGGACATCTTCGCGCAGGACAATGTGCTGGAGCACAACCAATCATTGGCAACAGCGATGACGCGCGTCGCTGCGCGGTTCGCCGATCATCCGCATGTGGCGGAAGTGCGCCAGCGTGGCATGATACTCGCGATTGAAATGGTCAAGGACAAGGCTACACGCGAACCCTACCCGTGGCAGGAACGGCGCGGCCTGCGCGTCTATCAACATGCCTTGTCGCGCGGCGTTTTGCTGCGGCCGTTGGGCAATGTGATTTATTTCATGCCGCCCTATGTTATCAGCGAGAAGGAGATCGAGTTGCTGGCGCGGGTGGCGTGGGAAGGAATCGAGCAGGCGGCGTTGGATTAATGTAGGGCGCGTGATACGCGCCCTACATCAGGCATCAATCAATAATTGCACATCACACTCATGAGAATACCGCGCATCTTTCAACCCGTGCCGCTCGCTCCCGACGCACTGGTCACACTCGACAGCACGGCGGCCAATCACGTCACCCGGGTATTGCGTCTCAAGCCCGGTGCGGAACTGGTGCTGTTCAACGGCGAGGGCGGCGAATATCCGGCCGTGCTGGAAACGGCAGCAACGGCACGGCTTGGCGCATGGCGCGCGGCGGAATGCGAATCGCCACTGGCGATTACGCTAGCACAAGGCATCTCGCGCGCCGAGCGCATGGATTACACGATTCAGAAAGCGGTTGAACTCGGCGTCACGTGCATCGTGCCGGTATTCGCCGCACGCAGTGTGGTGGAGTTGCGCGGTGGACGCCTGCAGCGGCGTATGCAGCACTGGCAAGGCGTGACCGTCGGTGCCTGCGAGCAATGCGGACGCAATCGCGTGCCAATACTTGATACGGCGGTGGATTTATCGGACTGGCTGCACCGCACCGACGCCCCATCGTTGCGGCTGGTCTTGAACCATCGCGCCACCACCACATTGCACACACTGCCACGCCCGACGGCGTTGACGCTATTGATCGGGCCGGAAGGCGGGCTGGATGAGAGTGAACTCGCTCAGGCGGAACGCGCCGGTTTCATCGGCATGCGCCTGGGACCGCGGGTGTTGCGCACCGAGACAGCCGCGGTCGCGGCACTAGCGGCATTGCAGGTTTTATGGGGAGACTTCTGAGGGCGTGGCGCGGCTCTTTTCGCGCTTAGACGACCTTCTGCAGCAGTGTCTCCAGCGCATCCAGGTTGGGGATCTGCGCGGGCTCGCCGTTGATCATGACATGATTCAGCACTGCGCCGTTCGCAGCCTCTTCGGAACCCGGAGCGATGACGCTGTTGTCGATTTTCATCAGATGCGGGATGTCCTGAGTGAGCACCGCGTAGAACCGCAGCTTGGGATTGCCGGTGATGCCGTTCAGCACCGTGATGCGACTGCGCGCACCCGGGTCCGGGCGGACGCCACCGGCCGCGACCTCGAAGGAAATCAGCGGAATGATCTGGTTGCGCCAGGCTACTTTGCCCAGCAGCCAGTCCGGGCCATTCGCCACCGCCTCCGGTTCAGAGTAAGGCACCACCTCGGCCACCGCCGCATTGGGCAGCACCAGATTGGCGCCGTCCACCGGGATGAACAAACTGCGGATTGCATCGGTCGTATTGATCATGTCGGCCATCCTATTCGAGACTCGAATCGTCACACACCGTGATTACCTGCGTGATTGCTCACGCGCCCTCAACCCGCAGACGCTGCGCCAGGCGTTCGGCCAGTTCCTGCGGCGTGCCGTTGACACTGACCAGGCCGGCATGGCGGACATGATCCGTCATAGCGCTGATCACACAACTATCCGCTGCCTGCGCCCAAACCACTCCGCCTGCTTTTATGATCGCGCGCGCACCGCGCACGCCGTCATTACCCATGCCACTGAACAATATCGCGCCCGCATCGGCGCCGTAGCGCTCCGCGACATCCTGCATCGCGAGATCGATGCTCGGGCTGTAGGTACTGCGCGTGACCGGGTGCAACTCCATCTCGCTCTGGCGATTCACCACCAGCCGTTGATCGACCGGCACCACCACCACCTGACCGTGGCACAGCACCCGACCTTCCGTCGCGCAATACACTTCGAAGCGTGAATCGCGGCTCAACTGCTCAACCAGCAGGCCGACGAAATTGGCGCCGATGTGCTGAACCAGCACGAAGGCCGCCGGCAGATACGGCGGCAATGCGTGCAAAAACTGTTTGACGGCCTGCGGTCCGCCGATCGATGCGCCCAGCACCCAAACCTGCCGCGCCCGCTCCACACCGTCTTGTTCGCGTGTCGCGACTACCCGCAATTGCGGACGCTCCACGGGCTCCTGCAACTGCGACGCCGTCGCCAGTAGCGGTGCGGCGCGCGGCAGCGGACTCGGCGCGCTGGATACCAGCGCGGCAAGCTTTCTCACCAGCCTGCGTCCCCAGTCCCCAGCCTGCGCATCTTCATCCAGATAGTTGACAGCGCCATCGTTGAACAATATCGGCAGACTTGATTGTTCAATCAACACATCCAGCGATGTCAATTCCCGCTCGAAGGATTCGTCCAGATCGATCAACAACACATCGGCCAGTCCGGCATTGAGCCGGCCGGGCGCGCATTCGGCCAGCGTTTGATCAGCGACCACCAGCAGGCCATTGCTTTCCAGAACCCTGCGCAAATTGTCCCGCTGGCGATCGGACTGGGAGATCACCGCCACGCGCAGCGGTGCCTGCCCGGTCTCAAGCATGCGCCAGGGTCTCTGCCGTCAGGAGCGCAATGTGTTCCAGCAGATCGCTTTCCAGGTAAGGCTTGCCCAGATAGGTGTTGACGCCGATCGACATGGCGCGGTCACGGTGCTTCTCGCCGGTACGCGAAGTGATCATGATGATGGGGATGTGACGCAGCCGGTCCTCGTTACGCATATGCGTCGCCAGTTCGTAACCGTCCATGCGCGGCATTTCCACGTCGAGCAGCATGATATCGGGCATATGCTCCTGCAGCATCGCCACCGCGTCGACGCCGTCCTTCGCGGTAATGGCGATCATATTGTTGCGCTCCAACAGACGCGTGGTGACTTTTCGGACCGTGATCGAATCGTCGACCACCATGACCGTAAGCCGATCCTTGACCGGCGCAATCTGCTCATCAGGCGCCTTACGCAAGGCCCGCACATGCTGCGCCGACGCCAGACGCACCAAGGCCGCCATATCCAGAATCAGCACCACGCGGCCGTCGCCGAGAATGGTGGCGCCGGAAACGCCGCGTACCGAACTGATCTGCGGACCGACGGATTTTACCACGATCTCTCGGCTACCCAGCAAGCCTTCCACCTGCAGTGCGACACGCTGGTCGCCGCTGCGCACCAGCAACACGGGCACTTTATGCTTGCCGCCGGACAGCAGTGGCTGACCAAAATCGAACAACGCGCCCAGATGCCGCACCAGATAACTCTGGCCAGCGTACTTGTAGTATCCCTTCTGGCCGTTATAGAGCCGCTCCAACTCATCGGTACTCAGGCGCACGATACCCTCGATGGAACTGAGCGGTATCGCGTAATTTTCTTCGGCCACCTGCACCAGCAGCGCGTGGCTGATGGCCAGGGTGAACGGCAGGCGCACCGTAAAGGTGGTGCCGCGACCGAACTTGGAGTCGATGTGCAATGAACCGCCGAGCTGTTTGATCTCGCTGTTCACCACATCCATGCCCACGCCGCGGCCGGAGATCTGCGTGATCTCCTTGGCGGTGGAGAACCCGGATTCGAGAATGAACTGCATGACATCGTTGTCACTCAGCTCGTCGCCTTCTACCAGCAGACCACGTTCCTTGGCCTTGCCGCGGATGGCCTCCAGATCGATGCCGCCGCCGTCGTCGGCCACGGTCAATACCACCTCGCCGCCTTCGCGGGCCATAGCGATAGTGATCTTGCCAACCTCATGCTTTTTATTCGCGCGGCGCTGCGCGCGGGTTTCGATACCGTGCGACACGGCGTTACGCAGCATATGTTCGAGCGGCGCCAGCACGCGATCGATGACGGTGCGATCCATCTCGCCCTCGGCCCCCAGCAGAATCAGCTCGGAACGCTTGTCCAATTCCTGACAGGTCTGACGCACGATGCGGCGCAGCCGCGGCGCCAGCGAGGCGAACGGCACCATGCGGGTACGCATCAGTCCTTCCTGCAGCTCGGTGACAACCCGCGACTGCTGCAGCAGTAGGGTTTCTGATTCGCGCGTCAGATTGTCGAACAGACCCTGAATACTCGTGACGTCGCCGACCGACTCCACCAGACTGCGCGACAACTGCTGCAGATGCGAGAAGCGATCCAGCTCCAGCGGGTCGAAATCGGCATAGTTGCCGCCGGCCTCTTCATAACGGAACAGAATCTGCGCCTCGGTCTCGATTTCCATCTTGCGCAACTGTTCACGCAGCCGCGCCACCGTCTGGGACAGCTCGGTCAGGTTGAAGCGGAAACCCGATACCTGCTGTTCCATGCGCGAGCGATAAATACTCACCTCGCCGGCGTAGTTCACCATATTGTCGAGTAGATCGGCGCGTACCCGTACCTGTTCGTGCGCAATGCGCGGCAGCGAACGGCGGTCTTCGCGCAACGACACCACATCGGGCTCGCGCGGCAACGGGTAGGTGTCCACCGCGGCATCATCGTCCGCTGCGGACACCGCGCCATGAGGGACGTCATCCGCGGTCATCTCGGCCTTGGATAGCTGCTTGCCAAGCAACTCCTCGACCTCCTGAATAAGATCGATCGCGTGCTCCATAGGCATCTGCGCGCGCGCCTGCTCCAGCATGTTGACCAAGCGGTCCTGCACCATATGCACGACATCGAACAGGCGGTTGCTGGGCTTGAGTCGTCCATCGACCACGGCGGCCAGCGCCGATTCCACCACGTGACTGAGGTTGCCCATGGCCGTCAGGCCGGACAGGCGCGCACCGCCCTTGAGGGTATGCAGTTCACGTTGCAGAGCTTCGACCAATTTGGTGTTGCTTTGATCGGCGAGCCACTGTTGCAGCAACTCGTCGCTGTGCGCCAGGACTTCTTCGCCCTCTTCGATGAATACTTCAAGCAATTCGAGATCGACATCATCCAGGGCCGCGACCGCCGTTGTGACGCGTGGCACGGCAGCGGGCTCCGCCATGGTCTGTTTCTCCGCTGCCGCCATGCCACTCTCGGCCACCGCGGACTGCGACGGATTCTCTCCGCAGAATTCGTCGTTCCGCTCCGCGAATATCATCGGCAGTTCGTACAGCACGTCGACCCGCTGCCGCAGCAGCGAGGTATCGGCACGCGGTGCTTCCGGGATGTTCAGCACCGCCAGCAAGGCGCTGACGGCGGTAGCGCAATCATTGAGCACTTCCAGCCCTTCGGCCGGCATCAACGCCTGATGGGTGCGCAGGTTCTTGCAATATTTTTCCAGATCTCCGGCAAGATCGGCAATGCCATTGGAGCCCGCCATATGGGCGCTGCCATGCAGCGTGTGCAGTGCGCGCACCAGTCTTTCGTTCGGGTGACAGCCTTCGCGCTGACTGCGACAGGCTTCGATGAAAGCATGAATGTCCTCCAGATGGCCGGCGGATTCCTTGCTGAATATCTCCATCAACACCGGGTCCATGACCGAGTCTTCGACTGGCTCATCCTGCGTCTGCACCGGCGCTGCCGCGACCGGCACGCTCGGATCGACGACGGATGCGTCAGCCGTCTCGACGGCCTGCGCCGCGACTTCGGCATCGGCACATACGACAGCCGGTATCTCGATAATCTCCTCGACGCCCTCGTCAGTCGCCGTTTTCTGCAGCGGCGCAGCAACCCAGGGGGTCTCGCTGCTCACGTCAGGATTTTCGCCGCGGCTCATGGCCTGCGACTGTTCGATAAGCAGCGGCACATCGACAGTCGGTACGGCACCGTCGGTCAATTGCGTGATCAGTTCCGGCAAGGCGGCAATAGCGTGGTCGAGCAACAGAAAAGTGTCGTTGGTTGGTGTGATGGTGTGATCGAGCACACGGTTCAGCAGGCTCTCATAGGCCCAGGCGAAATCACCGATCAGCAGTGCGCCGACCAGTCGACCGCTACCCTTCAAGGTATGAAAGGAACGGCGCAAGGTCGTCAATGCCGCGTCATCGTCGGGATTGGCGCGCCACAGCGGCAACTGCGCGGTGATGTTGGCGAGCTCTTCAGTGGCTTCCTCGATGAATATTTCAAGGATCTCCGGATCGAGATCCTGGGCCACCGCCGGCCCCGGAGCCGGCTTTTTGTTGGCCGCGACCGGCGCGACGGCTTCAGCCGCTGTCGGCTCTGTTTGCGGATCCTGTTCGACCTGCCGCGTCTCAACCATGTCAGTCTCGGTAGCAGTCATGGCGAACGGCGCAGCGGCATCGAGGAATTGATCCACCGCCGCATCGCTATCGTTTATGTCCGCCTCCGCGCCACTGACACTGACGTCTACCACGGCTGCGGCGACCGGGCAGTCAAGGCGCACCATGCTCTCGCGGGCCCGCTCCAACACCGACTGACGATTGACGCGATCCTGCGCCGCGCCTTCCAGATAATATTCAATACAGGTGATGGCATCCGCCAGATCATCGAGCATCGCCTGGGAGGGCTGAACAGACTGCGCCAGCAAGCGTGTGCTGACATACCGACCGACCGCATCCAAAACCCTGGCAGCCTCGTGCATGGACAGAATGCGCATACCGCCCTTGATCTGATTGAACAGACCGAGCATGTGTTCCAGATGACTCTGCTCGAAAGCGCCGTTCATATAAGCCACGACCGCTTCCTTGATCGTGCCTACATCAGTGATGGCCGCATGCAATACCGCGCCCATGGCCTCGCGATAATCGCTGTCGGCGCCGTCTTCCGCCGCGGCGCCGAATCCGCCGTTATGGCGCTGTACCGAGCGACCGACTCCCAAGCCTTCCAGACAGGAATCGACATATACCAGTACGCTGGCCATTTTCATGAGCCGCTCTTCATCGGCTGGGCAGTTACCGGCGGCGATGGCGTCAATTACCTCGGCCTGCTCCTTGAGCCGCTGCCGCGGCTTGCCCATACCGAGCATCGCCAGTGTGTCGGCCAGCTTGCTCAATGCAGCTCCCAGCGGCAGCAGGTCCGCGGCCTGACGCTGTTCGTTGCGGACGAACACATCGAGGCTTTCTTTGATACGTGTCAGGTCTTCCTTGATTGCGGCGCCGACTGTCGCCATCAGCGCGGCATTACGGCCGGACATGCTGTCGCGGGCGGCAGCGATTTCTTCTTCACGCGGCAGCAACTCGACCAGTTTAAATGCCTGTTGAATAGCCGGCACACGCTCGCCCCTGGGCTCGGCATGCGCAACGTAATAGAGCAGGTTCTTGATCAACTCGGGCGGGCAGCGCCCGTCCAATGACTGCTCACCGGCATCGATGACCTGTTTGATCTGGCGGTCGATCTGACCAAGCAGCTGATTGACGGTAAAGCTCGCGGTCAAGCCATCATCATGCAAGGCCTCGACCACGCCGCCGGCGATCCACCAGAGGCGCAGCGCTGCCGGGATGGTCGCGGCCCGCTCCATCCGGGTAAGCACTTCGGCGATATTGCGCAGGCCGGCCTTGCCATTGCTGTTGCGCAGCCATGCCAGCAGGCCGGTTTGGTATTGGTGGCGCAGGGAACGCGCCAGTGTGCCGACATCGACCGCGCCGGAGGTCTGCGGCTGCACCGGCAGCGGCAGTCCGATATCGGGAGAGAACAGCACATTATCCGATAATAGTGTCTGGCCGCGCGCCGCACGCAGGTCATTGAGCAGCGGCATCAGCACCAGCGGTATATCCTTGTGCCCCACCAGCAGCCGTTCCAGATAATCGGGCAGTTGCAGGATAGCGCGCATCAGCACTTCATTGGCTTCGTCACGGGCGGCGACCGTACCTGCCACCAGCGCCGTGGCGATCAGCTCCATTTCCTCCGCCAGTAGCGCCGCACCGTAAAGCTCAACCATCCGCAAGGTGCCATGCACCTGGTGCAGATGCGCCGCACAGGCGCCGAGCTGACTAGTGTCATCGGGATTTTCGACGGCGGCTTCCAAGGCCTGTCGCGCCTGGTTGAGCGTCTCGTCGATTTCCTTCTTGACCCAGCTCAGAGTGCCAAAATCAATTTCGTGATTGCTATTCATTCCTGCGCATCCTTAAGTCTGAGGCAACGCCGCGCGCACCTGAACTCGCCGCTGGTGTAGGCCAGCCCCGCCGTGGACGTTGCACACGCGCATCCTGACCGGCTTATTCCGGCAGCTTGAAGCCCGCCACCGAGGTCTTCAGATCGTTGGCCAATACCGCGAGATTACCGACCGAGGACGCGGTTTCCGTGGTCACAGCGGTAGTCTGCTGGGTGATCTCGCGGATCGCGCCCATGGTGCCGGTAATACCGGTGGCGGCACTTGCCTGCTGACCGGCGGATTCCGACACCGAACGAATCAGCTCGGCCAGATGCTTGGACGCGCTTTCGATTTCGTCCAGAGACCCACCCGCGTCCTGCGCCAACTTGGCACCGGTCACCACACCCGTAGTCGACTGTTCCATGGAGATCACCGCCTCGTTGGTGTCGGTTTGAATGGTCTTCACCAGTGCTTCGATCTGCTTGGTCGCGTTGGAAGAACGCTCTGCAAGACGCTGCACTTCGTCGGCCACCACCGCGAAACCGCGGCCCGCTTCACCGGCCATGGCCGCCTGGATGGCGGCGTTCAAGGCCAGAATGTTGGTCTGGTCGGCGATGTCGTTGATCAGTTCCACGATGTCGCCGATTTCCTGTGAGCTTTCACCGAGGCGCTTGATGCGCTTGGAAGTCTCCTGGATGTTCTCGCGGATCGAATCCATGCCGGTGATGGTACGACGCACCGCGTCGGCGCCGATGTGCGCGATGTCCACCGATTTGTTGGCCACGCCGGCCAGTTCCAGAGCCTCCTCGGATACCTTGCCGATTGAAGTGGCCATTTCGTTGATGGCGCTGCTGGCCAGGGCGATCTGCTTGGCCTGTTCGCTGCTCGATTCCGCGAGGTGCTGCGCTTTTTCCTGCGATGACTGCGCGGATTGGGTCACGTGATCGGTGGTGGTATTGATTTTGGTCACCAGGTCACGCAAGGCTTCAATGGTGTAGTTGATGGAATCGGCGATCGCGCCGGTGAAGTCTTCGGTCACCGTGGCGTTCACGGTCAAGTCGCCATCGGCCAGGTTACCCATCTCGTCGAGCAGACGCAGAATGGCCTGCTGGTTGCGGCCGTTGGCCTCTTCGGCCTTGACCTGACGGTGATACGCGTCCTGCACCAGTTTCGAACCCAACCAGACCAGCACCAGCAACGCCAAGGCGCCGAAGAAGTATGCCAGTTTCTGATCGACCAGGCGCGTGCTGGCGGCATAGCGCGCCATCAGTTGTGAGCTGGCGCGCAGCAGGTTTTCGCTCTTGCCGGCCACGTTGTTCGCCGCCACCTGTGCGGCGAGCAACTTATCGGAACCTTCCAGGATGTGCTGCACATGGTCATAGACGGTGGTAAACAACATCGATACTTCGCGCACGTCGCTTATTACATCCTTGTCTGTCGTGGCCTGCACGCCCAAGCTCTCGTCACCGTTGATCATGCCTTCCATGACCTGGCCGAAGGTCTCGGCGTCCGCGCCGAAACTCTTGAGCGACTTGCCCGCATCCGCGCCGCCGGCCAGCACGTTGTTGACGTTGTTCACCATGCGCTGCGCCAACATCAATTGACGGCTGGCGACATAGATCTGCTGTTGCGGGGCACCCTTCTTCACCAGGGTATTCACCACCTTGTCGGAATAGTCGAGGAGTTTCGGCATGAACTCGTTGATGGCCTGCACGTTCTCGCGCAGAGACAGCAGCAGTTCTTTGCTGCCGAAGATGGTCTTGATCTGACCATTCACCTCTTTCCAATCCATGCTCACGGCATCAAGATTGTCGACAGCGGCGGCGCCGGAGGGCGGCAGACCGGTGGCTGCATCGCCGTTCTTCAGCAGATTCAAGGTTTCGTCGAAGCGGTCATGGTATTTCTTCAACTGCGCATAGCCCTCCTTCTTGCCGGCAGCGGCTTCCAACGCGGTTTTGGCGATCTGCTGTGACAGCACCCGCTGTTCGCCGGCTAGCGCCGTGTACTCCCTATCGTGGCGATCCTGAACCGCAACATAGACGAAGGTGGCAACCATCAATCCCGTGCATACCAGCATCAGCGTGGTCAACTGGACAACGGTCTTGTCAGTGCCGGCTTTGCTGGCATACACCGCCCTCGCCTGCGCAGAGACAGCGGCGGTCCAACTCTTGAATGTGGCACCGAACTGTTGGAAGAACTTCTTGCTAGCTGCGTTCATACTCATCCCCTTTATCCCGTCCAGGATAATTACCCATTGATTAAACGATGTTAGATACCGGCCTGAATGAATGCCGGGTTCTCTGCCAGGCGCCGCATGTTGAACACGCCCCACAGCGCACCGTGCTGCTGATAGGCGTTCTCCAGGTACGGCGTGATAGACCCATCTACCGGCGGCAGATCGGCGGATTGCTCATCTTCCAGAAAGTGCTTCAGTCCCAGTACCTCGTCGACCACCAGGCCCGTGACGACGCCATTGTGGTTGAGCACCAGCACCCGGCTGCGCTTGCCCATGACGGTGTTGTTACCGCGCAGATAACCCTGCAGATCCATGATCGGCAGCAGGTTGCCGCGCACGTTGGCGATGCCCTTCATCCAGGCCTTGGTGCCGGGCACACGCGATACGCTCGGGTAGTGGAGAATTTCCTTCACATCATCGAGCGGCGCGACCAGGGTGGCTACGCCCAGACGAAAACCGATACCCAACCATTCCTTGCGCTCATCGACCTGCAAGGGCAGTCCGATCGCATGCAGGCGGCAGCGCCGCTCCAGCTCGCGCAATTGGCGCAATGGATCACGACTAGAGGTTTGCTTCGACATTGGCACGCTGGCCATGGCGTCAGCCGCCCAACGCCGTCTTGATCTTGCCGACCAATTCGGCTTCACGCACCGGCTTGGTCAGATAATCCTTGGCGCCCTGGCGCATGGCCCAGACACGATCGGTATCCTGGTCTTTGGTGGTGACGATCAGGACCGGAATGGCGCTGGTGGCCGGGTCCTTGTTAAGCTGGCGGGTGGCCTGGAAACCGTTCAGACCGGGCATGACCACATCCATGAGGATCAGGTCCGGCTGTTCCTCTTTGGCCTTGGCTATGCCTTCTTCCGCGTTATTCGCGGCCGTGGCCTGATGACCGTTCTTTTCCAACATGGTCTTCAGAACATGGATCTCCGTCGGCGAATCATCCACGATCAATATTCGAGACATCGTCATACCCTCATCAAGTTAGGCGTCCACTGCCCGTTAAACTCTCGTCTGCCTGGTAAGCAACGCTACGGCCGCCAAGGTCTCGGCCGCGACATTGCCCGCTATTTGTGTACGTGATTGCGAATCGCGCCCAGCAACTCGTCCTTGGTGAAGGGCTTGGTAAGATACTGTTCCGAGCCGACGATACGGCCGCGGGCGCGATCGAACAGGCCGTCCTTGCTCGACAGCATGATCACCGGCGTCTTCTTGAATGTCTGGTTGTGCTTGATCAGCGCACAGGTCTGATAGCCATCCAGGCGCGGCATCATGATGTCGACGAAAATAATGTCCGGATGATGGTCGGTGATCTTGGCCAGCGCCTCGAAACCATCGGTGGCGGTAATTACCTCGCAGCCCTCCTTTTTCAGGAGCGTCTCCGCGGTACGCCGAATGGTTTTGCTGTCATCGATCACCATGACTTTCAGTCCGGCGTAGGTTTCCGTCGCCCCCGCGTCGTCCGCAAGGACATGATCCGTTACCATCGTGCTGTCGAAATAGGACATGGTCGTCTGGTATCCGTGGTTGTGCCGCTGGTGTTTACCGCCATAACCCGGTGCTTGGCCGCTGCCACTGGTGCATTTCAGCAGCAACTCTCGTTCCATCGCCCGGACTAACTCACTAAAAATCTGTTTAAAAACGCAATTTCCTGTGCAAACGGGTAATGCCGCCAAGTACGACCCATCCCTGGCCGCCAAAAGTCCGGCGAGTTGCGTTAGTATTGCTCCGCACGGATCACTATATCGTCAGGCCAAACGCAAACTTTATGTCCATCGAACATTTGCATGCCGTACCTCATCTGACCACCGCGCTCAGCGGCCCACTGTTGCAGATCGAGCAGCGGCTGCTGTCGCGCCAAAGTGACATCGAGGCGTGGTTGCGCGCCGAGTGGCGCAAGACGCCGGCGCCGTTCTATGCCTCGGTGGATCTGCGTAATGCCGGGTTCAAGCTGGCGCCGGTGGACACCAATCTATTCCCCGCCGGCTTCAACAATCTGAATCCGGCCTTTTTGCCGCTGTGCATCCAGGCCGTGCAATCCGGGCTGGAACGCGTCTGCCCGACCGCGCGCGGCGTGCTGCTGATTCCGGAGAACCACACCCGCAACCAGTTTTACCTGGAAAGTCTCACGACCTTGCGCGATGTACTGATCAAGGCCGGCTTCACTGTGCGTATCGGCTCACTGCTGCCCGATCTTGAACAGCCGCGCGAACTGACTCTGCCGTCCGGGCGGCGCCTGCTGCTGGAGCCGGTGCGGCGCGTCGGCGACCAGGTTGTATTGGATGACTTCACGCCGTGCATGGTGCTGCTCAACAACGACCTGTCCTCGGGCCGGCCGGCGATTCTGGAGGATCTCGATCAGATCGTGATTCCACCGCTGGGCCTGGGTTGGTCGGACCGGCTCAAGTCCAGTCACTTCGCGCTGTACCGCGAGGTGTGCGTGGAATTCGCCAAGCTGGTGGACATCAATCCCTGGCTGATCGACCCGCTGTTCCGCAACTGTGGCGAGATCGCCTTCATGAAACGCGAAGGCGAGGATTGCCTGGCCGACAACGTCGATGCGCTGCTGGCGGCGATCCGCCGCAAATACACCGAATACGGCATCGACAGACCGCCGTTTGTGATCGTCAAGGCCGATGCCGGCACCTACGGTATGGCCATCATGACCGTGCACAGCGCCGATGAGATTCGCCAACTGAACCGCAAGCAGCGCACCAAGATGGCAGCCGGCAAAGAGGGCCTCGAGGTCAGTCAGGTACTGATGCAGGAAGGTGTGTACACCTTCGAAACCTGGGGCAGCGAACAGGCGGTCGCGGAACCGGTGGTGTACATGATCGATCACTTCGTGGTCGGCGGTTTCTACCGCGTGCACACCGACCGCGGCCCGAATGAAAATCTCAACGCCCCCGGCATGCACTTCGAGCCATTGGCCTTCGTCGAATCCTGCAACAATCCGGACTGCGATCGCGCCCCCGATGCCGATCCGAACCGCTTCTACGCCTACGGTGTGATCGCGCGATTGGCGCTGCTGGCGGCGGCACGCGAGATCGCCGCCGATAAAGCCCGCGTAAAGCGCGTCGCGGCTGCCGCCGATGCATGACTGAGCACCAACCTTTATGCGCCGGCGCGGCGCGCCGGCCTTCCTCCGCACACGTAAGCTGTGGTCCCACCATGAAACTCGGCATCGTCATGGATCCGATCGGATCCATCAACATAAAAAAGGACAGCAGCTTCGCGCTGCTGCTGGCGGCGCAGACGCGCGGCTGGACGCTGCATTACCTGGAACAGAACGATCTTTATCTGCGCGATGGCGCCGCCTATGGCCGCATGCGCGGACTGCGCGTCATGGACGATCCAAGCGGCTGGTTCGAATTCCTCGACGATCACCACGCCGCGCTTGCTGACCTCGATGTCATCCTGATGCGCAAGGACCCGCCCTTCGACATGGAGTACATCGTCAGCACCTATCTGCTGGAACGCGCCGAACAGGCCGGCACGCTGATCGTCAACACGCCGCAGGGACTGCGCGACGCCAACGAAAAAATGTATACCGCCTGGTTCGCCGACTGCTGCGCACCGACGCTGGTAGCGCGTGACGCCACACTGTTGCGCGCCTTCCTCGCCGAGCAGCAGGAGATCGTCATGAAACCGCTGGACGGCATGGGCGGCGCCTCGATCTTCCGGGTGCGTGCCGGCGACCTCAATACCAACGTCATCATCGAAACACTGACCGCGCACGGCCGGAAATTCGCCATGGCGCAGCGCTTCATCCCCGAGATCAGCGCCGGCGACAAGCGCATCCTCATGATCGACGGCGAACCCGCGCCCTACGCGCTGGCGCGCATTCCCGCCGCCGGCGAAGCGCGCGGCAATCTTGCCGCCGGCGGTACCGGCGTGGGCGTACCGCTATCGGAACGCGACCGCTGGATCTGCGCGCGCGTCGGCCCGGCACTACGCGCCAAGGGCCTGCTGTTCGTCGGCCTGGACGTGATCGGCGATTACCTCACCGAGATCAACGTCACCAGCCCGACCTGCATCCGCGAACTGGACAAACTCTACAGCCTGGACATCGCCGGCCAGGTCATGCAGCGTATCGAACGGAAATTGGCAGCGTTATCGTGACCGCCGCCTGCGGCATGCCGAAGGAGAAATCCGCAATGCCCGCATCCGGATGCGTCAGCCGCGCCTTACCCATCCAACCCTTCAGCCTACTGCTGTTTGGATTCTGCATTCTGCTGCTGACCGCCTGCAGTCGCGAAGCGCCGCTGCACCATCAACAATTCCTCGCTTTCGGCACGCTGATCGAGATCACCACGTACGGCGTGGACGATGCCGCCGCGCAACGGGCCGGCGCGGCCATCGAACAGGACTTCCTGCGCATGAACCGTGACTGGCATGCTTGGCACAGCAGCGAACTGACCGCACTGAACGCACGTCTGGCACAAGGTCAGACCGGCACGGTTGACGCCGCGCTGCTCGACCTCATCACGCGCTCCCGACAATTATCGCTGGCCAGCGACAGCCTGTTCGATCCGGCACTCGGTCGACTGTTCGGTATGTGGGGATTCCAGAGCGACGAACCGACCGGCCCACCGCCGCCGGAGCAGAAAATACGCGCATTGCTCAGCGCACTGCCGACCATGGCCGACCTGCACATCACGGGCAACACCCTGCGCAGCGACAACCCGCGACTGCGCCTCGATTTCGGCGCCAGCGCCAAGGGCTATGCCGCACAACTCGCCATTGAGCACCTGCAACGCCTGGGGGTGCGCAATGCCATCGTCGCCGCCTCGGGCGACCTGCATGTGCTGGGCAGTCACGGCGCACGACCCTGGCATATCGGCATCCGTCACCCGCGCGCGCCCGGCATCATCGCCTCCGTCGATCTCAAGAGCGGGGAAAGCATCTCGACCTCCGGCGACTATGAACGCTACTTCACCTACCAGGGCAAACGCTACCATCATCTGCTTGATCCGCGCACCGGCTACCCGGCGCAGGGCACGGCGCAGGTCACGGTAATCGCCGCGGACGGGACCACCGCCGATGCCGCCGCGACCGCCTTGTTCATCGCCGGGGCACGGGACTGGCCGCGCATCGCCCGCGCCATGGGCGTTGATCAGGTCATGCGCATCGATCAGCAGGGCACAGTGCAAATGACGCCCGCCATGGCGGCGCGACTGCACTTTGAGATTGATCCCGCCCCGGTCAGCACGATCGTCCGCTTGCCATGACCCGTGCCGATTGGCTGGTGCTGGCCGCACTGCTCGCCGTGCAACCGTGGCTGTACTGGCACTACTGGCGCGACTCGGGCGCCGCGGACAGCGCCGTCATCACCTCATTGGCGCAGGCACCACTGCATGTATCGCTGCGTCACGACCAGATCCTGACCGTGCATGGCCCGCTTGGCGATAGCGTGCTGGAAGTACGGAGCGGGCGCCTGCGCTTCCGCGCCTCGCCGTGCAGCGGCAAACAATGCATTCACAGCGGCTGGCTGAGTCGCGTCGGCGATTTCGCGGCCTGTCTGCCGAACCGGGTCAGCGTGACACTGGTCGGCGCGGCGGGCGCTCAATATGATGCCATCAGTTATTAACCATGCGCGACAAGTAGCCCGTGGCAGGGAGCCGCATCCTCGTCACTCACCGCTGTTCTGAATATGCAACTGACCCCGACCCCCGAAGATCACCGCATCGCCTGGCTGGCGGCGCTGGCGATTGTCATCCATATCGCCGAGAGCGCCCTGCCCAGCCCTGTGCCGGGCATCAAACCCGGACTCGCCAACGTGATCACTGTCGCGGCGCTGATCCGTTACGGCTGGACAACGGCCGCCTGGGTGGCATTGTTGCGTGTACTGGTCGGCAGCCTGTTGCTCGGAACCTTTCTGTCGCCGACTTTTGTGTTGAGCGCCGGCGGAGCGCTGTGCAGCGTCGTCGTGCTGGGACTGGCGAGTCGGCTGCCGGGCCGCGGTCTGGGCCCGGTCGGTTATTGCGCGCTGGCCGCGCAGGCGCACATGGCGGGGCAATTCACTCTCGCTTACGCGTTATTCATACCGCATGCCGCCCTGCTGCACTTATTGCCGGTACTGCTGAGCGCCGCACTATTGTTCGGCGTGTTGAGCGGTATAATCACCGCCACTATGCTCAAGGCCCTACCGCCTCATCGTCATGTCCCGGCTGAGTAGCACCGCCAGCGCATCACCCGCCGACCGGCTCGGGCTGGCCGTGTTCCTGGCCACGCTGCTGCATGCGCTGGTGATCCTCGGCGTCGGCTTCAATCCCCTCAAGCCACCCGATCAGAGCCCGTCGACGTTGGACATCACCCTGGTAGAGACGGCCAGCAAGACGCCGCCCAAGGATGCCGATTATCTGGCCCAGGCCAATCAGGACGGCGCCGGCAATGTCAAAGAACGGGTCCGCCCGCAGGGCCCAAAACCGCAGCCGAAACCGCCAGCCGTTGCTCAAACCGCGCCCGCTCAAGAACCCAGCCCGCCGAGCACGTCAAATGCACCGCAACACCTGCATCACGACGCGCGTGATCGTGCCAAGCCCGAAACAACGCCACTCAGCGCCGCGCAACTCATAGACCGCTCCATGGAGATCGCCAGCCTCAGCGCCGAGCTGAGCGACTCCATGCGCAGCTACGCACAGCGGCCGCGCGAGAAACGCATCTCCTCACGTACCCGAGAATACAAATACGCCAGTTACATGCACGACTGGATTGCCAAGATCGAACGCATCGGTACCCTCAATTTTCCCGATGAGGCCCGTCGCCAGCATCTGTCCGGCAGTCTGCTGCTGGATGTCGCGCTGAATGCCGACGGCAGCATCAACAATATCGCTGTGCTGCGTTCTTCCGGCTACCATGTCCTGGACGACGCGGCCCTGCGCATCGTGCATTTGGCGGCGCCCTACGCGCCCTTCCCGGCCTACATCCGCCGCGAGACCGATGTCCTGCACATCATTCGCACTTGGGAATTTCTCAGCAGCAGCCAGTTATCCACCAAGTGATCTCCCTATGCCTTGCCTCCACCCGCCGCGCCGCCGATACTATCGACCATGCGTGAACCCGAGTATCTGACCAACCATTTTCTGATCGCGATGCCGACGCTGGCGGATCCGAATTTCTACCGCACGGTCACCTACATCTGCGAACACAATGGCAACGGCGCGCTCGGCATCGTCATCAACCGCCCGCTGACCACCCGGCTGGGCGAGATCTTCGATCACCTGGAAATCCAGACCAGAGCCCCGATGATTGCGCAGCAGACCGTGTACCTTGGCGGACCGGTGCAGCCGGAGCACGGTTTCGTCGTACATCGGCCGCTGGGCGACTGGGAGGCCACACTCAGAATCACTGACGAGATTGGCGTGTCCTCATCGCGCGATATCCTCGCGTCCATCGCGGAGGGCACCGGACCCGGAAGTTACCTGATCGCGCTCGGTTATGCCGGTTGGGGTGCCGGCCAACTGGAGCAGGAAATGGCCCAGAACGCCTGGCTGAGCGGACCGGCCGATGCGCGTATCCTGTTCGATCTGCCGGTCGCACAGCGCTGGTCCGCCGCGGCACAGATTCTGGGCGTGGATCTGAACCTGCTCTCCACCGACACCGGCCATGCCTGAGCGCCTTGCCGGGAGGGCAAGCACAGCGTAACACGCCAACTTTGTCCCGCATTGTTGCTACAATAAGCGCCATGCCCATGACCGCCGCGCCATCCACGCCCGCCTCACCACCCTCACCCGGAATCGTTCTTGGTTTCGATTTCGGCACGCAGCGCATCGGCGTGGCCTCGGGCCAGCGCATCACCGCCACCGCCAACCCGGTCGTGACTCTGGCCGCGCGCAACGGCAAACCGGACTGGGACGCGATCACCCGGTTGATCGAAGAGTGGCGCCCCGAGGCGCTGATCGTCGGCATCCCGCTGCGCCACGATGGCAGCGAAAATCCGGTCACGAAAGCGGCGCAGCGTTTCACACGCCAACTGGGCGGCCGCTACCGTCTGCCGGTATACGAAGTCGATGAACTGCTGTCGTCGGTCGAGGCCGGCCATATCGAATCGGAACACTGGCGCGGCAAGCCCACCCCGATCGACGCGCGCGCGGCGCAGATCATTCTGCAAACCTGGTTGCTGCAAACACCTCACTAGGATGACCATGGATACCCACATCGACACACTGATCAGCACCATGGCGCAATCACTGCGCGCGCTGCTGCAGGCACAGCGCATCGATGCAGCGTGCATGGTCGGCATCCACACCGGCGGCGTCTGGATCGCGCAGCGACTGCACGCCCTGCTGGAACTGGAGCAACCGCTCGGCAGCCTCGACATTTCCTTTTACCGCGACGATTTCACCCGCATCGGCATGAACCCGCAGGTGCAGCCGTCCAACCTGCCGTTCAACGTCGATGACCGGCACATCATCCTGGTCGACGACGTGCTGCACACCGGCCGCACCATCCGCGCCGCGCTCAATGAACTGTTCGATTACGGCCGCCCCGCCTCGATCCTGCTGGCGGTACTGGTGGAACGCAGCGGCCGCGAACTGCCGATTCAGGCCAATGTGGTTGGCCGGCACATGGATCTGGGCCCGCTGGAACACGTCAAACTCACCGGCCCCGAACCACTGGCACTGACGACCACGCGCAGCGCATGAGTGCGGACAACCTACAGGTCGATCCCCAGGGACACCTGCGCCATTTTCTGACCATTGAAGGTCTGCACCGGCAATTGCTCACCGACATCCTCGACACCGCCGAATCCTTCAGCGGCGTCACCGAACAGACCGTGAAGAAAGTACCGCTGCTGCGCGGCAAAACCATCGTCAATCTGTTCTTCGAGTCCAGCACGCGCACCCGGACCACTTTCGAACTCGCCGCCAAGCGCCTCTCCGCCGATGTGCTGAATCTGAATATTCCAGCCTCCTCCGCCACCAAGGGCGAGACCCTGCTCGACACGCTGCGCAACCTCGAAGCCATGCACTGCGACATGTTCGTGGTGCGTCACGCCGACAGCGGCGCGGCGCACTTCATCGCCCAACAGGTCGCGCCGCACATCAGCGTCATCAATGGCGGTGACGGCCGTCACGCGCATCCGACTCAGGCGATGCTCGACATGTTCACCATCCGCCGTCACAAGGGCGCCTTCGAACCGCTGCGCGTGGCGATCGTCGGCGATATCCTGCACTCGCGCGTGGCGCGCTCCGAGATCCATGCCCTCAACACCTTGGGCGCGAGCGAAGTGCGGGTGGTCGCGCCCAAGACCCTGCTGCCCGCCTGCCCGGAAACGCTCGGCGTGCATCCTTACTACGATTTGCGCGAGGGCATCCGCGACGTCGACGTCATCATGATGCTGCGTCTGCAGAACGAGCGCATGACCGGCGCCTTGCTGCCCAGCGCGCACGAATACTTTCAGCTCTACGGTCTGACCGAGGAAAAACTCGCCAGCGCCAAGCCGGACGCCATCGTCATGCACCCCGGCCCGATCAACCGCGGCGTGGAGATGGACTCCGAAGTCGCCGACGGACCGCGCTCCGTCATCCTGCAGCAGGTTACGCACGGCATCGCGGTGCGCATGGCGGTGATTTCGATGCTGTTAAGCAGCCGGGTGACGAGCGGTGAATAAGGCCTTACGACTGCACATCAAGAACGGCCGCGTCGTCGATCCGGGAAACAATATCGATCGGGTCGCTGACGTGTTCATCGCCGCCGGGCGCATCGTCGCGCTGGACCAGGCACCGGACGGCTTCGCCGCCGAGCGCGTCATCGACGCCGGCGGGCTGATTGTCGCGCCGGGTCTGGTCGATCTCGCCGCGCGTCTGCGCGAACCGGGCCAGGAACACAAGGCCACTATCGCCAGCGAGACGCGCGCGGCAGCCTCCGCAGGCATCACCACCTTGTGCCTGCCGCCGGATACCGAGCCGGTCATCGACACACCGGCGGTGGTCGAACTGGTTCATCTGCGCGCCGCGCAGGCCGGCTATGCGCGCGTGGTCACGCTGGGCGCTCTTACGCGACTCTTGACCGGCGAACAAATCAGCGCAATGGCCGCACTCAAAGCCGCCGGCTGCATCGGCGTCAGTAATGGCCGCCGGCCAGTCACCAATCTTCTGAATCTGCGGCACGCCATGGAATATGCGCTTACCCATGACCTGACGGTATTCCTGCACCCCGATGAACCCTCGCTCAGCAACAACGGCTGCGTACACGAAGGCGCCATCAGCACGCGCCTCGGTCTGCCGGGCATCCCGCAGGCCGCGGAGACCGCGGCAGTGGCGCGCGATCTGGCGCTCATTGAGCAGGTCGGTGTGCGCGCGCATTTCTGTCGGTTGTCCACGGCACGCGCGGTGCAAATGATCGGGCGCGCACAATTCGATGGTCTGCCGGTAAGCGCCGATGTCAGCGCCCACCAGTTGTTCCTCACCGACATGGATGTCATGGGTTTCAACAGCCAATGCCATGTGCTGCCGCCGCTGCGCACCCCGCGCGACCGCGACGGCCTTCGCGACGGGGTGGTGCATGGCATCATCTCGGCAGTATGCTCCGATCACCAACCGCACGAACTGGATGCCAAGTTGGCACCCTTCATCGATACAGAGCCCGGCATATCAAGCCTGGAAACCCTGTTGCCGCTCAGCCTGCGACTGGTGGAAACAGGGGTTCTGACCCTGTCGCAGGCGGTGTCGCGGCTGACGCACGGCCCGGCAAAAATACTCGGCATCGAGGCCGGCACCCTTGCGGTCGACGCCAGCGCCGACGTCTGCCTGTTCGACCCCGCCTGTATCTGGCGTATCGAACCGCGGCAGTTGCACAGCCGCGGCCATAACACGCCGTTTGCCGGATGGGAATTCAAGGGCAAGACGGTTATGACGCTTTTTGAGGGGCGGGTGGTATTTGAAAAGGACTCTGGGCAGGAAAGCCATAAAAGATAAAAATCACTTCACAGCCCGCAGTCTTTATACTTTCATCTTTGCATCTTTATTCTCACACTCATGCTCAAGCCGCACCACGACACCATCTTCCTTGAAGACGCCGAGATACTCAGCCAGCAGGCCTACCCGGCGGAACAGTATGTAATGCGCGTGCGGGCGCCGCGGTGCGCCGCCAATGCCAAGCCGGGCAGTTTCGCGCACCTGCAGTGCGACCCGCGGCTGCCGATGCGCCGGCCGCTGTCGATCATGCGGGTCTCGGCAGACGCAGGCTGGGTGGATTTTCTTTACAAGGCGGTCGGCGACGGCACGCGACTGCTGGCCCGACGCCTGCCGGGCGAACGTCTCAGCATGCTCGGTCCGATCGGCACACCGTTCGCGCCGGATCCGGCGCGACCGCGCTGTTTGCTGCTGGGCGGCGGCGTCGGCATCCCACCGATGGTGTTTCTCGCCGAGCAACTGCATGCCGCGCGATCCAATTGGCAACCGCTGGTACTGATGGGCTCTGAAGTACCCTTCCCGTTCACCGCCAGGCCATCGCGGATTCTTGTGTCGGGCCTGCCGAACGGCGTAATGGCCGCCATGCCGCTACTCGATGACTGGGGCATCGCCTCGCGGCTTGCCAGCCTGCAAAACTATCCGGGGTGTTTCCCGGGTTATATCACCGAACTGGCGCGCGCCTGGCTCAATTCGCTAACACCACAGGCCCGCAACGAGGTCATGCTGTTCGCCTGCGGTCCGCATGCGATGCTGGCCGCCTGCGCCAGGCTGGCGCGGGAATTCGCACTGCCGTGCCAGGTCTCGTTGGAAGAGTACATGGCCTGCGCGGTAGGCGGTTGCGCCGGCTGTACGGTTGAAGTGATGACAGCGAACGGTCCGGCGATGAAACGGGTATGCGTGGACGGGCCGGTGTTTGATGCGGCGATGCTGAATTTTTAAAGGTGCCGTGCCGCAAAAGCGCTATGCAGCAAGTTCTTGCCACAGAGGCGCAGAGGCGAGCCCCTGCGGCAGAATGCATTTAAAATCGGTCATCCAATAACCCGATCCCCTCCAGCCCCGAGCCCATCTGGCTGACGTCACCCTTGCCGAGCTTGATCATCAGGCGCACTTCGTTGGCCGAATCGGCGTACTGAATAGCGTCTTCGTAGGCGATCTCGCCGGCGGTATACAGTTCGTAGAGCGCCTGATCGAAGGTCTTCATGCCCTGCTGCGCGGACTTCTTCATCAGATCCTTGATCTTGTGCACCTCGCCTTTGCGGATCAGGTCAGCCATCAGCGGGGTGTTCATCAGCACTTCGATGACCACGCGCCGTCCCTTGCCATCCGGTGTCGGAATCAATTGCTGCGCCACGATCGCCTTCAGATTCAGCGACAGATCCATCAGCAACTGGCCGCGCCGGTCCTCCGGGAAAAAGTTGATGATCCGATCGAGCGCCTGATTGGCATTGTTGGCGTGCAGGGTGGCCAGGCACAGGTGGCCGGTTTCGGCAAAGGCCACGGCATAATCCATGGTCTCGCGGGCGCGCACTTCGCCGATCAGGATCACATCCGGCGCCTGACGCAAGGTATTTTTGAGGGCGACTTCGAATGAATCGGTATCGACGCCCACCTCGCGCTGCGTAATGATACAGCCGGCATGCTGGTGCATGAACTCGATTGGATCTTCGATGCTGATGATGTGGCCGGTGCTGTTCTGATTGCGGTAGCCGATCATCGCGGCCAGCGAAGTGGACTTGCCGGTGCCGGTGGCGCCGACGAAGATCACCAGGCCGCGCTTGGTCATGGCCAGTGTCTTGATGGTGACCGGCAGCCGCAATTCTTCCAGCGTCGGGATACGCGTCTCGATGCGGCGCAGCACCATGCCGGCATTATTGCGCTGCATAAAGGCGCTGACGCGGAAGCGGCCGACACCCGGCGCGCTGATGGCGAACTGGCACTCGTGGCTCTTCTCGAATTCGGCGCGTTGGCGCTGATCCATGATCGACACCACCAGATCATGCCCCTGCTCGGTGGTCAACGCGACCTCATCGACCGGACCGATGCGCCCATTGATCTTCATGCTCGGCGGGACGCCCGCCGTAATGAACAGGTCCGAGGCGCCTTTTTGCACCATGATTTTGAGCAGCGCGGAAAACTCCATGGATCGACCCTCCATCCGGATCAATTGCCCGGATGTGAATTCAACGGAACAGTTCCTTATTAACAGCGCGCACGCGCGCGTCGAGACGCGTAATCACGTTACGCCGCACCAGCTCCTGCAGATGCTGGTCGAGCGTCTGCATGCCGGCCGCCTGACCGGTCTGGATCGCGGAATACATCTGTGCCACCTTGTCCTCGCGGATCAAGTTGCGGATCGCCGGGTTGCCGATCATGATTTCCCAGGCCGCGGTGCGACCGCCGCCGACCTTTTTCAGCAGCGTCTGCGAGATCACCGCGCGCAGCGATTCCGACAACATGGAACGCACCATGGATTTTTCACCAGCCGGAAACACGTCGATGATGCGGTCGATGGTCTTGGCGGCGGAACTGGTATGCAGTGTACCGAATACCAAATGACCGGTCTCGGCGGCGGTCATCGCCAGGCGGATGGTTTCCAGGTCGCGCATTTCGCCGACCAGGATGATGTCCGGGTCTTCGCGCAGCGCCGATCGCAGCGCTTCATTGAACCCGAGCGTATCGCGGTGCACTTCGCGCTGATTGAGCAGGCACTTCTTGCTTTCGTGGACGAATTCGATCGGGTCCTCGATGGTGAGGATGTGGGCGAATTCGTTTTCGTTCTTGTAATTCATGATCGCGGCCAGCGTCGTGGATTTGCCCGAGCCGGTCGGGCCGGTCACCAGCACCAGGCCGCGAGGTACGTCGGCGATCTCTTTGAACACCGGGGGACAGCCCAGTTCTTCCAGAGACAGAATATTGGTGGGAATGGTCCGGAACGCCGCCGATGCGCCGCGCTGCTGGTTGTAGGCGTTGACGCGAAAACGCGCCAAGCCGGGAATCTCGAAGGAAAAATCCGTTTCGTAGAATTCTTCGTAGTCCTTGCGCTGCTTGTCGTTCATGATGTCGTAGATCAGGCCATGCACCGCCTTATGATCCAGCGGCGGCACGTTGATGCGGCGGATGTCGCCGTCGACCCGAATCATGGGCGGCAAGCCGGCCGACAAGTGCAGATCCGAAGCGTTGTTTTTCACTCCGAAGGCGAGCAGTTCAGCAATGTCCATGCAGATCCCCTATCATTCTTTGCGCATCGTAATAGCGTCGCGGGCGCCTGATTCTTTAGCTTACACCAGAAGGCCCACGGTATAACAACCGCTTAAGGCATTCCATGACCCGCATCACAGCCCAATTGCTGGCCGTCCGACAGCGCATCGCCGCCGCCGAAGCGCGCTTTGCACGTGTCCCGGGCAGCGTGCAATTACTGGCCGTCAGCAAGGGACAGCCGCTGGCGGCGATACGGGCAGCCTGTGCGGCCGGACAAGTCCGCTTCGGCGAAAGCTACGCCCAAGAGGCGCTGGGCAAGATCACCGCACTGACCGACTGCGCTGTGGAGTGGCACTTCATCGGTCCCTTGCAGCGGAATAAAACCCGCAGCGTCGCCACACACTTTGCCTGGGCGCACAGCCTTGACCGCTTGGCGCTGGCCGAGCGCCTGAACGCGCAACGTCCGGCGGAACTACCGGCACTGCAGGTCTGCATCGAGGTCAACATCAGCGGCGAAGCCAGCAAGTCCGGCGTCATGCCCGCGGCAGTTCCGGCGCTCGCCACCGCGGTCGCCGCATTGCCGCGGCTGCGACTGCGCGGCCTGATGGCACTGCCGGCGCCGGTCAGCGAATTTACCGCACAGCTTGCCGCCTTCCAGCGTCTGCGGGCGCTTTATGATGAACTGCGCGCACGCGGCTACGCCCTCGACACCTTGTCGATGGGCATGTCCGACGATCTGGAAGCGGCCATCGCGGCGGGCGCGACGCTCGTGCGGATCGGTACGGCGATTTTCGGCGAGCGTCCCGCGAAAGCCATGCCCGAATGATTTACCTCCCGGCATTCCCTGCCCCGCATAACGCGTAATTTGCTATCCTTGAATCCATGAAGAACATCAATATTGGTTTTATCGGCGGCGGCAATATGGCGCGCAGCCTGATCGGCGGGCTGATCGCCGATGGCTTCGCCGCCGAGCAGATTTACGTTTCCGATCCCGACACGCAGCAACTCGCCACACTGGGCGCGCGCTTCCGGGTGCATGCCTCAACCGACAACACGCCGACCGTGCAGGCCGCCGATGTGCTGGTGCTGGCCGTCAAGCCCCAACTCCTGCGCACGGTTGCCACAGACCTGGTCAGCACGGTCCAGGCGCGTCGCCCGCTGATCATCAGCATCGCCGCCGGTGTGCGCGAATCCGATCTGCAGCGCTGGCTGGGCGGCGGACTGGCCATCGTACGCACCATGCCCAACACGCCGGCGCTGGTGCAGAGCGGCGCCACGGCCCTGTATGCCAACACCCACGTCACGGCCGATCAACGCAATCGCGCCGAATCCATACTGCGCGCCGTCGGCATGACACTGTGGCTGAAAGATGAAAGCCAGATGGACGCGGTCACCGCGCTGTCCGGCAGCGGACCGGCGTATTTCTTCCTGATCATGGAAGCGCTCGAAGCGGCCGGCGTGCGCCTCGGCCTGGACGCCGCCGATGCGCGGCTGCTGACATTGCAGACGGCCTTCGGCGCCGCCAAGATGGCGTTGGAAAGCCAGGAGGACGCCGGCGTATTGCGCGCCCGCGTCACCTCGAAAGGCGGCACCACCGAGCAGGCGCTCAAGGTACTGGAAGCAGGCGGTCTGGCGCAACTGCTCGATCAGGCCATGAGCGCCGCCTGCGAACGCTCACGGGAACTCGCCGCACTGCTGGACAAATCGTGATGGGCAGCAGCTATTTCACCAACCCACTGGAATTTCTCATCAACACGCTCTTCGGCCTGTACATCAGCGCCGTGATGTTGCGCTTTCTGCTGGCCATGGTGCGCGCCGATTTCTACAATCCGCTGACGCAGATTCTGGTCAAACTCACAAATCCAGCGCTCAAGCCGTTGCGCCGATTGATTCCGGGATTCGGCGGCATCGACATCGCCTCCCTGCTGCTGATGCTGGGATTGCAACTGCTGGCGCTGACACTGATTACGCTGCTGCGGGGCGCGGCACTGCACCCGGCCGGTTTGCTGCTGTTGTCGATCGTCGAACTGCTCGGCCTGCTTATCAACATCTACATGTTCAGCATCCTGATTCAGGTGATACTCAGTTGGATCAACCCAGGCAACTATAACCCCGCCGTCAGTCTGATATACAGCATCAACGAACCGCTGCTGGCGCCGGCGCGGCGTTTGATCCCGCCGCTGTCCGGGCTCGACCTGTCACCGCTGGCGGTGATGCTCGGCCTGCAACTGGCAAAGATGCTGATAATGCCGCCGCTGCTCGTCTGGGTACAAGCGCTGAGCTGACGCTGCGTCCACACTGGAATGTGATGCCGGTCGCGGTTTTCGCTGGGAACCTTGTCTAGAGTCTCGGGCAAGGGTGCGACGTGGCGGTACCCACCGCTGGTCGCCGACGAGGGGGCATCCATGTCAGAGCACACTTTCCAGCAGCACATCCACGCCTACGAAACCTGGAAGACCGCGCTGTCGCAGGGTGTCGAACAATTCCAGACCTGGCTCGATGAACAGCAATTCGGTACGCCGAATGATGCGCTACCCCTATACGAGGCACTGCAGGCACTGCGCGCAGACCGTCTCACAATCGCTTTCATAGGTGAATTCTCCCGCGGCAAGAGCGAACTGATCAATGCTATCTTCTTTGCCGATCAGGGCCGTCGCCTGCTGCCCACCGACGCCGGTCGGACCACCATGTGTCCCACCGAACTGTTCTACGACCCACAGGCGAACAGCGCGTACATACGCCTGCTGCCCATCGAAACACGCGCCGCACCGACAAGTATCGCTGACCATAAGCTAGAGCCGCTGCACTGGAACAGTCTACCGCTCAATCTCCAGTCGCCCGAACAGATGGCGGGCGCACTGCGCGAAGTGCTGCGCGTCAAACAGGTGAGCGTCGCCGAGGCCAAGCGACTGGGCCTGTTCAATGAGGAGACCGTGCTGCTGCCGACAGGGCTGATCGAGATCCCGCACTGGCGCCATGCGCTGATCAATTTTCCGCATCCCCTGCTCAAGCAGGGCTTGGTGGTGCTCGACACCCCGGGGCTCAACGCGCTCGGCAGCGAACCGGAGTTGACCATGCAGATGCTGCCCGCCGCTCAGGCCGTGCTGTTCGTGCTGGCGGCCGACACCGGTGTGACGCGCAGCGATCTCGCCATGTGGAAGCAACTGTTCAAGGGCCAGCGCCAACGCAAGTGCGGCATGCTGGTCGCACTCAACAAGATCGACACGCTTTGGGATGAACTCACCGATGCCGCCAGTACCACGACGGCGATAATCGCCCAACAGCGCGGTTGCGCCGAGCAGCTCGGCATCGACAGCGCCTGTGTATTCCCGGTCTCCGCGCAAAAGGCGCTGGTCGCCAAAGTGCGCGCCGATGCGACGTTGCTGGCGCACAGCCGCCTCCCGGAACTGGAACGCTATCTTTGCGATGAGATCATCCCGGCGCGGCAGCAGATAGTGCATGAGACTGTTCTGGTTGCGGTGGATGCTCGCAGCCAAGCAGTACGCGACCTGCTCAATGACCGCATTCAGCAACTCGACCGGCACGGCGACGAGCTGCGCGCCCTGCGCGGTCAGAGCAGTGATGCCGCGCTGCAACTGATGACGGAAACCCGCACTGAGCAGACTCGCTATCTCAAGAGCGTGGAAAATTTCCAGACCAGCCGCAACCTGGTCAATGGCCAAGGCAAATTATTGCTCGACAGCCTCGATCCGATGATCCTCGACCGGCTCAGCGTGCAAACCCGCCAGTCGATGGTGGACAGTTGGACCACCCTGGGGTTGAAACACGCCATGGCGAATTTTTTCGAGACCACGCGCGCCAATCTGCAAGAGGCACTGAGCCAGTCCGACCAACTGCTGCGCGTGGTACAGAACAGCTACCGGCGTTTCCAGGAGGAACATGGCATGGCGCAGTTGCATCCGCAAACCTTGGCCCTGCACCGCTATTTCATGGACCTCGATGAACTCTATCAGGACGCAGAAGAATTCCGTAGCAGTACCTTAACCACCATGACCGAACAGGGCTCCGTCATCGAAAAATTTTTCGCCACGCTGGCATACGAGGCGCGGGAAATATTCGCGCGCGCTCACCAAAGCGCACAGCACTGGCTCGGCGCGGCGCTGCATCCATTACAGACTCAAATCCGCGAGCACCAGCAGATGATGGAGCAGCGCCTTGCGACCTTGCGCAAGATCAGCCAGTCGCGCGACACCCTGGAGTTGAAATTACGCGGGCTGGAACGGCAGCTCCGGCACCTGCAGGAGCAACTCTCGACCCTACAGGCCTTGCGCGCGGCGCTGCATCAGTTGCAACCGCAAAGCCAGATCGGCACCGGCAATGTCACGCTACTCCGCGCGGTCGGGTGAGTCGCGGCGTCCGCGCTTCAGACCCGGGACACGGATTCCTGCGCGGCACGGCGCAGTTCAGCCGCGTCGAGCGCGCCGGTGAGCTTGCGCGTTCCAATGAAGAATGTCGGTATACCGGTGACTCCCAGCTCCTGCGCCGCCTGCAAGTTGTGCCGCAGACGCGCGCGATATTGCGGCTCCGCCCAAGCGCGTTCCACCGCCTCCTCCGTCACCCCGCAGTCCGCCGCCAGTTGGCGCAGCACGTCGGCATCACCGATATTGATGCCATCGGCGAAGTAGGCCTCGAACAGGCGCTGATGCACGGCATAGAAGACCTCCCGGCCCTGTCCCTTCGCGGCCTCGGCAAGCAGCAAGGCCCGATGTGAATTGGTCGTGAAGGTGCGCGGCCGGATGACGATGGACTCGGATTGCGCCATTTCACCCAAATCACCCATCATCGCGTTCCATTGTTCCAGCGGATAGCCGAGCGCTTCCACCGGCCGGCCCTGTGCCGGTGTTTCGGGATGAATTTCCACTAGGCACCAGTTCACCTTGAGATCAAACTCATCTCCGAGGCTCGCCAAACGCACATGGCCGACATAACAAAACGGGCAGATGTAGTCCGAAAATACCGTGACTCGCAATTCCGGTTTGGCGATAAGTTGCATGACACGCACCTCGCTGGGCGACCGAGCTGTCGCCGCTGTTGAACGGTCCGTTTCAGTCTACCCGCATCCGTCGTCGGCAACCAGCCGACCGCGCCAGCGCCCGAATCTTGGTCTATAGTTAGCTTGGTCACTCGCATAAGGAGCCAATTTCATGAGCGCTGCAACACGTCTGATCGGCGTCCTCACGCTGCTGCTTGCCGGACTGCCCGGCGTCGTCCACGCCGAGCAGTCCCAGACCTTCGGCGATTATGTGATCCACTACAACGCCATCGCAACCGGCGATCTGTCGCCCGCCATAGCCAAGGCCTATGGCATCACGCGCAGCAAGAACCGAGCGCTGCTCAATGTGGCGGTACTGAAAAAGCTGCTCGGCACCACCGGCCAGCCGGTCACCGCCACGGTCAAGGCCACCGCCACCAATTTGAGCCGTCAAATGCAGACTCTTGATCTGCGGGAAGTGCGCGAAGGCGGTGCGATCTATTATCTTGCCGAAATCGATGTCAGCGACCAGGAGATCCTGGATATCAGCATTGAAGTCACGCCCATCGGACAGGCCTACACCGCGCACATCCAGTTCCGGCAGCAATTTTTCACGCCCTGATAATTATTTCGCTGCCGGCCCTACCCAGATTCCCGCTCCCCGCCGGGGAGCGGGCGGATTCAGAAAATCGTGCCGTGGCGAGTGAATCTTTCCCGCGCCCAAAGTGCCATCCTCATCCATCGTCTCAGGCCTTTTGCTCCAGCCCCCGCACCTGCGCCTGCAGCATCCACAACAACCCCAGACTGGGCAGCGCGAAGATGAAAGTGTCGAAAAAGAACTGTTGCCAGCCCAGATGCTCAACCATCACGCCCGCCACAGGCCCGATAAATACCCGACCAATCGCGGACAATGCTG